>ERZ773107.482-NODE-482-length-42770-cov-6.398947_pt1 | contig 42770 bp, 36 predicted proteins | sample MGYA00580571_ERZ773107 | MGnify/ENA primary metagenome ERZ773107 (study PRJEB29015, sample SAMEA2737843) | human gut metagenome | biome: human gut; feature: human-associated habitat; material: faeces | place: China | collected 2012 ... | reverse complement strand
TTGATAAAAAACTAAAAAAACAGCGATTTACATCAAACTTACATCAATTGATGCAAAATTAAGTGCAAGCAAGAAAAAATCGCATAATTTGGAACATCAGCAGGAAAACAAGCACGAGCAAAGCGAGTATTTGTTTTCACCTGATGTGACAACGACAAAATCAAGGAGTGCGAAGCACGGAAACGGCAAAGCCGTTGGATTTTGGAGTGATAAAAGAGTGGGCAATTCCAATCGGGATTGCCCATTTTTAAAAACAAACAGAAATATAAATAGGATTTGCAAAAGAGAATAATGAGAATTACTTATCTGATGAGGAACAGAACAAAATCACAATTAAGGACTATGATATGTTGTTTGAGTATAGAGAATAGCAAAAAGCGGAGGAAAAATCATGAAAAAACGCACCCTTACCGTACTAGTTGTTGTGTTAGTATACACATTCTTGACGGCGTGTGGTAAAGAAATAGACACCGTGACGGAATCTGCAAACGAAAAGGAAAGTAGTGTAATAGAGAACCCTGCAGTTTTAGAGGATACAAAAGAGATTGTTTTTCCAGAACAATTTGAAGCATTGTCAGGGTATGATGAAGAAACACTAGTTGATTATCTTAAAGAAAACAGTGACGGAAATTATCGGAAAATCGAATGTATTGATGGACAAGTTAATATGGTTGCTACTCAGGAAGAAATTGAGTATTGGAAAGGATATGTTGAAAAACATATAGATGATCAAAAGGCAGTATTAACAGGTATCAATCAGAAGTATGATATGTGTTGTAGTGATTCATATAACACTATTAATATGTACTATGATCAAGAGCTTTCATTTAAAAAAGCTTTTTCATGCGTTGGAAAAACAGCTATATATTGTGCCATGTATCAGATATTAGATGGCAATCCTGATTATTCAATTTATCTAAATATTTATAATGTCGATACAGGGAAATTAGTAGTTGGCGGAAATCTAATGAATGAAGAAGTTTCATATACAGATGAGGACTGGGAAAAAACTTTCTAGAGAAAAGAAAAATTTTATGCTTTGTAATAAGATGGATTTCTATTAGAATGACAATCTGGTATGATATATTACTCTGACAGGCTATAACTTCCAGTTTACAGAATCAAGAAAATTGAAATTTGAGGAGGAGATTGTTGTATAGATATAATAATTCCACTACTTATAGTATCGGTTCTTATCGGAATTCCAACATGGTTAATGGTTCGAACTATGAACAAAGCCGATAAAAACACGATTGTTTACTCACCGGAAGACGTGACTAAAAAACTTCGCAAAGGATTCTATTTGTCATTTTGGGGAATAGATTTATTGTTTGGAGCGATTCCTTTGTTTGTTCTTATACTTTGCGATTTTCCTAGAGTCTTTCAATTTATCGTTCCGGCTGCAGCATTTGTCGTTGGATTTATCATGTTTTTTATTGGAAGAATTCAGGTCGGGATAATGACCAGATACATTAATTTTTGCAACAGAGAGCGAACAGAATTTGAGGAATGGGGTTTGCAAGCTATGCTGGGCATCGAGGAAGTGGCCATGAGAAGAAATGGAATAAATGTCATAACAAAAGTAATTCCTGGTGTTACAGATGATATGCTTTCAGCCATGAATAGTACAGGTATCATCAGTGGTTATATGGAAGTCGGAAGAGTTTACACCGGAAAAAATATATTAAAAAATCACTGGCCAATAATTAGTATTATAGTGGCAATTCTAATCTCTATTGTAATTACTGTAACAAGATAATTTTTATAGGCAGAAAAAATTAGGAGAAGTGAGGAATATGCAGAAAAGAGACTTAATCCAAGCGAATGCTTCATTAGAAAATCTACGACAGAACTTGGACATGAAGGATATTGCAAAAGAAATATTACTTGAGGAGAATTATAATAAATTTATAAGATCATACAAATTCCAGTTTATCAAAAGCAGCGCCTGCCCCGCCGTAAGTTTTACGACAGGGCAGGCGCTTCTTCTTATACTGTGTGTTTCCCGGGGGCAAGGGTCAGCTTACGCCCATCGGGCAGGGTGACATCGGCGGTCAAATTGGCGGGGATTTCAAACGCATACGCTACCGCATCGCCGTCATACCGCCAGCCGCTTACGATGCGCCCGGCCGGGGAATCGTAGACAGCTTTCGCCCAGCCCAGCGATTTATCGGGCGTCGGGGCAATCGTCAGTGTGCCGCCCGCGTAATGAATGCCGCACACGCCGCCGAACAGCCAGCCGCAGATGGCACCGTAGCTGTAATGGTTCAGGGATTCGTGCGGCTTGCCGTTTTCGTCAATGCCCGTCCATGTTTCCCAAACGGTCGTGGCACCCTTGCCGACCTCATACAGCCAGCCGGGGGCGTCGGGCTGCAAAAGCAGCTTGTAGGCAGTGTCCGCATAGCCGTATTTTGCCAGCACATCGCACAAAAACGGCGTGGACAAAAAGCCTGTGTTCAGGTGGTAGCCGTTCTCGATGACCATTTGGTTCAGCGTTGCGGCAGCCGCTTTGCTTTCGTCCTCACCCAGCAGGGCAAAGGCAATGGCGCGGACATACTCGCACTGGCGGTCAGAGTGGATAACGCCGTTGTCCGTGAAGGCGGCGCGGTAGGCTTTTACGGCGTTGGCGGCGGTATCGCGGTAGTTGGCAGCATCGTCCGCCTTGCCCAGTGCATCGGCTACTTCTGCCAGCAAGCGCCCGGAGTAGGCCAGATACGCCGTGCCCACGCTCTTGCGCGGGTTCATCATTGCCTGCATGGGGGTGATGCCCGGCTCGCACCATTCGCCGTAATCGAGGCCGTTCAGCACGGTGAATTTGGCGTATTCCCCGCCCTGCTGCTCCTCGGTGGTCTGCTGGGCGCGGCCCAGCAGGAAGGCGTACCAGCGCTGCATCATCTCATAGTTGTCGGCCAGAATCTTGCGGTCGCCTGTGCGCTTATACATGGCATACGGCACCAGAATGGCCGCGTCGCCCCACCCTGCCGACATACACAGCATCGGGGTCATATAGCCGGGGCGGGCGTTCGGCGGCGCAATGTTGGCCATACGCCCGTCCGGGTACTGGTTCAGGCGGCATTCCGCCAGCCACTTTTCCACCACCGGGTAGCAGTCCATCAGGGTCAGGCCGGTCTCGATAAAGATGCCCATATCCCCTGTCCAGCCCGCGCGCTCGCGGGTCGGGCAGTCGGTGGGAATGTCGCAGAAGTTGCCCTTCTGGCTCCAGATGCTGTTCTTGACCAGCTGGTTCACGGCCTCCACACCGCAGGTAAATGCGCCAGTCACAGCCATATCGGAGTAGACGGCGTGGGCGGTGAACACGGCATCGGTCAAATCGGCGTCGGTCTCGACCTTGGCATAGCGGAAGCCCATAATCGTGAAGCTGGGCTTGAAGTGGTTCACGCCCTCCTTGCAAATCAGCTCCAGCAGCTGGGCCGTGCCGCCCTCCTTGTGGCGGTTGCGGTCCTGGAAGTTTTCCTGCGTGAAGTTGCCGTTCTCGTCCAGCGTCTCGCCGCAGCTCAGAAGCAGGCGCTGGCCCGCGTGGGCCGTGAGGGTGATTTCCACATAGCCCGCAAGGTTCTGGCCGAAGTCAATCACCGTCTCGCCGTTGGGCGTTTGCAGCAGCTTGCCGGTAAAGGCCTCGTGCTCGAGCACCGGCACGGTGTTGCTACCGCTGACCGGCAGTTCGTCACGGTAGGTGCGCACGCCGTGCCAGCCGGTGAGCGCGCCCTCCAGCCGGGCATCGTAGACCTCGCCCTGCTGCATATCGTTCTGGCGGATAGGCCCGCATTGGGTGGCCTGCAGTTCGTCATCCGAGACGCAGACCGCCTTGCCGTCGACCTCGAGCTGAAACAGCACGGCCAGCGTATCGCCGAAGAGGTCGCGGTCGCCGTCCACGCCGCTGGTGCTGCGGTGCCAGCCGTCACCAAGGGCAATCAGCAGCTCGTTCTCGCCCGCCTGCAAAAGCGGCGTTACATCGTAGGTCTGTGCACCCAGATGCTTGTTGCCGGTAAAGCTGCCGGGGGTCAGCACCTGTGCCCCCACGCGCTGGCCGTTGAGGTAGGCCACGTACAGACCCTTGGCCGTGATGTACAGCCGGGCGTCCCCCTTGGGCGCGGTGAAGCGGCGGCGCAGGAAACTGGCCGGGCGGTGGGGCTTGTACGGCTCTGCCGCGCCCTTGCCCGCGGCCTCCTTCTCGGCCTGCTTGCGCTCCCAGTTCGGGCGGGCAAAGGCGTTGATGGCATCGTCACCGGGGATGTCCGGCTCCTGCGTTTCGGGGTCAGCCCACGCGCCCAGCCAGTCGGCGGGGGCAAGGCCAGTTTCAAAGGCAGCCTCGCTCCATGCGCCGGGCTGGTCATTCTCGTCCCACAAGCGCACCTTCCACGTGCCGCGCAGGCGCGATCCCGCGACAGCCGGGGCCTCGGCGTGCATGGTGCTGCCCGCGGTCTTGCCGCTTTGCCAGAGGGGCTGGCCACCCGCGGTCAGTTCAATTTCATAGGCCGTCTGGCGCACGCCGTCCGCGCACTGCCAGGACAAAAACAGCGGCCCGGCGTCCATGCCGAGGGGCGCTGTCAGATGGTTGGTTTGTAAATGTACAGCTTTCATTCCGGTTTTTCTCCTTTTGGGGTGTATACCTTTATTATATAGGAATACCCGGAATCCGGAAACGCAAAAATTCGTGTTGAGGGGTAAATATTTGTGGAAATGGCAGGCAAACGGGGAACGGCTGCTTGCGGGACAACCGGCGGGGTATTTCTGAAAAATGTATACTTTTTATAGTGCCCTATGCTATAATAAGTGTATTGGCCGTGTGATACCGGCAGACAAGAAAAGGGATGAGACCATGCACTATCAACTCAACACAACCAACTATCATAATTTTGCCACCTTCGCGGTGAATAAGCTGCCGCCGCGCTCTTACTTTATCCCCTACCCCGACCGCGCCGCGGCGGACGCTGTGACCCCCAAGCAGAAGCGCTACAGCTCCCCCAAGGTGCAGTGCCTGAACGGCCAGTGGGATTTCAAATTCTACCCGCGCCCGGCCGAGCTGCCCACCCAGCTGGACACCGATGCGGTCGCCTTTGACCAGATCGACGTGCCCTCCTGCTGGCAGTTCCGCGGCTATGACCGGCCGTTTTATGTCAACATCCGCTACCAGTTCCCCTACAAGCCGCCTGTGATTCCCACCACCGGCAAGGCGGGCCGCGTCTTTTCGTGGCTGGGCTGCGATACCGGCGTCCGCCTGCAGTGGAAGGACCCCGGCGAGGAGTACAACTTTGTCGGCGTCTACCGCCGTTTTCTGAATATCGACAATGCCCACAAGCGGTACATTATCTCGTTTCTGGGCGTTGCCAGCTGCATGGATCTGTACGTCAACGGCGCCTTTGTCGGCTATTCCGAGGGTGCGCACAACACGGCAGAGTTTGACCTGACCGGCAAGCTGCACAACGGGCAGAACGAGCTTGTGGTGGTGGTGCACCGCTGGTGCAACGGAACCTATCTGGAGGACCAGGATATGTTCCGCAACAACGGCATTTTCCGCGATGTGCTGCTGCGCACCGAGGAGCCGGGCGATTTGTGGGACATGGATGCCAAAACCGAGAAAACGGCGGACGGCTACACCCTGACGCTGACGGCGCAGACCCTTGGTGATACCGATGTGACCTTTACCCTGCAGGGGCACGGCCTGACGCGCACCTCCACCGCACACGCCGAGCACGGCACCGCGCAGGCGGTGTTCACGGCGCTGGACGTGACCGAGTGGAACGCCGAGGCCCCGACCCTGTATGACATCTACTTTGAAACCGCCACCGGCTGCGTGAAGGAGAAAATCGGCTTCCGCACCGTCGAAATCAAGGGGGACGTGTTCCTGCTGAATGGCCGCAAGCTCAAGCTCAAGGGCGTCAACCACCACGATACCGACGCCGCCAACGGCTACACGATGAGCCCCGATGACATTGAGCGCGATTTGCTGGTCTGCAAGCAGTTCAACATTGACACGGTGCGCACCTCCCACTATCCCCCCGACCCCCTGCTGCTGGAGCTGGCGGACGAGCTGGGCATCTACCTTGTGGACGAGAACGATCTGGAGACCCACGGCACATTTGCCATGCAGATTCCGCCGACCTACAATTCCATCAGCAATGACCCCAAATGGGAAAGCCATTATCTGGACCGCATCCAGCGGCTCTATCAGCGCGATAAAATCCACGGCAATACGTCCGTTATTATCTGGAGCCTTGGCAACGAGGCCGGCGGCTACCACAACACCGACGCGATGTATGACTACCTCAAGCTCCACTCTGCCCTGCCGGTCCACTACGAGAGCGCCATCCACTGCAAGCGGCAGGCCTACGATGTGGGCAGCGAGATGTACCCCAGTGTGAAGATGGTGCACGATGTGGGCGAAAAGTGCCGCAAGCAGGCCCGGCTGAATGACCGCCCCTACTTTATGTGCGAGTACGCCCACGCGATGGGCGTGGGCCCCGGCAACACCGAGGCCTACTGGCAGGAAATTTACAGCTATGACAGCCTGATGGGCGGCTGCGTCTGGGAGATGGTGGACCATGCTGTGCTGCACAAGGACGGCAGCTACACCTACGGCGGCGACCACGGCGAGTGGGAGCACGACCGCAACTTCTGCGTGGACGGCCTGTTCTACCCCGACCGCAGCCCCTCCACCGGCGCACAGCTGATCCGGTTCATCTACCGGCCCATCCGGGTGCGCCATATCGGCGGTGAGCAGTTTGAAGTGTTCAACACCACCGCCTTCTCGGTAGGGCGGTATCAGCTGACCTTCCGCTGGAATGACGGCAGCGAGACGGTGCTCACCCCGCAGACCGCGCCGCTGACGAAGGAGACCGTCACCGTGCCGCTGGGCAAGGCGGTGGACGGCCTGCAGGCCGTCACCGTCACGGCAACCGACCTGACCGACAGCCGCGTTGTGTCCGAGGAGCAGCTGGTGCTGGCGCAGGAGGTTTCTGCCGCGCCCGCTGTGACGGCTCTGCCCGCAGAGGCGACCGTGGAAAACGGACGCCTTGTCTGCCGCTGCGGCGGCGAGGTGGCCGTGACCGGCGCAGAGGAAAGCACCCTGCTCTACCGCGCCCCTACCGACAACGATGTGGATCCGATGTTCCACAACCTGATGGCCCCCTACACCCGCCAGACCGAGGAGGTTGTCTTTTCTGAGAAAACGGCGAACGGTTGGAAAATTATTACGAAGCTGCGCAACAAATGCGGCAGCTATACCGTGACCGATACCTATCAGGGCACTGAACGCGGCGTGCTGGTGACCAGCGTGCTGCACCGTGTTTCCGGCGGGCGGGAGGTGCCGCGCTTCGGCAAGTGCTTCCGACTGGACGCCGCGTTTGACGCGGTGCACTATCTGGGCCGCTGCGGCGAGAGCTACTGCGATATGAAAGACCAGTTCCCCATCCGCGCCGTGGACTGCACCGTGGCCGATATGGTGGAGCCGAATCTGCGCCCGCAGGAAAGCGGCAACCGCACAGACTGCACCGTGGCCGCTGTCAGCGACGGCAAGATTCGCGTGGTCTTTGAGGCCGTGGGCCGCCCCTTTGAGCTGGGCATCAAGCCCTACACCGACCGCGAGCTGCTGGCGATGAAGCACCGCGAGGACGAGGCCCGCACAGGCACCTATGTGACGGTGCAGGCCTTCCAGCAGGGCATCGGCACCGGTGCCTGCGGCCCGGGCGTTATGCCGGAGTACCGCTATAAGCTGGATTCGGACTATACGCTGCAGTTCCTTGTGCGCATCGAGGACGAGCCCGCCCGGTAACTGTTATACACAAAGATAAAAAGCGCCTGTGAACGGCAAAAAACCGTTCGCAGGCGTTTTTTCGTATCTCAACTCCAGCCCCTTGCCTTCGGGTCCAGCATCTCGGCGGCGGCGTAGAGCAGGGCGTTGCAGATGGCGGCGGCCACGTTGCTGCCGCCCTTGCGGCCCATCGCCACAATGGCGGGCACGCCGTATTGTGCACAGGTGGCATACAGGCGCTCCTTGCTTTCCACCACGTTCACAAAGCCGACCGGCACGCCGATGACCAGTGCCGGGCGCAGGCCCTGCTCAATTTCCTCGGCAATCGTCAGCAGGGCCGTGGGGGCGTTGCCCACCGCCAGCACCGCACCGGGGTATTCCCGCGCTGCCTTGTGCATGGCGGCCACGGCGCGGGTGGTGCCATCCGCCTTTGCGGCGGCGGCCACTGTGGGGTCGGCCATAAAGCAGAGCGCCTGCCCACCCAGCCGGGCAAGGCCAGGCTTTGTGATGCCAGCCAGCGCCATATTGGTGTCGGTGATGATGGTCCCGCCGCGCACGGCGGCCAGCCCCGCCGCCACCGCGCCGGGCGTGAAGCGCAGATTCTCGGCATAGTCAAAGTCCGCCGTAGTGTGGATGACCCGCTTGACAACGGCGGCGTTCTCCGGCGGGATCTCCAGCCCGCGTGCGGCCAGCTCCGCGGTGATAATACCCATGCTGGTACGCTCAATATCGGCCGGTAAATGATGCTGTGGCGTCATTTTTTACACTTCCCTTCGGGGGTTGGCAAGCCCCATGGCGGCATAGACGGCGTCCATATCCAGCGCCTTGCGCACGCCGTCCGCCAACAAATCAAACTGCTGCTCGCGGTAGGCAGCCATCGTGAGGGGGGCGGCCGTCTCTGCCGCAAGACCCCGCCGCGCACACAGGTAATCCGCCAGCCTTGCGGTCAGCTCGCCGCTGTCAAACAGACCATGCAGATACGTGCCGAACACATTGCCCTGCACGCAGCCCTCCGGCGTGCCGTCCGCATAGCGGCAGAACGGTGCGCCCTGCACGGCGGTGCGGCCGGTGTGGATTTCGTACCCGGTCAGCGCGGCCCCGGCAAAGGGCGGCGTGGCGGTGGCCGTGACCTGTGTGCGGCGCTTTTCGGCGGTAAAAACCGTCCGGGTCGGCAGCAGCCCCAACCCGCGCAGGGTCTGCGGGCGGCCGCCCTCAGTGCCATGGGTATCGTCCAGCGTCTGGCCCAGCATCTGGTAGCCGCCGCAGACGCCGAGCACCGGTGTGCCGCCGCGGGCATATTTAAGCACCGCAGCTTCCAGCCCCGACTGGCGCAGCCAGAGCAAATCATTGACCGTATTTTTTGTGCCGGGCAGAATGAGCAAATCGGGCGCGCCCAGCTCCCGCGTGCCAGTTATATACCGCACACCCAGCAGCGGGTGCTGCTCCAACAGCATAAAATCCGTAAAGTTGGAGATGTGCGGCATCCGCACAATGGCCACATCCAGCGGCTTTACGGCGGCTTTGTTCTGCAGGCGCGGTGCCAGAGAGTCCTCGTCCTCCACGTCCACCTGCAGATACGGCACCACGCCCACCACAGGCAGGCGGGTCTTTTCTTCCAGCATGGCAAGGCCCGGGCGCAGAATTTCCACGTCTCCACGGAATTTATTGATGATAAGCCCGCAGATGCGCGCACGCTCGTCCGCTTCCAGCAGCGCCACGGTGCCGTACAGCTGGGCAAACACACCGCCGCGGTCAATGTCCCCCGCCAGCAGCACCGGGGCATCCACCAGCTTGGCCAGCCCCATATTCACAATGTCGTCAGCCTTGAGGTTGATTTCCGCAGGGCTGCCCGCGCCCTCGATAACGATAATGTCAAATTCATTGGCGAGACTATCGTAGGCACGCAGAATATCCGGGATAAGCGCCTTCTTGTGGCGGAAATATTCCCGCGCAGGCATATCGCCGCGCACCTCACCGTTGACGATGACCTGACTGCCCACATCGCTGCTGGGCTTGAGCAGGATCGGGTTCATCCGCACATCCGGCTCCACGCCCGCGGCCTGTGCCTGCACCACCTGTGCGCGGCCCATCTCCAGCCCATCCCGGGTGACAAAGCTGTTCAGCGCCATATTCTGGCTTTTGAAGGGTGCGACCCGGTAGCCGTCCTGCGCAAAAATGCGGCAGAGCGCGGCGCAGAGCAGGCTTTTGCCCGCGCCGCTCATCGTGCCCTGCACCATAAGGCACCTTGCTTTTTTCATGCCAGTATCTCCCCCATTATCTGCAGCAGCCGGGTGTTTTCCTCCGCCGTGCGCACCGCCGTGCGGTACCACGCGGCATCCAGCCCGGGATAGTTGGCACAGCTGCGCACCACCGCACCGCGGCGGCGCAGCTTCTCCCCGAAATCCGGCGTTGCACGGAACAAAAGATAGTTAGCCTGCCCATCCATCACCCGCAGACCCAACGCCCGCAGGCCCGCAGCCATGCGGGGGCGCTGCTCTGCGATAAGGGCGCGCACCGCGCCCGCGTAGGCGGTCTCCTGTAGTGCCGCCAGCCCCGCGGCCTGCGCAAGGCTGGACACGGCCCACGGCTGGCCCGCACCGCGCATTTTTTCAAGCAGCGCTGCATCACCGCAGAGTGCATACCCCAGCCGCACGCCCGCCATGGCATAGAGCTTGGTGAAAGCCTTCAGGATGACAAGCTGCGGTGCATCGCGCAAAAGCTGCTTGGCGGTCCATGCATCACGGTCTGGCAGGAAGTCGAGGAAGCACTCGTCCACCACCAGCACCGCGCCGCACTCGGCACAGCGGCGCACAAGGCGCTCCACCAGTGCGGGCGGCGTCACCTGCCCGGTGGGGTTGTTTGGCTGGCAGAGAAACACAATGTCTGTTTCCGGCGTAACAGCGTCAATAAATTCCTCTGTCACGGCAAACTCGTTTTCCTCCCGCAGGAAAACACGCTGCACCGCACAGCCCACAGTTTGCAGTGCGGCCTCGTACTCGGCAAAGGTCGGTGCGGGCAGCAGGGCGCGGCGCGGGCGCACCGCCAGCGCCAGCCGGAAAATCAAATCCGCCGCGCCGTTTCCGCAGAGAATCCAGTCTGCGGGGACACCCTCGGCCCCGGCCAGCGCCGCACGCAGCTCCCGGCACAGGGGGTCAGGGTAGCGGTCGGCTGTGGGCAGCGCGTTTGTTATAGCCGCCGCCACGCCCGCGGGCAGCCCCAGTGGGCTGACATTTGCCGAAAAATCCAACGCATCACAGCCAAATTCTGCGCGGTAGCCCGCCCAGTCACCGCCATGTACCAGCTCCATTTTCTGCCTCCTTACCCTGCCAACAGCAACCGCACCGCCAGCCCGATGACCAGCGCCAGCACGCTTTCGGCGTACATCATACGGTTGGCCCGCAGAATATCCTGCGGCTCGATGGGCCGCAGCGGGTCACCGATGGTCGGCTTATCGTAGTATTCGCCAAAATAGTAGGCCGGCCCGGCCAGCTGCACGCCCAGTGCCCCGGCGCAGGCGCTCTCGGTCTGGGCACTGTTGGGGCTGGCGTGGTTGTGCCGGTCACGCCGCCAGATACACCACGCCCCGCGGGCGCTGTTGCCGGTCAGCGCAGCCGCCGCCACCCACAAAAGCGCGGCAAGGCGGCTGGGCAGCCAGTTGGCGGCATCGTCCAATTTGGCGGCACAACGCCCAAAATAGAGGTATTTCTCGTTTTTATAGCCCAGCATACTGTCCATCGTGTTGATGGCCTTGTAGGTCAGCGCCAGCGGCGCGCCGCCGATGAGCATATAGAAAAGCGGCGCAATCACGCCGTCGCTTGCGTTTTCAGCCACGGTCTCCACGGTGGCCTTCGTCACGCCCTCGGCGGTCAGTGCCTGCGTGTCACGCCCCACAATGCGGGCCACGGCGCGGCGTGCCGCGGGCAAATCGCCCTTCACAAGCTCCCTGTACACGTTGCGGCTTTCCTGCACAAGGCCCTTAGCGGCCAGCGCCTGCGCGCACCAGAACATCTGCAGGGCCAGCCCCAGCGCCGGGTGCAGCGCCGCCGCCAAATGGCAGGCCAACCCGGTCACCGCCAGCGTGCCCAGCGGCAGCACGGCGGCCACAACGCCGCCGCCCACCAGCTCCCCCTGCGGTGTTTTGGGCAGAGCTGTGCGCAGGTGGTTTTCCAGTGCGGTGATACACCGGCCCATAAGTACCACCGGGTGGGGCAGCCACGCCGGGTCACCGAACACGGCATCCAGCAAAAAACCACCCAGCACCGCCCAAAAAATCAACATTGGCTCTCCTTTGTGTACTGCACCGTTTTGACAAGATGCAGAATATGCTCCCTCTGCCAGTCGCGGGCGTCCAGCACAAAGCCGCCCGCGTTGGGGCCGCACCACGCGTAATAGTCCCTGTGCGGCAGGGCGTAGCGCTCCAGCGCCGCCATCTGGGTGCCGCCGTGGGCCAGAATCACCAGCATTTCCTCGCCGTCCGCCAGCGCCTTATCCACCAGCGCCGCAAACGTTGTGCAGATACGCTCAGAGAATTCCGCCTTGCGCTCACCATCGGGGCAGGCGCTCTCACAGTTGGCCGCCACCCACGCAAGGTAGTCGGGGTCATGCTCCATCTCCTTGTAATTGCGGCCCTCAAAGCTGCCGAAGCACATCTCCTTGAGGCCGTCCACCGGCACAAGCCTGGCACCCGGGAACAGAATCTCCGCCGTCTGTTTTGTGCGCTGCAGCGTCGATATGTAGACAACCCGCGGGTTGATATCCGCACGGCAGAGCTGGTTTCGTCCTTTCTCCGAAAGCGGGATGTCCCGCTGGCCCTGATAGCGCTTCTGGGCGTTGTACTCGGTCAGGCCGTGGCGCAAAAGATAAATCAACATTCCGGCAATTCTCCTTTCAGCACGGTGAGCAAAATCGTGCGGGTTCCATCGGACAATGCAGAGATTCCGGGCACATAACTGCCGAAAAAGCTCAATGCAAAGCTAATGACGATCAGGACAGCAACGACTTTATTTTTCCGTGCGGGGGGGATGATGATTGCGAGGAACATGCCGTAAAGGGCGACGCTGAGCGCACTGACAGCGCGCAGTGGAAGCGCGTTTCCAGCCATGATGCCGAAGGCTGTGCCGAACGCCCATGCAGGAGCGGCAAGCAAAATCGCGCCATAGGTATAGAACGGATTCAGGCAGCCGGGGCGGGAAATCGTGATGCCGAACAGCTCGTCCGTTACATCATAAGCGATAATCAGTCTGTGGAAAAACGGTGTGCCGGGTGCAAAGCGCTGCGCGAGCGCACAGCTCATCAGCAGATACCGCGCATTTGCGATCAAAGTAATAAGCGCTACCTGGAAAAGCGTCGCATTGGCGGCGATTAAGGTGAACGCAGCATATTCGCCGGCGGAAGCATTGTTTAACAGACTGGCAAAAAAGCCCTGCAGCGGCGTCAGACCGGCGTTTCTTGCGGCGATGCCGAGGGAAAAGGAAACGGCAAAATAGCCCAGTGCGATGGGAACGCCGTCGCGCATGCCGTTTAAGAAAATCCTGCGGTCGAACGCCCAGGCGGGGCGGCCGGACAGCCGGGAGGTTTCGGAACTGGAAGTCATGATAATAGAAGTCCTTTCTTTGGTGCGTGTGAACTGCACACCAATGGCGTGCAGAATTTATTATAGCGCACCCTATCTTTGAAAAAAAGAGGAAAAAACTGAATTTACATAGAAAATAGAAGGTTTTTTTCTACAGGAAATGATTGACGGAAAGGAAGAAAGAGACTACTATAGAACAGAAAAAAATTTATAGGAGGTTTATAATGGAGGAGAAAAGTGTGGCAATTAAAGACGCCAGAACACTTGGTGTACCGAAGATGCTGCTGTTAGGTCTGCAGCATATGTTCGCAATGTTTGGTGCGACGATTTTGGTACCGATTCTGGTCAACAACTATTTTGAAGGAGAAGGGCTTTCCATTCAGGTAACCCTGATCTGCGCGGGTCTGGGAACTCTGTTCTTCCACCTGTGTTCCAAGATGAAGGTACCGGCTTTCCTTGGTTCGTCCTTCGCATTCCTGGGCGGTTTTGCTACGGTAGCAAATCTGGACACCGGAATTTTCGCGGACATGACTATGGGGGAAAAGCTGCCTTATGCCTGCGGCGGTATTGTTGTAGCTGGTTTATTGTATCTGGTGCTTGCCCTGGTCATCAAGATTGCAGGTGTACATCGCGTTATGCATTATCTGCCGCCTGTTGTAACCGGTCCGATCATCATCTGTATCGGTCTGTCCCTTGCACCGTCTGCAATCTCCAACGCATCGACCAACTGGCTGATTGCCCTGATTGCACTTGGAACCATTATCGTATTTAACATCTGGGGAAAAGGAATGTTCAAGATTATCCCGATTCTGATGGGCGTTGTGGTTTCCTATGTTGTTGCAGCTGTTTTAAATGCAATTGGCCTGACAAATCCGGACGGAAGCGCTATCCTGGATTTCTCCAACATTGCATCTGCATCCTGGGTTGGCCTGCCGCCTTTCCAGCTGTGCAAATTTAACCTGACTGCAATTTTAGTTATGGCTCCGATCGCGCTTGCTACCATGATGGAGCACATCGGCGATATGTCCGCGATTTCCGCAACAGTCGGCGAAAACTTCATCGCTGATCCCGGTCTGCACCGCACTCTGGTAGGCGACGGTCTTGCAACCGCTCTGTCCGCTCTGGTTGGCGGTCCTGCAAACACCACCTACGGTGAGAACACCGGCGTTCTGGAATTAAGCCATGTACATGATCCCCGAGTGATCCGTATTGCAGCTGTATTCGCAGTAATTTTAAGCTTTATTCCGAAGATGGCTGATGTAATCGGCTCCATGCCGTCCGCAATCATCGGCGGCGTAAGCTTCATGCTGTATGGTATGATTTCCGCAATCGGCGTCCGTAACGTAGTAGAGAACCATGTAGACCTGACAAAGTCCCGTAACCTGGTTATCGCAGCAGTGATCCTGGTCTGCGGCCTGGGCTTCTCCAGTGGTCTGACCTTTACGGTATTCGGCACATCCATCACGCTGACCGGTCTTGCAATCGCAGCTCTGGCAGGTATCATCCTGAATGCAATTCTGCCTGGCAACGACTACGAGTTCGGCAAGGACTTAAAGGGCGATATCAACAGAGGTGTTACCCTGAAACCCAACCCGGAAGAAATTAAGTAAAAATCGAAGGCGCACCCCCGTTATAAGAGGTGCAAAGGAACAGCCCCGGCAGTTTTTTGTTTCATGGGAAAATGCGTCCTATGAAATAAAAACGTTCCGCGAGAATAGGGTAGTGTCCGTAAAACAGTTAACTCTCCGAATGATTAACTTCTGCGGAGAGTTTCTTTTGGGATAGCCGCTCATAGCGGCGCAAAGATGCAGGCGCTTGTACGGAACGACGTGACGCAAAAACAGCCCGGACTTTTAAGTGTCCGGGCTGTCTGTCTCACAGAGCGTACATACAGGGATTGCCTCTGTATAGAAGTGCGCCATTAATAAACAGAAGATTTAGTGTTTTAGAGAATATGATCTGTAATGCAATCGTACCAATGAACGTAGGTTGTGCCATTTACGATAAGTTTGTCATTTTCGGGTAACTGTTCGCTCCAAGGCTTCTGATACCGGTCAATAGCCCAATCATCACGATTATATCTGCGCCACAGAATCGTCTTTCCATCTTTGTCCAAGAACTGCTCGGAAACAACACCACAGTTATAGGTTTCAATATCCATTACGCAAACGGTGTCATAACTTTTACCTCCGATGGTAACGGTATATCTGCCAACAATATCAAGGAGGAAATCTTTGTTCACGCTCGTAACAGAGTTTCCAACTCTCTGAATATCACCTTTAACAGAAATGTTCGTTTCGTTTCCGCAATTATCTTCTCCAAATCCCCAGTTCAGCATAAATTCATCGCCGTCAAGGAACGTGATGTAATTGCGAACATCTCCATCATTTCGGAGCGTTGCAAGGTAACGACAATGTGTATCTGTAAGCTGTGCTACAAAAGTACGGTTAATCACCTCGTTCTTATCTGAATAAGATGCTTCTCTTGCGGTAAGCTCCACTCCCTCAATACCGTGAACTTTGGCTTTGCCTGTAACTTGCATATCGTAAACATGGCTGCATTTGCGGGAAGGAATATCATACATACCCCAAGACAGTCTTTCGCCAAGCTTAGGGATCAAGAACCATCCCATAAGTTCTTCCCATTTTACTGAGAAGGGGGCTTTGGCACTTGTTTCAATTTTGTATTCGGGAATAAATTCGGGCAACTTTTTCATAGTGCTTTCTCCTTTCGATACTTCGGTGTTATATGGATATTTGGTTTTGAAATTCTGTTTTGCCGTATGAAGTCTGCTTTTTACTGTTCCAACAGGAATACTCAGTTGTTTGGCAATTTCGGCTTGCGGAAGCTCTTTCCAAAAATAAAGATACAAGATTTGCTTGTCTTTATCGCCAAGTAAACTCAAAGTTTCTCTTACTGTGGCAACTATGGAAACGCCATGTCTGCCGTCTGACAATTCGCTTTCTGTTATTTCATCAATCGGGATTTCATACTGCGTTGCTTTCTTACGAAAGTAGTCATTACATTTATTTCTTGCAATGCTAATAATCCATGCCTTAAAAAAGTCCTTGTTTTTTAATTGAGCGAACTTTTGACAAGCGGCAAGGAAAACCTCTTGTAAAACATCGTCTGCATCCGCTTTTGAGTTCAAACGAAATCTCACAAAACGTTCTACAGACACTCGTTCTGCTTCCAACAATTTTTCAAATTCTTCCATATCCTCACCTCCTTTGGTCTATGAGTGATTAAAACCGGTTTCACTTATATAGACGGGTAGCAGTATTGAAAGGTTCATTTTGCATTCAAAAAATAAGCGGCACTCGACATTATTTCGAGTGCCGCAATTAACTGTTTTATGACGATCCGCCTATGTGCCTTGGCACATTCTTTTTTACATCAGCTTACGGAATAATGCGGTCAGATCTTCGATGCTTGCATCCTTCGGGTTGCCGGGTGCGCATGCATCTGCATGGGCAGATTCTGCCAGGAACGGAAGATCCTCTTCCTTGAGGGCTTCGAGCTTGGACGGAATGCCGACATCCTCGGAAAGCTTGCGGACAGCATCGACCGCAGCTTTACGGTAAGCAGCCTGATCCATCTGATCAACGCCTTCTACACCCATTGCGCGTGCAATTTCACGGTATTTTTCACCGGTGCAGTCTGCGTTGTATTCCATAACGATCGGAAGCATCATTGCGCATGCAACGCCGTGAGGGGTGTCATAAACAGCGCCCAGGGTGTGTGCCATGGAATGAGCGATGCCGAGACCGACATTGGAGAAGCCCATGCCTGCGATATACTGACCAAGAGCCATGCCTTCACGGCCTTCTTTGGTGTTGGAAACTGCGCCGCGCAGGGATTTGGAAATGATTTCGATTGCCTTTAAGTGGAACATATCGGTCATTTCCCATGCAGCCTTGGTGGTGTAGCCTTCGATTGCGTGGGTCAGAGCATCCATACCGGTAGAAGCGGTCAGCCCCTTTGGCATGGAGGACATCATATCGGGATCAACGACTGCGATGATCGGCATGTCGTGGGGGTCAACGCATACGAATTTGCGCTTGCGCTCTACGTCGGTGATAACGTAGTTGATGGTAACCTCTGCAGCAGTACCGGCTGTAGTCGGAACGGCGATGATCGGTACACACGGATTTTTGGTCGGTGCGGTGCCCTCAAGGCTTCTGACATCCTCAAACTCCGGGTTTGCGATGATGATACCGATGGCTTTGGAGGTATCCATAGAAGAGCCGCCGCCGATGGCGATCAGATAGTCAGCGCCGGATGCCTTGAAAGCTTCTACGCCGTGTTTTACGTTTTCGATGGTCGGGTTTGGCTTGATATCGCTGTAAAGCTCATAGTCGAGTCCGTTTGCGGTCAGAATATCGGTTACTTTGGAAGTAACGTTGAATTTAATCAGATCCGGGTCAGAGCATACGAAAGCTTTCTTGAAGCCGTGTGCCTTTGCTTCATTTGCGATCTCGGCAATAGCGCCTGCTCCGTGATAAGAGGTTGCATTTAAATTAATACGATTTGCCATGATTGAAAAACTCCCTTCTAAAATGAATGAATGGTTTTACTGAACTTGTTATTATATTAACAAATCCGGAAGGGAAAAAGAAAGTGACAGAAGAAGCGAAGTGTAACACTTTAAAAAAAATCGCCATTGTGACAAAAACAACAGAACAAAATTTGTGAAAAATAACCAGAGCGTGTCTGAAAAACCATTTCCGCAATCTGCAAGCCCCACTTTGACACGCGCTCTAAGAGAGCAGCTGCAGATTCCGGAACAGTTTTTTTAAGTCTTCCGGCATTGCCCGGACGAGAAGAGCGGCAAACTCGGAAGGTGTCAGATCCATGCCGGTAAGCACCCATTTTACGGTCATGGTGATGGAACCCTGACAGTACATTTCGAGAAGAAAATGCATTTCCGGTGAAACCGGACTGCCGCTTTTTTCGTGAATCAGATTTTCGTAGAACGCGAGAATCAGATCGAAATCGTGCTCACGCAGAGAATTCTGCTTGTCGTAGCGGAAGGCAGCGGCGAAAAAAGCTTTTTCTTTCTGAATATAGGTAAATTTCTTTTCCAGACTGTCAAAAACGGTCGTTCCGCGACCCATATGTTCAAAGGATTTTGTCAGTAATTTATCAAAATACCAGTTGATCAGATCGTATTTGTCGAGAAAATTGCGGTAGAAGGTCTGGCGGGTAACACCGCAGATTTCACAGATCTGGCGCACAGTGATCTCTTCAACGGGTGTTGTTTTCATGCACTCCTTCATAGATTCGGCAAGACGGTATTTTGTTTTTTCTCCTTTGGGAGCAGATACGGTGGAATGGATCATCCGGGCAGTTTCCTTTCGTTTCGAAAATTGTAACTATGCAGAGTTATGCATACATTATAACGCGAATCAGAAGAAATAAAAAGCCCTGAACATGTTTCCAGGATGAAAGCGAGAAACATGCCAAGGGCGTTATTGTTATTTTCTTTTGTTTACGGCCTGTCCGACACAGTAGCATACAGCGGCAACAACCATGCCGTTGATGGAAGCGATGCCCCAGTGTAAGAGGTTCGCAACAATGGCACCGAGAATGACACCGGCGACTGCAAACCAGTCTATGGTTTTAAGTTTCGGCTGATCGGTTTCAAAGTCCTCTTTGTTCATGAAGTAGGCGAGCACCAGAATCATGCCGACCGGCGGCAGGGTACAATTCAGAATGTTGAGCCAGCCGCAGAAGTTGTAGTACAGCCATACGGAGGCAACCGTTCCGATGATACCGGAAAGGAGAACCATCGGTTTTTTCCTCTGATGGAAGATGTTGGCAAGACCAAGACCTGCGGTATACAGAGCGTTGTCGTTTGTAGTCCAGATATTAAGACCGAGAACGAGAACAGCCAGGTAGAACAGGTTCAGGCGGACCATAACCTCGAAGATATCGTTTCCGCCGACAAAGATGGAAGAAACGGCACCGAAGAAGAACATCAGGGAGTTTCCGATGAAGAAGGCCACAACCGTGGTGATGGCACCCGCTTTTCCGTTCTTTGCAAAACGTGCGAAGTTCGGGGTTGCGGTTCCGCCGGAAACGAAGGAGCCGACACCAAACCATCCGATCGGCGTAAAGCTGGTCATGGCTGACGGCAGATAGGAACCTTTTTCGCCAAAAGCTCTCTGGGACAAAAGATCAAGTGACAGACCGGTTTTTGCACCGACGTAGCCGAGCAGACCGGTATAAATACCAAGAATGATTCCACCAAGGATCAGTGATCCCAAAAAGCCCCAGAAATCGAGGCCGTCAGCGAGCTGCTGACCGACCCACATGCTTGCCGAGAAGAAGGTGAAGCCAAGCTATAAACTTTTAACAGTGTAAGGGGTAGCAACCTGATTGTCAAGGGAAAAGGCGAGTTTACATGATTTTCTTACAGAAGAAGGGAATGCGCCGCGAGAAAAGGAATTTTACCGGGTTTTGCCTTCTCCGGAAAAATATTCCTTTGTAAGCTCCACAACCTTGCCCGAAAGCAGGAAGAGCGCAATCAGGTTCGGGATCGCCATGAGGCCGTTGAAGGTCTCGGCAATGCTCCACATCAGGCCAAGATTTGCGGTGGCGCCAAGGATGGCAACCAGCGCATAGGCGGCCATAAAATATTTTGTGATTCTTTCAGAGAACAAAAACTCGATGCAGCGTGCACCGTAAAGTCCCCATCCGAGAATCGTGGAAAAGGCGAAGCAGCACATCGCGAACGCGGTGAGCAGCGAAACCCAGTTTCCGTATGTAAGGGTAAAACCGCTGATGGTCAGCTCTGCGCCGGCAGCCTGTCCGTAGATGATGGAAGTGCCGCTGCAGAGGATGACGAGTGCAGTTAAGGTACAGATTACAATCGTATCAGTAAATACTTCGAAGATACCAAACATACCCTGTTTGACCGGCTTTTTGGTGTCGGCACAGGCGTGCGCGATCGAACCGGTACCAAGACCTGCCTCGTTTGAGAAAATACCGCGGGACACACCTTTTTTCACACTCATGAGCATGCTTCCGACGATACCGCCTGTAACAGCAGAGGGACGGAAGGCGCCCTCAAGGATCGATACGAAAACAGACGGAATCCGGTTGAGATTCAGCAAAATTACACCGATGGCAAGGACAATATAAAACAGAGCCATAAACGGAACAAGCTTTTCTGTTACCTGTGCGATCCGTTTGACACCGCCGAGCAGGATCAGCGCTACGAGTACCGCAATGATGATACCCTGAATCAGGTTGGAGGTAGGGATTGCATCCTTTGAGATCACATGGTAATTCATTAGTGCGGAGTTGACTGCGGTTGTGATGGTGTTGACCTGCGTTGCATTTCCGGTTCCGAACACAGTCAGTACACCGAAAGCAGCGAAAAGATAGGCCAGAAAATGCCATTTTTTGCTGAGACCGTTTTTGATGTAATACATCGGTCCGCCGACGAGTTCCCCGTTGGCGTTTTTCTCGTGATAGAAAACAGCCAGTGTTACCTCGGCAAATTTCGTACACATGCCGAGCAGGGCGGAAACCCACATCCAGAACACGGCGCCGGGTCCGCCGATAGCGATAGCGCCGGCAACACCGGCAATATTACCGGTACCAACCGTGGCGGCAAGTGCTGTACAGACCGCCTGGAAAGGTGTAATTGCGCCATCGGAAGCATCTCGTTTGCGGAACATTCTTCCAAGCGTTGTGCGGATCGCATACGGGAATTTTCGAATCTGGAAAAAGCGGGTGCGCAGACTCAGGTAAAGGCCGACACCGAAAATACAGATCATAGCCGGAACACCCCAGATAAAATTGTTCACGGCATTGTTGATGGGTTCAATCAGTTGGAGCATAGATACCTCTTTCTTTTTCATAAGCAGAAGCACTTTCTTGGAAGATCAGTGCTTTCATAAAGTAACACAATGCAAAAAGTATATCATCTCAGACGAGATTTGCAAGTTTTTTTCGAGAAAAAACGCGGACCCCCAATTTTTTGCGATTCCGGAAAGATATATTTTCTCTAGCCTTATGGGTTTACCATGAGCCAGGCGGTTTTTTCCGTTTTCTTCCAGGTTTTGTGAAGGAATGCAGCGAAGTATGATAGAATAGAGAAAAAACAGAAAAGAGGATTATTGCCATGTTTCAGGTAATTGATATGCACTGCGACACCATCCCGGCGCTGCAGTGGAAGGAAAAGCAGGAGCATCTTGCGGATGCGGATCTTCAGATCAATCTGGATAAGCTGGAAAAGGGCGGCAGCCTCTGCCAGTGCTTTTCTCTGTTTACGTTCCTGAAGGGACTGAAAGACGAAACACCGTTTGAGCATGTGAGAAAGCTGGCTGATCTCTGGAAATCAGAGGTGGAACGGTATCCGGACCGCATTTGTCAGATCAAAACGTATGCGGATCTGATGCAGGTACAGAAGGAAGGAAAAATAGGTGCGGTGATAACCGTCGAAGAGGGTGGTGTTTACGAAGGCAGTATCGAAAAACTGCACACACTGTACGATCTCGGTGTGCGGATTTCCACGCTGACCTGGAACTTTCCGAATGAGCTTGGATTCCCGAACCCGGCGCAGGAAGAGGGAAAGCCATATCTTCCGGATCTTGAAAACGGGCTGACACCGACCGGTATTGCCTTTGTCGAGGAGATGGAGCGGCTCGGCATAGTGATCGATTTATCACACTTAAATGATGCCGGAATCCGCGACGTTTTTGCGCATACGAGAGGTCCGGTCATTGCGTCCCATTCCAATGCGCGCGGCGCGTGCTTCCATCTGAGAAACCTTTCGGATGAAATGATTCGTCAGCTCGCAGAGCGTGGCGGCGTCACCGGTATCAATTTCTGTCCGTCGTTTCTGCGCGAGGAGGAGCCGGCAACGAAAAAGGCATCGACGATGGATATGGTACGCCATATGAAATATCTGCGCAACGTCGGCGGTATCGATATCATCGGCCTTGGAACCGATTTTGACGGTTTCAGCGGTGAAACGGATGTGCCGGACACCGCGCATATGCAGCATCTCGCAGATGTGATGAGCCACGACGGTTTCACCGATGAGGAGATCGAGAAGGTCTTTTCCAAGAATGTACTTCGGGTGTTTAGAGAATGCTGGAAATAAAACTACAGCTCCGGTGATGCCGCCAGAAGCTCCTTTGTATAATCATTCTGCGGATGCGCAAACAGTTCTTCCGTCTCCGCGTTCTCCACAATCCGGCCTTCTTTCATCACGAGAACCCGGTCGCACATCTGATAGATCACGTTGAGGTCATGCGAGATAAAGAGAATCGAGAGCTGAAGCTCCTCCTGAAGCTGAACCATCAGCTCCATGATCTGCTTCTGAATCGTCACATCGAGAGCGGAAACCGGTTCGTCGGCAAGGATCAGACGTGAGCCCTGGATCAGTGCGGCCGCGATGCTGACTCTCTGGCGCTGGCCGCCGGAGAGCTCATGCGGGCGGCGTTTCAGGTGCTCTGCGGAGAGGCCGACTCTTTCGGCCATCGCAAGAACCCGTTTTTTTCGTTCTTCTTTCGGAACCTTCTGCATCCGAAGCGGCTCCTCTAAAATCCAGGAGATTTTCTTCGCAGGATTCAGGGAAGAAAACGGATCCTGGAAAATCATCTGCGGATGGTCGACCTGCGAAAATATTTCGCCTTCATCTGGGCGGATAAATCCTAAGATCACTTTGGAGAGTGTCGATTTTCCGCATCCGCTTTCTCCGACGAGACCGAGAATTTCATTTTCATGAAGCTCGAAAGAGATATCATGAAGCACCGTTTTTCTCTGCTTTCCCTCCTGATAGGAGGCAGAAATATGGCTGACTTTCAGAATGTTGTTCGGAATGATTTCTTCCATGGGTTATTCCTCCTTTTCCGCCGGCGGAGCAGCTTTTTTGTCAGAGCCTGTCGGCCATTGAGCTGTTGGAGCGATTTTGATTCGTTTTCGCAGCGATGTTCGTCGGTTCGGAATTGCATCGAGCAGGCGGCGGGTGTAGTCTTCCTTCGGGTGGAAAAAGACATCGTCCACACTGCCGGATTCCACAATCGTCCCATGATTCATGACGATGACCCGGTCACAGAGCGAACGGATGACGCCGAGGTCGTGTGAGATAAAAAGAATCGCCGTGTGATGGCGTTCATTGATTTTTTTCAGCAGCTTTAAGATCTGCGACTGAATCGTCACATCAAGAGCTGTTGTCGGCTCGTCTGCAATCAGAAGCTTCGGTTCTGTAATAAGCGCCGCAGCGATCATCACCCTCTGGCGCTGACCGCCGGAGAGCTGGTGAGGGTATTTTTTGCAAAGCTTTTCCGGGTCGGGAAGCTCGACCTCATGCATTATGGCAAGAACCTTTTCATGACGTTCTGCCGGTGTGCAGCTCTCATGGATCAGCAGTCCCTCTGCAATCTGTTCTTCGATGGTCAGAACCGGATTTAAAGAGGTCATCGGCTCCTGAAAAATCATACTGATTTCTTTTCCGCGGATGCGCTGCAGATCCTGGCTGGAAGCGTGCGCAACGGAAGAACCTTCGTAGAGAATTTCTCCGCCGGATACGGCGGAATTTTCCTTTAAAAGGTGCAGAATGGAGAGCGCCGTCTGGGTTTTGCCGGAACCGGATTCCCCGACAATGCCAAGCGTCTCACCTTCTTCTAAGGAAAAGGAGATGCCTTTTACCACTTCGGTCGGTGGCGTGGTATCGTAAAATGCAATTTTTAAGTCACGTACATCGAGAAGTGCCATATCAGTTACCGCCTTTCTTCTGTAATCCGTCGCCGAGGAGCGATACGCCAAGCGCCAGTAAAATGACGGCAAGACCGGGGAAAACAGAGCCCCAGGGAGCAGTCATCAGATACGTCTGGGATTCTGAGAGCATCCGTCCAAGCGAGGCATCGGGCGGCTGGACACCGATGCCGAGAAAGCTCATGCCGGCCTCGGAGAGAACGGCGTTGTTGAAACCGATTGCTGCCATCGAAAGAAGGGACGGGACCGTATTTGGCAGGATATGTACAAATATGATCCGAAGATGGGAAACACCCATCAGACGGGCACTTTTGACATAGTCCATATCTTTGCGTGCGAGAAATTCGCTTCTGGTGATACGTGCAAAGCTCGGAATGAATACGATACCGAGTGCAAGGATCACGTTGTATTTGCCGGGACCCAGCAGCGCGATAAATACCAGCGCCAGCAGGATTCCCGGAAAGGAAACAATGACATCGTTTATGCGCATCAGGATTTCGTCAATCCATCCGCCAAAATACCCGGTGAACGCACCGACAAGAACACCAATGGTTCCGCCGAGTAGCAGAGTAGCGAAAGCGACGAAGAAGGTTGTACCGGTTCCTTTTAAGACGCGGCTGAAAATATCGCGTCCAAAGTGATCGCAGCCGAACGGGTGCGACAGAGAGGGAGCAGCAAACTTGGCTGCGCCGTTCATTGCATCCGGGTCGTACGGTGTATAGAAAAAGCCGATCAGAAGAAACAGAAGCATAAAAGCGGTGAGAACAGCTCCGATGATCAGCGTGAGATTGCGTTTCTTTTTCATAATGAAAACCCTTTCCTTTGTCGTGGGCGGCTCCCTGCGACCTTTCGGTCGCGGGAGCTGATGATCGAAAGCTCCCGTCAGTCTTTTACGCGGATACGCGGATCAATTCTGCCATACAGCAGATCTACCACGAAATTGATGATAATAATGAGGGCGGCGATCAGTACAAGGATGCCCTGAACCACGGGGTAATCGCGGTTGGAGATCGAAGTGATCAGAAGATTGCCCATGCCCGGAATCGAAAAAACCTGTTCCAGAATAATGCTGTTTGCCACAATATCTGCGATTGTCATGCCCCAGAAGGTCAGTACCGGAATCAGGGCGTTTTTCAGCACATGGTGATACATAACACGGCGTGTACTGTTTCCGCGGGAATAGGCGGTGCGCACATAGTCGGCATCGAGCTGTGAGAGCACAGAGCTGCGCAGCATTTTGACAGCCATGGAACAGCGCGGAAGTGCAATGGCGGCAGACGGTGCAACAAGATAACCGATAAAACCGGAAAAATTTTCAGAAATCGGCACATAGGCGCCCGGCTGAAACCATTTGAGAATCAGACCGAAAAGATACGTGATCAGAATACCGATGAAAAATCCCGGCACAGACATGATCACCTGATTGATCGTCATGATCAGCCGGTCCAGATGGCCTCCGGCGTGCTGTGCTGTGAAAATACCGATGGGAATCGAGACAACAAGGATCATCAGGAATGCGATAACGGTGATAGCGATGGTAATCGGAACTTTATCGCGGATCAGTTCTCCGACCGGCATCGAGTACGAATACGAGGTGCCGAGATCTCCATGAAAAAAGCCGGTTACCCACGAAGCGTACCGTTCCAGAACCGGCCGATCCAGCCCCATTTCCTTCTGCAGAGCCTCAATCCGCTCCGGCGTCGCCTCCGTTCCAAGCTGCGATTTTGCCGCATCTCCGGGTATGACGGAAAAGGCAAAGAACGATAAAAAGGATACAAGAAGCAGCGTAAGAAGGAGAGAGCCGAATTTCTTTGCAATGTATTTCATGAATGGAAATTCCTCCTTGTGTAATGTAGGATACTCCGGGAATTTTTCCCGGCTTATAAAAGCAGGCACAGAAAAGCTTCGGGCGTATCGGCTGAAGGTTTTCGTGCACGTCATTTTTATTGTAGACAATGCAGGTGTAAATAGCAAGATAAAATTGGAATATCTCGAATTACAGAATAACAGGAAAAGGCCTCTTGCATAACCGGTGCGGATGATGCAAAAAGCCTTTGATAAATTGCCTTCGATAAATCCCCTGTTTAGTTTTCCATTTCCCGTCCGAGGTACGTTGCCGCTACCTGGAGGAGCTTCTTTTCCGTATCGCCCGGCAGGGACTCCCTGTCTTTGCCGCAGAGAATGACCGAACCGATGGCATCACCGGAGGAGAGAATCGGAAAAATGAGCTCCGGCAGAGGAGTAGTATTGTCTGTGTTTTCCAAAATTGAAAAATAAGCCTTTTCACCGGGACGCGCAAGTACTGTTTTCCGGTTCAGAATCGCCTCCTCCAGCCGGCTGCTGATGGACTTGCCAAGATAATTTTTCTGTTCCGGCCCGTTTGCCGCCACAATCTGTTCCTGATCCGAAACACAGACGAGACATCCGGTCACCGTTGAAATCGATTTTGTAAACCCAGCTGCGCATTCCGCCAGCTCTTCGATCGGTGAGTATTTCTTCAGGATAATCTCACCCTCCCGTCCGGTATAAATTTCCATGGCCTGTCCCTCCCGGATCCGCATCGTGCGCCGGATTTCCTTGGGAACTACCACACGCCCCAGATCATCAATCCTTCGAACAATTCCCGTCGCTTTCATATGAAAAATTCCTCCTGTTTCCGCAATGTACTTTCCATAATTTGTGCTGTATGGGTAGTATGTGGAAAAACAGGTGGAATTATGCATGGAAAGAAGAAACGTATTTCCGCTGTTTACAGCAATTTCGGAAAAAATACAGTGGAACAGCAGTGGTTAGTCTGGTTGCTCCTTTTACAGAAGACTGCGGTCTTTTCCGAGATAGAACAAAGCGATCGTATCCGGTCCGACATGGCTTCCTGTGCAGTAATCGTAAGAAGTATTGATAAATTCACGCACCTTCACTCTTTTCTGGATTTCTTCCATCATATAAAGAGATTCCTCATAGGCATCTGCATGTGCGATTCCGACGATCTGCTTTTCCGGTTCTTCGATCGTTTCACAGAAAAGACGAATCAGTTCATTTAAAACGGCCTTGCGCCCGCGGACATTCTTGTAGGAAACAATATAGCCATCTTCACTTCCACGCAGAATCGGTTTGATTTTCAGCATATTTCCGACCACAGCGACACTTCCCTTGATTCTTCCGGTACGGGAAAGATATTTCAGATCGCCGACGGTGAAAACACCGTTCATTTTGCTAACGTAGGTTTCCAGAAGATCTGCCGCTTCGTCTACGTTCATGCCTCGATCGCGCATTTCGCTGGCATAGATGGCGAGGATGCCCTGTGCAAGAGAGGCATTCAGGGAATCGACGAGGCGGATTTTACGTTTTCCGCCGTATTCCTCAAGAAGCTCCTCGGCAGCAAGTCTTGCGGAGTTATAAGTTCCGCTGATGTTTTTGCTTAAGGAAAGATAGATGACATCCTGATCTGCCTCAAGAGCGGTGCGGAACGCATCCGCAAAATTTGCGGTGCTGATCAGTCCGGTCTTGATTTCACAGCCGGTGCGCATGGCATTGTAATATTCTTTTCCTTTTGCAAGCTCCTCTTCCGGTGACAGATCCGGGTCGAAGCAGACCAGCTCTTTTCCATTCACAAGATTGACGAAAGAAACGACATGGATATCGTATTTTTTCGCAGTAACAGCAGGCAGATTTGCTGCTGAATCAACAAAAACCTGAAACATAAATAAATTCTCCTTTGTAGTGTAAATGTCCCCCAAAATGATGTAACTTTTGATAAGCATTGTAACATATTGTATCACCAAAGAAGAGGGATTTCAATGGAGGATAGACAACATACTACAAAGGAGTGTGCCGACAAGTTGATTCCTGAAATCATCTGTTTTCGGAAGAAATTTGACCAGGTATCAATGCATAGTAATAATGACCAAAAACGGCAGACGTATTTTTAGTAAAAACGGCTTTTGAAACAAAAATAAAATCGTTTTATAATAGAATCATAGCGAGTAGTGTAATGATGTGGAAAAAACCATATGATACTGCTCGCTTTTATAAAACTATTTTCAGGAGGAACCGTATATGCATGAGTATGAAATCTTTATTGAAGAAATAAATCCGTGTGGAGGGGAGAAACATAGTAAAAAAACTTTGATCGAAGCAGAAGCAGTCAGTCCGGAAGCTTATGTAAAAGAAAACGGAAGATTTCCGGTTCTTGAATCCATGTGCAATGAAAGTGGAGATGTTGTAATAGTAACAGGAGATAATAAAGGTTCTTTTGTACGCTATACTTTTACGGAATAAAAGTGCCGGTCGGTAAGGAGAAAATTTTGTTTGACTTTTTGAAAAAGAGGCAATATAATTACAGAAAACGAGTGGCGAGTAAGCGTAAATCCAGTTTACCGGCTGCTCGTTTTTGGTTTGCAGAAAATAAATATCGCCGTGAAAAGTGTGTAGCCTGTCAGCGTAAGTCCAGCTTATAAGATAAGGTGCGCACTTTTTTTGTGCCAAAAAGAAAGGAGTTAAAACAAAATGGCGGAAAGCAACAAGATGAAGGAGATGCCGGTGAATAAGCTGATGGTCCAATTGGGAGTCCCGATGATCTTATCTATGGCATTGCAGGCAGTCTATAACATAGTAGACAGTGCATTTGTAGGAAATATGAGAGTGGGAAGCGAAGAGGCATTAAATGCACTGACACTGGTATTTCCGGTACAGATGCTTATGGTGGCAGTAGGAATCGGAACCGGTGTAGGAACCAATGCGCTTCTAGCAAGGACGCTTGGACAGGGAAACGGTAAAAAAGCTGCAAAGGTAGCGGGAAACAGTCTGTTTCTTGGTGTGATCATTTATGTGGTCTGCTTATTATTTGGTATCTTTGGGGTGAAAACATATATTTCATCGCAGACAGTAGACACAGAAGTACTTGAGATGGGAGTTGGCTATCTGAGGATATGCTGCGTAATCTCTTTTGGTATTATTTTCTTTTCTCTGTTTGAAAAGTTACTTCAGGCAACAGGACGTTCTTTTTATTCTACCATTGGTCAGGTGGTTGGAGCTGTTGTAAATATCATTCTTGATCCGATCATGATCTATGGTATCGGACCCTGCCCGGAAATGGGGGTGAAAGGTGCAGCTTATGCAACGGTAATTGGTCAGGTAGCATCCGCAGTGTTACTGTTCATTTTCCATATGAAGATGAACAAGGAATTCGAGCATGGAGCGAAATACATGAAGCCGGATGGCGGAATTATCAAAGAAATCTATGCAATCGGACTTCCGGCAATCATTGCACAGGCTCTAATGTCCATTATGGTTTACGTGATGAATCTGATCCTGAAGTTCAATCCGTCAGCACAGACAGCCTATGGATTGTTCTATAAAGTTCAGCAGTTTGTTCTTTTCCTTGCTTTTGGCCTGCGAGATGCGATCACCCCGATCATTGCATTTGCCTATGGGATGAGAAGTAAGAAAAGGATTCAGGATGGAATTAAAAATGGTCTGATCTATACCATAATATTAATGATTCTGGGAATTGCAATCACAGAGATCTTCCCCGAAGCATTTGCAACGCTGTTTCATACGGGAGCGTCAAGAGAATATTTTATCGGAGCAATGAGGATAATTTCGATCAGCTTTCTGTTTGCAGGAATCAATGTTGCTTATCAGGGCATTTATCAGGCATTGGATGGTGGTGTGGAATCACTGGTTATCTCGCTTTTGAGACAGCTTGTGATTATTTTACCATTGGCAGGAATTTTTTCTGTATTTGTCAGAAATGGGCAGATAGGAGTTTCACTGATCTGGTGGGCATTTCCGATCACGGAAATAGTTTCCTGTTTTGTAGGATATGTGTTTTTGAAGAAAATCAGAAAAAATAGAGTGAATGTTTTGAACTGAGGAGGAACTGGAAATGGCAAAAAAAATCATCACAATCAGCAGAGAATTTGGAAGCGGTGGGCGTTTTATCGGAGAAGAGGTCGCAAAAAAACTGGGAATTTCCTACTATGATAAGAATATCATCAGCCGGATTGCAGAAAAGTCCGGCTTATCACCGGAATATATTCAGGAAAGTGCGGAATTATCTCCCAAAAAAGGTTTGCTTGCGTATGCACTTGCCGGACGTGATATTACAGGAAAATCAGTGGAGGATATGGTGTATGAGGCACAGAGAAAGGTTATTTTAGAACTGGCTGATAGGGAATCTTGTGTAATTATCGGAAGAAATGCAGATTATATCCTGAAGGATCGGGATGATGTATTGAACGTATTTATCCATGGGGATATGCCGGAAAAAACACAGCGTATTATGGACTTATATAATGTAGGAGAAAAGGAAGCTGTCAAAATGATGGCAGATACAGATAAAAGGCGTATGACGAATTATAGTTTTTACACGGATCAGAAATGGGGAAAAGCCAGCAATTATACGTTGTGTCTGAACAGTTCACAGCTTGGATATGACAGATGCGAGAAGATCATTGTGGAATGCAGTAAATAACCTGCCGTGTATCGATTGTGTCATGTACGCTGACACAAGTGCAAAAAAACAGATAATCCTGGATTGTATATGATTTTGTTATGAATGATCCAGGATTACTTTATGTAAAAATAGAAGGGAATGTCTAAAAAAGTGTGTAAGTAAATTGTCTGACAATTTCCCCTTTGCCTGCTTGACTACCTTGCTTTAAATGCCGGAATGCCAGTCAAGGTAAGGGTTCCAGCCTTGACTGACAATTCTGGCATTTGATAAAATCTTGAGAGCAGGTTAGAAAAACTTACACAGTTTCTATTACATTCTCTTCGTATTTGCTGAAGGTACATGAAAGTGTTCTCCTGTTAAATAATATTCTGTAAGTTATTTTCTATAGATATCCGCTGATAGTAGGTATCTATGATATCCTGTAAAGTAATCGTATTCATTTTTTCTTCGGCAGCCTTTTGAATTTCATTATAAAATCCCTGCAAAGATAACTGAATGTTAATGCCAACGCCACAATCTGGATTGGTATGAGTATCTAAATGAAGCAATGGTTTATCACCTTCAACTGCTTTATAAATATCCAGCAATGTAATCTGATCTGCTGGTTTTGAAAGAGAAGGACGGGCATGTCCGGCTACACTGGTCATAAGTTCCGCTTTTTTTAGTTTTAACATAAGCTGGCGTACAAAGCCGGGATTTGTATGGACACTTTCTGCAATTGAGGCACTGGAGAGGGATTTTTCCTGGTTGATAGCAATCAGAACCATCACATGAACAGTATCACTTAATTTCGTTGAATATTTCATGATAAGAAACTCCTTGTAGTATGATATAATGATCTTGTTTTCACGTTTTTGGGATGAAAATATTTCTGGTTTGTTTAAAACATCCTAAGTTCTCAACAGTTCTTTTTAATGTGTTGATAAACTGTGCATTTTTTAATGCTTTGATGATTGTAAATAATATAATTACAACTATAATGGAGATTAAAGGAAAAGTCAACACAGATACTATAAATGTTCACAAAGGAGAACTTATGGAATACAAAAATCAAACAGAAAATCGTGCATTTCAGGAAATGTTGCAGGCAGCAGTAAAACGGCTGCAAAATCGTTCCGGAGAGGATATTGCTGCAAAAAGTGGGGCTGTTTTTCATAGCAGCCGAAATGTGCTTGAAGTACTGAGTTTTTATGAAACGATTGAAATTCAACTCCCTGAGTTTCGTATTAACTCAAACATGGACGAATGGCATTATCTGACATTGCTGCATTATCTGGATATGGCCGATGGAACAGAAGGTTCACAGAAGCTCATTACTTTTGGTAACCTGAAAGATGGATTGATTCGAGGAACCAAGTTTGACCGGACTGCAGAGCAGAAACTGGAAAAGCTTTTGCAGGATAAAGATCCTGAGAAAATTCAGAAAGCATGTACAAGTCTGGGTGCAGAATTCACAGAGACAAAGGCGGATCTGTGTGCTGTTTTTCCAGTTCTGCCAAGATATCCGGTAACTTTAAAGATATGGTTTGCAGATGAAGAATTTCCTGCATCTGGCAAAATATTTCTTCAGGATCATGCCGATCATTATCTGAGTGTAGAAGATGCGGTAACAGTTGGAGAAATTTTGCTGCAAAAATTATCGGAAGCATTTTCTTCTCTCTGATCATGAATCAGAAAACTTTCCAGTCCGGCTTTGATAAATTTGTCGATTACTGTCTGAATCTGTTTCCAGTCATTACAGTGATTGCGGAGCATCAGTCTGTTGATGGAAAGGCAGCCATTCATTTGAAAATAAAAAACCGATTCTGCCTGTTCAAAGGTCAGGAGGCTGTGTGACATAAGCCAGGTCACATAGCCTTCTTTTGTATTTTCTGCTATTTTTTCCAGAAGAATAGGGGCAATTGCATCATCCAGAAACAGTGCCCTGTATTGTGATTCCATCTGTATTTTCTGACAGAACGGATAGGAACAGCTTTTTTGATTTAGACAGAATAAATGATCTACAGTTGTTAACATATCCTGAGTCATATCATTAAAAATATCTGATAATACATCATAGATATCGTAGTAATGAAGATAAAAAGTGCCACGGTTGATTTCAGCATTTTTGCAGACCTCTGTAACTGTAATTTTCGTAAAACTTTTCTGCTTTAACAATTCTAAGAACGTATCTTTTATGGTTTGCCTGGTATAGCGGGTACGGCGATCTTGTTTTCTCGTTTTTTCTGACATTATATACTCCTGTATTATTTGGGATCATATGATTCCTCAACAATTTTTCTTATATGTTGAGTAACCATACAAATCTCACAGACTGATTATTGTAATTTATATAGTAACAACTATAATGAGGTTTAAAGAAAAAGTCAACAGATTGTTCAGAATTTTAGGAGGAAAAACATGGGACATGTAATTGCAGTATCAGGAAAAGGTGGCGTAGGAAAAACAACTCTTTGTGGATTGTTGATCCAGTATTTATGTGAAAGCGGAAAACGTCCGGTCCTGGCGGTGGATGCAGATGCAAATGCAAATTTGAACGAAGTGCTCGGTGTTGAGCCGGAGGTCACACTTGGGGAGCTGAGAGAAGAAATTGAGCGGGCAGGCATAGACCCACGATATCAGATTCCCTCCGGTATGACAAAACAGGCATATCTGGAAATGCGTCTTTCTGATGCGATTGCAGAAGAAGACGATTATGATTTGATGGTAATGGGACGAACCCAGGGACAGGGCTGCTATTGTTTTGTAAATGGTCTTGTGCAGACCCAGGTTCAGAAACTGCAAAGTCATTATCCATATATTGTGGTTGATAACGAAGCAGGTATGGAACATATCAGCAGAGGAATCCTGCCAATGATGGAAGTTGCGATTCTTGTGAGTGACTGTTCCAGAAGAGGTGTTCAGGCAGCCGGACGTATTGCAAAGCTGATGAATGAATTAAACTTTAAACCACAGAAAACTGGATTAATCGTGAATCGTGTTCCGGATGGAAAACTGGATGCCGGAACTCTGGAAGAAATCCGAAATCAGGGACTGGAACTGTTAGGGGTTGTACCACATGATGACCAGGTATATCAGTATGACTGTGATGGAAAGCCGATCATACAGCTTCCGAAAGATTCTCCTGTAAGAAGTGCACTGGGAGAAATTGTAAAGAAGTTAGGATTGTGAGTTGGAGGATTGAAAGTTTGATGATTGAGTAAACAGAAATATTATCTGATTTGGTATAACCAATTGCAAAGAAAGGAAAATCTTCATGAGAAATCATTGGACAGAAATAGAAAAATATTTAGAAGACCAGAAGATAGCGCAGGAACTGATTGGAGAACTGAGAGATTTTCACATGCGTTATGAGGTAGAGGATCAGGTAAAGGAACGGGTAGAAAAACCGGATATCCTATTTTATGGGAAAAAGATTCTGGAAATGTCAATAGCAGCGCTTCTTCAGGGAGATAACCTGTTACTTTCCGGTGCGAAAGCTACAGGAAAAAATGTACTATGTGAGACACTGGCATGGATATTCGGAAGACCGGAATACGACATTTCTTTTCATGTAAATACAGACAGTGCCGATCTGATTGGAACGGATACCTTTATAAATAATGAGGTTCGCCTTCGGAAAGGCCCCATCTACCAATGTGCGGAATTTGGAGGATTTGGAATCCTGGACGAAATCAATATGGCAAAAAATGATGCGGTTTCTGTACTGCATGCCACACTGGATCATCGGCGCAGAATCGATATTCCAGGATATAACAGGATTTTACTTCATCCGGCAACACGATTTATCGGCACGATGAATTATGGTTACGCAGGTACCAGAGAGCTAAATGAAGCATTGGTTTCAAGGTTTATGGTAATTGATATGCCTGAAATGGATGAGGATAGTGTCCTTTTTGTATTAAGACAACATTTTCCAGATGGGGAAAAAAGTGCACTGAAAGCTTTTGCAGGACTGTTTCTGGATTTGCAGATCAAAGCTTATCATGGAGAAATCTCAACAAAATCTCTTGACCTGAGAGGATTGGTTTCTGCTGTAAAAGCAACAAGAAGCGGACTTTCTCCAATTGATGCAATCCAGATGGGGATCATAAATAAAAGTTTTGATGTATTTGAAAAAGAGATCATAGAAGATGTGATTTCTACCAGAATCCCATCTTCCTGGACCGGAAAAGACATATGGGGGTAAACTTGTATGGAGGATGTCAGATGGCCGGCGGAACAACTGGAAGAACATCGTCTGGAGATCAGCAATCGTATCAGAAATCTTTTTTGGACAGTCAGTGGTGATTATGATATGGAATTTGAACCGGACACAGAAAAATATGTTTATTCAAAACAAACGGTTCTGTATGAGGCAGTGAAGCAGGGTGCCTTTGCACGATATTTTGATCAGAAGAAACTTGGCATGTATTTGATGAAAAAATTACATTTTTCTGCTGGAGAAGATATGCTTTTGCCTCTTGCTGGATTATGCATGGATGCTGCAGTGAATCGTTTTATCATTCGAGAACGTTTGGGAACAAAGGAAATCAGAGAACAGGCGTTCAGAGAATTGGAAAAGGCAGAGGAAGAGCAGGTATCAGACAAAGCTGGAACAGACCTGATTCACAGGATTAGGCTTCTGTATATAAGGCATGTTCTGGAGAACACAGACGATAAGGGAATGGATCCACAGGCAGAGATTGCATTGTACAAGATTCTTTCTCTGAAGGATGCGGAAAATACGGAAGATGTCATAAACGTGATAGATGAGATTTATAATCATGTTCTGGATCCCTCTTTTGAAAAAAGGAATGGAAATCTGGAGAAGATTCTGAATTTACCGGATATGGCATTGGCCAATGACGCGTGGCAAGAATGCATGACAGATGAACAGATGGAAGACATCATTCAAAAATATCTTTCTAATCTCAAAAAAAAGATGATGAGTCTGGATATCAGAAACAAAAAGAAAAAAAGATTTTATTTCTCTCCGGAAAATGAAGAAGTTCCGGAAAGCTCGGAGAATATAAATCCACAGGCAGTGCGACGGATACGGGAATATGTGGAACTGAATTACGGAAAATCGTATCTAAGTGAATCGGAGCAGGCCAGAGTTAACCGGAAATTTTGTACAGGAATCCATAAAAACTGTATCCTGTATCTTACAGATGGAATTTTACAGAACCCTGTGATAAAAAATAATCAATACCGTTTTTCTCAGCTGCAGTTTGAAAAAAATAAAGCCTATTATGGAAATAATCACTGGATCATCAAAAGAAATATTTCTGTGTTGGCAGAGTCACTGAAACGGGCACTTATAATCCGAAAGGATGATTTTGTCAGCAGATCTGATGCAGGGCAGCTTGTTCCTGAGAGGTTATGGAAAATTGGAAGAACAGACGATGACAAGTTATTTAATAGAAAAAAGAGATCAGAAGATTCTGAGTTTGTAATAGACGTCCTGATTGATTCCAGTGGTTCCCAGGCTGGCAGACAGGCTCAGGTAGCGGCGCAGGGATATATTATCAGTGAAGCATTAAGCCAGGCAGGAATTCCTCATCGGGTGACAGGATACTGTGCTTTCTGGGGATATACAGTACTTCAGAGATTTCGGGATTATGAAGATCCAAGGGAAACAAATGAAAGAATCTTTCAATTTCGGGCGTATGCCAATAACAGAGATGGGCTTGCACTGAAAACAGTCTGTTCCTCTCTCATGGAGCGACCGGAAAAAAATAAGATTTTAATCGTATTAAGTGATGGAAAACCCTGTGATATGAGCATACAACGACCAGGAACCCGCCAGCCCAGGATCTATGACGGAGAAGGAGCTGTGAAAGATACTGCATATGAGGTGCGTCGGGCCAGAAATCAGGGAATTTTCGTAATTGGTATTTTTGTAGGGAATGAAGAAGAACTCTCCGTGGAAAAGAGAATCTATGGAAAAGACTTTGCCTATATTCGTAATATCAGCAATTTTTCCCGTATGGTAGGAACTTTTTTGCGAAGACAAATTGATATGGAATGAAAATGGAGGAATCACTATGGGTAAAATTGAATTTGCCAATTGCCAGGATGTAAGAAATCAGAAAAAGATACAGGAATTAGATTGTCCACGCTGTCATGAACCGGGAGGCATTGAAGCCTTTGTGAAAGACGGAATACTTGCAGAGGACGGAGTATGTGATAACTGCGGATATATTCTTCCGAAAGGAACAGAACTGGAGGAAGTGGAGTAAGAAGCATTTAAGGAGATATTTGATGTAATGGCAAAATAGACATTATATTAATTTAATTATTTTTCGAAAACAGTTTGAAGTATGGTCATATGTAATTCTTATTATTTAGAAAAAAGAAAAGGAGTAAATATAGAGATGAAAATAGCAGTTTGCGGAAAAGGTGGATGTGGAAAAAGTACAGTAACCAGTCTTTTGGCTAAGGCTTTAGCCAGACGAGGAAAAGAAATTTTGGTAATTGATTCCGATGAATCTAATTATGGTCTATACCGACAGCTAGGTATGAAGCTTCCCAGAGATTTTACAGACTATTTCGGTGGTAAACAAAATGTTTTAAATGATATGATGTTATCAAAATTTACTCATCAGTTTTTTGAGGAAACCTGGACTATAGATGATATACCGGAAGATTATTATAGTCTGAAGGACGGTGTAAAACTGATGAGCAGTGGAAAAATTCATCAAGCAAATGAAGGGTGTTCTTGTGCTATGGGAACTGTTATGACTCAATTTATCCAAAATCTCAGGCTTACAGAAGACCAATTTGCGCTAATGGATATGGAGGCTGGTATTGAACACTTTGGACGTGGAATTGATAACGGTGTAGATTTGATATTGATAATCATAGATCCATCCTATGAATCCCTACAGCTTTCCAAAAAAATCGGGGAATTATCGGAAAGTATTCGAAAACCATTTTATTACGTTCTCAATAAAGTAACAAAAGAGAATCAGGAAATGATGTATGAAGCTGTATGGAATTCAAGTCGAGTCGCTGTATCTCTTAGTGCGGATCCTGGTATTATGGGAGAGGGACTGATTGGGAAAGAACTATCAGAAAAACCAGATGCTATTGAAAACTTAACAGAATTTCTACTTTCTATTTAAAGAATGAGGAGATTTACTGTGGATATATTATAAAAGAAAACCAAATCATACAGTTGTAATTTGTAATATTACATCCGCTTGACGCAAGAAAAAAGCAGTGATATACTGAAACAAAAATTATTTATAAAATAATAATAAAAACTTGGGACTATATTGTGTGATTGAACAGTTACAAAAAATGCAATTCTTGTGGAGGGTATAGGATGATACAGATTGCAATTGTGGAAGATGAAGAAATTTACGTAAAACAATTAACAGAGTATATCCGAAAATATCAAACGGAAAGGGGAAGATCAATAAAGGTTACAGTATTTGGTGATGGAGAAGATATCACTGAGAATTACAGTGGTGGTTTTGACATTATTCTGATGGATATTCAGATGCGGTTCATGGATGGTATGACAGCAGCAGAAAAAATCCGTCAGATGGATCAGAAAGTAATTATTATGTTTATTACAAATATGATTCAATATGCAGTACGTGGATATGAAGTTGATGCAATGGATTATGTAGTAAAACCAGTTGAGTACTTTTCTTTTTCGCAGAAACTGGACAAAGCAGTTGGACGTATGCGCTCTGAGGTTAAAGAATTTCTTACGATTCCGATTGGGGAAGGAGTTGTAAAGATAGATATAGCAGATATCTATTTTATTGAGGGGCAGAGACATAATGTAATTTATTATACTTCGAGAGGAGATTACTGTTCAAGAATTACGATGAAAGAACTCGAAGAAAAACTTGCGGTACATAATTTTTTTCGATGTGCAAAGGGATATCTGGTAAATATGAATCATGTAGAGGGATTTGTTGGTTCTGATTGTGTGATCCATAATGTACATATACCTGTCAGCAGAACCAGAAAAAAAGAATTCATGAATCTGCTTCTGCAAAACCTCAATATGGAATGATTTCATGCGAAATGGAGGATACTATGTTATATCAGGATATTCCAAGAATTTATACGGCAATAGCAGAGTGGGGATCATGTCTGGTTTATCTTTATATCCTAAAAAAAGAAAACATGAAATCTGTACATTTTCTTACAGGCAGTCTTTTCATGTTGGCAATGCAGAGTATCTTTCTGACTTTGACAGGCAGCGTAACTGAAATTTTGTGGATTCCCTGTATGGTGATCGCTGCAGGTATGATGTATGGATTTCTTATGGTCGGAGGAAATATGAAGCCTCTGGGAGCGGCTTATTGCTGTGCCCGTGCATTTGTTCTTGCTGAGTTTGCAGCTTCGCTGCAGTGGCAGATGGTATCTATTGTACAGGCATGGGGGAATCAGAGCCTCGGGGTTGAAATTCTGATCACGATGGTTGTTTTTGGAGGCTGCTTTACTATTGATATTTATTTAGAAAAAGATCTTCTGAAGCAGAATTATCTTGAACAGATGACAGTAAAGGAAGTAGTAGCGGCGGCAATCATGGCTGTTGCAATCTTTGCTTTTAGTAATCTGAGCTTTTTAAATGAAAATGCACCATTTGCGAGCAGAGAACGTGCAGATATTTTTTCTATCAGAACACTGATCGATTTTGGAGGAATTGCAATCCTGCATGCTTATCAGAGCAGGATCAGTGAATATGTTGCAGAGAAAGAACTTTCAGTAATGAACGTGATGCTGAAAAGCCAGTATGATCAATATCGAAATTATCAGGACAGCCTGGATCTCATACAAATGAAATACCATGATCTGAAACACCAGATAACGGGACTTCGTGCGGAATCAGATGAAGAGAAACGAAAAAAATGGATTGATTCCATGGAAAAGGAAATCGCTGCTTTTGAAAATATAAGCAAAACGGGGAATCAGGTACTTGATACGATTTTGGCAGCTAAGATTTTCCATTGTCGAAAAAATCATATACAGATTACCTGTGTGGCAGATGGAAAATTATTGGATCATATGCATGTAACAGATATATGTTCTATATTTGGAAATGCTTTGGATAATGCGATTGAACATGTAATTTTAATTCCAGATCCGGAAAAAAGACTGATCCATCTGACAGTATCCGCTCAAAAAGGATTTGTGTTCATCAAGATAGAGAATTATTGTGAAGCAGAAATTTCCCAAAATGAAGAGGACCTGATTACAACAACAAAAAAGGATAGTAAAAACCATGGTTTTGGATTGAAGAGTATTCGTAAAGCTGTAGAAAAATATGATGGTTCTGTAGTATTTGGAGTACAGCAGAACTGGTTTGAATTAAAGATTCTTTTACCCAGAGTATTGTAATGCTCTGGGTATTTTTGTTGCCAAGCATACGACAAAAAGGTCCGGTGGACCTTTTTTAGTATTTTGTGCCATATTTGCTGCATCTTGTGCCAAAAACGGCACGAAATAATAACCATGTTATAGTAATGCCAACAGGAAATGATACCTGAAAAAGACGAGAGAGTCAAAGGAGGAAAAAAGAGAATGATCAGTGTTGAAATGGAAGATGTTCTGGCGGTATTACAATTATGCAAACCGTATATTATCGGTATTATTGCTGCACTTGTAATTGGAATCGTAATTATGATCGCATGCCGCAGGATGTCCAGGGGCAAAAGATTTCTGATAAGAGGAGAAGCTGCGATCGCAATGGTTCTTGCAGTTGTTGTCTGCGTGAATATGATCTGTTTTGGACCAATGTCTACGTTGATTGGACTGGCAACGGGAAATGGAACTTTAAGCGATGAAACAAATGAAGAAGCTGCGGAAGTAGCAGAAGAAATTATGGAAGACGGAATTGTTCTTCTGAAGAATGAAAGCCTGCTTCCTTTAAATGAAACAAAAAAACTGAATATTTTTGGCTGGGAATCTATTAATCCGGCTTACGGAGGAGCTGGTTCCGGTGGAATTAATGATCTGTATGATATTGTCAGCCTGAATCAGGGACTTGAAAATGCCGGATTTTCTATTAACCAGGAACTGGTTGATTTTTATAACAATTATGGTGCAGATAATCCGGAAATGTCTATCCAGAAACAGAGCTGGACATTACCGGAGCCACCTGTAGATACTTACAGTGATGAACTTATTAAAAATGCGAAAGAGTATTCTGATGTGGCAGTTGTGGTTCTTTCCAGAAAAGCAGGTGAAGGTCATAATGATATTCCTATGGATGTAAGAAAAGCAGCATATGATAATAATTCAGATGAATATGATGATTTTCCTGAGGGAGAGCATTATTTACAGCTTTCACAAACTGAGAGAGATATGGTGGATATGGTTTGCTCAAATTTTGATAATGTGATTGTGGTTTATAATGGAGCAAATCAGTTTGAACTTGGTTTCGCAGATGAATATCCTCAGATTAAATCTGTTGTATGGTGCCCTGGAACAGGAAATGTGGGATTTAATGCACTTGGTAAAGTATTTTCAGGTGAAGTCAATCCTTCCGGAAAAACACCGGATACATTTATTTATGATATGACGACTGCTCCGTGGTGGAATAATGCAGAAAAAACGGAGTATACAAATCTGGCAGATATGGCCGTTGAAGGAATGAACGCAGGAACTGCGCAGGTGTATGCTCCGGCATTTACCAATTATGTGGAAGGCATTTATGTAGGATACAAGTACTATGAAACAGCTGCACAGGAAGGTGCGATTGATTACGATAAGACTGTACAGTATCCATTTGGATATGGTCTGAGTTACACAGAATTTGAACAGAAAATGGGTGAACTGGAGGAAAAAGACGGACAAATTTCTGTAGATGTAGAAGTAACTAACACCGGAGATGTTGCCGGAAAAGATGTAGTAGAAGTGTATTATAAACCGCCATATACAAATGGGGGAATTGAGAAATCTTCTGCAAATCTGATCGAGTTTGCAAAAACAGATCTGCTTCAGCCGGGAGAATCTCAGACTGTTACAGTTACATTTAGTATAGAAGATATGGCCTCTTATGATGAGAATAATGCAAAAGCATATGTTCTTGAAAAAGGCGATTATGTGATTTCTATCAACAGCGATTCACATACTGTGCTGGATCAGAAAACTTATACTGCAGATAAAGATGTAGTATATAAGGGCGAAAATAAAAGAGCATCAGATGATACTGCAGCAACAAATGTATTTGAAGATGCAAAAGGAGATATAACATATCTGTCACGTGCGGATCATTTTGCAAATTATGAAGAGGCTACAGCAGCACCGGCATCTGCAGAGCTGGGTGAGCCATATGTTTCTGAATATCATCTGAACAGCAACTTTGATAAGACTACATATCTCAATGATGAGGATGTAATGCCGACAACGGGAGCAGATAATGGACTTACATTAGCTGATATGCGTGATGCTGATTATGACGATCCTCGTTGGGAAAAACTTCTGGATCAGCTTACTGTTGATGAAATGGCAAATATGATTGCAATGGCTGGTTATCAGACAGCAGCCATGGATTCTGTGGGAAAAGTGGCTACACTTGATTTCGATGGACCAGCAGCAATTAATAACAACTTTACAGGAGTTGGTTCTATTGGATTTCCAATTGAAGTTGTGGTTGCTTCCACATGGAATAAGGAACTTGCACAGGCCTGGGGTGAATGCATGGGCAAGATCAGTCAGGAAATGGGTGCAGAGGGCTGGTATGCACCAGGTATGAATACTCATAGAACCGCATTTGGAGCAAGAAACTATGAATACTTTTCAGAAGATGGAGTTCTTGCAGGAAATATGGGAGCAAAAGCAGTAGAAGGAGCAAGAAAATATGGAGTTTATTCTTATATCAAACATTTTGCTCTGTATGAGGGAAACGCAAAGATGGTAAGTGTCTGGTCAAATGAGCAGGCAATCCGGGAAATCTATCTGAAACCATTTGAAATTTCTGTAAAACAGGGTGGCGCAAATGCGGTTATGGTTTCCTGGAGTTTCCTTGGAGATAAATGGACTGGAGAAAGCAGTAACCTTATGAATACAGTTCTCAGAGATGAATGGGGGTTCAGGGGAATGGCACTTACAGACTTCTTCCGAAACAATGGTCATGGATTTATGAATGCAGATGCAGCTTTGGCGAATGGAGTAGATGCAATGTTGTCCACATTCAACGGAGAAGAGAACAATGTAGCCAATCCGGAGCATCCAACATCTGTACTTCAGATGAGGAATGCCTGCAAAAATGTCATGTATACAGT
>ERZ773107.457-NODE-457-length-44727-cov-10.093795_pt1 | contig 44727 bp, 44 predicted proteins | sample MGYA00580571_ERZ773107 | MGnify/ENA primary metagenome ERZ773107 (study PRJEB29015, sample SAMEA2737843) | human gut metagenome | biome: human gut; feature: human-associated habitat; material: faeces | place: China | collected 2012 ... | reverse complement strand
TGGGAAAACCAACGCAATTAAATAAAGATATATCAAGTAAAGAAAAATCAATTACTGATGTATCAATTACCGATCCCATTCCTATCCTTTCCCGACCCTCTCCTTTGGAGGACGAGGCGGCACAGCCGCCGGAACGGAAAGGAACGGAAGCGAAATCACAGAGCGCCATAGAGATTTATCGTCAAATCATCATGGACAACATCGAGTACGAACACCTTTGCCAGCACGTCAAGGGCATTGACCGGGAAACGCTGGACGAGATTGTGGACTTGCTGGTGGAAACCGTATGCAGCGCCCGCAAGACCATCCGCATTGCCGGGGACGATTACCCGGCAGAGCTGGTGAAATCCAAGTTTATGAAGCTGGACAGCTCTCACATCGAGTTTGTCTTTGACTGTTTGAGCAAGAACACTTCGGAAATCCGCAACATCAAGAAATACCTGCTGGCTATGCTGTTCAATGCGCCCAGCACGATCAACGGTTACTATACCGCGCTGGTGGCCCATGACATGAACACCGGCAAAATCTGAAAGGAGGACGGCCCTATGAAACAGGGTGCATTGATTTTCGACGAGCGCAGCGACCGTTACGACATTCGCTTTGATCTGGCGGACTATTACGGCGGCCTGCACTGTGGGGAAACCTTTGACGTGATGGTGGGCGGCAGGTGGAAGCCCACCCGCATTGAGTACGGGGCCAACTGGTATCTGGTTGGCATCCGTGCTGACGACCTTTCCGGCCTGCGGGTGAGGATTTAATCGGGGACAACCGGCGCAAGCGGCTGTCCCTTTTCTGTTTCCTGCGGCGGCTGACGGTGCCACCTTAACCGTGCCGCCGCACTTCTGCGAAAGGAGGGATAGCGATTGCAGGAGGAAGTAACCCAAAAGACAATAGCCTTTTCCATCAAATCGGCCAAGCTGACAATCCAAGTGCTGCAAGCGGCGGCCCGCAAGTTTCTGGAAACCCAAAACAAGGGCAAGACCAAGCTGCACCACGGCCAGCAGAGCCTAAAGCAGCTCAAAAAGCACGGGGCGGCCCTGTCCAATATCGAGATCACCGATGCCAACATTGGACTGTTTAAGCCCTGTGCCAAGAAATACGGCGTGGACTTCACGCTGCGGAAAGACGCCACTACCCAGCCCCCGCACTACATCGTGATTTTCAAGGCCAAGGACGCCGACAACATGGAACAGGCGTTCAAGGAGTTCACAGCCAAGAAATTGCAGCGGGAGGAACGGCCCTCAATCCGCAAGGATATTGCCGCAAGCAAGGAAAAGGCGGCGGCCCGCAACGCTGACCGGGCCAAGGAAAAATTCAAAGAAAGGGGGCTGTCACGATGAAGCCGGAAATGAAAAAACTGATAATCGCCAATCTGCCCTATCTGCTGTTTGTCTATCTGTTTGGCAAGCTGGGGCAGGCGTACCGGCTGGCGGAGGGCATCGACCTTTCCCAAAAGCTCCTGCACTTTGCGGATGGCTGCGCGGCGGCCTTTGAAAGTGCCGCCCCCAGCTTCCACCCCACTGACCTGCTGATCGGCGTCGCTGGTGCTGCGGCGCTGCGGCTTATGGTGTACTGCAAAGGCAAGAACGCCAAGAAATACCGCAAAGGCGTGGAATATGGCAGCGCCCGATGGGGCGGCCCCAAGGATATAGCCCCCTATATCGACCCCAATTTTGACAACAACATTCTGCTGACACAGACGGAACGGATCACCATGAACAACAGGCCGAAAGACCCCAAAACCGCAAGAAATAAAAATGTTCTGGTGATCGGCGGTTCCGGCTCCGGCAAGACCCGGTTTTTCTGCAAGCCCAATATTTACAGCGCGAATTGCTCCTATCTTATCACAGATCCCAAGGGCGAGCTGCTGCGCGCGGCAGGCACTTTGTTGGCAGCGCAGGGCTACGAAGTCCGGGTGTTCAACCTGATCGACCCCAGCCAGTCCGACGGATACAACCCCTTTTCGTACATTCACAGTGAAAAAGACGTGCTGACCCTCATTGATAACCTCATCAAAAATACCACGCCCCGCAACGCTTCCAGCAACGACCCCTTCTGGGAGAAGGCGGAGATCGCACTGGATTCAGCCCTTATGCTCTACCTCGTCAGCGAAGCGCCCCCGGAGGAACAGAATTTTGAAATGCTGATCTACATGATGAACTTTGCCGAGGTGCGGGAGGAGGACGATCAATACCGCAGCCCGCTGGATATGCTCTTTCGGGCATTGGAAGAAGAACAGCCCAACCATGTGGCGGTGAAGCAATATAAGGCTTTCAAGCAGGCGGCGGGCAAGACCGCGAAATCCATTTTGGTAAGCGCCGCCGTGCGGCTGGCCACCTTCAATATCCCGCAGTATGCCAGAATGACAATGGTGGATGAGATGGACTTTGGCAGCCTGGGTGAGAAGAAAAAAGCCATCTTCTGCGTGATCCCTGTTGATGACAGCAGCATGAACTACCTTGTGGGAATGCTCTACACACAATGCTTTCAGGCACTTTACCGAAGGGCGGACGAGAAGCACAACGGGCGTCTGCCTGTGCCGGTGCGTGTCATTCAGGACGAATGGGCGAATGTGGCCCAGCCGGAGAGCTATCCAAAGATCCTTGCCACCTGCCGCAGCTACAATATCGGGCTGAACATCATCGTGCAGAACATTCAGCAGATCAAGGCGCTGTATGAAAAGGAATGGGAGAGCATCATCGGCAACTGCGACACGCTGCTGTTCCTCGGCGGCGGCAACGAGCCGACTTCGCTGGAGTTTATCGTAAAGCTGCTGGGCAAGGAGACCATCGCCACCCGCACACGAGGGCAAACGAAGGGACGCAGCGGCTCCAGCTCTACCAACTTTCAGCAGACGGGACGCGACCTGATGACCATTGACGAGGTGCGAAAATTGGACACCCATAAAGCAATCTTGTTTATACGAGGGGAAGATCCTGTACTGGACAAAAAGTACAACATCAAGCGCCATCCCAACATTAAGCTGACAATAGACGGTAAGGCAAAGCCTTATATCCATAAGCCGCAGGGCGCGCCGGATTATGCGCTGCCGGATCTGCCCTATGCGTTCCGGTCGCTGGACGATTATGATTTTATTGACGTGGAGGAACCTGAACATGAATTATCTGAAAAAGAAAAAGATTTCAAACCCGACAAGACTGAGTAAGGTGAAAAAATGCTATTGGACGGCGGCTGGGGCTGCTGTCCTCTGCCTTTGCTGCGTTACGCCCGCGATGGCGGCGGGCGGCGATCCGCTGGATATTGTAAATAACCTTTCCGATTTTATTTTCAGCATCATCAAGGCGCTGGGCGTTATCATTCTCGGCTGGGGCATCGTGCAGGTGGGTATGTCGATCCAGTCCCACGATGCCAGCCAAAGGACGCAGGGCTTCCTCTGCCTGTTTGGTGGATTAATGATCGCCTTTGCAAAGGAAATTCTGACCGCCATCGGCGCGATCTGATAAAAAGAGCCGGGAGATACTGCCTTGCGGCGGATCTCCCGGCTCCTTTGTGGGAGGTGATTTTCATTTGGATAATAACTGGATCGTAGAAAACCTGACCAACGCCTTTGGCGTTTGGAATAGTAAAATGACGGAAATGTGGTCACTGCTGACGGAATCACCCCAGACCTTCAAGGGCGGCACCATCTGGCAGACCATTGTGACCATCAATGGCGGAATGCAGGCCATCGGCTACGGGCTGCTGGTGCTGTTCTTTGCCATCGGTATCTTTCGCAGTGCCTCCGGCTTTCGGGACTTTCAAAGGCCGGAGCATTTGCTGCGGCACTTTATCTACTTTGTGCTGGCAAAGCTGGGTATCACCTACGGCATGGATTTGCTGGTAGATGTATTTGATGTGTGCAGCGGCATTGTGGCAACGGCGGCGGGCAGCATCGGCGGCTTGACCGGCGCATCCGTGGCGCTGCCGCAGGAGATTGCGGACGCCATCGGAGATGTTGGCTTTTTGGCGAGTATCCCGCTTTGGCTGGTGACACTGCTGGGAAGCCTGATGATCACAGTGCTGGCGTTCATTATGATCCTCACCGTCTATGGGCGCTTTTTTAAGATCTATATGTACGCTGCACTCTCGCCTGTGGCACTGGCATCATTTGCCGGAGAGGGGACTTCCAATTTCGGCAAGGCGTTCCTTCGGAGCTATGTGGGCGTGTGCATGGAAGGGGCGGTGATCGTTCTGGCCTGCATCATCTTTTCGGCCTTTTCCTCCAGCGGTACGCCGGTGGTGGATAGCAGCGCCTCCGTAGTGACGCAGGTGTGGAGCTATTTGGGTGAGGTCATATTCAATCTGCTGGTACTGGTGGGCTTGGTCAAATCAGCCGACCACATCGCAAAGGAAATGCTTGGATTATAAAGGAGACGTTTATGGATAATTACCGTGAGAAGATCGTCCGTATCGTGGAGCGAGAGCTGAAACGAACGGAAGAGTATCAGCAAAGACGCGACGAGTACGGCAACGAGGAGTACATTTTGGGCTGTATCATGGTTAAGGGAGATGCTTTTCCGAAAGAGGTGATCGCTCATGCATTTGTTGAGGATATGGGGCTTGAGCTTCAATTTCAGATTTGGAGAGACGAGCCGCGAATCAGGCAGAAGCAGGCTATGTGGTATGACTTGACCTTGTTTGATGTGGAAGGAGACTTCTTTGGAAAACTGGAGCAAGGATACTTGATTTTATCGGTATCTGATCTTTTCCATTGCACCGCTTGGAATGCAACGGAATATCTGGCTGATGAGCAGAATCGAGATAAGGAAAATTCCTGCTGGAAGGGAATGCAAAGGTATCTGAACTATTGTAAAAAGCACGGCATCACAAGAAATTATCTGGTGAAAAAAGAAGAGTACGACGGAATAGATGCTATGAAGTTTTACGACAAGTCAGCCGTTGCCAAATTTGAGAAGAACAGAAAAACGCAGGATCGGTGCCGCTGACGAGGATTAAAACTATACATTTTATTAAATAGACAGGAAAAGCAAGTAGCCCATCGCTACTTGCTTTTCTTTTTTAGGAGATTGATTATGGAAATCAAAATCAACAAGGAGATTCGCGCTTATCGTGAAACGCTCTTTTTCGGCCTGTCCGTGCGGCAATTCATCTGCTCCATTTTGGCGGTGGGCGTTGCGGTGGGACTGTATTTCAGCCTGAGCCGAGTGTTGGACCGGGAAACGGTGAGCTGGGTGTGCATTGTCGGCGCGGCTCCCGTGGCCGCTGCCGGATTCTTTCAGTACAACGGCCTCACGCTGGAGCAATTCTTGTGGGCGTGGCTGAAATCCGAGGTCATCATGGCAGGCAAGCGTGTCTGGAAAGCGGAAAACTACTATGAAGAAGCGATGAAACGCGAGGTGAAGAAACATTGATCTTTTTCAAGCATCGGCGCAGCGCAGAACGGGACACTTTTTCCGTTCCCCGCAGTGTCCAGAAATCCATTCCCATCAAACGTGTTTATCAAGACGGTGTGTTTCAGGTAAGCGGCAAGTTTTCAAAAACTTGGCGCTTTTTTGATGTCAATTATGCCGTGGCCTCCCCGGAAAAGCAGCGGGAACTCTTTATGACCTACTGCTCCTTCCTGAACTCGCTGCCCATCGGAGCCACGGCAAAGATCACGCTCTTTAACCGTCAGCTCAATCAAAAGGACTTCGGGCGGACGCTGCTCATGCCCATGCAGGGCGACCGCCGTGACCTCTACCGCAACGAGTATAACGCGCTTGTTTTGGGCAAGGCGGCGGAGAGCAACAATCTCATTCAGGAGAAGTACATCACCGTTTCGGCGGAGAAGAAAAGCGTGGAGGAGGCCCGCGCATTCTTCTCCCGTGTTGGAACTGACCTCACTACGGGACTTTCCCGTATGTCCTCCAGCGTCCGTGAGATCACGGTCAATGACCGTCTGCGGCTTCTGCATGACTTCTATCGTCCCGGCGAGGAACAGCTATTCCGGTTCAATTTGGAGGACACCATGCGAAGGGGCCATGACTTCCGGGACTGCATCGCCCCGGACTGTATTTCCTTTCAAAAAAATCACTATGAGCTGGGCGATCATGTGGGCCGCACCCTGTTCCTGCGGGAGTATGCCAGCTTCATTTCTGACGCGATGATTACGGAGCTGATGGACTATCCCCGGAATATGATGCTTTCCATTGACATTATCCCTGTGGCGATGGACGAAGCAGTGAGCGATATTCGCAAGCGCATTATGTCCGTGGAATCGGATATTACCCGCTGGCAGCAGCGGCAGAATCAGAGCAACAATTTTACCGCCAATATTCCCTATGACTTGGAGCAGATGCGGAGCGAAACGAAGGAGTTTATGGACGACCTCATGAGCCGCGACCAGCGTATGATGCTGGCTTTGGTGACGCTGACGCACCTGGCAGATAACCTCGAACAGCTTGACCAGGACACCGAGGCATTACAAGCCATCGGGCGGGCGCGGGGCTGTCAATTTAACATTCTGCGCTATCAGCAGGAGGACGCCTTGAACACGGTACTGCCCCTCGGCCTCAAGCGCATTGACGCTACCCGCACCCTGACCACGGAGTGTACCGCCGTTCTTATGCCGTTCAAATCGCAGGAGATCCAGGACGCGGGCGGTATTTACTACGGCGTCAACGCCGTATCGCATAACCTCATCGTCTGCAACCGCGGAAATCTGCTCAACGGCAACGGTTTTATTACCGGCGTGTCCGGCTCTGGTAAGTCAATGGCGGCAAAGCAGGAGGTCTCCGCGCTGGCGCTCTCCACCGACCATGATATTATCATCGTGGACCCGGAGCGTGAATATGGCGAGTTGGTGCGGGCATTGGGCGGCGAGGTCATCACCATTTCTGCCTCTGACCCAAACGGCTGTCACATCAATGCGCTGGATTTGTCCGAGGGGTATGGCGACGGCAGGGAGCCGTTGGTGATGAAGTCTGAGTTTATCATGTCGCTCTACGAGCAGCTTATGGGCGCGGACAAGATCGAGCCGCAGGAGAAGTCCATCATTGACCGCAGCGTGGGCAATATCTACCGAGAGTACATCAAGAATTTCCAAGGTCAGCCGCCTACGCTGAAAGACCTCTATGACGATTTGATGAAGCAGGTCAACCCGGAGGCGCACCGTATCGCGCTGGCATTGGAGCTGTTCACGGTGGGCAGTCTGAATGTATTTTCCCACCAGACCAATATCAACACGAAAAGCCGCATCCTCTGCTTTGACATTCAGGATTTGGGTGAAAATCTGAAATCGGTGGGCCTGCTGGTGATGCTGGACGCCATTTACAACCGCGTTATCCAGAACCGCAGAGAGGGAAAATACACCCATGTCTACATCGACGAGATCTATCTGTTTTTCGCCAACGGGAGCGGCAGCGGACACAGCATTACCAATTACAGCAGCGAATTCCTCTACAAGTGCTGGAAGCGGTTCCGCAAATATGGTGCGACGCTCACCGGCATTACACAGAATGTGGAGGAATGTCTGCTGTCCAATACGGCGCGTATGATGTTCGCAAACTCCGAGTTCCTGCTGATGCTCAATCAGGCTACCACCGACCGGGAGCAGCTTGCCCGACTGCTGGGTGCATCGGATACGCAGATGAGCTATGTGGACAATGCCCCTGCCGGCCACGGGCTCATCAAGGTAGGCGGGGCCATCGTGCCTTTCGCCAATGAGCTGCCCAAAAATACAGAACTGTACCGCCTAATGTCAACACGCCCCGGTGAGGAGTGACGCCATGCGGGACTTGAAGATCAAACCCGGCATGGACACGCCAAAGGCAAAGCTGAAGAACCCCGCGCCTAAAGACGCCGATTCCCTTCTGAAACAGCACATGGATAAGCGGCAGAAAGAGAAAGAGCCGGAAAGCCGCGACCCCGTCCGCTATGCTACCGACCGCGTGGAGAAAAATATGCGCCGTGGCGCATCTGGGGCGGCGGATGCCTCGCGGCGCATGATAAAGCACTACCGAGGAAAGCTGAGACAGGGTAAAGAGAATGCGATAAGAACTCATAGCGCAGCAGAAACACCAGACAGGGCGATCGGTTCGGAAAATGTTTTCATCGACACGCCGATGGAATATGCCTTTTCTCCGGTACAAACCGCTGCACGAAATGAAGTCGGAAACCGGACTGTTTTTCCGCAAAATTGCGAAGGTACAAAAAACGCAAAAGCCGCCCCGCAGGAGCGTGGGCGGCAGAAAGCTGCGCAGGACGCAAAAGCCGCCTATCGGCGGAACCTTGCCGAGAAAAAAACAGCAGAGCGGCACATTGTACCTCCACCGTCCGACCGTGGAGGTACAATGACCACTCCGCAGAAAGGCAATTCGGGGGCATCGGCCAAGGGCAGTCCTGCCCCCAAGAGCGGACAGGCCATGACCAAGGCCACGCGCACCATGCGTGTTCGACCAACTGACCACGCAGCGCCGAACAATGCAATCATCACGCACCGCGCAAGGGCGGCGGCGCAGAGAAAAGCACAGCGGGCGATGCTTCAGGATTCTGTAAAGAACGGCGGAAATGCCGCAAAGAAGCTGAGTGGAACAGCGGTGCAGGCGATAAAGGCCATGGGCCGGGGTGTGGCATCTGCGGTCAGCTCGATCCTGTCGGCAGGCGGCGGTGCGGTGGTGCTGGTGCTGATACTGACGGTGAGCCTTGTGGCGGCAATCGTGGCGTCCCCCTTCGGTATCCTCTTTTCCAACGAGAGCCGGGAGGCGGGCGTTGTGCCGATCTCCGCTGCGGTGGCGCAGGTCAATTATGAGTATAACGAGCGGTTGGAGGAATTGCAAACAGCGGACAGCTACGACTCCATCTCCGTGACCGGGCAGTCTGCCGATTGGGTGGAGGTGCTGGCGGTGTTCGCGGTGAAGGTGGCAGGCAGTAACGATGCGGATGCCGCGGACGTGGCCACCATAGACACCGACCGCATTGCGCGCCTGAAAGCGGTCTTTTGGGATATGACTACCATAGCCCACCGCATTGAGGTCATTGACCACCCCGGCAGCGGTGACGACGATGGCTGGACGGAAAGAAACCTCTATATCACCATTACCGCAAAAACGGCAGAGGAGATGAAAACCGCGTATCATTTCAACCGTAACCAGATCGCAGCGCTGGACGAGCTGCTTGAGCAGCGGGATCTCCTGCTGGAGCTGATAGAAGATGTGTACTCCGTCAGCGGAGACACGGCGTCGTTGATCCGCGGCCTGCCGGAAGATCTGTCACCCGAGCGTGAAGCAGTGGTACGCACCGCCTGTTCTCTTGTCGGCAAGGTGAATTATTTTTGGGGAGGAAAATCTCTTGTGATTGGCTGGGACGCCCGATGGGGCGAGCTGCGGCAGGTCACAGCGGCAGGCAGCTCCACCACTGGAACATACCGGCCCTATGGGCTGGACTGCTCGGGATTTGTTGATTGGGTATTCTATAACGCCACAAACGGCAGCTACATCATTGGCCACGGTGGAGGAGCTACCATGCAGCACAGCTATTGTACTGATATCAGTTGGGAGGATGCTCGGCCCGGCGACTTGGTGTTTTACCCGGATAATTCCCATGTGGGCATCGTTGGCGGCAGGGACGCAAACGGAGAATTGCTCATCATCCACTGCGCCAGCGGATATAACAATGTGGTCATTACCGGAAAGGAGGGCTTTGCTTCTATCGGCAGGCCGCAATACTACTCAGATTGACGGAAAGGGCCAGCGCGCAAGCGCTGGCCCGCTTTTTGAAGGAGAAGCCTATGCAAAAGAAGTTGACTGCATTTTGGACGGTATTTTTACCGATCATAGTGCTGACGGTTTCTGCGTCTGCGACTGCACCGCGCTTTGAAGATGTTACAGCGGATACGACCTTTAGGTAATATCGACTGTAGTAGTAGGACAAACCATGCCGAACGTCGTAATCGTTTTTACAGTTCCGTTGGCATTGTGGTAAAAAGAGATTCCCATCACTTGAGAGTTCTTGTCAAAAATATATGATGTGAAATATCTCTCTAACATATCCCCTGTATCATAACCTGAGTAATCCGATTTTAAAGAATAGGGTGAATAGAGCGTATTTTCAGAGCCACTGACTGCCATGTTTAAACCTTTTTTGCTACCACCGGAGTAGTTAACGTCGAATACAGTGCCGCTAATTGCTGTTTGCACATAGCTGCTTGAAGCAAAAGGATTCCAGACTCCATCGGAAGTCTGGTACTGGTAAAAACTAACCTGCTCCAGTGCGGCGCAAGCATATGTAGCCGTGATATCGTATATAGTGGTACTTGGAGTGAGTCCACTTATTACTGATTTAAAGGCCTCATAGGCCGTGATACAGGTTTCTGCAATTTTTCCAGCGGATCCAATTGCGGCGGAACCCATTACTTTAAAAAGTTCGTAGGTACCGGCAGAAAGCGACGAGGAAATAGTTTTTTTATTTACAGATGCAGAATGATATAGATTGGAATTGATTGATGGATTGGCGGTGATTCGCTTGATTTGGTAACGTGTTCCGTTGGCGTATGCGTAATACGTGTATGTGTCAAAAGTAGCACTAGAAACAATACGCTTAAGAGACTGAGTATCTACATTTCCTGCAGATACCGAAATTTCAGATAGCGTGCTCGGAGTAGCACCAGCGTTTCTAAGCTGTTGCTGATATTGATTTACTTTTGATGTATTTCCTTCAAGAAAAGCCCTGTTTCTTTCGTGAATGATGCGGTCAATATCATCAATGGTCGTAGAGCTAGTCGTACCATCAGCGTTAATAAGGTGGCCATTGTCTGAAGGTGCGGAACTCTCTACGGCATTATTGTTGCTGGTGGGAATAAAAGACTCTGCCAATAAGAGACTTTCATTCGACGCTTTATCAGCAGCAAAAGATGGAACACATAGACTCATGCAGAATGCACAGGAGAGAATAAGCGACCAAAATCTGTTTATCCTTTTCATTTTATTTCCTTTCTCTGTAATTTGATGTGAGGTTAGGATATTTCGGCACAAATCTTTGGCAGCTTAGCAAGGGCTCCTTTTTTGCGTTGATTTGATTTATGCCTTTTGCTAATATAAGACAACAAAACTTTAGAATTGCAACACTATTTTGAGCTATAAGTCTGAAAGATGGGATCGAAGAATTCCATTTTTGTTGCATAATGGCGGGATTGAAAACAGTGGTTTTAACTGAATAGGAGGGACTAAAGAGCCCCTCCTATTCAATTAAGTTGTGTCGTAATCTTACACGTTACCTATTTAACAACAACCCAAAAGGCTTGAAAACTGTTCCGAGTAACAGTATGACTGTCATTTTCAAGCCATGAAATCAGCGCGTCTTCGTCGTTTCCACTGACTCTTGCAAAGTACGCAATTCTCCATCCTTCTACTAGCCAGTATGCGCAAGGATCACTAACCTCAAGCGTACCATTGTCAATTTGTTCAAGCAGATTATCGACATCGGTGTCCATGATCTCGACATATTTTGCTTCGTTACCGTTTTTGTCTACAAAGTCGAATGATAACTCATCTGATAGTTCATCGAAGTCAGTAACTTCATGTAATGTAGAAAGATCGATAGACGCTGCCTGCCGTTTATGTCCTCCGCAGCCTGACAGGCAAATAAATAGAAAGAATATTACGACAACCCAACATTTTTTTCGATATTTCATCTGTAGTGCACCTTTCATACAAACTTGGTAATAAAGCTTCCGGTGACAGTCTGATAGCAAACATATCTACTCTCAGAGATATACCCAGCTTTGACCTTGAAGAAGTCCATATATGTGCCAACTCCAGACACATGGAATCGTGTCCAAGCGAAAGCAGTTACGGTATGGTCACTATACTGGTCACTGCTTGCGATGCTAAGCAAAATTGGCCGTCCGTTAGAAATTTCTGATGTTCCTGTCGACCAAGTTAGCATAGAGCTACTGATTGACTTGTCTAGATTATAGTAGGCGGCGCACTCTCTTGCAAAAGGTGCCAAATTACCTAAGCTAATGTAGTAGTTCCACTTTTGTTCGCCTCTATCATTATATGCGAGGGTTGCATAGCCCTTGTCACGAGCAATTTGTTCACAGTGTGAGGCTATTGTATTGCACGAATATGTGGGTAAATAGTAGTGAATAATAGCTGCAACTCCATATACAGCACATGCGTTCCACTCTTTGATTTTATACCCGAAAATGGAGTTGTCTCCGATGTTGTAATATCCTGCGTTTCTAATGGTCGCATCGGGATAACGTGCTTCTAAGTATTCGATTGGATCCACAATTCCATTATCCTCGTCATGGGTACTCACGGAAGGAATCAAACCATACTGCTTAATTAACTCGATGTATTTAACTGCGTTTTGATAGTTAGATAGCTCGCTACTATTCTCACTCATTACCACAGGTACATCCATTTTGGACGTACTGTAATTAAGCGGGCCATAATAATAAATGCGGGAATCCGAGTTATTAGCAAGATGAGACCTTGAAACGGATTCTGTATTTAATCCATCACTAATATCTATCGATTCCGTGTCAGAATATTCTTGAATCAGCGGCTCATATAGATTTGTAGAGACAATAATGTAGCCTGCATTTGTACTCCCGTTTTTTAAGTTAATACAATATGCACACACTTCATCGCTGTTGTTGTACATCGGGATGATATTGTCAACGGTTGTCTTTCGATTCCATTCGCTTTCGCCGATATTTGCCCAAACAAAAAGCATTGCAATTGTGACAGCGACATCTTCGTCAATTTCGTGTTCTTCTGGTGCATAAGTTGCCGCCGCTGAGATTGGAGAAAAGGTCAAAATGAGTGCCATTGCAAGGAAGAAACTCAACAATCTTTTCCGTGTGATATGACGCATAAACAATACCTCCTAATTATTAGATAGCAGTGATTAAATTCCGAGTTGAATATTATAATGCACGACTGGTGTGATATTTTTTGATGACAAGATTATTAAATTATTGAGTCGCTTGAGCAGTAGTAGAGATAAACTTCTTCTAAACTAATGCCGGATGCTGGTTCAAACTCTGTAGGAAGTTGATCACCTACTAACCGCAGTAATTGTCCTGCCTGTTGCTGCAACAACAGGCCAAGGCCGTATTGCTGCTGATACGCTGCTGCTTCTTCCTCTGTACAAAGCCGTTGAGCTACTTTGCTTTCGATAGAAGAAATAAGTTCCGCAGCTGTTCCTGCCTTTAATAAGTTCCCTTTGTTCATCAGCAACACTTGATTGGCGATACATTCTATATCACTGACAATATGGGTGGCCAACAGGACAATGTGATTTTGGGCGACTCGGGCAATCAGGCTTCGGATTCGCACTCGTTCATAAGGATCTACTCCAGCGGTTGGTTCATCCAAGATCAGCAGTGGTGGATTGCCGAGCATAGCCTGAGCCAGCAGTGCACGCTGACGCATACCACAGGAAAAATGGCCTAATTTCTGGTTTGCAGAGGTAGACAAATCTACCTCTGTCAGCAGATGCTCCGTTCTTTGCTTTAGAACCTTGCTGGGCAGGCCTTTTAATTTCCCCATATAGTAGAGAAATTCTGTGGCTGTCATCTGAGGGTAATAACCTTGAACTTGGGGCATATAGCCGACCTTTGCCCGGTACTCCCGCCCCAATTTCAGAATATCAACACCGTCCCACAAGATCTCCCCGGAGTCTCGTCGCACGGTATCGGTCAAAAGCCCGAAGAGTGTGCTTTTTCCAGCACCATTTGCCCCCAAAATCCCATAGATTCCAGGGGCGAACTCGTAGGTAAACTGTGACAGCGCACAGACTTTCCCATAGTTTTTTGTTAATCCCTTGATCGTCAATTTCATCCGCGATACCTCCGCCACTGATGCCGCGAAGCGGCCAGCGCAGCTGCGCCCATAGCAATCCAGAGTCCAAGACAAAGAGCGTCTGTCCAGTGAATAGCCAAGCCATTCCCCATGAGTTTCACTGCCCAGGACACGTATTCAAGGAAAGAAACATCCATCTGAGTCAGCAGAGTGGGAAACAAAAGCACAAGAACGCTTATCCCAGCAGCTGGAAGCAAGGAAGAAAATATGGAGGATATCCACATCACCACGCTGCCAGCTGACAAAAGTCCCGCCAAACGGAAGCCATAGAAACTTAGCAGATATGCCAGTAATGAACCACTCCCCAAGCGGGAGTCCCAATGGTGCAGACTGGCTGCATTGGATAAGCAGACGTCCCAAGAACCACCGAGGCGTTGAAACAGAAACAGCTCATGCCAGCTCCAAGCAAGCCAGATAACAGCGGATACGCAGAGAACGAGTATGACTTTCCATCGCCAGAGGGTATTACGTCCCGTTGGAGTGCTGAGTAACACCAACTCCATACCATAACGTCGTTCCAGCCAGAAGACACCGGGAATCGTCAGGCATAGGGCTAACAGGGCGGCACAGGCGGATGCAAGTCGAAAATTTGCACCTGTCTCACCGTAAATCTGATCAAAGGGCAGCTCATTCACCAATTTCAGCCCTTTTTCCCCTGCGGTTTGCAAATCCAGTAGTTCCTCGTACCGTATGCTCAACTCGTCTAACGCCCAGCACCGCGCCGCATAATATTCCAGGAAAAGAGCCTTGCTCTCATCTTCCGATGCTTCGGCATAGATTTGTGCGGCACCTTGTCTGTCAATTTTAATCTGTACCAGCACTTCCTTGTCTACCGGCCCTGCATAGGTACAGACGTACTGGGTTAGTTGGGATTCCTGCATACTCTGAGATATAGGAGGTGCCATCTGTGTCTGCAGAAATACCACAGCTACTGCTAAGAAGAGCAGTCCGCCGCTGTACAGCAGAAGCTTTTTCGCCTCATATACCAACGCTGGCTTGGGGCGGCAAGATAAATGCACCCTGTTGGCCAAGGCGTAGAAAGCCTTGGCCACAGTGCCATTTTTTCGATTCCCCAAGGCGAAATGAACAGAAAGCAAGATCACGGTAGAACAGGCTAAGATCAGCGTTGCCAAAATGATGGAAAGAGCAGTTCGCTCTCGTACTGGGAAACCAAATAAATTATAGTTCAGATAGCGTTCTGCTGCTTCTGCCGGAAAGAGCAGGCGGAAAAGATTAAAGCCAGACAGAGGATACAGAGCATCGTTTACCCCATACCGCTGAATCCAGTTGTACTCTAGGAATAAAATTCCGCCGCATAGGGTTAGCCCGACTGGAAGAGATGGCATCCGAGACAGAACCAGCCACAGTAGTAGTCCGATGGCCCAGAGTCCTGCTGCACTGAATAATAAATACCAAAGTAAGAAGACTCCTACCGTAGTTGGAGCTGCCCAGTGCTGGAGAAGCGGTATGGATTGCACAGGAGCGTTTAACGCTATCGGCTGTTGGTAGAGCAGCATCCCCAGCAAAAACATTCCGCCCTGCATCAACACTGTAGTCACAACCGCGGACACAGCGACTGCACCAATCCTCCATCCGGCCAGAGTTTCCCTGCCGCTGGCGCAGCTTTGTTCCAGGGCTTCCAGCCCCAGCCTCTTAGGTTCCACAATTAGTGCGATAGTTACCATCATTAAAAACAGACTGAAAACCATGGCAACATGGTTCTCCAATACCGACTCAATCACATCGCCTGGTAACAGTTTTAGATGTATTTCTGTCGTTGATAGATAGTCTGCTTCCGTCCGATCTGCGTTGCGGTATACAAAGGTGTTGGAATCAGAGAACATTGGGCTGCGTCGGATGGCGGCAGCCTGCGTCGACACCGACTGCACAAACTCAGCATAGCCCATCTGATAAACCAGCCGATCTATCCAGCGGGCCACCGACTCTTGAGCAGCAATGTCCAACTCTGGCGCAGTTTCGCTCCGCACGGCGTGGAGCATTTCATCCAGATTTTCGTACTGCTCCCGATAGCGGTTCAGTATTTCCTCGTCTATTTGCCCTTGCCATTCTTCCAACTGGACTAGCATCCTTGCAGTATTCCATCCCTGCAAGGTCTGGTTTTCCCGCTCTAACAGAGCAAGGCCGTCTTCGGGGGAAACAACAGAAAGAATCTGCGTCCATTGATTTGTATGCTCCCTGTAAGCGAGCACCGAACTACCCACCCGAGAGGATTGAGCCGTTGCGTAAATGACCAGACTAAACAAAAGAGACAGAGCCGCAGTTCCCAGCCAGATTCGGTTGAGAAAAATCCTTTTCCATTCTGACATCGCAATTACTCCACAGGGAGCATCTTAGCCGAATTGGAGGCTATAGCGGATTTTTCTATATACCAAGCTGGATGACAGGAGTGTGTACTGTCATCATAGAAGAAGACGTAATCCGGGGTAGAAAGGAGGAACATGGCATTTCCTACTTCCTGTGTCATGGGAATGAACTGCTGCAAATTTCCATGAAAATCATATACCATGATCCCCCTGCCCTCCACCGGGACGGTGCCCTGATAATCCATATAGCGAATCGCGTTTGTCAGATAGAGATACTGGTCATCATAAGCTGTAGCACCGTACTCCAAAACAGGGTCTAAATCCCGGTACTTTACTATAGATTTTTCCTCTATATCCATGGAATAGATTCCTTCGCCGGTCACTGTCCAATAGAGCACATTGTCCTGCATGGTAAAGCTGTTATTTATATCCCAGCCTTCCACAAGGGGGACTGCACTTTGCTTCGAGAGATCATAACCCAATAGAGTATTTGTTCCTGCGGCGGTATTTTTCTCCGCCACAAACATCCAGTCTTCCCGGAATTCTATGGCAGTATATAACACATCGCCGTTTTCGTTTCCTTCAAACACAAAAGCGCCCTCACTTCTGTCATCAATTCTCGTAAGGTAAATCATGCTTTGCCGCGAATCATTCTTTAGAAGATTCAATTCTACAGCCAAGTAGGAACCATATACCCGGAAGGAGTAGCCAAACGTGGAAATTCCTGGCCAATACTCGTTTTCTAATATTTCCAGATCTTTTACTCGTTCTCGCCTGCCGCCACTGAGATCCATACGATACAGTCCGGGCGTTTTGCTTTTGTCCGAATCGATGTAATATAGGTTATCTCCCGAGGCATAGATAGCCCTTGATGGCGTATTAAGCCAAGAGGTGCAAGTGCTGCTCCTGTGGTTGCAGTCCGCTTGAAAGCACAGAGGGGACGATTGGGATGGATTGGAGTAATCTATGCAGGTTAGATAGCCGTTCTCAAAGAAAATATACAAATTTTCCGTGTAGGCGGCTGCTCCGTGTGCAGAAATATATTGATTATAGTCAACAGCCGCTACATTCTGACCGGTAGGCTGCCCACAGGAAGAAAGCAACGTCAAAAGCAGAAACAGCAATGCGGCTATTCCATATTTGTCACCTCTGTGCGACATTTTACCACCACCCACTTACGCTAAGCGTATCTAATGCTAATCCAAGAGTGGACAATTTCTTAGTATTCTTTCTCATCAGTTTTCCCTCCTGCAATTTTTGCACCTATTTTTAGGTGTTCGACACTATCTGTGACAAAATATAACTATAGTTCTTCGAAGATAGTTGATTTTCGTATTCGAATTGCAACTACAGCAATTTCTGAACATAGTCAAAAACTGCGACGATTACTGATACATTGACCTCACCTCCCCCATGATTTTATGTTAATCCTATTAATAGAAACAATAACTGAGGAAGTTTGCAACACCTTTTTCGATAATTTTACTAAAATTTTGAGGGGGCACCTTCGTGCAGGTGCTCCCTCTTTTGAATGGACTATTCTTTTGCTTACAGTGCATATGCAGCTTTTCGAGCTCGTGTCAATGCCATTCTGACACTGTCCGCCTTGATTCCTAAATTTGCTGCTATCTCATACGGCGATTTTTCCAATATATAATGGCTTTCCAACAGATAACGACTTCGCCCATCTAACTTCGGCCAAACTTTGGATAAATGCTCCAGTTCATCTGTGTACGCTAATCGCATTTCAATTTCATCCGCTCCATCATGGGGATTTGGCATATCAAGATACTCATCAATGGAGTATTCTGCGTGCCTGTTCTTATCTCTCATATAATTTCGTGCTTGATTCTTGCAGGCAGATATAATGTAGTTGATCAGATGATTCCGGTCTTTAGTGCGCAAATCTTGTACCTTGTCAATGAGTTTCACTAAGGTAGTTTGCATCAAGTCTTCCGCAGCCCACTCGTCTTGGACAATTTTAGTGATTTGCTGTTGCATCAGGCGGCTGTAATCTAAATACAACCGAGTCATAAATTCTCGGTCATCTTCATTTTCTATAGCTAGTATACAAAAGGGAACCATACTTTGAGTTATTGAACCTCCCCTAAGATCGTGCTTAGTTTTTTCATGTCATTTATGATAACAGCAAGTGCCCGCTTCTGTTCTGAGCTTAAATTTCCAATAACTCGAATTACACTGGCAGCTGTCTTATGCGGTAAAAGTTCCGCATTCAATGAATCTGGAGAAACAGACACATCGCAGCGTCCCAAGAGATAATCTGTCGTCACATGAAAGAAGTCTGCCAAGCACACCAATTTATCAAGCGGAGGTAACTGCTGCCCACGTTCATAACTTGAGATTGTGCTTTTGGAGAGATGCAAAATATCCGCCAGTTCTTCCTGCTTTAGACCCCGATCATGGCGAAGTTCAGCTAATAGTTCCCCCAAGTTTGCCATTGCTAACTCCCCCGTTTTGTGATAATTTAATATTATATATTTCCAGGAGTTCGATACGGCAAAATCACACTATTTATGCTCTAAACTCTAATTTTTTTGAAATTATTCTGTTTTACCGTACTTAAATACGGCGATAGATGTCCGTGTAGTATGCGCGTTATTTTGTGCTGTTGCAAATAGCCAACTTGCAGTGTCTCCTCCCTTATAAGGCAGAATCATACCAGGAGTCAATTTTATGCTTGCCATTATCAATACATACATAGACGATCCAGATGACAAAAGTTATATGATCTGGCTTTACGAAGAGTTCCATAGACTAATGTTTTCAACAGCTAGGAAGTACACATCAAACCAAACAGATTGCGAAGATATTGTTCAAAATGCGCTGGTTGGACTAATGCAAAAAATCTCTAAATTACGCCAGTTTGACCGTTGCATTTTGACGGCGTATATTGTCTCTACTGTTAGAAATGCCGCCATAAATTATTTAAGGCAGCAAGCATTAGAGGGCGAACATTCTGATTCGCTCGACGAAGATATACCATCTTTGGAAGATCTATCGTTGATAGTCTCTCAGCGGAATCTTTTATCCGAAGTCTGGTCTCAGCTTTCGCAGGAGGATCGGTTCTTGTTGGAAGGCCGCTACATAATCGGAGCTTCAGATAAAGAGCTTGCGAGCACATTAAATTGTAAGTCAGACAGTATCCGAATGAAATTAACACGAGCGCGGCGCAGAGCGTTTGCTCTGGTTATGAAGTTTGAGGAAGGTGCGTTGTAAATATGAACCGACGTGATGAGTTGCGAGAAAGATATGAAGATGCGCTTTTTGCCTTTTTAATGGAAGATGTCATCGAAACTGAAGGTAAAAAGATGTTGGAGGAAAATGAACGGCTGAAGCAGGACCCCTTAGCCGCGGTTCCGGAGGCTGTAGACTATCGCTGCATCCAAACGATCAAACGAGGATTTGCAAAGGAGCGCCGCCACACCGTAGGCAGAATTACCTATCGGGTGCTAAACAGGGTTGCAATGATCGCAGTCATGTGCGCATTGCTATTTGTTACAGCGTTCGCAGCCAGTTCGGAAATTCGCTCAAAGACTATTAATTTGTTAATTGAAGTATCTGATACCTTTAGTACCCTGACATTAAGGGAAAGTCAGATGACTCCAAATCAAACAGACTTTTCTGATTTGTCTACAGAAACAATGAACTTACTTTGTGGTTACCATTTTCCAAATGTCCCAGAAGGCTTTACGGTTGAATACCAAGGCGGTGGTCAAAGCAGCGGATATATTCAATACATCAATGCAGATGGAGCCACGATTTTGTTTGATATATTTGAAATATCTGACGGTGATGAATATATTATTGATACCGAAGATGCTGAACTGACAAATATGAGAATTCATGGATATGAGGGGCTCCTTGTTGAGAAGCAGAATGAGTTCGATAGTGGTATCGTTGTGAACAGTATAGATGTTGTTTGGGGAGACACTGATCAGAGCAAATTTATACTAATTAGAGGATATAATGTTGACCGAGAGACTATTTTAACACTGGCGGATGGGGTGAAATTCATAGGCACAAGTTCCTAAGAGAGTAGTTGCGTTTTTTGTTATTTGGTGTCTCCTTATATAGAGGTATAACCTCAATACTAATATACGGAGGCATTCTACAAATGAAAAAACGTACATTCACTTATGTCTTGGCTTTGATTACTATCGTCTGCTTGTTGGCTTCGTCTGCTTCTGCTGCTGCGCCAGACACGCTAAACGGCGACACTATTCAACGTAGGCTAACCTATATTCACAGTCTTGCTACGACTGTAAAAATTTCTGATTCCGGTCAGGCTATTTGTCAAGGCCGAGCGACTCTTAATGCTATTACTAATAGTGCTTCACTTACCATGAAACTTCAGCGTAGTAGTAACGGAAGTTCTTGGACCACGCTCAAAACATGGACTGCGACCGATACCGGTACAATTTTTATGGAAGAGAGTTGGCCTGTTGCGCCTGGTTACTATTATCAAACTGTGGTCACTGCCGAAGCGTATACGTCATCTGGCTCTGTAGCGGAAACCGTGACTGCTTCGTCCGCAGTTGTAAAATACTAACATTTTACAACTAAAGCTGTACATATTAAGTTAAGCGGTTGCCGTTCTAGTATTTGATGGGGTTATGATATTACCTCGTCTGGAGATTTATAATACGCAGAGTGATTTTTGATAGGTAAAAATAGCGGAGGGAAATTCTTGCAATTTCCCTCCGCTATTTTTATTTCAATGCCTGCTCCATATCTCAGTAAAAAAAATTCTAAGTTTTCCATTAAACTTTGCCAAAACCGCACCTTCCATTCGGGATAGAAGCGAAAGGGGAAGAAAGCCGACCTCTCGGTGCATGAGAGGAGGTGAACAACTCTTGGAGCTGACACCATCCCAAAAGAAAACCGTTAGACATCAGTTCGACAGCTTTTGCAGGAAGGTTCTGCGTGAAGAAGCCCGCGATTACGAGCGTCATATCGCGTGGCGTTCCGACCATGAGGTATCCCTTTCGGAGCTGTCAGAGGAGCAGGAGCGCCAAATGTATGTGCTGGACGAGTATCCGTCCGAGCAGACGCATTTTCGTGTGCAGGGCTATGATGTGGCAATCGAAAACGAAGTTCTCGCCAATGCCCTGACGGTGCTGCCGGATGATAAGCGTGACATTGTTTTGCTTGCCTTTTTCCTTGATATGACCGATCAGGAAATTGCGGACAAGCTGGACATGGTACGCCGCACCGTGCAATACAAACGCGCTCAGTCGCTCAAGGAATTGAAAAAAGAAATGGAGGTTACTGAAGATGGCGCGCAATCTGAGTAATGCCGCTGCATCTCTGCTGCCTTACTCGACCATCGAAGCGGCAGCGTCCGGCAATGTGGACGCGATCAATGCTGTGCTGAAGCACTATGAGCGTTATATTGCGGCTCTAGCAACCAGAATCCTGTATGACGAAAACGGTGTTCCGCACCTTTGCCTCGATGAAGAAAAGGTATGCAGGATGCGAACCAAGCTGATTACCAAGATTCTTGACTTCAAGGTAAACAAAACAGCCTAAAACCCATAGCAGCTCGTGCAGGAGCGTGTCCCCCTTTCCACGCCTCTGCAACGGGCCATTCGTGCATCCGCGAGGAAAGGTTCTTATCACCCGATAGGAGCCTTTCCCGGCTGATCCACAGCCAAATATCACACGCGCCCGAAAGCGCGGATCTGCTGTACCTTGAAAATTTCATAGGCAACCGGATAACGAACCTGAACGGAGCAAAGCCCAGCAAATGGCGCGCCATGATCCGCACGGAAAGGAGGATTTGGGCGAGCGATTCAGCCAGTTTGCATCTGCGCATGGCACCGTAGTCGGCAACGACCTTCGTTCAGATAATGATACTCCCGCGTTGAACGCCCTCAAAGCATTGCGCGGCGCACCCATCAGCATGGGCCGGGGTGAGACTCCCGTGGGCGGCTGCCAGCCACCGTCCGGTTTTGCCATCATTTATAGCGAGATAATAACAACCTATAATTTTTACTATTTTGGGAGGTATCCCCATGACAGATAAAATCGGTTTAACGATTGAAGAAGCCGCAGACTATACAGGCATTGGCAGAAACACCATGCGGAAGCTCGTGGAATGGGAGAAGATTCCCGTATTGCGGATTGGGCGAAGATACATCATCCGCATAGATGTCATTCATAAGTTCATGGAAGCCAACCAGGGTGCAGATCTTCTGGTGCGGGAACAGGTCCGTGCGGTCAGATGAAGGACAGGACAGTGCGGAGCTTTTTATTTGCCGGTTCATGTGAGGTCTGCTATAATAGCAGACAACACATCATAACAGCTCCGTTTGCCGCTATGAGAGGAGAAGCACTATGGCAAAAGGTTCTGTAAGAAAAAAGGGAAAGAAGTGGTACTATCGGTTCTATGTAGAGGATGCCAGCGGCAACAGCGTTCAGAGGGAGTTTCCCGGTTCTGAGAGCAAGAGCGAAACGGAAGCCATGCTCCGCAAGGCCATGGCGGATTATGAGGAAAAGCAATTCGTAGCAAAATCCGAAAATCTGACCCTTGCAGGGCTGCTGGACAAGTGGATTGAGGAGGAACTGAAGCCCGGTTCTCTGAGCAACGGCACGGTGGCCGCCTACATCGACACAGCCAGACGCATCAAGAAGCACCCCATCGCCGACCGTAAGCTGAAGAAGATCTCACCGGATCATCTGCAAAGTTATCTGGACCTGCTGAGCCTTGGCGGTGAATGGCCGGACGGCACGGTAAGGAAAGCGCTGAGCAGCGGCTCCATGCGGCAATACTCCGCTGTGCTGCAAGGTGCGTTCCGCTTCGCGGTGTTCCCGAAGCAGTACCTCTCCTTCAATCCCATGCAGTATATCGTGTACCGCAAGAGGACGGAGGATTATGACCTGTTTTCGGAGGACGGAACGGATGAGGATGTTCCAATTATCCCGACGATCTCCTACGAACAGTTTCTTGAATTGAATGAGATGCTGTTCAAAAAGAAAAACCCCGCCCTTCTGCCTATCCAGATCGCGTACTACACCGGACTTCGCATTGGCGAGGCTTGCAGCCTGACCTGGCAGGACATTGACCTGAAGGAGCAGCGGCTGACGGTGAGACGCAGCATCCGCTACAACTCGGCGCGGCACAGGACGGAGATTGGCACCACGAAGCGCAAAAAGATCCGCTCAGTGGATTTCTGCAACACACTGGCGGAGATTTTGAAAGAGGCAAAGAAAACGCAGATGCTTGACCGCCTTGCCTGCGGGCCGCTATACAGCCAGAATTACTACCTGAGCATTGAGGAAAAGAACCGCACCTACTATGAGGTCTACAGCCTGCCGGTTTCAGAGCATCCTCCAGAGGGCTATCAGGCGATCAGCCTTGTCTGTGTGCGGCAGGATGGCCGGTATGAGTCTCCGGCAACGGTTTCCAATGTGTGTCGGGCAGCAAAGAAAAGAGTGGACGGTATGGAGAGCTTTCATTTCCACCAGCTTCGTCACACCTTCACCAGCAATCTGCTGTCCTACGGCGCAGCACCGAAGGACGTGCAGGAGCTTCTTGGTCATTCGGATGTGACGACCACAATGAATATTTACGCACACGCAAGCAGAGAGGCTAAGCGCGATGCCGCGAAACTGTTGGACAAGGTGCAATAAGACTTTCCCTTGTTCTTTTCCAGCAAGGGAAAAAACAAGGGAAATTGAGAGCAGAGAAACATCCAGATGCCTTGAAAAGCAAGCAATTTTAGCACTTTTGAGAAAAATGATTTACAAATCTTGATTTGTCGATTAGCAACACCATCAACTTGAGTAATAGCGGTTCCGATGCGTTTGATTATTTTATGTTCAGGCGGTTCATCTGGCGGAGCTCCTGCATCAATCAAGTATAGTTGTTCGTTTTCTTCATCTGCGACCTGTACATCGATGTTAATAATGAAACTCCCAATCTGTGTTTGGCCAAACTGGAACTTTTCAAGAGCTCGTTTAGCGCTATTGTAGGTTCTTGCACAAATGGGCTTCGCATTTTCTTCTGCACAAGCAGCGTAAAGAACAAGGTCTTTCAAACCCTCCAAGCACCGCGCGGCATAGTCAAGTGGCAGTTTGCCTCCTTGACTTTCTTCTGTAATAATTCGAAATTGTAAACGATCTGTGTATGCGCTCTTTAGTGAGTCTATAATTTCTTGCTCTGTTTTTCCATCGACAACAGATAATGTTTGTATTAAGTTATAAACTTGTGGATAAAAGTCTGTAGCTTTTTCACTCGCAGGAACGGCAATTTTAAACTCGGGGTCACTCTTGCTCTTGAATACCCACATTCTTGTAGAGTTAAATGTATCATCCCTAACCCAGCCGGTAAACAAAAGATACTTTTCAATCGATGCAGAGGTTATTCCACTAAGGTTCCTCAATAAGTAAGAGTTCATAGCTTTTTACCTCCCTTTACCTTTTCCATAAGGCCAATCAAGGCAGCAGGGGAGAGTATCTGCCCATCGGGGATAAAAATTCTTTTTGTAGTCTGATTGGTAGTAGGTTCTTGCCCTTCTAAAGAGCACCACCATGCACATCTTTTCATAATGAGCTGATCAGCTGTAACTTCAAGCCAGTCGTTGCTATCTGTGGGTAGCGCAAGCAAAATCAGAATATTAGGCAACATGGAACTTTCTTCAACTAAATCGTTGTAGTTTTTGCTTTCAAGATCATATACCACATGACCGTTTTCAAAAGTAACATCGCAAGAACTTTTGAGTTGAAAATTTATACCGAAGCAACTCTCTACATACCGACCACCGCGGTTAACAACCTCTTTTATTGTGCCATCATACCCGTAGTCATGTTCGGACTTTCCGAAGTTGAATCCTGCTTTGGCAATAACAGCTCTTACATACGCTTGCCCAAGGGCTTCTTTTTGATGCTGAACAGTTATTGACATATATCTCACCTTCTTATAAGAGTAGGCAACAGATATAAGTATAATAACTGATTTTAAAACCATTTGCAATGATTTGTTGGGTTTTGCTTTAAGGTCATTTGCACCAAAAGCTCCCGCTGCCTATAAAGATTTAGGCAACGAGAGCTTTTGTTAGAATAAAAACCTCTTGCTGACTGCCAGATTGATACTTTCAATTTTAGTCCGTTGTAGTTTTATTTGCTGCTCGCATCTCTTCGTCCAAGTCGGCAAACATCAGCTTTAGCAAGATGTCTGCCATGCTTTCACCGTCTTTCCTGTACCGTGGCTCAACGATAAAAACTCGACCGCCAATTTCGTATCGTTGGGGCTCTCCGGCAATATATTCTTTTTCCATGCCCGCACCTCCTTTCCAACATGGACATAAAAATTATATCATGCCGTGGAGGGACGCAAAGCAGAAAAATTATTTTCCTTGATATACGGGCTTTCTTTGACTATAATGAAAGACATTCAGGGTGTGTTTTGGGGTTGCCCGCGTATTGAAGCGCTCTTTTAACCCGGTTTAGGGGGGTATGTAACCGCACTAACCGGGAGAGCGCTTGACTGGCAGTCAAGAGGTCAGCGGTTCGATCCCGCTTATCTCCACCATGGAAAAGCCTTGAAAGTGTAAACTTTCAAGGCTTTTTTGCTTACCATCGATCCGAAAGAAACGCGGGTGGAAAGAACATGAGACTGATCTGCATCGGTGACAGCCTGACCTTTGGATACGGCGTGCATCTGTCTCAGCGGTGGACGCGGCTGTGCGCACAGGAGACGGGCTGGGAGCTTGTCAATGAGGGCATCAACGGCGACACGACCGGCGGCATGCTGGCGCGCATGCAGGGCGGGGTGCTTGCGGAGCTGCGCGAGGGCGGCCTTGGCGCCGACCGGCCCTATGTGCTGCTGATGGGCGGGAGCAACGATGTGTTCTACTCCGGCTCCGACGCTGCGGCGCGGGGAAATATGGGCGCGATGATCCACCAGCTCTTTTCCGTGGGCGTGCTGCCGATGGTTGGTATCCCGCTTCCGGCGGATGCACCGCATGCGCCGCGGGCGTGGGCGGTCGCGGTCGATTTTGAAGCGGCGGAGCGGACGATGAAAGAGTACTGCGCATGGCTCAAGCGGTACTGCACAGCGTTTGGCGTGCCGTATATCGACTTCTGCGCGGATTTTCTGTCGCCAGACGGATCGATCCGCTCGGAGCTGCTGCTCGACGGTCTGCACCCGACGCCGGAGGGACACTGCTTGATGGCGCGGCGGCTGAGCGCGCAGCTGAAAAGACAAGGATAACAGCCCTGAAAAAGGCTTGAAAATCAACGACCCTGATAGAAGGAGACCACGACCATGAAGCTATCATATCTGGACCTGATGACGACCGATCCGAGCTACAATCTGGCGATGGAGCAGTACGTGTTCGACTGCCTCCCGCGCGACCGCATGTATTTCATGCTCTGGCAGAATGATAACGCGATCATTGTCGGAAAGTATCAGAACACGATCGCTGAGATCAATGAAGAGACCGTGCGCGAGCGCGGCATTCGCGTGGTGCGCAGACTTTCCGGCGGCGGCGCGGTCTATCACGACATGGGCAACCTGAACTTCACGTTCATTACAGATGTCGGCGAGAGCAATGCGCTGGACCTCAAGCTCTTCTGCGAACCGGTCGTGCGCACGCTGGCGACGCTCGGCGTGAAGGCGGAGGTCAACGGCCGCAACGACATCACGATCGACGGAAAGAAGTTTTCCGGCAACTCGCAGTACATCCGCCAGGGACGCGTGATGCACCACGGCACGATCATGTTCGATTCGGACCTCTCTGTCGTCAGCGAGGCGCTGCGCGTCGACCCGACGAAGATCCAGACCAAGGGCATCCGCTCGGTGCGCAGCCGCGTGACGAACGTTGCCGAGCATCTGCCGGAAAAGGTCACACTGCCGGAATTCCGCCGCATCCTGCTGGAAAACATCCTGAAGGAGAATCCGGGCGAGGCCTACCCGCTGACGCAGGACGACCTTGCGGCGGTGGAAAAGCTGCGCGCGGAGCGTTACGCCACATGGGATTGGAACTACGGTTTCTCTCCGGTGTGCACGATGCTGCGCCGCCGCCGCGTGGACGGCTGCGGCATGATCGAGACCTACATCACCGTGGAGCACGGAAAGATCGCGGCCCTGTCATTCAAGGGCGACTTCTTCAGCGCCTCGGAACCGGACGAGCTGGCGGCGCACTTTGTTGGCTGCACGCCGTACCGCGCGGGCTATGAAAAGGCACTCAGCGATGTGGACGTTTCGCGCTACTTCGCGGGCTTGCAGAAGGATGAGCTGATCGACATCCTGTGCAAGGGATAATGAAAAGGGGAGCCGGCGTAAAAAGTGCCGACTCCCTTTTTCTCGCTCAAATGGCAGGCAGAGCATGTCATTTTCCACCCATCAGCAGAGCCAGTAGCTCTGCAAGCTTCGACTTCACTACGACATCACCGCTTGCGGCGCTCTGCGTCAGGATGCCGTCGCACAGCGGGGAAAACGCTGCGCTCCACCACTGGAGGGTATTAGTGCCGCGCGCGGCGCAGAAAAGCAGCATGACCGCGAGGCCAACGGCAAGGGAAAGCTCCCATTTCGTCCATTTCATCGAAAAACCGCCCATCTCAAAGAATTTGCTTCGAGTATGGACGGTTTTCTGAGTTTTCAAACAAATTCGGCGCAGAAAGTTTTGACGCACTCGCCTTGCAGTGCCTCGCACGCTCTGCGGCAAGCCGCTTTGTCAGAGAAGAGGCCGAACACCACGCTGCCTGAGCCGGTCATCGCCGACGTCTTCGCGCCGTAGGCGAGAAGATCGCACTTGATGGTCTCAATGCGCTCACGCTGCTCGCCGTCGAGCGCCTGCTCAAAGACGTTGCGCACGTTTGCACACAGCGTGTCCGTGTCGCCGTGCTCGATGGCGGCGAGCATCGCGTCCGTGTCAGGACGGTCGGTGATCGTCACGCCGTCTACGCGCGCAAAGAGCGCGGGTGTGGAGATCGGGAAGTCCGGCTTGCAGACGGCGACGAAGAAGCGCGGTGCGGGCTTGAGGACGGTCAGCTTTTCGCCGCGGCCCTCGGCCAGCTGCGTGCCGCCGCGGATGCAGAAGGGAACATCACTGCCGACGCTTGCGCTGATCTGCTCGAGCCGCTCGTCCGTGAGGGTGGGGGAGACGAGCTCGCGCAGCGCGCGCAGCACCGCCGCGGCATCTGCGCTGCCGCCGGCCATGCCGGCCTCGGACGGAATGCGCTTTATAAGCGCGATGTCGATGCCGCCGCCGTAGTCCATCGCCTCGCAGAAGGCTCTCGCCGCCTTGACAGCGAGGTTGCGCTCATCGCAGGGAAGCGCCGCGCCGTCGACGCGGCAGGTGATGCCTTTGCCGTCTGTGAGCGTGACGGTCACATCGTCGTGGAGCGAAACGGTCTGCATGACCATCTGCATCTCGTGGTAGCCGTCATCGCGCTTGCCAAGAATGTCAAGCGTCAGGTTGAGCTTAGCATAGGCAGGGACAGTTATGCTGCGCACGGGCTCCTCGACCGGCGCATTCAGCGCCTTGCCGCAGTGGGGGCAGTAGGCACCGCCTTCACCTATGCGTCCGAGCGGTCTGCCGCAGTGCGGACAGCGGTAGTAAAGAACCCCAATCACGATGGCAAAGAGCATGATCGCGATACCGAGAATAACAAGCGGTACGCTGACGCTTGTGCCGACGCCGCTGAGCAGCGCGCCGGTAAGAAGCAGCGGTGTTTGGAGCTTTTGGACCCTGCGATAGTCCATCAGGGGCTTTTTGTCGTTCATCGCGGCCTCCTTGTGCGCTCAGTGCTTCTTTTTCTTGTGCTGGATCTTTTTCTTCTCCTCGGGCTCCGGCTCGTCGGCGATCCACGCGCCGCATTTTGGGCAGCGCTTGGGATTGCCGCGGCCCAGCTGCTCGTGACAGTAGGGGCAGCGGTAAAAGCGCCACCAGACGATGAGAGAAGCGCCCATCATCATGAGGCCGACGAGCGCGGCGACAGTGTTTTGAAAGCCCCACGCGCCGACGAGGGAGACCACTGCGCCGCCCCAGAGCAATACGTCCTGCCATATCCTGGCTGTTTTCAAATCCATAGGGAATCCTCCTGATGAGAAAAGCGCCGCAAGGCGGCGCTTTTCTGCAATGGTTACATTAGATCAGCGGATCTTGCGTGCCTCGACGTAGTAGCGCTTGTCCTGCGCGTGACCCATGGAGAAGGTCTTGCGCGGCAGAACGCCGTCGGCCATGACGGTCTTGAAGAGCTGCTCCTTGCCCATCGCGGGAAGCAGGAAGCCCATGTTGCCCTCCTTGGAGCCGAGCTCGCGGGTGACCTCATCGCCGTGGATGTAGTCGACCTCACCGCCGAACTGCTTGAGGTACTCGTCGATGAAGGTCTGCAGTGTGCCGACGGCCAGCTGGACCTTCGGGTCGGGGACGGTGACGAAATCGTCGTGGCCGTTCCAGCAGACCTCGATGACGTGGCCCTCGCCCTTGCCCTCGTGGGCGTTGGGGTAGAACTTCTTGAACTCTTCCATGAACTTCTCATGGTCGACGCCGAAGAGCACGCGGTGGATGGGCTCGAACTGGAGCGCATCGTCGTGGTTGTTCACGACCTCGACAAGTGCGTAGCGGGAGGGCAGCGCGAGGTATTCCTCGGGAGTCTTGCCCTTCTTCTGCTCTTCATAGCAGGCCTTGGCGGTGGCGAGGGAGTGGTTGCCGTCGCCGACGGCGAACAGCAGGGGCGCGACGCCGGAGACGCCGTACTTGCTCTTCATTGCCTCGTCGGTCGTGAGGCCGGTCAGCGCGTCGGCGACTGCGTCGATCTGCGCAGCGGAGAGCTTGTAGCCCTTGATATGGCCGCCGTTTTCCATCAGGTCGAAGTCATAGACGCTCTCCATCTTATCGGCCGCGGCGGTCAGGGGCTCGATGACGGTCTTCTCGGGGTCGTCAATGAGCAGCATGACGTGGGGCAGCTCGATGGGGGCGTTGCGGCGCACGCGGGCGCGCGGGGGGATACGGTCGAGCACGGTGCCCTCAGTCGCGCGGATCAGCGCGCCGGAGCCGGGGGTGAAGTCGTACTGGTCGAGGTCGACCATACCGATGAGGCCATGACGGATCTTACCGTCGCTCTGGCCGCGCTCGATGTAGATGAGGGAGTCCTTGAGCGTCTCGAAGATGCCCTCTTCGAGGTACTTGCTCATCGAGGCGTTGATGTCGGCGATGAACTCGTCGACGTTGGGGGCCTTCAGGTTGGCCTCGGGCAGGATGAGGCGCAGGGTGGAAGGCGCGTCGCCGACGGTCTTCTCCACGCGCTCCCAGTACTCGGGCTCAGAGGTGAACTGGTCGCATGCGACGACCGCCCACTTGCTCATATCGACATCCTTCTTGGGCAGCAGAATGTCGGAAGGATAAAAGCCAAGCTTGGAAAACTTTTCGTTCATGGTGATTCCTCCGTTATTTGTTTGATAAGCGGAACGCGGGGTGCTCCGCTGGTGCGATTGTAAAACAAATTATACAATAGTCCACGCGAAAAAAGCAATGGAGAAAGTGAAAAAATGTCCAAAAGCGCTTTATGGAAATGCCATGATAGAGCGCTTCGCGGCCCGCTTGCTTGACGAACGCCCCGCGGCATGATATTCTAACAAACTATGCGGAAAAATACGAAAGATTCAGGTGAAGATTTTGGATAAGCGCGCAGATCTGGGACACGGGGACGTCAAAAAGCTGCTCTTTTCGCTCTCCGTGCCGACGATCACCTCGCAGATCGTCAACATGCTCTACAATCTGGTCGACCGCGTGTTCATCGGCCATATGCAGCCCGCCGAGACCGTCGGAAAACTCGCGCTGACGGGCGTTGGCGTATGCCTGCCGATCATCATGGTCATCTCGGCGTTCGCGTCGCTCATAGCCATCGGCGGCGCGCCGCGCGCCTCGATCGCCGAGGGCGCAGGCGAGAGCGAAAAATCCGAGCGCATCATGGGAAACTGTCTGACGATGCTTGTGATCACGGCGCTGGTGCTGACGGTGCTGTTCGAGTCCTTTGCCGAGCCGCTTTTACTGATGTTCGGCGCGAGCGAGAACACCATCGGTTACGCGCTTGACTATATGCGCATCTACGCCCTCGGCACGATCTTCGTGCAGCTGACACTTGGCATGAACGCCTACATCACGGCACAGGGCTTCGCCACCGTGAGCATGAAGACGGTGCTCATCGGCGCGCTCTTAAATACGGCTCTCGACCCGCTGTTCATCTTCGTGCTCGGTCTCGGCGTGCGCGGCGCGGCGCTGGCGACGGTGATCTCGCAGGCAGTGTCGGCCGTGTGGGTGATGACGTTCCTCACGGGAAAGAAGACGCGCTGGTACTTAAAGCGCGAGAACCTGCATGTGGACGCGAAGATCGTGTTGCCGTGTATCGCGCTGGGACTTTCCCCGTTTGTGATGCAGTCGACGGAGAGCCTCATCGCCATCTGCTTCAACTCATCTCTCCTGCGCTACGGCGGCGACATGGCCGTCGGCACGATGACAGTGCTGACGAGCATCATGCAGTTTTCGAACATGCCGCTTCAGGGCTTGACACAGGGCGCACAGCCCATCGTGAGCTACAACTTCGGCGCAAAGAACGCCCAGCGCGTGCGCGACGCCTATTTCTGCCTGCTGCGCGCGTGCTTTACTTATTCAATGGCCATCTGGCTTCTGGTCGAGTTCTTCCCGCGCGCGTTCATCCTGATTTTCAATAATGACCCCGCGCTGGTCGAATACGCGGCGTGGGCCGTGCGCATCTACATGGGGTGCAGCGGTATTTTCGGCATCCAGATCGCCTGCCAGCAGACGTTTGTGGCGCTCGGCAACGCGAAGACGTCGCTCTTCCTCGCCGTGTGGCGCAAGATCATTCTGCTCATCCCGCTCATCTATATTCTGCCGCACTTTTTCGCGGACAAGGCGTTCGCGGTGTTCCTGGCCGAGCCCGTGGCGGACTTCGGCGCGGTGGCGCTGACGAGCTTCACATTCTATCGCCAGTTCCGCCGCTCAATGCGCGAGCTGGAAGGTGCGGAAGCGACTGGGGAGCGGTAAGGAAAATTTTTAACGCAAAAATAAAAGGAGAGGGCAAGCCCCTCTCCTTTTATTTTTTACGTCTGGCCGCCGCTTTCCATCGGCTCTTTCTCGCGGAACAGCATCGTGATGCACCAGATGCCGGCAAGGCCGACGAGCGTGTAGATCACGCGGCTGAGCATGCCGATCTGTCCGCCGAAGAGAAAGGCGACGCAGTCAAAGCCGAAAAGGCCCACGCTGCCCCAGTTGAGCGCGCCGATGATAGCAAGTGTCAGCGCGATCTTGTCGATGACCATGAAGTTCCCTCCTTAAAAAGATGGTTTGGTCTTCGGTAGTCTTCCCGTGATGGGCGAAAATATGCGTACGGCGTTTTCTGCGTTGCCCGAAAAAGAAAACTATGATAAAATTAGGATAAAATATTGATAACTTTAAGAGAGAAAAAGGGGGAAGGACGCTTGCTGCACATACTGATGGGACGCGCGCGCACGGGCAAATCCGAGCGCGTGCTGCAAAGGATCGCCGCACTGGGGGACTCGTCGCAGCAAATCCTGCTCGTGCCGGAGCACGCCTCGCATGTGGCGGAGATGGACCTGTGCCGTGTTTGCGGCGACACCGCGTCGCGCCATGCCGAGGCCTTGACGTTCAAGCTGCTCGCCTCGCGCGTGCTGAGCATCTGCGGCGGCAGCGCGGACGTGACGCTCGATTCGGGCGGAAAGCTCCTGACGCTCCAGCGTACGCTCACGGAGCTTGCGCCGGTGCTCAAGGTCTACAAGCGCCCGTCGCAGCGCGCGGCATTTTTGGAGAGCCTGCTCGCCGTGATGGAGGAATTGCAGGCCTACGCCGTATCGCCCGAGCAGCTATCCGAGAGCGTAGCGCAGATCGAAGGCGAGAGCGGCGACAAGCTGCGCGACCTTTCTCTTATCTACGGCATTTACCTCAGCAAGCTCCACGCACCGGGGCACGACGCGCGCGATGTGCTTGAAAAGCTGGAGGAAAACCTCGAAGCGTCGGGATATATTGACAATAAAGACATTTTCCTCGACGGTTTTTCGTATTTTACGGGGCGTGAGCTGCGCATTCTGCGTATCCTGCTGCGGCGCGCGAAGAGCGTGACCGTCACGCTCCTTGGCGACACGCAGGACCGCGAGCTCTTTTCCGAGAGCCTGCGCGTGCGCGAGCGGCTGTACGCGCTCGCGCGCGATGCCGGCGTCGCATGCGAGGAGGAAATTCTTCCGCAGGGCGAGGTGCGCGGCGCGCTCGACCATATCGAGCGCTGCTTTTTCGGCGCAGCGGACGAATTTACCCAGCCGACCGACACCGTCGCGCTCTATGAGGCGGGCAGCGCGTACAGCGAGTGCGAGTGGGTCGCGTCGCAGGTTTTACAGCTCGTGCGCAAGCAGGGCTACCGCTACCGCGAGATCACCGTCACGGCGCGCGATCTCGACTCCTACGCGGGCGCAATCGAAAACGTGTTTGCCCGCTACGGTATTCCGCTTTATTATGCCCACCGCAGCGATATTTTGAAAAGCCCCGTGCTGACGCTGCTGCTCGGCGCGCTCGACGCCGCGAGCGGAGGCTTTGAGTATGAGGATGTGTTCCGCTGTCTCAAGACCGGCCTCGCCGGCCTCAGCATGGCGGAATGCGACATTCTGGAAAATTATGCGCTCAAGTGGGAGATCCGCGGCGCGATGTGGACGCGCGAGACGCCCTGGTCGGCGCATCCCGACGGCTACGGCGAAGACTGGACGGACGAGGCAAGGGCGCGGCTCAAGACGGTCAACGCCCTGCGCGAGCGCGTGCAGGGGCCGTTTGCGCGCCTAAAAAAAGGCGTGGGCGGCAGCGGTGAGGCCGAGCAGAAGGTGCGCGCGCTGTACGGCTATTTGGAGGAGATCAAACTGCCGGAGGTCTTGCAGACGCAGACCGAGCAGCTTTTCGCCGCGGGCGAGGCCCAGCGCGCCGAGGAAACGGCGCAGCTGTGGAGCATTCTTTGCAGCGTGCTCGACCAGTTTGTGGAAATCCTGGGCGACGCGATCCTCGACGCCGAGGAGTTTGCGAGTCTGATGCGCCTTGTGCTGACGCAGTACAGCGTGGGCACGATCCCCGTGACGCTCGACGCGGTGAACTTGTGCGAAATGACGCGAAACGACCGCCACACGGTGCGCGCGCTGTTCCTGCTCGGCGCGAACGACGGCGTGCTGCCTGCGGCGGAGAACCGCGGCGGCGTGCTGCGCGACGAGGACCGCGAGGCGCTCGAGAGGCAGCAAATCTTCCTCGCGCCGCACGGGATGGAGCAGTTTCATCTGGAAATTCAGAATCTTTACGCCGCACTGGCCCAGCCGACGGAAAAGCTGACGGTGTCCTATCCCGTTTCGGACGGAAAGGGCGCGGAGAAGCGGCCATCGTTCGTCATTGGGCGCATCGCGCGTCTGCTGCCGTCGATCAGCGTCGAAACAGAGAGCGCTGACAAGGAATATCGCCTGTCAGCAAAGTCGACGGCGCTCGAGTATGCGGGCGAGCATATCGGCGGCGCGCTGTGGCAGTATTTTGAAGGACAGGGCGACGCGGAGCGTGCGCTTGCCGCGATGAAGGACGCTTCGCGCTATACGCGCGGGCATCTGTCGCGCGACGCGGTGCGCGCGCTCTACGGCGGCGCGGTGACACTGTCCGCCTCGCGCATGGACATGGCGCGCTCATGTCACTTTGCCTATTTCATGCGCTACGGCCTGAAAGCCAGGGAGCGCACGGGCGCGGGCTTTGACGCGCCGCAGATCGGCACGTTCGTGCACGATGTGATGGAGCATACGCTGCGGCAGGCGAAGGAGTGCGGCGGACTGCATACGCTATCGAAGGACAAGCTGCACGCGCTCGTGCGCGCGTCGATCGAGGAATACATCGACCGCGTGCTGCCGGACTTGTGCGAAAAAAGCGCGCGCTTCCGTTATCTGTTCAACCGCCTGTGTGCGACGGTCGAGCGCATCATGGACGAGGTGAGCGAGGAGCTGCAAAGCTCCGACTTTGAGCCGCTGGCATTTGAGCTGGAATTTGGTGCGGACGGGCAGCTGCCCGCCATCACGATCCGCGAGGAAAACGGCACGGCGCGCGTTGTCGGCAAGGTCGACCGTGTGGACGGCTGGCTGCACGACGGCAAGCTATATTTGCGCGTCGTGGACTACAAGACGGGCAAGAAGAGCTTCGACCTCGCCGAACTGCGCTACGGGCTGGGGCTCCAAATGCTGCTCTACCTCTTTACGCTTAAAGAAGAGGGACAGATGCTTTTCGGCGGACACGAGATCGTTCCCGCGGGAGTTCTCTATACGCCCGCGCGCGAGCCGATGCTGCGCTGCGCGCGCGACACGGAGCCCGAAACGATCGAAAAAGCACTCAAAAAGGAGCTGCGCCGCAGCGGCATGGTGCTCGAGGACCCGGCGGTCCTGCAGGCGATGGAGCACAGCGCGCTCGAATCGCCGTGCTACCTGCCCATCGCGGTGAAAAGGGACGGCGCGGTGACGGGAAGCCTTGCTTCTGCCGAGCAGCTCGGAAAGCTCTCGAAATACGTCGACCATATTTTACATGAAATCACGCAGGAGGTCTTCGCGGGCAACATCGACGCCGACCCTTACGCGCGCACGCCGCAGCAGTCGGCCTGCACCTACTGCGAGTTCGCGAGCGCGTGCCACTTTGAAAACGGCTGCGGCAGTGACCGTATGGAATACATCAAGGCGACGAAAAACGACGAATTCTGGCAGTACATCGACGAGGTGAACGGAGAGGGGGCGCACGAAAATGGCTGAAAAGCTGACAAACGAACAGCAAGCGGCGGTGGACAGCCGCGAGCGCAGTCTGCTCGTCTCCGCGGCGGCGGGCTCGGGCAAGACAAAGGTGCTCGTCGAGAGGCTTTTTTCCTACGTAGAGCGCGAAGGGGCGAATCTCGACGATTTCCTCATCATTACCTACACGCGCGCCGCGGCGAGCGAGCTGCGCGGCAAGATCGCCAAGGCGCTTACCGAGCGCATGGAGCGCGACCCCGGCAACTACCACCTGCGGCAGCAGATGCTGCGCGTTTACCGCGCGGACATCAAGACGGTGGACGCCTTCTGCACCGCGCTTCTGCGCGAAAACTGCCATCTGCTCGGCGAGGACGCGCGCGGCCACGCGCTGCGGCCCGATTTCCGCGTGCTGGACGAGAACGAGGCGCAGGTGCTGCGCGAGCGCGTGCTCGCGCGCACGCTGGACGATTTTTACGGCCGTCTGACGACTGGCAGCACACTGCTCGCCGACACGCTTGGCGCGGGGCGCGACGACAGCGCGCTTGAGGACTTAGTGCTCGAGCTGCATGCAAAGCTGCAGGCGCAGCCGTATGAGGACAAATGGCTCGAGGCGCAGCGCGCGTTTTGGCGCGCCGTGCCGGATAAGATCGAGGACACGCCCTATGGAAAAATTCTGCTCAATGAGGTGCGGCGCAAGGCGCGCCACTGCAAAAACCTTTTGCAGCGCGCGGCGCAGGAGATGTGCGCGAATGACGCGCTGAACCAGAAGTATGCGCCCGCGTTCCTCGACGCGTCCTACCAGCTTGAAGCGCTGGAGGGGAAGACCGCAGAGGGTTGGGACGCCGCGCGCGGCGTGACCATCGCGTTTCCGCGCCTCGCCGCGGTGAAGGACAGCGACGGCGGCGAGATGAAAGCGCGCATGAAAAGCCTGTGGGACAACTGCAAGGAGACCGTCAAGGGCTTTGCCGAGATTTTTTCCGCCTCGTCCGACGAGGCGGTGGAGGACCTGCGCACGATGGCGAGCGCAATGCTCGCGCTCATCGACCTGACGGCGGACTTTTCCCGCCGGTACAACGAGGAAAAACGGCGGCGGAATTCTGCTGACTTCTCCGATCAGGAGCACGAGGCCATCCGCCTTCTCATCGGAGAGGACGGCGCGCCGACAGAGCTTGCGCGCATCGTCAGCGCGCGCTACCGCGAGATCATGGTGGACGAGTATCAGGACACCAACGAGGTGCAGAACCGCATTTTTGACGCAATTTCTTGTAAAGGACAAAACCTTTTCACTGTTGGCGATGTCAAGCAGAGCATCTATCGCTTCCGCCTAGCCGACCCGCGTATTTTTTTGCAGCATTATAACACCTGGCCGCCGCTTGAGGACGCAGAGGAGCACGACAGCGCGAAGCTGCTGCTCTCGCGCAACTTCCGCTCGCGTAAGGAAGTGCTGGACGCGACGAATTTTATCTTCTGCAATATTCTTTCCGAGGAAATGGGTGAGCTCGACTACGGCGCGGATGAAATGCTGCGCCTCGGCGCGAATTATGTCGAATCGAGCGCGTGCGGCGCGGAGTTCCATCTGCTCGATCTGCCGACGCAGACGGGCGAGCAGCGCGTGCGCGCGAGCGAGGCTGAGGCCGCGTTCGTCGCGGACCATATCAGCAATATGCTGACAAGTGAATTTCCTATACAGGATGACAAAACAAAAGAGCTGCGGCCCGTGTGCGAGGAGGACATCGTCATATTGATGCGCTCGCCGAGCACGCGCCTTTTGGACTATCGCCGCGCGCTGGAGGCGCGCGGCCTCCACTGCGCCGCTGACGCGGGCGAGGACTTTTTTGCCTCGATGGAGATCGCAGTGCTGTTCGCGCTCTTGCAGGTCATCGACAATCCGCGGCAGGACGTGCCGCTCATTGCCGTGCTGCGCTCTCCGCTCTTCGGCTTTACACCCGATGAGCTCGCGGCGATCCGCGCGCGGCAGCGCACGGGTGACTTCTACGATGCGCTGCTTTTGAGCGAGGATGACCACAGCAGAGAATTTCTCGATACGCTGGACGCTTTGCGCAACAGCGCGGCGCACCTGAGCGTGCGCGAGCTGCTGAGCGAAATCTACCGCCGGTGCAATGTGCTCGGTATCTTCGGCGCGATGCGCCGCGGGGCGGAGCGCAAGGAAAATCTGCTCGCGTTTTTGGAGCTCAGCGAGGACTACGCGCGCTCGGGGCGGCAAGGCCTTTTCGACTTTGTGCGCACGCTGCGCGAGCAGCTTGCCGAAGGCGAGGCGGGGACGATGCAGACCGCGCACGCATCATCAGGCGTTCGCATCATGTCGATCCACAAGTCGAAGGGCCTCGAATTTCCGGTCGTGATCCTCTCGGACCTCGCGCGTCGCTTCAGCAATATGGACTTTTTGAGTTCGGTGCTCGTGCACCCGCAGCTCGGGCTGGGGCCGGTGTGCGTGGACACACAAAGGCACATCCAGTACCCGACGGTCGCACGGCAGGCGCTCGAGCGCACGCTGCGGCGCGAGGCGAAGGCCGAGGAGCTGCGTGTGCTGTACGTTGCGATGACGCGCGCGAAGGAAAAGCTCGTCATGGTGCACACGCAGGCAAACGCGAAAAGCCGCGTCGCCGACCTTCTGGCGCTGAGCGATTGTCCTGTGCTGCCCGAGGCTGTGGACAGCGGCAAGTGCATGGGCGACTGGATCATGCTGCCGCTTTTGCAGCGCAGCGAAGCGGCATCCCTGCGCGAGCTTGCGGGGCAGAATGGCGAGGGGAGATTCTATGCTGACGAAACGCCGTGGACGGTGCGTGTGCACGACGGTTTGAGCTTTGTGACGCCGCAGCAGCGGCCCGATGACGCGCCAGTGGATGCCGCGCCGCCGAAGGATGAGCTGCCGGTGGATTTTGCTGCGCTGTCGTACCGCTACCCCTACGCGGGGCAGACGGCCTTTCCCGCCAAGCTGACGGCCACGCAGCTCAAGGGCCGCGCGCTGGACGAGGAGATATCCGAAAATACAACGCTCCCACCGCGGCTGCGCAGCCTATATAAACCAAAATTCCTTGCGGGCGAAACGACGCTCACGGGTGCGGAGCGGGGCACGGCGCTGCACCTTGTGATGCAGGACCTTGACTTTTTCTGCGAAGCAAGCGAGCAGAGCGTGCGTGAGCAGGTCGAAAAGCTCAGAGCGCAGCGCAAGCTGACCGACGAGCAGGCAAGCGCCGTCGATGTGCGCGCGATCGTCCGATTTTTGCGAAGTGATCTTGCCGCGCGCATTCGCAAGAATGCGCAGACGGTGCGGCGCGAGTACCGCTTCTCGCTGCTGCGGCCGGTGCGGGACTTTGCCACGCTGGACGCCGACGACGCGGTGCTGCTGCAGGGCGTGGTAGACTGCTTTTTTGAAGAGGACGGCGAGCTTGTGGTCGTGGACTTCAAGACTGACCGCATCGGAAGAACACAGATCGAAGAACGAGCTGAGCACTACCGCCCTCAGCTCGAGGCATACTCCATGGCCCTTATGCGCGTGATGGGCAAAAAGGTCAGGGAAAAGGTGCTGTATTTCTTCTCGGTCGGCGAAGAAAAGGTGCTGTGAATACATAAAAACACCCTCCGCGGGAAATCCGCGGAGGGTGTTTTACAAGATTTGCTCACACGATAAAATGCTCTAAGATCAGCACTGTCGCGCAGCAGACGAGCGAGACGGGGAGAAGTCCCAGCCCGCACCAGGCGGCGAAGATGCCGATGACCATGGCCGCCGCGCCCGCGATGGGCGACTGCGTGGCGTTCATGATGGCGGGGAACGTCATCACCGCGAGCGTGACGTAGGGCACGTAGAAGAGAAACGAGCGCAGGAAGGGATTCTGGATCGGCTTGCGGATCAGCGTGAGCGGCAGGACGCGGATGAGATAGGTCGTGGCCGCCATGACGAAAAGATATAAATACGTTTTCATGCGACGAGATCATCCTCCTTGTGCGGGAACAGAATGGCGGCGGCAGCAGAGATCACGATGGTCAAGACCAGGATGCGCATGCCCTCGGACAGCTCGCGCGTGAACGGCAAAACGCTTGCAAGAAGCGAGCAGAGAAAGCTCACGCCGATGCAGCCGAGCACGATGCGGTTCTGCTTGCCGACGGGGATGATGATGGCGAGAAACATGCCGAACAGCATCACGGAGCAACCGCTGACGGCCCAGACGGGCATAAGATTCCCCATCAGCACGCCGAGCACGGTGCCGATGCTCCAGCCCGGCATGGCCGCGCACATGGTGCCGAAGTAATACCACACCTCAAGATACCCAGGCTGCGCGATGGCGAGGCCGAAGATCTCATCCGTCAGGTCATAGGCGATGAGGAGCCGCCAGGGAAGCGGCGTATCGGGCGAGAGACGCTGGCTGAGCGCACAGCTCATCAGAAGATAGCGCGCGTTGACGACCAGCATCATCAGCGCCATGGCCCAGAGGCCGGAGTCGGCGGCGATGATGGTGATGCCGCCGTATTCACCCGACGAGGCGTTGTTCAAAAAGCTCAGCAAAAAACCCTGAAAAATGCTCAGGTGCGCGTTGTGCGCGCTGATGCCGATGCCGAAGCTGACAGCAAAATAACCAAGCCCAATGGGGATGCCGTCGCGCAGTCCCCGCAGGAAATGTTTTTTCGACATAATTCTGATGTTCCTTTACTTCCAATCATCCGTGCGCAAGGCGCGTAAATGTCATTATACGACTGAAAACGGCAGAAGTAAAGAGAAATTGCATAACGAGCGTTAAAAAATTGACGATGAAATTAGGGAAAAGTGCTAAGGAAGAGAAAAGCACGGAGAGGATCAAAAATTTCTCTTGCAATTTGACACAAAGCGTGGTAATATCCTATATGGCTTTTTTAGAAAAGCACATTTGGATCGGAAAGAGGTGAACACGAGCAATGAAGGAAGGAATCCATCCCAATTATCAGCAGACTACTATTACTTGCGCCTGCGGTAATGTGATTGAGACAGGTTCCACCAAGCAGAATATCAAGGTGGAAGTGTGCTCTAAGTGTCACCCCTTCTTCACTGGCAAGCAGAAGCTGGTCGATACCGGCGGCCGCGTTGCCAAGTTCAACAAGAAGTTCGGCCTGAACTAATTCAATCACAAAAGCAGCTCTGCTACGGCAGAGCTGCTTTTTTCTGCTTTTTTGGAACGCTCAGTTTTGCCCGTCGGGATATTCGACGATGAAGGGGAGCGGCTCAAGGGCCTGATCAAGATAATTTGTCTCCTCATAATAGTCGCTGCCGCCTGCAATGGTTTGCACCTGAAGAAGACGGACGCGCAGAACGGCACCGTCGGACAGTTCGACGATCATCTCGCAGATGAGTGGAGAGTCGGTGATTCTGATGCAGAGGTCAAGCGCATTCTCATCAATGGGATAGCGGATGAAATACGAGGTACCAAGGTCTCGTGCTGCAGTTGCCTCAGCGGTATCACTGAGGTCGTTGACAGGGTAGGCCTCTTCCACAGATGAAACAGGAACAGCTTCGAGAGGTACAGTTGAGATCAGCTTGCCGTTGCGCGTGTATTCAAGCCGCATGGTGCGGATGTCGCGGTCGTCGTAGACGCCAAGGGTAAAGCTGCCGAATCGGTAATCCACACCCTTTTCAAAGGAAAGTTGATAGGTGAGCGGCGAACCGGAGTCTCGGCGCATATAGGAAAATGGTGGATTAAAACTGTAGAGGACAGGGGAATTCTGAGTTTTAAGGTTGTAGATCGTATCAAGCTCTTCTGACTGTGTTTCGCCGTGGGTCTTGAAATTGACACTGACGCTGAGCTCATCGCTCAGCGGTACGGTCACTTCGCCGTGCAGATAGCCGAAGCTGTCCTGTTTAAGATCGGCGGTGCGGGTCGGCGGACTGTCGCTCGTGTAGGATGAGCTGCTGCGGTCAGTCACAAGGAGAGAGACAGCCGTATTTTCGCCGATCGTCTTCGGCAACAGAGAGAAGGCGAGCGTGCACTCCTGCTTTTTAAGATCGACCTTTGTGACCTCATAGCTGAACTGCGAGAGCAGGCTCGACTCGCGCTCCAAGATGTCCGAGACATTATTGCTGATGCCCGCGATCTGGTTCGAGAGGTTGTTCTGCACGTTGTAGAGCTGGCTGCGAAGGTCATTTACTTGCGTGCTGAGCGTGTTGATGCGGTTGTTGTAATGCACGCCGACGGCGATGAGCGCGGCGAGCGCCACGGCCGCACCGCCGATGATCTTCTTGTGCTGTATGCAGAAATCGCGGAAGCTCAGCTTTTCCGCGGGAGCTTTTTCGGCGTTGCTTTGAACCGGCGATTCGGCGGCATCCTGCTCGGGTTTGGCATGCTCCAGACTGAGCAGCTCGTCGACGGAAACGGAGTAGAGCTTAGAGAGTTCGATGAGCTTGCTAAGCTCCGGCTGCGTGGCGCCGGTATCACATAGTTAAAGATATTGATGTCATTTAATCAATTTTGCCGATAAAGCGGTAGAAGATTTCTACCTCCTGTTCCCGGCTTCCGTCCTCACCTTTGACCGCTTCATGGACAACGATTTTTTCAATCAGCGTATTCAAAAGTTCGGCGGTCAGTTCCGTTGGATTGACGCACTCTTTCATCAAGGCAATCCATTTTTCTGCGTCTGCGGCGTTCTGGCTTTCAGTGGCGATAGCAGATTGAAGCCGCTCAATCTTTTCGTCCAGTTCAGCCTGTTCGCTTTGATACTTCCCGGACAGCATAGAGAAGTTGTATTCCGTGATACGCCCCGCCGCCCAGTCCTCATACATCCGGGCAAACAGGGTATCGACTTCGGCTTTCCGCTTCTCTGCCTTTTTCAGTTCTGCGGCCTGCTTCTTTCTTGCGGCGGCCTGTCCCTTATCAGTGGCATTTAACAGCCGCTTCAAGAGCCGTTCTTCATCATGCTGTACCAGCCCCGACCAGTATTGCAGACGGGAGAGGACATAGGCGTAAAGCACATCATAGCGGATATAGTGCATGGAGCATTGGCGTGTGCCCTGTCCGTACTTGCTACAATGATAATGGCCGTAAGGCTTGCTGTTCTGCCTGTTCTCCCCATAGGACAGCGACCAGCCGCAATCCGCACATTTTACCAATCCGGAAAAAATCTGCGTTGTACCATCCTTGCACTTCCTGCGGCGGTTTGCTATCTGCTCCTGTACCTGCCGGAAAACCTGTTCGCTGATAATCGGCTCCTGCGTATTCTCCACCCGCACCCATTCACTTTGGGGCTTGCGTACCCTCCGCTTGTTCTTAAAGGAAATGTTCGTTTCCCGGTAGTGGATGGTATGGCCGATATAGGTTTCATCTTTCATAATGCTCTTGACCTGGGCTATCGTCCATGCGTAGCTTTTTTCCTCCGGCGCACCCGCATAGATGTTTGCAAAAGTCCCATCACGCTGGAAATTGATAAATCCCGGTGTGGGAACCTTTTCCATAATCAGTATTCTTGTGATACTGGCCGCCCCTCTGCCATGAATGGCAAGGTCAAAAATCTTCTCCACTATCCAGCGGGTTTCCTCGTCGATTATCAGCTTGTTTTTGATTTCCGGGTGTTTCCTGTACCCGATGGGAGCATAGGCACCGATACGCTGTCCTGTGGCAAACTTCGCTTTGAAAGCGGCCTTTACCTTGCGGCTCGTATCTTTCGCAAACCATTCATTGAACAGGTTTTTGAACGGGACAAAATCGGAAAGCCCTTTCTCTGTGTCCTCATTCTCCGCAACGGCGATGTAGCGCACCCGTTTTTCCGGGAACAGAAATTCCAGATAGTAGTCCATCATCACATGTTCCCGCCCGAAACGGGAAAGGTCTTTCGTGACAATGCAGTTTACTTTTCCGGCTTCCACATCGTCCATCATGCGCTGAAAATCCGGGCGTTCAAAGTTCGTCCCCGACCAGCCATCGTCCACATACTCACCGACTACATGAAGTCCCTGTTCCTTTGCGTACTGTTGCAGGATTGTCCGCTGTGTTTCAATGCTTACGCTGTCACCATAGTTTTCATCGTCCCGGCTTAATCTCATATAAAGCGCCGTGTTGTAAATCGTAGTATTGTAAGGTTGTTTCACCGTTAAAAATCCTCCTTCTAAAGAAACAACCCACGCTTACAATACTTTTGCTCTATGGCAATTATATCATAAGCGTGGGCGTGTTATCAATGATGGGCTATCAGGTTGAAGCGGCTTTTTCTGCGGTATGCCGCACCACATCTACAATCAGATCACCGAGGGGCTTTCCGCCTGCGGCGAAGTGTTCGGAGATTTTTATACGGTTGTTCCCACATACAAAATACTGCGTGCCGTTCTCTGCTTGTATGACCTGCCCTGTCCGGGGTGTAAAAATATCGCTTTCGCTTTTTGCCATCCAGTGTCCTCCATATTCAGTTTTCAAGGTACAATGCCGCACAGGAGCGGCGAAAATTTCTGCTTATATCTATCACCTTTCCTTTACCGTGTGCCGCTGCTGCCGTTTCAGTTCCGCCAGTATATCCGGCGGGATACGGTCAACCAGCCGCTGTAAATTGTCCAGTTCGCTTTTCAGCTTTGCCCGTTCCATCGTATCTTTCATCTTGCCTTTTTCGCTGGCTTTGGCTCTGGCTTCCAACTGTTCATTTTCTGCCAAAAGGTCGTTTATTGTGACCTTGTATTTTTTGAGCTGACCGGAGAAATTCTCCATCTGCGGAAACCACTTTTTCAGCAGGGAGAGGGCTTCCTCTTTCTTCTTTCCGGCATTGAATGGGGTAATACCGTCCAGCGTAGCTTCAATGGCTCTTGCCTGTTTGGAGAGATTGACCGCCTGCTTGAACAGACGGG
>ERZ773107.451-NODE-451-length-45080-cov-9.820144_pt1 | contig 45080 bp, 40 predicted proteins | sample MGYA00580571_ERZ773107 | MGnify/ENA primary metagenome ERZ773107 (study PRJEB29015, sample SAMEA2737843) | human gut metagenome | biome: human gut; feature: human-associated habitat; material: faeces | place: China | collected 2012 ... | reverse complement strand
TCGGCAAGCTGCGCCGCGAGATCCCCGGCATCACCCTGCGCACCACCCTGATCGCAGGCTTCCCCGGCGAGACCGAGGAGCAGTTCGAAGACCTGTGCAACTTCGTCAAGGAGGTGCAGTTCGACCGCCTGGGCTGCTTTGCCTACTCGGCTGAGGAGAACACCGTGGCCGCCCGCATGGACGGCCAGATCGAGCAGGAGGTCAAGGAGAAGCGCGCCGAGCTGGTGATGCAGATCCAGACCGGCATCATGGCCCAGAAGCAGGCGGCCAAGGTCGGCCAGACCGTCCGCGTCATCTGCGACGGCATCGACGACGAGAGCGGCCTGTACCTTTGCCGCACCGCAGCCGACGCCCCCGAAGTGGACGGCAACGTCTGCGTTTCCAGCGAAGAGCCGCTGTATCCCGGCGCGTTCTATGACATCCTGGTAGACGACAGCGACCTTTACGATTTGTATGGTACTGTCGAAAAATAACAAATTGGAGGGTAAAACGTATGAATCTGCCCAATAAACTGACCCTGTGCCGCATCATTCTGGTGCCCGTCTTCATGATCTTCGTCTCGCTGACCGAGTTTGGCACCGAGACCTTCAACGCCACATGGTATCTGGTGGCAGGCATCGTCTTTGCCGCTGCCAGCTTCACCGATTATCTGGACGGCCATCTGGCCCGCAAGTGGCACATGGTCACCGACTTCGGCAAGTTTGCCGACCCGCTGGCCGACAAGCTGCTGACCACGGTGGCCCTCATCTACATGATGCGGGACGGCGTGTGCAGCCCCGTGGTGCTCTGCATCATCCTGGCCCGCGAGTTCGCGGTGTCCGGCCTGCGGATGGTCGCCGCCGGTGCGAAGGACGGCAAGGTCATCGCGGCCAATATGTGGGGCAAGGTGAAGACGGTGCTGCAGATGCTGACCATCATCTTCTACTTCTTCGGCATCTCGCTGACCTATGGCAATACCGTCCTCGGCAATCTGAACGTCTGGCTCATCTCCTACTGGCTGTGCTGGCTGGTGGCAGCGGCCACCGCCATCTCCGGCATCAAGTATCTGTGGGACAACCGCAGCTTCATCAACACGGCAAAATGATCCATTCTGGAATAAAATGAAACAAAATTCGCTTTTGGATCAGCTTCGGCGGGTGTTGTCCATCCTGCTGAACCTGGCCGTGGTGCGGATGGAGCCCATCGCCATCCGGATGAGCTGGGAAGCGGTGGGCGAGCAGTCCCTGACCTTCTACACCGAAAACTCCAACCTCTTCTCGGCGGCGGTCTGCCTGCTGGTGGCAGTCTGCCAGCTGTGGGCGCTGCTGTCCGGCCGTGCGCTGCCCCGCTGGGTCAAGCGGCTGAAGTTCATTGCGGCCTGCTGCCTGACCCTGACCTTCCTGACGGTGGTCTTTGTGCTGGCACCCTGCTACCCCGATGAGGGCGGTGTGGTGTTCCTGCTGACGGAAAGCTCCATGCTGTACCACCACCTGCTGAACCCGGTCCTCGTTTTTGTCTCCTTCGTCTTTCTGGAACGGGAGCCGCGGCTCCCGGCCCGGAACATCCCGCTGGCGCTGGTGCCGACGGCGATCTACGGAAGCATCGCTCTGTGGGCCAACTACCAGCGTCTGTGGACGGGGCCTTACCCCTTTTTGCTGGTGTATGAACAGACGCCCCGGCAAACGGTGCTGTGGTGCGCGGGCATCCTGGCCGGGAACCTGATCTGCGCAGCGCTGGTCTGGTGGCTGGGGGGCAACAGCCGGAAACGCCGATAAACTGCAACCAAAAGAGCCTGTTTTCTGACGGCAGCTGCCGCCGGAAAACAGGCTCTTTTTGCGTGAAGCAGGGGGGAACGGATCAGTCCGCTTTCTTATATTCTGCCTTCATGGCAGAATAGCCGATGAGGACGGTCCACACATAGGCGCAGGTCTTGGGAATCATCAGCAGGCCGATGACCGGGATCACATCGCCCCACAGCACCACCGGGATATAGAAGCCGAAGCTCAGCACGATGGTGAGCCACATCCAGCGGAACGCAGTGTCGTGGTGCTCCTTGGCGCTGCGGTAGAACAGCACGATGACCAGCAGGCCCAGCAGCGCGAAGGGGAGGTTGCGGTAGATGCCCCAGGACAGGGGAGAATGGTTGGTGAGCCACTGGTTCTGGGGCATCATGCAGAGGATCACACGGGCGGCCGACAGAGCGTAGACGGCCCAGGTCACGGCCTTCTGGCCCTGGATGTGGTAGCGCTGACGCCAGACGTAGTACAGCAGCACATAGAATACCGTCATGGTGACCGAGGTGATCCACTTGCCCAGACCCAGCTGGAACGCGTAGCTGTCAAGGCCGGTGGTGCACAGAGCCAGTGCGCGGGGCACCAGATGAAAGGAATCACCGGCACCCAGCACCACAGCCATCCAGCCAAACAGCTGGAACTGGGCGGAGCCTTTGCTGTTCCGGATCATGCGGATGCCCACGGAAAGGACGGTGAGCAGATAAAAAATGTCAAAAAGCGTTTCAAAGATCGCACGCATCGTAAAAATCTCCTTTGTTGTCTGAAATGGGTGGAATGGGGGAATGCAGCGGGGTCCTGCCGGAGAGAACGGAACATCACCTCCTTAATTGAACAATGTTCACTTTGACGGATAAAAAATCCCCACGAAACCGTGGGAAGTTTTTTAATAGATGGCCCGCCGGACGATCTCCAGCACCATGGACGGGTCGAAATCCTGCTGGACCAGCGCGGAAAGCATCTGGGAAAACAGGACCCCGGCAAACCGTTCGGCGGTGAACTGGTTGTTGAAGGCGTCCGGCCGGACGTTGGGGTCCTGCTGCAGGACGAAACACAGCTGCCGCAGGATGTGCTGCCACGCCTGCTGCATCTGCTGTTTTCCATCCGCCGTGCCCTGGTGCATAAAGCCAAGGGAGTGATGGGTGAAAAAGCCGGGATACTGGGCGCAGCCGTATTCCAGCTGCCGATACATCCAGCGGACACAGGCCAGCGTGTCCCGGAAGACGGCTTCGTCCTCCGGGCGGTGGAAGATATCGTTCCAGATGCTTTCCACCGTGGCACTCACCAGCTCGGTCTTGGATGCAAAGTAGTTGTAGATGCAGCCCACCGACACACCGCAGGCCGCAGCCACGGCGCGGATGTTGACCGCTGCCCATCCATTTTGCTGGATGAGGGCACGACTGGCTTTTAAGATATCCTCTTTGGAGGTTGCGGTAAGATTCATGCGATCACCTCAAAATGAACTGTGTTCATTATAGATAGAACACAGCGTTCTGTCAAGGGGAAAAACAAAAAAGTTTTTGGAAATTTTTGCACGGCGCAAAAAAGGCTGCCCCACGGGAAGACCCATGGGGCAGCCTTGGAAAGAACGCTGGTCGTTACAGCAGCGGGATGCCGGCCTTGGCGCAGGCTTCGTGTGTGGCCTGATCCCAGACGCTGGCCTGGACCTCGCCGATGTGGGCACTGCCCAGCAGCAGCATGCACAGGCGGCTCTGGCCGATGCCGCCGCCGATGGTGTAGGGCAGCTCGCCGGACAGAACGGCCTTGTGGAACGGCAGGGCGCGGCGGTCATCGCAGCCCGCCATGGTCAGCTGCCGGTCCATGCTTTCGGGGCTGACGCGGATGCCCATGCTGCTCAGCTCATAGCTGCACTGCAGCGGCTCGTTCCAGAACAACAGATCGCCGTTCAGGTCCCAGTCGTCGTAGTCGGGCGCACGGCCATCGTGGGGCTTGCCGCTCTTCAGCGGGGCACCGATCTTCATCAGGAAAGTGGTGCCGTTTTCCTTGACGAAAGCGTTCTCGCGCTCCTTCGGGGTCAGGTCAGGGTACCGATCTTCCAGTTCCTGGGTGGTGATAAAGGTCACGTTCGGGGTGTGCAGGGGCAGGTCCTGCAGCTGGGGGAACATGGCGTGGAGGTTCATCTCGGTGGCGCAGACAGCGGACACGATGGAGCGAACCACGTTTTTCAGATACGCCTCGGTGCGGTCCTCCTCCCGGATGACCTTTTCCCAGTCCCACTGGTCCACATAGACGGAGTGGAGGTTGTCCAGGTCCTCGTCCCGGCGGATGGCGTTCATATCACAGTACAGGCCCTTGCCCACCCGGAAGCCGTAATCCTTGAGGGCCTTGCGCTTCCACTTTGCCAGCGACTGGACCACCTGTGCTTCAATGCCGCCGTCTTTCATATCGAAGGTGACTTTCCGCTCGACGCCGTTCAGGTCGTCGTTCAGGCCGGTAGAGGCCTCCACGAAGAGCGGCGCGGACACGCGGTAGAGATTCAGCGTGGCGCACAGGGTGTCGGCAAACAGCCGCTTCACCGTGCCAATGGCGCGCTGGGTGTCGTACAGGTTCAGCGCGGGCGTGTAGTTTGCGGGAATGATCGTTTTGCTCATAAGGAACCCCCCTCTTTTTGCGCTCCCGGCAGCCGAGTGCCGCCCGGGCAGCAGCTTTCCCTTTAATAAAGTAAATTATGGCACAACTTGCAGACGATGTAAAGGGGAATGGGCGAAAAAAACCTGCCGCCTTGACTTCCGCTTGGCTCCCCGCTATAATAAAACCTGTAAAAGGACAAATGCGTTTACCCGGGCAGAGTAGCGCGGCATCCGTCTGTGCAGAGAGAACAGGCCATTGGCTGGGAGCCTGTTTGCAGACCGCTGTGTAAAGTGCGCCCGGGCAGCACGCTGTGGGAAAATGCAGTATCACAGCGCGGCAGGCCGCCGTTATCGGCTTTGAGCGACAAACCGGAGTGGAACCGCGATTCAGAAACGAACCGCCTCTGTTGCTGTGCTGTAGGGCACGGCAGCAGGGGCTTTTGTTTTTCCGCGGCTCTGGGGCGTCCCACAAAAAGGAGTATGTCATCATGCAGATCTTTAACACCCTGACCCGCCAGAAAGAAGAGTTCGTGCCGCAGGTGCCGGGCGAGTACCGCATCTATGTCTGCGGCCCCACCGTTTACAACTATATCCACATCGGCAATGCCCGCCCGCTGATCGTGTTTGACACCCTGCGCCGCTACCTGGAGTACCGGGGCAACAAGGTCCTCTACGTTTCCAACATTACGGATATCGACGACAAGCTCATCAAAAAGGGCCAGGAAGAGGGCACTTCCATGAAAGAAGTGGCCCAGCGCTTTGAGGCCGAGTACCTCAAGGACGCCGCCGGCCTCAACTGCAAAAAGCCCACCGTCCAGCCCCGCGCCACCGAGCACATCCAGCAGATCCTCGACATCGTGAAGGACCTGATCGACTCCGGCCACGCCTACGTTGCCAAGAACGGCGATGTGTACTTCCGCGTCAAGAGCGACCCTGAATACGGCAAGCTGAGCCACTTGAAGCTGGACGACCTCGAGAGCGGCAACCGTGAGCTGCGCAGCCAGATGGACGACGACCTGAAGGAAGACCCCGCCGACTTTGCCGTGTGGAAGGCCGCAAAGCCCGGCGAGCCCGCATGGGAAAGCCCCTACGGCATGGGCCGTCCGGGCTGGCACATCGAGTGCAGCGCCATGAGCCGCACCCATCTGGGCAAGACCATCGACCTCCACTGCGGCGGTCAGGACCTCATCTTCCCCCACCATGAGAACGAGATCGCCCAGAGCGAGTGCGCCAACGGCTGCGAGTTCGCCCGCTACTGGATGCACAACGGCTTCATCAACGTGGATAATCAGAAGATGTCCAAGAGCCTGCACAACTTCTTCACCGTCCGCGACGTGGCCAACCTCTACGGCTACGAGCCCATCCGCTACTTCATGCTGACCGCCGGCTACCGGATGCCGCTGAACTACACCGTGGACCTCATCGAGAGCTGCAAGAACAGCCTCGAGCGCCTCTACACCTGCCGCGAGAACCTCGACTTTGCCCTGAGTAAGACCGAGTTCGGCACCGACGAGATGCTGAAGGAGAAGGCCGAGGAAGCAAAGAAGAAATTCTGCACCGCCATGGACGACGACCTGAACACCCCCGATGCCCTGGCTGCTGTCTTCGACCTCGTGAAGGACATCAACACCCTGTCCGCCGCTTCCAGTAAGGCTGCTCTCGAAGCCGGCGCTGCCGCCTTCGACGAGATCACCGGCGTGCTGGGCCTGATGTACAACCGCAAGAAGGACGAAGTTCCCGCCGAGGTGACCGAACTGGTGGAGAAGCGTGCCGCCGCCAAGAAGGCCAAGGACTGGGCTGCCGCCGACGCCATCCGCGCACAGCTCACCGAGATGGGCTGGGCCGTGAAGGATACCGCTCAGGGTCCCCAGCTGAGCAAGCTGTAAGCTGAATATCCGATGCAGGGCAGACCTGCGCTCTGCCAAAAGCTGGAAGCTTTGGGCGGCGCAGGTCTGCCCTGCTTTTTTGTGGAAAAGGGGAAACGTAAAAATCGACAAAATCCGAAAAGAGTTGTTGTGATATTGCTGATTCTGACAGAAAATGTTTACATCTCTGACCGCATGGTGGTATGATAAAAGTATCTTTGGAAATCAATAAGTCTTCATAATGGGGAGAAAGTTCATGATGAAACGAATCGGAATGCGCCGTCTGGCTGCGTTTGCGGCGGCTGCAGCTCTGGTGTTGTGCCTCGTGGGCTGCGGGGGTGCTCAGAGCACTGCACAGGGGAACACCGAGCCGGTAGATCTGAGCGTCTGGACATATTACAACGGCGACCAGCTGGAAAGCTTCAATAAGCTGGTGGATACCTTCAACGACACCGTCGGCAAGAAAAAGAACATCACCGTGGAGAGCTACAGCCAGGGCAGCGTCAACGACCTCGAGGCGCAGGTGATGGCTGCGGCACAGGGCAAGGTGGGCGCTTCTGCCATGCCCAACATCTTTATGGCCTATGCAGACACCGCCTATGCCATGGACCAGATGGGCGAGCTGGCTGACCTTGCTCCCTATTTCACCGACGAAGAGCGCGCCGCCTATGTGGACAGCTACCTGACCGAGGGCGACTTCGACGACAGCGGCAGCATCAAGATCTTCCCGGTGGCAAAGTCCACGGAGCTTCTGTTCCTGAACGATACCGACTGGAAGCCCTTCGCTGCCGCCACCGGCGCACAGTATTCCGACCTTGAGACGGTGGAGGGTCTGGTCAAGACCGCCGAAGCCTACTACAACTGGACGGATGCCCAGACCGATACGCCCAACGACGGCAAAGCCCTGTTCGGACGCGACGCGGTGGCAAACTACATGCTCATCGGCGCAAAAGAGCTGGGCGATACCATTTTTGACGTCAAGGACGGCAAGATGACCATGGGCCTGAGCGAGGACGCAGCCCGCAAGCTGTGGGATAACTACTATGTTCCCTATATCAAGGGCTGGGCCGCCGCCAGCGGCCGCTTCCGCAGCGACGATATTAAAATCGGCAGCATTCTGGCCTATATCGGCTCCAACTCCAGCGCGACCTACTTCCCGACGCAGGTGATGCTGAGCGACACCGAGAGCCACGCCATCGAGCTGAAAGTCCTGCCCAAGCCGCACTTTGAAGGCGGCAAAAAAGTCGCTGTCCAGCAGGGTGCCGGTATGGCCGTGGCAAAGACCACCGATGCCGAGGTGGAAGCCAGCGTGGTTTTCCTCAAGTGGTTCACCCAACCGGAAAACAACATCGCATTTGCAGTGGGTTCCGGCTATCTGCCCGTGACCCATGCCGCCAACGATATGGATGCTATCTACAGCAGCGGCCTCGCCCTGACCGGCAACATGGAAAATGTCCTGACGGAGGCTGTGGAGGCTGTGAATACCAATGAAATGTACACGACCAAAGCTTTTGAGGGCGGCACCGACGCCCGCAGCAAGCTGGGCTACAGCATGATCGACCTTGCCACGGCAGACCGCGCCACGGTGGAAGAGCGTCTCGCAGCAGGCGAGAGTGCGGAAGAGGCCGAGGCGGAATTCCTGACCGATGAGTATTTTGAGGCATGGTACCAGAGCCTCTGTGACGCACTGAGTCAGTACGAAGGCTGAGGCGTCTTACAAAAACGAGCGGAAGGAGGGACAAAGCATGAAACTGCTGATGCGGGATGAAGCGAAGGGAAGAGAGCATACTATTTTCGTTACCATCTTCTCGGCGCTGATGGTCATGCTGGCCATCGTGGTCATGCTGATGGCTTCGGCCACTGCGATCAGCGGCGTTACGCTCCAACTGGATGAGAACGCGGTGGACATCCTGGACAAGCAGGTGGAGAACCGTGCAGGCTACATTCAGGACCAGCTCCAGCAGGCACAGGAGCTGACGGATCTTTCGACCTACATCAATGAGACCGCCCAGCAGATGCTGGACGACGAGACGCTTTCTCTCAAGACGCTGGATTCCAGCAGCAGCGACAGTCTGCCGCTGCTGCTGGCTGCAGCCCCCAGAATGCTTGAGACGCTGCGCTCCAAGCGCATTACGGGCATCTTCCTCATCCTGAACACCCACGACTTCACGGGCCGCACCTCCGGAGACCGCCTGCCCTGCGTTTACCTGCGCGACCTCGACCCGGATGCAGCCCCCTCTGTGGTAAACTCGGATATTTTGCTTGAGTGCGCTCCGTCGGAGCTGGTGCAGACCTTTGACATCGCTACGGACAAGGCGTGGTCGCCTGCGCTGCAGTATCTGGACGGAGAGCAGGATGTGTTTTATGTCCGTCCCTTCCAGACAGCCTACGAAGACGTCGAGCGTATCGGGGCGGCGAACTATGGCCGCTGGACGACTCTGCCATATAAGCTGCTGGGTGACGACCGCGAGGCCATCGCCTACGCGCAGCCCCTTATCCTGGACGACGGCACAGTCTACGGCGTTCTGGGCGTCGAGCTTCTGGAAAGCTACATGGACACCAAACTCCCGTGGAACGAGCTGCAGAACGACCATCACGGCAGCTATCTGCTGGCCTCCACCACCTCCGACCTGAAGGGCGAGGTGCTGGATCTTCATGTCACCTCCAACACCGGTGAGCAGAGCGTACCGCTGCGGAATGCGAAATGGGAACTGACTCTCCGGCGCAGCAACAACTACTGGTATTACATGATGGACGGTAGGCAGCAGATCGCCAGCATCCGGCAGATCAGCCTGTACAGCCGCAACGCCCCTTTCTCGGGTGAGCGGTGGCTGCTCGTCGGCGTGGTGGGCAAGAACGATCTGTTCAGCTTCTCCCAGTCGATGACGAAGCTGCTGGGCCTTGCCGTACTGCTGACAATGGGCGTCGGTCTGGCCTGCGCCTTCTTCGTCAGCTTTGGTCTGGCACAGCCCATTGCCCAGCTCTCGAAAGAGCTGGTGGACGCACAGGAACAGCGCAAGGCTGTGCCGGAATTTTCCCGTACCGGCATCCGGGAGCTGGACCAGCTGGCGGAATCCATCGTGACCCTGAGCACCGACAACTACAAGGCGGCGGTGGCCGAGCGCAACCGCATTGAGCACGAGCGCGATTATGACGCACTGACCGGACTGTACAGCCGTCAGGCCTTCTTCCGGGTCTGCGGGGAGCTGTTCGAGAAGCCCAATACTCTCCGTCACGCGGCCCTGATGATGACCGACCTCGACAACCTCAAGACCATCAACGACACTTATGGCCACGACTGGGGTGACATTTATCTGCGGCAGACGGCCCACAGCTTACGGCAGAACTCGCCCAGCGGCACTGTGGTGGCCCGCCTTTCCGGCGACGAGTTCCTGCTGCTGTTCTACGGCTATGAGACGCGGGAGGCCCTGCGGGCGGACATCAAGAAGCTGGAAGAGAACTTTGCCCAGAGCAGTGCTGCTCTGCCGGACGGCAAGGGTCTGTGCATCCGGATGTCCGGCGGCGTGGCATGGTATCCGGAGGACGCACTGGACCTCGACACCCTCAAGAAGTATGCGGACTTTGCAATGTATGAAGTCAAGCATTCCACCAAGGGCGAGATACGGGAGTTCGACATGGAGCGCTACCGCGCCGGTGTCTATGCGATGGAGCAGCGCAGCGACTTTGAAAAACTCATCCGGGAGCGGCGGGTGGACTACGACTTCCAGCCCATCGTCTCAGCTCACGACGGCCATGTGGTGGCCTATGAGGCCCTGATGCGGCCCCAGCTGCCCACCCTGCGTTCGCCGCTCACGGTAATGCAGCTGGCCAGCGAGATGGGCCGGATGTATGATATTGAGAAGCTGACTCTCTTCCGGGCCTGTGAGTGCTACGAGGAGCTGGAAGCTGCCGGTAAACTGGACGCTGACGCTCTCATCTTCGTCAACAGCATAGCCAGCGTCAGCCTGAGCGATGAGGACTGGGCGAGCTACTGCGAGGCCCACAGTGCCACCCTTCCGAAGCTGGTGGTGGAGATCACCGAGGAGGAAGAGATGAACGAACGGGAGCTGGAACGGAAGCGGGATTTCCTCGGTTCGCCCGGCGCCTTTGCGCTGGATGACTACGGCAGCGGCTACAGCAACGGCAATAGCCTGCTGACGGTCGCGCCCAAGTATGTCAAGGTGGACATCGCCATCATCCGGGGCATTGATACCGATGCCGACAAACAGCAGTTCCTCAAGACCCTCATCGACTATGCCCGCCCCCGCGGCATCTATGTGCTGGCTGAGGGCGTGGAAACGCTGTCGGAGCTGCGCAAGGTGCTGGAAATGGGCGTGGACCTGCTGCAGGGTTACTGTCTGGCCCGCCCGGCGACAGAGCCTGTGGCCATCGACGAAAAGGCCGCCGAGGTCATCGCCGAGGTGGAACGCCAGAAAGCCGAGCGGGAAGAAGCTTGGAGCTGACCTTTTATCACAAAAAAATATCGCCCTCTGTATTGACATCGTGCCGGTACAGAGGGCGATTTTTTGTCTATCTTTACTGAATGAAGCTGACGAAGAAGGGGCAGAGCACGGCGGTGAGGACGCCGGCCACGGCGATGGACAGGCCGCTCATGGCACCTTCGACCTCACCCATCTGCAGAGCTTTGCTGGTACCTACGGCATGGGCCGAGGTGCCGATGCCGACGCCCTTTGCGATGGGGTCGGTGATGTGGAAGATCTTGCAGACCACCTCGGCCAGCAGGTTGCCCGCGATGCCGGTGAGGATGACGATGGCACCCGTCAGGGCCGCGATGCCGCCCAGCTCAGCGGCGACATCCATGCTGATGGCCGTGGTGACGGACTTCGGCAGGAGGGTGGCGTACTGCTCCCGAGTGAGGTTCAGTGCGAGGGTCAGAGCCAAAGCGCTGCCCAGGCTCACCAGAGTACCCACGGAGATGCCCGCGATGATGGCGGCGGCATTCTCCTTCAGCAGGTCCCATTTTTCATACAGCGGGATGGCGAGGCTGATGGTGGCCGGCAGCAGCAGATAGTTTACCGGGGCGGCACTGGCCTTGTAGTCGGCGTAGGGGATGTTCAGCACACTCAGCAGGATGATGACGAAGATGCTGCCCAGCAGCAGCGGGTTGAAGATGGCCTTGCCGGTGGCTTTGTTGAGGAGAGCACCCAGCGCGAAAGCGGCCAGCGTCAGCAGCACGCCCCACGCGGCGGACCCGGAGAGGAAGCCCTGTAAAAGATCAGTCATGTTCGGCCTCCTTTTTTGCAGCGCGGCGGCTGGTGAGGGCCTGGGTGGTGCGGCCTGCACTCACAAGGACCAGCACAGTCACCGGGATGATGGCGATGACGATGGGCAGCAGCATCTCGCCCATCTCAGCCCACAGCTCCATGACGCCTGCGGCGGCAGGCACAAACAGCAGCGGGAAGATGCCGGTGAGGAACAGGCCCACTTCCTTGACCTGCTCGAGCTTCACGATGCCGAAGCGGAGCGCGGCCAAGAGCAGCAGCAGGCCGTAGATGCTGGCCGGGATGGGGAGCGGGAGCACTGCGTGGCAGATCTCGCCCAGAAAACAGAACGCCAGAATGCGCGCAAATTGAAACAGATAGTTCGTAAGGATGCCTCCTTTGGCTCGGCTGAACAGGAAAATACAAAACAAGATACAAGTCAACAGTATAACCCAAAAGTCCCTGCGGCGCAACGGCAATACTGGCCAAGATTTTGCACCCTTGGCGCGGAAAATTGGAGGTTTGGATAGGAGGCCACCCCTGCTGCGGAAGAGCGTGATAAACGGGAAGTTGTTATTGTAAATCATTTTTTGATATTTCAATCGATGGATAGTGCTCTAAACTTGTTAAGTCAACATCTAATGGAGTAACGTATTCCATATAAAATTTTTCAGGATTTTTATCTTGCAATTTTTTAAGTTTATTCTTAATTTTTTCCTCCTCTGTAGAAACAAAAACCACTGATACTACTCCTACCTTTTCACTTGGATTCATTCTGCTATCTTCAACATTTCCACATAAAATCATTCTAACTGTATTCATAATAATCCTCCTCCACATATAACTTCCGATTGTTCTATTTCTTCCTTTTCTGATTTGAAATACTGTTTTACTTCTTTCACCAGCAACACAATTAACCATTTAATTTCTGGAACATTTTTCTGCATCAATTGCAAGTTTATGTCCAAATATAATCGTTCCTTATGCGTCTGATCTGGAGTATGCATTTTTCATTTGATTGCTCAACTCATACAATATTTTATTCAATGTATCCTGCGTTTCTTTTTTTACCATGTCAGCGATTTTTTCATTTGCCTCCTGACGAAGCTGCATGCGTTTTTCTGCGTTGCTTTCCTTTGCAAGAAGTTCATCATATTGGTTGATATATTCATGTCCTTTTGACATGACCCTTTCCTGATAACGTTCAATATGGAAAATGGATTTACTATAAGAAGCATCTGCCATGGCTGCGATCATCCTGCTTGCCCAGTAAAAATTATCTGTTGAAGCATCTCTGGTCGTATTGGAAAAATACTCCGGTACTTTCTCTACATCTGTGTAGAATGGTGCGGCTGTATTAAATACGTTTGAAGCAAATGCCACCCATTCGATTGCCCGGCTGTCTTCTCCTGCATCCGGTCTCATCTGGATGATTCCCAGGAAATCTGTCCGGTTTACACCAATTGCACGATATGCACCTTTCATGGATTTATCTCCATAAGATGCATACGGATCATACGGTGTTCCCTGAAAATGAGAAGAAAGAACGTATTTCACATCTTCGATCGTCACCTTTTTCTCCGGAACCATGCACCAAGGGATATCATCAGAAAGTGGTGTAAAGTCCGCGTCCGATCCATCCCAGTTCATTGTACTCGGATTCAGGCAGCGTGCCATATACCATGCTCTCGGTGTATTGTATACATGATCAGAGTCATCATGACTGCCAAAAATATCTCTTGGATTAAATGTTCCATCCTGTGAAAGGTTCAAATGATATTTTTCAACAAACTCCTTCAGATCGGCGGAACACATATATTCTTTCTGGTTTGAAAGTGCATCCTCAAGATCGAACTGATCCATTCCAAACTGATTTGGCATCATGACATAAACATCATCCGGTACTTTGCGTGCGATCCAGTGATGTCCGCCAATTGTCTCAAGCCACCAGATCTCATCTGCATCCTGAAATGCAATTCCATTCATTTCATAAGTACCATACTGTTCTAACAGGCTGCCAAGACGTTTGACACCTTCCCTTGCACTGTGTATGTATGGAAGTACAATGTATACAATATCCTCTTCCCCGATTCCTCCAGAAATTTCTTCTTTTCCGTCTTTTGCAGGCTGATATCTTACAAGCGGATCAGCTCCAAGAACCCTCGGATTGGATGTGATTGTTTCGGTTGCTGTCATTCCGACATGGGCTTCATTCACTCCGCAGGCTGCCCAGATACCTTCGCCCTCTTCTGCATTTGGCATTGCAGTATAACGCATCGGATTTTTCGGAAGCTCGATTTCGACATGCGAAATGACCGATTTATAGATTTTCGGCTGTTCTTCCGGGTTGATCACTGCAAGTTTTTTTGAAGTATAATGTCCGGATCCCGAATCATCATTTCTTGCGATTATGGTTGATCCGTCATAACTTGCTTTTTTTCCTACTAAAATTGTTGTACATGGCATATCTGTCACACTCCTTACTTTCTTTCAATTTTTTATCATCAAACATGCATCCGCATAACTGCCATCTGCATATTATATCTTCTTTTATCTCTCGTAAAATCCGTTATCATGTTCCAGTGGGATGCTTTTTGCATCCATATTTTCAATCCAGACGTAGGTACGATTTTGCAAAAAAATAATCAGCTGGTCGATCAGCGGTTCCTCGCCTTCTACTTCCATTTCCACGCTGCCGTCATATAGGTTTTTCACCCAGCCGGTCAGTCCGAGCTGGTTTGCTTTCTGTACTGCATAATAACGGAACCCTACTCCCTGAACTCTGCCATAAAAAATGATATGTTTTCTTATTTTTGTTTTCTTTTCCCAAAACATACTGATCCGCTCCTGCTGTCTTTCCTGATATGTACATGAATTCAACTTGAACTTTAAAACTTCAGTCTCATCTGATTCCACACGATATTTCCATGCACAGATTCTGAAACTCCTTCATTTTCAAAACCAAATTTTGCATAGTAATGCACCAGCCGGTCTTTGCACGTAAGGACAAGACCTTTTCTTCCCTGGTCTTTTGCATCTGCAACCGCTCTTTTTAAAAGTTCTCCGGCATAGCCGTGGTTCCGGTATGCCGGGAGCGTATTGACACCAAATATCATCTGCCATGCTCCATCCTCCTGATGCATGGATGCATTCTCATACATTTCATCTGTCAGATCTGCCTGATCTGTCACCATACCATCAACAAATGCGATTAATGTGTCATCCTCAAACATCAGCCAGAAATGATCTGCATAATGTGAAAGTCTCTGCTCAAATTCCTCTTTTGTTGCCGCCTCTGCTGCCGGAAAACACTCTTTTTCTACTGCCGCAATCTGGTCGATGTCTTGTAATGTTGCAGTTCTTATATTCATTTTCATCATCTCCTGTTTTTTTCCGGATTTATATCTAATGGTGTTTGTTCTGCAAATGTTATCTTTTTTCTAACGTTCCTTTTCATTGTTTCTGGCACGGTAATCCGGAATTTTATAATATACGGCTGCCTCTTCAAAATATTTTTCATCAATGTGCGGCCACTTTGTCTGAGCATTGTCCTCTAACGCAAGTTTTTCTGCCAACTCAACCATTTTGGCTGAACAGTCGATTCCGGTAAGGATTGTCAGAATGTTGCTGTTCACAAACCACGGTGCTATGGAAAGCAGGCCGCCGGTGATCATATCCTGTGCAACTTTCTGATTGTCATAAGGTACTTTCAGAAATTGAGGTTTCCATATTGTTGTTCCATTTTCCACACCGGACTCTAACAACATGCACTGTGCATATCCGGCATCATCAATGGATATTCCAACACTGCCTGAATTAAAGTAATGTTTGTTTTTGTATGTCATCTCTCCCGGATAATGCGTATGAGCACAGATCATGTAATCAGTGTCAATCTTTTCTAACCATTGTTTTACCGGATCCTCATTCAACTGCAAAAGTTCCCTGCTGCTCGCCGGTGATCCGTGACAACAGGTAATGGACGGATAACCTGCTTTCTCATAAATAAATGTGATTGGAAGATTCCGAAAGAAATCAAAATCTTTATCCACAAGCTGCCCGTAAGTGTAGAGTAGGTTTCCACTTGCTGAGTTACTTATCCACATCTGCTCTGTGCATTTCTTTTTTCTGGCTTCCTGCTGTGTGAGCATGTACTCCTCACGATTGCCCCTTAACAGATAACAGGTATGGTTTTCCATAAATTCATACAGATAATCCATGGTTTCTCTTGTGTAAGGTGTATCGGAAATATAATCTCCAAGAAAGAAGTACTCGTCACATTTGTGTTTTTCCATATACTCTGTGCATGCCTTAAAAGCGTAAATGTTGCTGTGTATGTCTGATATAATACCGATTTTCATAATAATACTCCTGTATTCCCGTTGTGAGATTATCTCTCTTCTGTCCGAAACGGAATCTCTGTCTTATCTGCCATGATCTCGTAATATCTATAGTCACTATAGATGACGCTGCTGCTTGAGTTTTTATTTCTTCCTGCAAAAATAAGATAACCGTAGTAATAACTCTCGTACATTGTTTCCCAGGAATCATATTCATTCTGCAGATAGACTGCAAGCGGTGCGGCATGAATCAGATATTCGTCATACGAAATATAACCACATATATAGCCAAATGCAAATAACCGGATGCATCTGCAATAGTCCCATGCATCCACTCCTGCATCCCCAATGTTATTGTATGCGTAATAAGTTCCCAGATATTTGCACATTTCATCTGGGGCATACAATTTGTATGTATAATAGATACTGTCCTCCGGTAATGTCAGCGCCTCTTCCCCTAATTTTTCCAAAGTCTGTGCATAAGTATATTTATCGCCTTTTTGTAACAGGGAATCGGTTGTTTTCATAAGGCTTTTTCTGTCATGAATTCCCCAATAATCGGAGATATTTTCCCGGATAGCTTCCACCTTATCCTCTCCCATGACGTCCGCATAATTTTCCACATCAAATGCATCAAACTCTCCAAAGCTGGTACTGTTCACATAAAAATATGGATAGAAGGACTGTTTCAACCATTTTTCCAGTTCTTCCCGCTCCATTCCTGCAGCCTCCACCGCTGTATTTGTCTGTTCATCTGTGACAGCATCACGCGCTGTCCACTCTGTTTTTAAGTTTCTTCCGTCATGTGTGTAAATAAAAATCTGCGCTTTTCCAAACTTATATCCACGAAAACCAATCCATACAATGAAAGCGATACAACCCACGGTCAGGATAGGATGCCGTTTGATCCATTCACCCGGGGTAAGTCTTCGTCTATCCATGAACATTTTAAACTCTAACGGCTCCTGATCCAGTAAGTATGGAACAAACGGACTGTACCATAAGATTTTCTTTTCGCCAACACCCAATCCCCATGCAGTGTCCGAAGCGTTTACTTTGTCCGATGGCCGCTGATGTTTCACTCCATATTTATCCTGAAATTCATAAATCAGGTGACGATCCGAATCGGAAGATCTGAATGCAAAATCTTTTTCATTGACAGCAGTCCCTTCCACACGATAGAACGTCGGCTTTGTGATTTCAAATTCTTTTCTGCGGCAAAGATATTTACTCAGTAACATTCCAATAACTCCACCGAAAAAGAAAATGACCGCCAATTTGCCACTTGTTCCACCAGGAGTGTTAAAAGCCAGCATAAACATTCCTCTTAAAAAAATAATCAGGCTCACAATCTGTGCTATCTGGAATATTTTTCTGTTTTTTTCAATCTGCTTTTTTATATTCTGGTCAAACTGACTGTCCTGCTCCTGCTTTTTGTCCGATACAGAGGAGGTCTGTGGCACGTAGTATAACGATTTATAGCTATTGATTGTCTTGGAAACTTCTCCCGTTGCAAGATAATCGGTAAAAATTCTGTCACTACCTTTTACGACAACCTGTTTTCCGTTTCTGACGGAAAATGTAAATGTACAAGTTCCTGCTTTTTGCAACGTTTTTAAAATGATCTGCTCTTTATCCTGAGTACTTTTATATTTACAGATCAGATTTGATTTTTCATCGAATAATCGGATCTGTTTTCTTCGTCCAATGGTGCATACTTTTACATCCTGAACCGGGATATTTTTTGTTCTTCCTACAAATGGCGTTACATAGAAAGTATTGATATCTAATACAGTTTTCTCCCTGTTTACTTTAAAAATAAACGGTATTGAAACTATCATCGGAATGATACAGGACACTCCGATATATCCCACAATTCTATCTGCTGTTGATCCATATTCCAGAAAGTTCACACTGATTGCCGCCAAACCAAACATACACAAAAAACTGATTGCTGGCATGAGTGTGACAATCACTCTCTTTGCCACAGAATTACGTACTACCACTGTTCCCATAACCTCTACTCCCCCTGATTTCACTATTCCTTTATAAAAAATGTGTATTTTCCTTTTCCATGTCCGGTTACTTTTTGGATGATATTTCTCTCGAGTAGTTCTTTTAAGAACAATGATGCTCTTGTATTTTTTAACCCGGTTACCTCTTCAACCCTGCTTCTTCCAAATATTTCATTTTTATCAAAGGAATCACACAGTTGTTCCATATGCTGTATTGTTTTCTTTGAAATACCGGAAATTTTCTCTCCAAACATTCCAATATTCACTTTTTCCAGTTGAATGTTCACTTTTCTATTTTCAATGTTCGCTTCTGATGTTTTATATTCTATTTTTGGCTCTCTCACAAGCATTTCCTTATAATCAACATGCATAAGACGATTCTGTAATAAATTTTTTTCATCCAACAACAGATTTCGCAAAAACAGTTCCAGATACTCTGTTGTTTCATGAATCTCATGTTTCAGATCATTATAATTTGCCCGAACCAATGCATTTCTGAAATACCATGCATTTTCCGCAAATATATCATTCGTTGCATCAAATCCAAGTGTTCGAAGATACTTGATAAAAAATACGGCTGTCGTTCTTGTATTTCCTTCTCCAAATATATGGATCTGCCATAAATTTGCAACAAATACTGCCAGATGGTGAATGATTTCATCCATGGATAATCCTTTGTAACTATAATGTTTCTCTTTCATAAAATCATATTCTAACGTTTTCCTTAGTTCAGAAGCACTTCCGTAAATAACAGTTGCTCCATTCAGCACCCATTCTTTTTTTGTAATATTATAATCACGGATTTTTCCTGCGTGGTCATATATTCCGGTAAATAATTTTCTGTGAATTGAGATATACTCATTTGGTGTAAAAGAAAATGCATGTTCCGAAAGTATTTTCGCAATGCGTATGGAAACTTTATCAGCCTCTTCTGTCCTGTCATGATTTTTCTGTGGTTTTTCTTCATAGTAAGAATCTAATAAATTTTTTACTTCATCCAGCGTAATTTTACCTTCAATATTCTGAATTGCTGCATCAACGAGATATTCGGACGGCTTCAATCCATCGACTGCCTGCAATCCAATCGCAGTCTGCCATGCATAACCTTTATACTTTTTATCTGGCTCCTGCTGTTTTAGATATTCTTTAAATGGATCTGTCTGCATGAACACACCTCCAAAAATGATAAAAAATTACGCTTCAAATGTTATTTCTCGTACATAACCTCTACTGCACCGCAGAATTCCTTTGCTTTTTCCATCCACATATCCAGTGACTTGAAATGCTATATTTTCTTCCAATTTTTTTATTCTTTTGTTCTCATTTTACTCCAACGTGCAATATTTTTTGATTGCTGTCTCATACAGATTGTTTCCCTCACTGTCAATGACAACGATCACCGGGAAATCTTTCACTTGAAGCTTACGGATTGCCTCAGCTCCAAGATCTTCATAACATACGATCTCAGATTTTGTGATACATTTGGATAAAAGCGCCCCTGCTCCGCCGACTGCTGCAAAGTAAACTGCATGGTTTCTGACAATCGCGTCAATGACTTCTTTCGAACGCTTTCCTTTTCCGATCATCGCCTTTTCTCCGAGATCTAAAAGAGTTGGCGCATATTTATCCATTCTGGTTGCAGTTGTCGGTCCTGCAGAACCTATCGGACGTCCCTCTCTTGCCGGGGATGGTCCCATGTAATAGATTGTGGAATCTTTGATGTCGATCGGAAGGTTTTCCCCGCGCTCCAATGCCTCGATCATTCTTTTGTGTGCGGCATCTCTTGCCACATAAATGGTTCCCGTTATGTAAACGTAATCACCGGACTTTAAATTTTTTGTCACTTCCGCGGTGATCGGTGTTGTAATATGTTTGTCCATATTCTGTGCTCCCATTTCTAAATTTATATTTTTCTTCATTTATGACTGTAAAATTTAACAAACTACATTTGTAGTAATATGTTTTTTCTTACACTTCCCTCACCACATGCCGGTTCACATGACAGCAGATATTGACTGCCACCGGAAGTCCTGCAATATGTGTCGCGTAAGTATTCACATTCACTGCGAGAGCAGTGGTTGATCCGCCAAGTCCTCCCGGTCCTATTCCAAGCCGATTGATTTTTTCTAACATTTCTTCCTCTAACTCTTTCACGTATGGGATAGTAGAATGTTCGCCCACCGGTCTGGTCAACGCTTTTTTTGCTAAAATCGCACATTTTTCAAAAGTACCGCCAATACCAACTCCGACAACCATTGGCGGACAGGCATTCGGTCCTGCATCCTTCACTGCTGTAAGAATTGCATTTTTTACACCCTCAATTCCATCAGCTGGTTTTAGCATGAACACACGGCTCATATTTTCACTTCCGAATCCTTTTGGAGCCATTGTAATTATCACTTTATCTCCCGGAACAATGCTGTAATGAATCACCGCTGGGGTATTATCTTTCGTATTTTCGCGGATGATAGGATCACCAACGACTGATTTTCTTAAATAGCCTTCCGTATATCCCTGACGGACACCTTCGTTTACCGCATCTTCGACTGCCATTCCCTCAAAATGAACATCCTGTCCGACTTCCAGAAAAATAACTGCCATTCCGGTATCCTGACAGATTGGTATCATCTCTTCATCTGCAATTTTCAAGTTTTCCTGAAGCTGATTTAATATTTTTTTACCAAGTTCTGATTTTTCAGAAACAGTGGCATCTTTCAGGGCTTTATCCATATCTTTGGAAAGATAATGGTTTGCCTCGATACACATTTCTTTTATATTTTTTACGATATCCTCTGTATTGACTGTTCTGATCATGTTAATTTCTCCCAATAATTGTACTACTTTTATAATTTAATATATATTTTTCTATTCATCTTTCTTATGATCCGGTTTGCGGATGTTAAAGTATTTCTTGTATTTCTCCAGAGATTCATTCTGTTCACGGGAAGTCATATCTGGGAATGCCTTCATCAAACGCTTGAAACCAAAATTCTTCTCTGCAAATAATTCTTTGTATCTGCGCTCAAGTTCTTCTTTCTCACGCTGTTTTTCCAGACGAGCCGCCTCGCGTGTTTCTTTGTAAGCAGCAATCTTTTCTTTTACATTGATATTTTCTGCAGACTCAGAAAGTTTTTCTCTGGCACTTGCTGCAGTAGAAGCGATCTTCTCTTTTGCAGTGGATGGCAGATCCATAAGATTTTCTTTCGTATCAGAAATTTTTGTGAGAAGTTCCTCATGTGTTTCCTGGAACTCCTCCGATTTTTCTACTGCAGTTGTCACATTTTCGTAGATATTTTCACCGATTTCATCGGATAATTTATGTATTTTCGCAGCCATTTCATCCATAACTTTTAATCGCTTGTTAAACTTCAAAATTGTAGTAACAGTAACACCGCAGTCAACAGCGAAAGCCGACATGATAATACAGAGCAGCACAACACCCAGAATATGTGGAATCATGGTGATTCCTTTGTAAATGATTGGATGAATCACATCCATAATAAATGTACATGCGAGTCCCCAGTAGATGGAAAATTTCAAACATATATATCCGTGAAGATTAAACGGCTTATTGCTATAGTCCCACCATTTATTGTGAAATACTTTCTCCAGAATAAATCCTGTAATGTATTCCAAAATGGAAGTCAGTAAGAAAGAACCCGCAAATAATATCAGCAGGTTGTCCTTTAGCGGAGTCAAAGCAGCTACAACAATCACCACTCCACATCCGTAAATTGGACAATAAGGTCCATTTAAAAATCCCCGGTTTACAAAAATTCCCCGGTCCAATGCTGCATAAGATACTTCTGTGCACCATCCGATAAATGCATAAATAATAAAAATCCATACTAACTCATAAAAATTCTGTGGCATTTTTCATTCCCCCTGTTGTTCTGCTTTCTATTGGAGTTTTACTACAATTTTAAAACTCATGTATTCTATATTTACGCAAAAGTATAAACGAAAGTCTTTTCTATGACAATGAATTTTTTCCACGGAAGTTGGATTTTCGCAACACGTTATCCACATTTGCACTATGGATTTCTTGATAACATATGTTGTTTTTCATTTTTGTGTTGACATCATTCATTTTTCAAATAATCAAAATTGAACATCCTTTTTTTCAAATCAGGCTTGTTATCATGAAAAATAATTTGTTTTTAGATAGACAAATCGGCTGCTACATAAAAATGTGGCAGCCTACTGTCCAGACCACAGTGAAGTCTTTGTATCACTGCGGTCAAAATATTTTTTTATTCCTCTTCCGAATCAGACTCAGCACGGCTTAATAATTCCTGCATTAATTCATCATCCGTTTCTGTCATCTGACCTGCCGCTTTTTTTGCAGCCTCTGCTGCAGCCGCAGCACTTTTGGCTTCCTCTTCCTCTGTGACAAGTTCAGATTCATCTGTATTGTCCATGAGGGATTTGTCCTCACGTACTTTTGCAATGCTTGCAACCGTGACATCATCCGCAAGATTCATCAGTTTTACACCGGAAGTAACTCTTCCGAGCAATGCCGTATCACTGACTTTGATACGGATAATAATTCCTTCCGTTGTGATCAGCATCATCTCGTCATCCTGATTGACTGCTTTCACACCAACGATATTTCCGGTTTTCTCTGTGATCTTATAGCATTTCACACCTTTACCACCACGGTTCTGGGCTGTAAATTCAGATGCAAGTGTGCATTTTCCAAGACCTTTTTCAGATACGATCATCAGTGATTCACCCTGGGATTCCATCTGCATTCCGACAACTTTATCTCCATCCGTCAAATTCATACCGATCACACCCATAGAGGTTCTTCCGGTGCTTCTGACATCTCTTTCATTGAAACGGATACACTGTCCGTATTTTGTCACAAGGAAAATATCCTGTTCGTTGTCTGTTTTCTTTACTTCTATCAGCTCATCATCTTCACGCAGTGTGATGGCTGCAAGTCCAGTCTTTCTGACATTTGCGTAGTCTGTGATCGGTGTTTTCTTCACGATACCATTCTTGGTAGCCATAAACAGATAATGACCTTCAGTGTATTCCTTGATTGGAATGACCGCAGTGATTTTTTCTCCCGGCTGAAGCTGCAACAGGTTGATGATCGCAGTTCCTCTCGCAGTTCTGCTCGCTTCCGGAATCTCATAAGCCTTCATTCTGTACACACGACCAGTGTTTGTAAAGAACATCATGTAATGATGGGACGTTGTCATCAAAAGTTCCTCGATGTAATCTTCATCGATTGTCTCCATTCCCTTGATACCTTTACCACCGCGGTTCTGCGCGCGGAAGTTATCAAGGCTCATTCTCTTGATATATCCAAGTTTTGTCATTGCGATCACAGTGTTTGTTACCGGAATGAGATCCTCCATGGAAATATCATACTCGTCAAATCCGATGGAAGTTCTTCTCTCATCACCGTATTTTTCTGCAATGAGAAGAATCTCCTCACGGATAACACCAAGGAGTTTTTTCTCATCTGCCAGAATTGCTTTTAACTCTGCAATACGATCCATCAACTCTGCATACTCAGCTTCGATCTTCTCGCGTTCCAGACCTGTCAGTGCGCGCAGACGCATATCGACGATCGCCTGTGCCTGAACATCTGTCAGGGAAAATCTCTCGATCAAACGATTTTTTGCTTCCGGTGTATTTGCACTGCTTCGGATAATATTGATCACTTCATCGATATTATCAAGCGCGATCAGTAAGCCCTCCAGAATGTGAGCGCGTTCTTCTGCTTTATTTAAGTCATATTTTGTTCTTCTGGTCACAACATCTTTCTGGTGATCCAGATAATAGCCTAACATCTCATGGAGATTTAATACTTTCGGCTGATTGTCCACAAGGGCTAACATGATAACACCAAACGTATCCTGCATCTGGGTATGTTTGTAGAGCAGATTCAAAACCACATTCGGATTTACATCACGGCGCAGCTCAATACAGATACGCATACCCTGGCGGTCAGACTCGTCACGAAGATCCGTGATTCCGTCAATTTTTTTATCTCTTACAAGCTCTGCGATTTTCTCGATCAGTCTTGCTTTGTTGACCATGTATGGAAGTTCGGTCACAACGATACGGTTTTTACCATTCTGCATCGGCTCGATATTGGTGATTGCACGCACTCTGATCTTTCCACGGCCGGTGCGGTAAGCTTCGTTAATTCCGGTTGTTCCAAGAATCATCGCTCCAGTTGGAAAATCCGGACCTTTTACAATACTCAGCAATTCTTCGATATCTGTCTCGCGGTCCTCTAACACTTCGTTATCGATAATTTTTACAACAGCATGAATCACCTCTCGCAGATTGTGAGGCGGAATGTTTGTTGCCATACCGACAGCAATACCGGTTGTTCCGTTTACCAGAAGATTCGGATAGCGGGAAGGAAGCACCGTCGGCTCTTTCTCAGTCTCATCGAAGTTTGGTACAAAATCAACGGTATCTTTATTGATGTCCGCGAGCATCTCCATGGAAATTTTACTAAGTCTTGCCTCTGTATATCGCATTGCAGCGGCACCGTCACCGTCGACGGAACCAAAGTTTCCATGACCATCAACAAGCGGATATCTTGTAGACCAGTCCTGTGCCATGTTGACCAATGCTCCATAGATGGAACTGTCTCCATGTGGATGGTATTTACCCATGGTATCACCGACAATACGCGCACATTTTCTGTGTGGCTTGTCCGGTCCATTATTTAATTCGATCATGGAGTAGAGTACACGACGCTGTACCGGTTTCAAACCATCTCTTACATCCGGCAATGCACGCTGGGCGATAACGCTCATCGCATAATCGATGTAGGATGTCTCCATTGTTTTTTTCAGATCGACATCATGGATTTGATCAAAAATTTTGTCATCCATTCTATTTACCTCATTCCTGCAAATTCTTTTTGGTTAAAAATCTGCATTTCTCTAATTAAACTACATTTGCAATTATATTATAAATAAACTTTCTATTTTTTATTGAACTACATTTGCAGTAATATATATAATTTCTAACACATGCAATCTTAGATATCGAGATTCTGCACATACTTCGCATTTTCTTCAATAAACTCACGTCTCGGCTCTACTTTATCTCCCATCAGAGTTGTAAACGTAATATCAATTTCAGAAGTACTCTCATCATCGATCATGACACGTTTTAAAATTCGTTTCTCCGGATCCATGGTAGTTTCCCAGAGCTGTTCCGCATCCATCTCACCAAGTCCTTTGTAACGCTGAATCTTATTATTTCCGTCACGGCCGATCTCTGTCAAAATAGAGTTCAGCTCATCATCACTGTAGGCATACCATACATTTTTATTTTTCTCGATCTTGTATAGTGGCGGCTGTGCCAGATATACATGGCCTTCTTTGATCAGATCCGGCATGAACCGATAAAGGAATGTCAGCATTAACGTACTGATATGGGCACCATCGACATCGGCATCCGTCATAATGATAATCTTGTTGTAACGAAGTTTGCTGATATCAAAGTCTTCATGGATACCTGTACCAAACGCAGTGATCATAGCTTTGATCTCAGCATTTCCATAAATCTTATCCAGTCTTGCCTTCTCGACATTTAAAATCTTACCACGAAGTGGGAGGATTGCCTGGGTTGCACGGCTTCTCGCAGTCTTAGCGGAACCGCCGGCGGAATCTCCCTCGACGATGAAAATCTCACAGTTCTTTGGATCTTTGTCAGAACAGTCTGCCAGTTTTCCCGGAAGAGACATTCCCTCCAGTGCTGTTTTTCTTCTGGTTAAATCTCTCGCTTTTCTTGCTGCCTCTCTCGCGCGCTGTGCAAGAAGTGACTTTTCACAGATTGTCTTGGCAACCATCGGATTCTGCTCTAAAAAGTAAGTAAGCTGCTCGCTCACAATGGAATCCACCGCACCGCGGGCTTCGCTGTTCCCCAGTTTCTGCTTGGTCTGTCCCTCAAACTGAGGTTCCTCGATCTTGACACTGATAATGGCGGTCAGTCCTTCACGGATATCATCACCCGTCAATGCCGGTTCACTGTCTTTTAATAATTTATTCGCTCTTGCATAAGCATTAAATGTTTTCGTCAATGCATTACGGAATCCGGCAAGATGTGTACCACCTTCCGGTGTGATAATGTTATTGACAAAACTTAACGTCAACTCATTGTAGGAATCATTATGCTGCATAGCAACTTCCACATAGACACCATTTCCACTGCCCTCACAGTAAATGACTTCCGGGTATAAAGCTTCTTTGCTCTTGTTTAAGTAAGTAACAAATTCCTTGATACCGCCGGCATAATGAAAATCATGAGTTCTCGCCGGGTTTTCTCTTAAATCTGTCAGCACGATTCTTAAACCTTTTGTCAAAAAGGCTGTCTCACGCAAACGCTGTTTTAACGTATCATAATCAAAAACGGTCTCTTCAAAAATCGATCCGTCCGGCCAGAAAGTAACCTTTGTTCCGTGCTTGTCCTCGCCGCATTCTCCGATCACTTTCACCGGTTCATCCGGTTTACCAATCTTGTAACTCTGGAAATAAATCTTTCCTTCACGGTAAACCTCAACTTTTAACTTTGTGGAAAGTGCATTTACAACTGACGCACCTACGCCGTGAAGTCCACCAGATACTTTGTAGCCTCCACCGCCAAATTTTCCACCGGCATGAAGTACAGTGTATACGACTTCCAATGCGGATTTTCCAGCTTTGTGATTGATGTCGACCGGAATACCACGTCCATCATCTTCTACGGTAATAGAGTTATCTTCATTTATGGTCACTTCAATATTTTTGCAGTATCCGGCAAGTGCCTCATCTACTGAGTTATCTACAATCTCATATACCAGATGATGTAAGCCTCTGGCTGATGTACTACCGATGTACATACCCGGTCTTTTACGAACAGCCTCAAGTCCTTCCAAAATCTGGATCTGGTCTCCACCATATTCGTTTTCTGTACCCATTTATTCCTCCATTCTGCACATAAAAAAATATGTACAATGCAATTATATTTCTTTTCTCTCTTCCACAGTCCCCTGTACAACTTTAAATATCTTATTGATCTGAAATCTGTTTTTTACAAATTCATCCAGCCCTGTACAGGTGATCAGCGTCTGTGTATCATGAATACTGTTGAGCAGATAATTCTGCCGGTTACTGTCAAGTTCCGACAACACATCATCGAGCAGCAAAACCGGTGTATCATGAATGGACCGTTTGACCAATTCGATCTCTGACAATTTTAAGGACAGCGCAGAAGTTCTCTGCTGTCCCTGCGAACCGAACTTCCGAATGTCCACCTCACCGATGGAAAAAAGAAGATCATCCCGGTGCGGTCCCACCGATGTCATACACTGCCGCATATCCCTCTCTTTGACTCTGGAAAGTTCATCCTCGAAAAAAATATCTTCAATACTTGGTTCATACTGCAAAAGCAGATCTTCTTTTTCACCGGAAATCCGATAGTGAATATCATGCACGATCTCATTTAGCTCATCAACAAACTGTTTTCTTCGCCGAATGATTTTCCTGCCAGTTTCTACCAGTTGCATATCCCATACCGGAAGTGTATCCTTTAAATCCGGTCTGTAAACCATATCTTTTAATAATTTGTTGCGCTGATTCAAAATTTTATTGTAAGTTGTAAGATCTGACAAATATATTTTATCCAACTGGCATAATTCAGAATCCAGAAATCTGCGGCGCTCCGCCGGACCATTTTTGATAATATTCAGATCCTCCGGCGAAAAAAATACCATATTGAGAATTCCAAAAAGCTCGCTGGCTTTTTTGATCGGAACTTTATTGATTGCTATTCCCTTGGAACGATTGTGTTTTAAATGCATATCAATCTGATATTCTTTATCTTTTTTTACAACAACCGTTCTGATATGGGACTCCTGCTCCCCGAAACGGATCATTTCCTTGTCCTTACTACATTTGTGGGACTTAGTTGTTCCACTTAAGTATGCAGCTTCAAGGATATTCGTTTTTCCCTGCGCATTGTCCCCGTAAAAAATATTGGTTCCCTCATCAAATGAAATATTTAAATCTTCATAATTTCGAAAATTCTGCAATTCAATTGATTTTATGATCATTTTACAATCTGAATTGTCTCGCCGTTAAAGGAAACAACATCTCCATTGTATAATTTTTTTCCACGCTGAAGCTCTGTCTCGCCGTTTAATTTTACCTGTCCATCCTGAATAAAAAACTTTGCATCTACTCCGGATTCTACAAGACCTGCTTTTTTCAAAGCCTGTCCCAGTTTGATAAATTCATCCGTCTCTCTGATATTTACTGTGATCATCTTTCTGCCTTTCTTAGTTAGTGGCTGCGTTAAAGTTTACTGGAAGAATCAGATAAATGAACTTTCCTTCATCATCCTTGATAAAACATGGAGCCTTCGGGTTTACCATATAAAGAGAAACCTCTTCCTCATCGATGACTCTCAATGCATCGATAAAGAATTTCGGATTAAATCCAATGAGGATATCTTTTCCCTCTTTTGCGATATCAATATCTTCATTCATGGAACCAATAAAAGAATTGATCTTTAATTCCATATTTCCATCTGTGATATTCATGATAATTGGTTTCTTGTCACCCTCTTTTACGAGGAGTGTTGCACGGTCGATACAGTCTAATAATTCACGCTTATTAATCTTAACTTTTGTATCATAATCAGAGGAAAGCATCTGCTCAATCTTGAAATACTCTCCTTCGATCAATCTGGATACAACTGTAGTATCATCAAATTCAAATACAATATGATTCTCTGAAAGGAAAATATTGACTTCTTCCTCTGCACTTCCAGGTAAAATCTTACTTACTTCCTGAAGTGTTTTACCAGGAACAACTACTTTCTTATGATCGTAATTATTCTTTAATTCAATATTACGGATGGAAATTCTGTGTCCATCCAGAGAAACTACTTTTAACTGATTCTCTTCAATCTCGAAAAGTTCACCCGTCATCAGTTTATTATTATCATTGTCAGCAATTGAGAAAATCGTCTGACGAATGACTTCTTTTAAAGTAAACTGGGAGATTGAAATACATTCATTTCTTTCAATAAATGGAATATAGGAAAAATCATCGCCTGATTTTCCAACAATGTTAAACTTTGATTTCTCACAGGTAATGGTAGTTTTAAAATTGGAATCTGTTTCGATCACAACATCACTGTCCGGTAATTTACGGACAATCTCAGAAAAAATCTTAGCATCTAATGCAATGATACCTCTCTCTGCAATCTCTCCTTCGATCTTAGTTTCAATTCCAAGTTCCATATCGTTTGCTGTTAATTTAATTTCATTAGCAGAAGCATCAATTAAAATACATTCAAGGATTGCCATTGTGGTTCTGGTTGGAACAGCTTTGGACACAATGTTAACTCCATGAAGCAGATTTGATTTAGAACAGATTAATTTCATAATGTGAATAACTCCTTCCTGCTTGGCGAAAGCCAAAATAAATATAATTAATAAAAGATATTAAAAGTAGTCGTATTAGTGTGTGTGAATAAGTGAATAACCCTGCAACCCTTGAAAACATAAGGGCTTGTCCGAAAAATCCGACTGTATAACTATGTGAAAAGCATGAGGATTAACCTTGGATAAAATGTGAATTAAAATTTTAAGCCTCCTCAGAAAAAATTTGAAATTCATCTTGAAAAGTAGGTTATCCAAAACTTTAAACATTAATTAAACACGATTTGAACAGGTTATCCACAAAATTTTGTTAATAACTCAAAAAAAAGTTGATAACTTTAGTTTGGATTGATTTTTTTCTTGATAGTTTCAATTAAATTGCGTGTCTGTTCGTTGGAATCGTACTCATCCGCAATTTTTTTGATGCCGTGGATAATGGTCGAGTGATCTCTTCCGCCCAGTAAGGAACCGATGGAATCCAATGGAATATCCGTCATGGTTTTACAGAGGTACATGGCAATCTGCCTTGGTCTTGCAATCTCATTACTTCTGTTTTTTGAGATCATCTGATCCAGTGAAATCTGGAAATGTTCTGAAACAACTTCAATGATAAGCTGAGGAGTGATTTCTCTTGGCTTGTCCGGTGTGATAATATTCTGAAGTTCTTTCTTGGCAATCTCCATGGTGATCTCTGTTTTTTCCAGATTTGAGTAAGCGAGGAGTTTGTTCAAAGCTCCCTCTAATTCACGGATGTTGGATTTAATATTATTTGCGATGTAATTTAAAATGTCATCGCTTAAGGACATATCATCAGATTCCACTTTCCGGCGAAGGATTGCCATTCGCGTCTCGTAATCAGGAGCTCCGATGTCTGCCATAAGTCCCCATTCGAAACGGGAACGGATTCGTTCTTCTAACGTTTCCATATCCTTTGGCGGTTTATCCGATGTTAAAATGATCTGTTTGCCTGCGGAGTGGAGAGCGTTGAACGTGTGGAAAAATTCTTCCTGTGTACTTTCTTTTCCTATAATAAACTGAACGTCGTCGATCATGAGAACGTCGATGGTTCTGTATTTTTCACGGAATTTATTCATCGCAGAGGCGTTACCACTACGGATCGATTCGATAACTTCATTGGTAAATTCCTCGGAAGTAACATACAAAACTTTTGCTTCCGGATTTCTTTCCAGGATGAAATGTCCAATGGAATGCATCAAGTGGGTTTTTCCAAGTCCAGGTCCACCATAAATATAAAGAGGGTTGTAAGCTTCTCCCGGAGATTCCGCTACTGCCAGGGAGGCAGACTGTGCAAAACGGTTATTGCTGCCGACAACGAAAGTATCAAATGTGTAATTTGGATTTAAGTTAGAACGTTTGGAAGCTTCAGGTTCAGGTGTTTTCTTTCCTTTATTATTGGAAGGTCTGATATTCCTGGTCTGTTCCGGTAAAATAAACTGAATCTCATATTCGGTTCCGATAATTTCAGCAATTGCTACTTTTAAAGGAAGATAATATTTTTTTGAGATATAACTTAAAGTCATCTGTTCAGATGGAACAAGGATATAGAGGGTATTTCCCTCAACACCAAAAACTTCCAGAGGTTTGATCCAGGTATCAAAAGAAATGTCGCTGACATCATGCTCTGTTTTTACTGTCTGTAAAATTTCATCCCATTTTTCCAAAATCTTGTCCATTTTCTAACTCCGTTTTCTGATAGCACTAAAATATAGCAGTTAATCTTAACTGCTTAAAAAACTCTAAAAAATTCTATATAATGCTATCCTACACTATTTTTGCGGAATTATCAACGTTTAATTGTGGAAGGACTGGGGATAGGGCGTTGATAAAAAAAGTGGCTATATGGGCGTTTTAACGCTTAATGTGAATATACTAGAAGTTATTGTTAATAATGGAAAAATAGTTATAGACCGGAAAAAATAAGGCTTGTACACATTTATACACAAGTTATGATGATATTATCAAGAAATTGTCCACAAGTTATCCACAAATTGAGGATAACTTATGTAAACGGCATAAATACTGGGTTTTCTGTGGAAAAATTTTTAATTTTCTATGTGTATAACATTATACCATATATAGATAAAATGCATTTCTTCCTTATATATATAGTGGTAAAAAAACAAAAATGACAGAAAGTGGAAAACTAAATATTGGCAAAAGCCTTATTTTATGAGATTTTGCTTGACTTTGTCCGATTATTTTGATATAAATAAAAATGATGTTTTGTCGCTATTGAAGTAGACTTATCATAACATTGAGTAAAATATATGTTTGAATTGTAGAGGAGGTGTATGTGACATGAAGATGACATTCCAACCTAAGAAGAGACAGAGAGCGAAAGTTCATGGATTCAGAAGCAGAATGAGTACTGCAGGCGGAAGAAAAGTATTGGCTGCAAGAAGATTAAAAGGTAGAAAAAAATTATCAGCATAGGCCACATATTTGTGGTCTTTTCTTCTTTTATGATCAATTTTTGGCAAAGGATATTAGATGAAATATTCAGAATCATTAAAGAAAAACAGAGATTTTCAGAACGTATATAAAAAAGGAAAATCTTATGCAAACCGTTATCTGGTGATGTACGTTCTGGAAAATGATACAGACAGAAACCGGTTAGGCATATCGGTGAGTAAAAAAGTAGGAAATAGTGTTATAAGACATCATGTAACCCGATTGATCAGAGAAAGTTACCGGCTACAGGAAGACATGTTTAATAGTGGTTTAGACATTGTAGTCATCGCAAGAAATACAGCAAAAGACATTTCATATCATGAAGTGGAAAGTGCTTTGTTACATCTTGGAGGTCTTCATAAAATTTTGAAGTAAAGATTTTAGAAAAGAAGATGGAATCATTTTGAAAAAAATATTGATTGCTTTGATTAAATTTTATAGAAAGTATATTTCTCCGATGAAAACAACAAAATGTCCATACTACCCGACCTGTTCCACCTATGGGTTAGAGGCTGTCGAAAAGTATGGAGCTGTCAAAGGTGGGGCGTTAGCGCTTTGGAGAATTATAAGATGTAATCCTTTTTCAAAAGGCGGATATGATCCCGTTCCATAATTGGAGGTATTTTCAGTGTCAGAGATGTTATTAACAGCATACAATGGTGCCATTCTTGGACCAATTGCAAAATTACTTGGCTGGATAATGAATGGCATGTATATTTTAATGGAAAAAGTTGGAATTTCCAACGTAGGTCTTTCTATTATTTTATTTACCATTGTTATTTATGCTTTAATGTTCCCATTGACTTATAAACAGCAGAAGTTCTCGAAGTTATCCCAGAAGATGAACCCGGAGCTTCAGGCGGTCCAGAAAAAGTATAAGGATAAAAAAGATACAGTATCCATGCAGAATATGCAGAGTGAGACACAGCAGATTTATGAGAAGTATGGTGTTTCACCGACAGGCAGCTGTGTGCAGATGTTAATCCAGATGCCTTTACTGTTAGCTTTGTACCGCGTGTTTATGAATGTTCCTGCCTATATCAGCAGTGTGAAGGATGTTTATCTTGATCTGGTTGATAAGATTATGGCAACAAGCGGCTATCAGGATATTATGACAAACCTGATGAGCACATTAAAATTGAACACAGTACAGGTTGATTTTACGGCAACAGATACAACAACCTTACAGAATTATGTAGTAGATGTTTTATCAAAAATGAGTTCTACCGGATGGGATTCCTTAAGAGAATCATTCCCGGCGCTCACAGATTCCATTGATTCTACATATGGTGTAGTTTCTCATGTAAACAACTTTATAGGATTAAATATTTCAGATACTCCATTTCAGATCATCAAAGCTGCATTTGCAGGTGGAAGTATTCTGATGGCAGTTCTTGCATTATTGATCCCTGTGATTTCTTATTTGACACAGGTTTTAAATATCAAGTTAATGCCAACGGCTGCAACAGCAGGCGGAGATAATGACCAGATGGCTCAGCAGATGAAGATGATGAACCGCACCATGCCATTATTCTCACTGGTAATGTGTTTTACTGTTCCGGTCGGTCTCGGTATTTACTGGATTGCAAGTGCGGTTGTAAGAAGTATCCAGCAGTTCTTCTTAAATAAACATTTTGATAAGATTGATCTGGATGATATTATTGCAAAGAATCAGGAAAAAGCAAAGAAAAAACGTGAGAAAATGGGAATTTCCGAAAACCAGATTTCCAATGCTGCACGTATGAACACAAGACAGGTTACAGCAAGTTCCAAGAGTTCCGTTAAGACAACGGCAGAGAAGGAACTTGAACTTGAGAAGGCAAATGCATTGAAAGCGAATGCAAAACCTGGAAGTATGGCTGCAAAAGCAAACCTGGTCCGTGAATTTAACGAGAGAAATAATAAGAAAAACTAACAGATTATTTTTCAAAAAAGTGTTGGTAAGATAACGTATATGTGGAGGTTATTGTTATGGAGTATATTGAAGTATCAGCAAGAACAGTCGATGATGCTATCACAGAAGCTCTTGTAAAACTTGGAGCTACCAGTGATCAGATTGAATATGAAGTAATCGAAAAAGGAAGCACAGGATTTTTAGGAATCGCAAGAAAAGATGCTGTAATCAAAGTTCGTAAGAAATATTCTGTAGAAGGTGATATCACAGAATTTTTACAGAAAATATTTGCTGCTATGGATCTTAAAGTTGAGATCATTATTGAAAAAGCAGAAGATGGTAATACTTACAACGTAGAACTGAAAGGAGACGACATGGGTATCCTCATTGGTAAAAGAGGACAGACTCTCGACTCCCTGCAGTATCTTGCAAACCTTGCAGTGAATAAAAATTCTGAGGAATACATTAAAGTTAAGATTGATACAGAAGATTACCGCAAGAGAAGAAAAGAGACATTGGAGAATCTTGCAAAGAACATTGCATACAAAGTAAAGAGAACAAAACGTCCTGTTTCTTTAGAACCAATGAATCCTTTTGAGAGAAGAGTTATCCATTCTGCATTGCAGAATGATAAGTTTGTAACAACACACAGCGAGGGCGAAGAACCATACAGACATGTGGTTGTTACTTTAAAAAGAGATAGAGAAAGATAAATTCAAGTATAGAATTTAAAAGACCAGAAGCTGCACGTTACAAAGCTTTATGAAAATGCCGGAAATGATATGGCAGGTTCTTATGAAGTTTTGCGGCGTGCAGTTTTGTACATGGAAAGGATATCACTATGGGAACGGATACCATTGCTGCAATTGCAACTGCAATGACAAGTTCAGGAATCGGAATCGTAAGAATCAGCGGAGACGAGGCAGTTTCTATCACAGACCGTATTTTTGAAATGAAGAATCAGAAAAAGTTAGAAGATATGCCAACGCATACAATTCACTATGGTCATATTCATGATGGAGATGAAGTGATCGATGAAGTTATGGTTGTTCTGATGAGAGGACCAAAAAGTTATACCAGGGAAGATACGGTTGAGATAGACTGTCATGGCGGCGTTTATGTCATGAAGAGAATTTTAGAAACCGTTATCAAATATGGTGCGCGTCCTGCAGAGCCGGGTGAATTTACAAAACGTGCATTTTTAAATGGAAGAATTGATCTCTCACAGGCAGAATCCGTTATTGATGTTATCAATTCCAAGAATGAATTTGCATTAAAAAGTTCGTTGAGCCAGCTTTCCGGTTCTGTTTCAGAAAAAATCAAAGAAATCCGCGGAACTGTTTTACATGAGATTGCATTTATCGAAAGTGCATTAGATGATCCGGAGCACATAAGTCTGGATGGATATCCGGAAAAACTATCCGGTATAGTATCGGATGTGATAAAAAAAATTGATAAACTGCTTGCAAACAGTGATAATGGAAAAATGTTAAAAGAAGGTATTTCAACTGTTATTGTTGGAAAGCCGAATGCCGGAAAATCTTCTCTTTTAAATTCTCTGGTTGGAGAAGAGAAGGCAATCGTTACAGATATTGCGGGAACAACACGGGATGTTCTGGAAGAACAGATTAATTTAAACGGTATTTTATTGAATATCATTGATACCGCCGGAATCCGTGACACGGAAGATGTCGTGGAAAAAATCGGTGTGGAACGTGCAAAGAAATATTTGAATAATGCTGATCTTGTCATTTATGTAGTTGACACATCCACAGCGTTAGATGAAAATGATCATGAGATCATGGAATTATTGAAAGACAGACATGCAATCGTTTTGTTAAATAAATCTGATTTAAGTCCGGTTACAACTGTGGAAGATATCAGAAAACATCTGGACAAAAAAATGATCTCAATTTCTGCAAAAGAGCAGACCGGAATGGATGATCTTGAAGAAACGATCAAAGAAATGTTCTTCTCCGGGGAAGTTACATTTAATGATGAAGTTTATATTACGAATATCAGACATAAAACATCTTTACAGGAAGCTTTACGAAGTTTACATTTAGTATTGCAGAGTATTGCAGATGATATGCCGGAAGATTTTTATTCCATTGATCTGATGAATGCTTACGAGGAACTTGGAAATATTATCGGAGAATCTGTGGAAGATGATCTGGTAAATGAAATCTTCAGTAAATTCTGTATGGGTAAATAAAAAATAATTTGCAGATTGTAATGTGAAAGAGAATCATTCAAAATCTTATATGAGTTGAGGACAGAAAAATGGAAGAGAAGAAGATTCCGTATGTAGAGGAAGAATATGATGTGGTTGTAGTCGGAGCCGGACATGCCGGATGCGAGGCAGCATTGGCGTGTGCAAGACTCGGACTGGAAACAATTATTTTTACCGTGAGTGTAGACAGTATAGCGATGATGCCGTGTAATCCGAATATTGGAGGAAGTTCCAAGGGACATCTGGTCCGTGAGATCGATGCGCTCGGTGGTGAGATGGGAAAAAATATCGATAAGACATTTATCCAGTCCAAGATGTTAAATAAATCCAAAGGTCCGGCCGTTCATTCACTGCGTGCGCAGGCAGATAAAATGAATTATAGTATGGAGATGCGTAAGACGCTTCAGAATACCGATCATCTTACTATCCGTCAGGCAGAAGTTTCTGAAATTATCACGGAAACAACAGCGCTGGAAAATGGAAAAGAGATTCAGAAAATGACAGGCGTGAAAACGTTTTCAGGTGCGGTTTATCATTGTAAGGCAGTCGTATTGTGCACGGGAACTTATCTTCGCGCAAGATGTTTGACCGGTGAGATGATCACATACACCGGTCCAAACGGTCTGCAGGCAGCCAACCATCTGACAGATTCCCTGAAAGCGCATGGAATTGAAATGTTTCGTTTTAAGACAGGAACGCCTGCACGAATTGACAAAAGATCTGTTGATTTTTCAAAAATGCAGGAGCAAAAAGGTGATGAGAGAGTTGTACCTTTTTCCTTTACAACTAATCCTGAAGATGTGCAGATCGATCAGGTTTCCTGCTGGCTGACTTATACAAATGAGAAAACACATGAAATCATCCGGAATAACCTGGACCGCTCTCCAATTTATGCAGGAATTATTGAAGGTACAGGACCAAGATACTGTCCTTCCATTGAAGATAAGGTTGTAAAATTTGCGGATAAGGACAGACATCAGATTTTTATTGAACCGGAAGGAATAAATACGAATGAGATGTATGTTGGAGGAATGTCTTCCTCTTTACCGGAAGATGTCCAGCATGAAATGTACCGCACGCTGCCGGGACTTGAACATGTGAAAATTGTCCGTAATGCTTATGCAATTGAGTATGATTGTATCAATCCAAATCAGTTGTATGCTACTCTGGAATTTAAAAATATTAAAGGACTGTTTTCGGGTGGCCAGTTTAATGGAAGCAGTGGTTATGAGGAGGCTGCCTGTCAGGGGTTAGTTGCCGGAATCAATGCAGCCATGAGCATTATCGGAAAAGAACCGCTGATATTAGATCGCTCCGAGGCTTATATAGGAGTTTTAATTGATGATCTTGTGACAAAAGAAAATCATGAGCCGTATCGCATGATGACTTCCCGTGCGGAATACCGTTTGCTGCTTCGTCAGGATAATGCTGATCTCCGTTTATCAAAAAAAGGATATGAGATTGGTTTAATTTCACAGGAGCGATATGACTGGGTCTGCCAGAAGGAAGTATTGATCCAGAAAGAGATTGAACGTGTTGCCGGAGTCAAGATCGGTGCTAATAAAGAGGTTCAGGCTCTTTTGGAAAGTTACGGAAGTATTCCGTTAAATACCGGAACAACTTTAACAGAACTGATCCGCAGACCTGAGCTTGATTATGAAAAATTAGCAGTGATCGATAAGGAAAGACCTGAGCTGCCTTATGATGTAGTTGAACAGGTTAATATCAATATCAAGTATGATGGATATATTGTGCGGCAGATCAAACAGGTAGAACATTATAAAAAACTGGAAAATAAAAAAATAGCAGAAGATTTTGATTATGATGAAGTACCAAGCCTCCGTATTGAAGCAAGACAGAAGTTAAAACTTTACAGACCGTTATCAATTGGCCAGGCATCGAGAATTTCAGGAGTCTCCCCGGCAGACATTTCGGTGCTTTTGGTTTATATGGAGCAGATGAAATATCATAAAGGAAATATAAAATGACATATAATTTAGAAAAATTTTTAAAAGGTCTGGAAGAACTTCAGATTGAATTAAGCGATAATCAGATACAGCAGTTTATCAGATATTATGAGATGCTGGTGGAAAAAAATAAAGTTATGAATCTGACTGCAATCACAGAATTTGATGAAGTCATTGAAAAACATTTTCTGGACAGTCTTTCCCTGATCAAAGTGTATGATCTCAAAAAAGAAGTTTCAGTGATGGACATGGGAACCGGCGCCGGATTTCCGGGGATTCCTTTGAAAATTGCTTTTCCGAATCTGAAGGTGACACTTGCTGATTCTCTGAATAAAAGAATATTATTTTTACAGGAAGTGATAGAGAAACTTGGATTAAAAGATATTGATGCACTTCACGCGAGAGCGGAGGAGCTTGGAAAAAATAAGGAATACCGTGAAAAGTTTGATCTGGTTGTCTCAAGGGCAGTTGCAAACCTTTCTTCCTTAGAAGAGTATTGTGTTCCTTTTGTAAAAATAGGTGGAAACTTTATTTCTTATAAATCCGGTGAAATTGAAGAGGAAGTTGCTAATGCAAAAAATGCAACATTTTTGCTTGGAGGAAAAATGAAAGAAGTCTATAAATTTGATCTGTATGAGCAGAAAAGATCGTTTGTCGTGATCGATAAGGTGAAGGGAACGCCAAAAACTTATCCGAGAAAAGCCGGAACACCGACAAAGACACCGTTGTAAAAATAATAGTTACTGAGTGATGTAATAATTGGGTGATAAAATAAATCACCATATACATAAACTCCTGTCTTTTTTATGATGCAATAACATGCTTAAATGTAAAAAATTTTTACATTCTATTATAAAACGTGTTTTTAATGCATCATTTGGAGGACAGGAGTTTTTTCTTTTTATTATTAAATTCGAAAATAATCCTACTTTAAAAACATATCAATTGCTTCCGCAACTTTATCGGCAATCTCTAACTGTGGATATTTTTTACAGTTGGATAAGTATACGATTTCATTTCTGGAGTTTGTCTTTTTATAAGAATCTGCAATTGCGATTGCATCTTTCATGTTTCGACTCTCAATCACATAAATTGGAGTTTCTATTTTTTTCAGCGCATGTTCAATACTATTCTTTGTGTAATTTGCTTCCATGCTTGCCATTAAATATTTACCATGACTGAAATTCATGTGGGCTGCTTCGTAGTATGCGTCAATTAATTTGGAAGAAACCAACTGTGGTCTCGCATAATATTCCTCGCGGAAATCTTTGGTGATGTAAGTATTGCTAACTTTGATGTTGTAAAGGAATGTTCCAATCACAGGGAGTTCCAATAATGTTTTTTTCACAGAAGCATATTTATCGGTTGTAATATGAAGCTCTTTCAAAGAGGTCGGATTGATTGCAATAATAGAGTTTGCCAGATCCTTATTCATATTGCAAGCTAACGTTACAAATGAGATTGATTCATTCGATGCAATAATATCTGTTTTTTCTCCAATTACATTTTGGATAAAATCCGTCACAAGCTGAACATATAAATAATTGGTGTAAGTTAAGTACGGTTTTGCAGAGCGTCCACATCCAAGTAAGTCCAGTGTGTAGACAGTATGTTTCTTTTCCAGTTTTCGAATCACTTTGCACCATTCATAAGAAGAGCAGACCGGATCCAGATCGTGAATCAGCAATAACGGACTGCCTGATCCGCGTTTCGTATAATAAATCTGTCCGTTTTTCCAATCGTAAAAATTGCCGTTCTCTGCTTTCAAAATATTCTTGATATCAGCTGTCATATTAATAAATCTGTTAACAAAATGGATTGTTCCAGCGGCAAGAGCTGTCAACAGAAAAAAATGTTTGATATTCTTTTTCATAGAAACCTCCTTATTTATTTTATGATCATTAAAAGATGCATTTCATATAATTGAATAATCGTTTCACCATTTCATAATCATAAATCTTTATTTAATAATATTATATCCGCTTTTTATAACATATACAAATTAATTTTTGAAAAATCATTCATTTCTTTTACATATTTTGAAAATTTTATTTTACTTAGAAAAAATAAGATAACTATAAATGTAGTATAATTGTTTTTAAAATAATGATATGGTATAATGTGCGTATGCAATGAGTAGTGCCAATCGAGAATAGCAGCATTATTAATGATTACTCAAAAGTAAAGGAACAAGTGATTATGGTTATAGAATATTTACAGCAAATAAAAGATTCTTATTTCGAACAAAAACATGCATTAGAAAAACAGTTAAATTTATTGGAAATTCAATTAAAAGAAAATACCGGAATGATAAAAATGTTGGAGGAAACAAATGATTCGTGCTATGAACTGTTTACACCTAGAAATGTTAATTCAAAGAATAAAGCTAAAATTAATGAACTGATGGAAGAACAGAAAAGTATCAATGAGTCTATAGAAAATTTGAAAAATTCTATCAAAGAATATTCTAGTAAGATCGAACAATTAGATCAGATAGTGGAAGAAGAAAATCGAAAAATTGAAATTGTTCAGGAATATACGGAGGCAATGACACAACAGAATATAGTAAGTGAAGATGAAAAGAAATCATCGGAAGATAATTTACTTGATGGTATGAAGAATATTTTGAACCGGGTGGAGTTATGCAGCCAGTTGATTGATATTGATCCAGTTCGATGCAGATTGGAATTAAGTTCTGTTATGAAAATTCTTACTGATCTAATTGAAGAAAAAGATGAATCGGATTTTTGAAATATATATTTCTAAAAGAGACACTTTTCCAAATTAAAATAAATTCATAAATCTATTAGTTAGATAAATTATATATAAAGGAAAAACACATATGAGTAACAAAATATATAAGAGTAAGATGAAAGATGAAAATAGATTACTTGGAAAATTTGTGAATATATCATTAATCGCATTATCAATTATCTTTGTTTTATTATTTTTAAAAATAATAGTAATAGAAATATCATTTCATAAAATGATTACGGAAATGGTTGAGGGGATTGATTATTACATTGAAGATATAGTAATAACAGATAAGGAAACGTTAGAGGACTATAATGGTTCAGAATCAGGATCAACGAAATATTTCTTTTACTATGGACATGATACTGATAAGCGCATGCAAGTAAATCAAAAAGTGTATTCTCAGTATAATGTAGGAGATATGTTTCCAGCTTATACAAAGGATCATTATTATTATGGTTCAACAATTAATTCGGTTTTGCCAAAAACTGAGTATAAAAACAATGAATTAAGTAAAGCCGGTATCGTAACAATCGGTTGCCTAATACTATTACTGCTTATATATAAATGGATTGATAATTTAGGAAAAAAGACAAACAATCAATAGTTAAGATCTTAAAATGTTTCACGTGAAACATTTTAAGGTCTATTTTATATTTTAACAATATTTAGTAGGCTCTTATAATATGAAATACTATAGTTTGAAGTAACACAATAAAAATATAAATGTTTCACGTGAAACATTTTTGGATAATTAATCATAGCATTTGAAATATAGAAGTGTTATAATATACAACGTAGAAAAAAAACAACAAAAATATCTGCTTACAAAATAGTAAAAATATCTAGCTATTATGGAATGAAAATTGATTATATCATGAAGCACAAATCTATGATCGTTATCTATACCCGCTTCGCTCGGTAGATTATATCATACACAAAAAAACACATGATTCACAGAACAGTCTTTATTTATATTATAATAAAGAAACATAATAGCTAATAACAGAACTATGGGAAAGGAAAATATAATGGGTAGAATTATAGCAGTAGCAAACCAAAAGGGTGGTGTTGGTAAGACAACAACAGCAATTAATCTGGCTGCTTGTCTTGCGGAAGCAGGGAAAAAAGTATTAACAATTGATCTTGATCCACAGGGAAATATGACAAGTGGACTTGGAGTAGATAAAAATGAAGTGGAAAATACAGTTTATGAGTTAATGCTTGATGAATGTTCCGTTAAAGAAAGTATGACGGATACGGTTATAGACGGAATGAAAGTAATTCCATCAAATGTAAATCTTGCCGGAGCTGAAATCGAATTATTAGGTATTCCAGAAAAGGAATACATATTAAGAAATGCTGTTGATTATATCAAAGAAGATTATGATTTTATTGTAATTGATTGTCCGCCATCTTTAAATATGCTGACAATTAACGCAATGACAACTGCAAACTCTGTCCTGGTTCCAATTCAATGTGAATATTATGCGCTGGAAGGATTGAGCCAGTTAATACATACCATTGATCTTGTACAACAAAGATTAAATCCAAATCTTTTGATTGAAGGAGTTGTCTTTACAATGTATGACGTGCGCACAAATCTTTCTAATCAGGTAGTTGAAAATGTAAGAAATAATTTAGATGCAAAAATATATGATACATTGATACCAAGAAATATTCGTCTGGCAGAGGCACCATCTTATGGATTGCCAATTAACTTATATGATTCCAAATCTGCCGGAGCAGAAAGTTACCGTTTACTTGCAAAAGAAGTAATAGATAGAAAGGATATTTAAAATATGGCAACCGCAAAGAAAAATGGATTAGGCAAAGGACTTGATTCACTTATTACTAATAAAGTAAATAATGCAAAAACAACAACAGCAACAATAAAACCAGCTGTTAAAAAAGATGAAAAAGTAGTGGAAGGTATACTCGTTAACATTAATAAAGTAGAACCAAACAGAGAACAGCCAAGGAAAAATTTTGATGAGGATGCACTTTTGGAATTAGCAGAGTCCATCAAACAGTTTGGTGTTTTACAACCATTACTAGTACAACAGAAAGATGATTACTATGAGATCATTGCTGGCGAAAGAAGATGGAGAGCTGCCAAACTTGCTAATTTAAAAGAGGTTCCTGTTATTATCAAAAAATTAACAGAACAGGAAGTTGTAGAAATTTCACTTATTGAAAATATCCAGCGTGAAAACTTAAATCCAATTGAAGAGGCAATTGCATATAAAAGACTTTTAACAGAATTCAATTTAAAACAGGATGAAGTAGCGGAACGTGTATCTAAAAGCAGAACAGCAGTAACAAATTCAATGCGTTTGCTGAAATTAAATGAAAAAGTTCAACAGATGGTTATTGATGATATGATTTCTACCGGCCATGCCAGAGCACTGCTAGGTCTTAATGATCTGGAAAAACAATACACGGTAGCTCAGCAGATATTTGACGAAAAGCTAAGCGTTCGTGAAACAGAAAAATTAGTAAAAAAAATCCAGCAGGAAAAAAATCAGAAAGATACGGAAAAAAATAAAAAAATAGATCCGAAATTAGAAGCAATCTGCCATGACCTGGAAGAGAAGATGAAAGGAATTTTAGGAACAAAGGTTGCTATTAATCAGAAAGATAGCAAAAAAGGAAAAATCGAAATCGAATATTATTCCATGGATGAACTGGATCGCATTATGGATTTATTCAGAACTATAGAAAAATAATAGAGTATTTTTATAAAAATCGATTCAATAAAAATAAGTTCGTTATATGAAACAGCAGAAGGAGAAAAAATGATTTCACAGTATTTAGGATTTGATTCAGATTATATTATCATTGGACTAGCAGCACTTGTTTTAATACTTATTATTTTAATGATTATAAATGTAGTTCAAATGAGTAAATTGAAAAAGAGCTATAAGATTTTTATGAAAGGAAAAAATGCAAAAAACTTAGAGGATACACTTATTAAAAGGTTAAATCAGGTAGATGATCTGATAAATGCAAATTCCGCAAACGAAAAAAATATAAAAACCTTATTCCAGAACATGCAGAGAACATATCAGAAAATGGGACTTGTAAAATATGATGCATTTAATGAGATGGGTGGCAAGCTGAGTTTTTCTCTGGCAATGCTTGATGTGAAAAATAATGGATTTATCATTAATGCAATGCACACAAGAGAGGGCTGTTATACTTATATTAAAGAAATCATTGATGGAAATTCAGTGATTGTTTTATCTGGTGAAGAACAGGAAGCATTAAACAACGCAATGGGGGAAAATAACATTGCAAAATAGAAAGACATATTATATAATAAAGTCCGTCTTGTAAATAGTAAAATTGGTTTACATAATTTTAAAAATCGGAAAGGAGGATAGTAGTATGCACAAATTTTTAAGAGCAGTCGGTTTTTCAAAAATCACAAAAGAAGAGCTGAATGATATTTTTCAAAAAATAATAGAGAGACCAATGTTGCAGAAAGTGGCAGAGGATTCCGAAGGTAATGAGTTTGCAGAACTCTCTATCGAGTTTGGAGATTTCTTTGGACTGTCTTTGAGAGGAACATTTAATGAGAATGATTCTTTTGAGATGAGCTACTACTATCCTTATTTTTGTGGTAATAAAATTTCAACGACGGAACAGATTGATATTGAAAAACATGCGGAAAAAGAGTCTTATGCAGGAATCTGTGATGAGGTAAGACTTGGCGTTACATTGATTTTTTATTTGCAGAATGTGGCGGATTATCTGGCTGTGAAAAATAATAAATTTTACATGAGTCAGGCAAATGGAACAGTGCTTGCTGCGCTTTCTACAGAAGGAAAAATTTTACTTCCTATTAATAAAGATGAACATAAGCAGAAGCTGACAGAACAGACTATGAACGAAAGAAATGGATTGATCGCTGCAGCCAGAAAGGGAGATGAAGATGCTATCGAGAATCTGACTTTGGAAGATATCGACACTTATTCCCTTCTTTCAAGACGTGTACAGCATGAAGACATTTTGAGTATTGTGGATTCTTACTTTATGCCTTATGGAATTGAAAGTGATCAGTATTCCATTCTTGGTGAAATCATGGATTGCAGGCTATTGCAAAATTCGTATACAGAAGAAAATGTTTATGCGATAGATATCAAATGTAATGATGTAGAATTTCCAATCTGCATCAATCAGAAAGATCTGATTGGTGAACCAGCAGTTGGAAGAAGGTTCAAAGGAAACATCTGGTTACAGGGAAGTATTAATTACAGAGATTAGTGATTTTTACAAAATCACTAATCTGATGAAAGAAAAAGATTGAACTTCTCTGATAGTTGGAATATAATAAACAAGTATTTGTTCCCTTAGTTAAATGGATATAACGGGGTCCTCCTAAGAGAAAGCCGAGGCATTCCCCAAAGGGAAAAAATGAAAAACAACTTTCAGTTCGAATCTATTCTGAAAAATGCTAAGGGTGACAACAAAGCATTCCCCAAATTGGGGAGCGTTCTAATGTTACCAAATCGAAAAAATCTGTAGATTGACAACTCGAAAAAGAGT
>ERZ773107.446-NODE-446-length-45303-cov-12.120602_pt1 | contig 45303 bp, 42 predicted proteins | sample MGYA00580571_ERZ773107 | MGnify/ENA primary metagenome ERZ773107 (study PRJEB29015, sample SAMEA2737843) | human gut metagenome | biome: human gut; feature: human-associated habitat; material: faeces | place: China | collected 2012 ... | reverse complement strand
GATACAGTGTGACGATAGAAGAAGGCCTCTTACATAATGGTTTTGAAATCGTCAATACAGCCTGGCTCAGCCGTTTTTCCGAGGATTATGAGCAAATCCAAAGAGCGTTTGAAGAAAAAATCGAAGATGCAATCAAGGGCTATCCGGTATGGAAGGTTATGGAGATGTTTCAAAAGATTGGCGAGTTTAAGATGGCCTATCCAACCGGGGATCTGATCCGACCGGCGGATTTGTCAGATGAGACAGACACAGCCATTTATGTAATTGCAAGACAGGCCGGGGAAGGCGATGACCGCAAGTGTCAAAAAGGAGATTTCCTGCTGAACGACACAGAGATTGAAAACCTTAAAATCTGCGCGGCACATTATAAAAATGTCATTGTCGTTATCAATGTCGGCGGCATGTTAGATCTGTCACCTTTGGATGATATCGCCATCGATGCCATTTTGTATTATGGCCAGGCGGGTGAAGAAGGTGGAAATGCTCTGGGCGAGATCTTGGCAGGTAAGACGTCTCCGAGTGGTCGACTAACGGACACCTGGGGGAAGTCCTACGCGGACTATCCAACGGCACATGCACATGAGCAGGAAGGATTGGAGGAAGATTACACAGAAGGTATATATGTAGGCTACCGCTGGTTTGATGAGAAGAAAATCACGCCGCGTTATCCTTTTGGCTATGGTCTTTCCTACACCGATTTTTCTTATGAAAGAAAGGAGATTGGTGCAGAGGGAGTCCATATTCGGATGCAGGTGGAGGTAACCAATACCGGAGCCTATGCAGGAAGAGAAGTTCTGCAGTGCTATGCGCGCAAGCCGGGAAAGTTATATGCCTGTGAAAAACAGTCCCTTTGTGCTTTTGCAAAGACCAAGACCTTAAAGCCGGGAGAGAGCCAGATGCTGCAAATGACCTTTGATATGACGGATCTGGCGGTCTATGACCAGGCCCGGGCTTCCTACGTTCTGGAGGCGGGAGATTATGAAATCCGTCTGGGAAAGGATGCCGTACATAATGAGGCCTGTGCTTTATTGCGGCTGGCCCAGACTTCGCAGACGGAGATCTGCCGAAATGAAGTCGTAAAGCAGGGGGATTTCGCAGAGGAAAAAGGACATATAAGAGAAGATGAAAATGGCAGTGGTCTGCCGATCGTCATGCTTGAGCCGATACAGCCAAAGATACATGCTTACGGATACCAACTGCCGGAAATGACGGATCAGATCCGAAATCACATAGATAGTTTAAGCGAGCAGGAGTTAGCCCTTTTTGCTATGGGGGGTGGCTATTTTACCAAAACATATAACACCGTGCAGGGGGCTTGTGGAAATACAACGAGTCAGCTACTGGATAAGGGAATCCCGAATATCATCATGTCGGATGGACCGGCCGGTATTAACATCCTGCAAAAAGTGGCTTTTACCAAGGGTGGGCAGATTCGCTATATCGACGAACTGCCAAAAGAATGGCAGTACGGTTGGCTCAAGCGCCTGATTCCGAAATGCAGATTTTTGTTTGCCCGTCCAAAAGATACCAAGGTCTACCAATATTGTACGGCCTGGCCAAATGCGACATTAGTGGCTCAGACATTTGATCCGGATTTGGTGGAGCAAATGGGAGCCGGTATTGGCAAAGAGATGCTAAAGATGGGAATTACCATTTGGCTGGCACCGGCACTCAACATTCACAGAGACCCACTTTGCGGACGCAATTTTGAGTATTATTCGGAGGACCCCTTGCTTTCCGGTATTTTTGCAGCGGCAATTACCAAAGGCGTGCAGAGCAACCGGGGCGTGGGCGTTACCATCAAGCACTTTGCCTGCAACAACCGGGAAAAAGACAGAACCAAGGTGAGTGCCAATCTATCTGAGCGGGCCTTGCGAGAAATCTATTTAAAGGGATTTCGGATTGCCTGTAAGGCCAAGCCTTGGGCCATTATGAGTTCTTATAACCGTATCAATGGGGTATATGCAGCAAATAATCGCCAGTTACTGATAGATATTTTAAGATGTGAGTGGGGCTATGATGGTCTGGTTATGAGTGATTGGGATGGTGCAGATCCGTGTCCTTATGAAGAGGTGATCAAGGCCGGTAACAACATGATCATGCCGGGTAGAAAAGACATTTACAAAAAACTCTGCCAGGCAATTGCAAGTGGCAGCCTTACGAGGGAGGATCTGATCCCCGGGGCAGTGCAGGCTCTAAAAGTAATCTTCGCAGCAAAGACAAGTCAGGATTTTTTGCGCGAGCAGAAGGAAAAAAAGGCATAGAGGGGGGATAACATGAACAAAGAAGAAAGAAAATCGCCTTTTCCAAAAGACTTTTTGTGGGGAGCATCGACGGCAGCCGCACAGATTGAAGGTGGCTGGGATGAAGATGGCAGGAGCCCAAGTATCTGGGATGTAGCACCAAAAGATAAGATCAAGCATGGGGAAAATTGTCATGTGGCTTGCGACCATTACCATCGCTGGAAAGAGGATGTAGCTCTGATGAAGGAACTGGGGCTGAAATCCTACCGTTTTTCCCTGTCCTGGTCAAGAATCATGCCGGCACCGGGTCAGGTCAATCAGAAAGGAATCGAATTTTACAGCAATTTGATCGATGCACTTCTTGCGGTAGACATTGAGCCACTGGTAACCCTTTACCACTGGGATCTTCCGGTCTGGGTAAACGAAAAAGGTGGTTGGCTGTCAAAGAATATCGCTCAGGACTTTTGCGATTATGTCCAGGTGGTTGTGGATGCCTTATCGGATCGGGTGCAATATTGGATTACCTTTAATGAGCCACAGTGTTTTTTGATGAATGGCTATATGCAGGGAGCACATGCACCTTTCCGGCGGGATTATCTGTGTTTTCCAAAGATTACGCGCAACTTTATGGTGGCAAATGCCAAGGCGGTTGAAAGAATCCGTAGCCGGGCAAAAAAGAAACCATTTATTGGCATATCGTTTGCGACAGGAGCCAATATCCCAAAGGATGAGATGAGTCAGGCATCGGTGGAAGAGGCCCGCAATAAGACTTTTTACAAGGGTATGGGAACGATGAGCAACCGCTGGTGGATGGATCCTATCTTAAGGGGAGAACCTGTCAGTGCCTATGGAATTTATCGACAGAAAAAGAAGGATATGCCGCTGGTGCAGACCAAGTTGGATTTTATAGGTGTGAACAATTATGAGGCCTTTGATTATTCTGCCTGGGGCGGGGATAAGAGCGTTCAGCGGGAAAACCTGCCTAAGAACTCCTTGGGCTGGGTGATCGATGGCAGGTCCTTGTACTGGACGGTCCGCTTTTTATATGAGCGATATCAACTGCCGATTTTAGTGACAGAAAATGGTATGTGCCGGGAGGATCGCCTGCAGAAAGATGGGACGATAGAGGATGGCGAACGTATCCGATTTATGCAGGATTACCTGAAAAATCTGGAGCGGGCGGTAGCGGAAGGCATCCCTGTGTTGGGCTATCACTACTGGTCATTGATGGATAATTTTGAATGGGCAGAAGGTTATGATCCGCGCTTCGGACTGATCTATGTGGATTATGCCAGTGGAGAAAGAAGAATCAAACGTTCCGGTTACTATTATAAAAAAATAATTGAAAGCAACGGAATGGCAATCCAAGCAAATGAGGAGGAATAAGAAATGAAGGTATTGGGTGTGGATTCCCAGGGAATCCAAAAAGTAATGAGAAAAAGTGATTACATGGCAGATATGTCCGGGCAGTTTGCCTTGGGACTTGTCGGAAATCTGGTTGGCCAGTTGACCTATTTTTATACGGATAAGGTGGGATTGGCCGTTGGCGGTGTGGGTATCGTCATGGCGATAGCCAAATTTGTCGATGCTCTTACAGATGTCTGGTTCGGCAACGTCGTTGAACAATCTAAGGGTGGTAACGAGAAGTATTACAAGTGGATGCTTCGCATGGGCGGCACCGAGCTCATCCGTCGCAAGCTGGGCAAGGACGCCTACGCCATGACCATCACCCTGCTGACCGACTCCCAGGGCAAGAAGATGGGCAAGACTGCCGGCAACGCCGTCTGGCTCGATCCCAACAAGACCAGTCCCTTCGAGTTCTACCAGTACTGGCGCAATGTCGGCGATGCCGATGTCATGAAGTGCATCCGGATGCTGACCTTCCTGCCGCTGGAGCAGATCGACGAGATGGCCACCTGGAAGGATCAGCGCCTGAACGAGGCAAAGGAGATCCTGGCCTACGAGCTGACCAGCATGGTCCACGGCAAGGAAGAGGCCGACAAAGCCCAGAACGCCGCCCGCGCCCTGTTCAGTGGTGCAGCCGATACCGAGCACATGCCCACCACCCAGCTGACCGAGGCAGACCTGACGGACGGCTCCATCGGCATCCTGACCGTGATGGTCAAGGCCGGTCTGGCCGCCTCCAACGGCGAGGCCCGCCGTCTGGTCACCCAGGGAGGCGTTCTCGTCGATGGTGAGAAGGTCGCCGCTCCCACCGTCAGCTTCACGGCTGAGCAGCTGGCCAATGGCATCGTCATCAAGAAGGGCAAGAAGATCTACCACAAGGTCACACTGTAAAGCGCTTTTGCAAAACACAGCAAACCACCCATAACATTAAGAGCCGCCCGCTTCTCAAAACCGAGAAGCGGGCGGCTCTTGTTGCACGTTGAAAATATTTGAGAACGATCGGGCTTTTTTACAGCTCGAATGCCTTCTTCAGCACATCGTAGGCAGCATCTTCGTTTTCTGCGCGAACCAGAAGGGAAATATCCAGATCGCTGGTGGTGATGAGCAGCACTTCGATATCTGCCATGGCCAGAGCGTTCAGGGCACGGGCTGCCACACCGCAGCTGGTGACCATCTCTTCACCGAAGAGGTTCAGCTTGGAGTAGCCCACACTGATGAGCGGGGAGGCCTTGGCATCCTTGTCAAGGTTGGCGGCCGAGATGGCTTTCATCACGAGGGGCAGGTCGCTGGCCGAGGCCGTAAAGCTGAAATCCATGGTGGTGCCATGGGGTGCGCTCTGGCTGATCATATCCACCACGACGCCGGTATCCGCAAAAATCTGCAAATACCGTGCCAGACTGTTGTCCTTGAACTCGACATCCTGGACGCTGATCATCATCAGACTGGGTTCAATGCTGATCTTCGAAACACCGTACATAGTAAACACTCCATTCTGCCCATACGGGCTGCAAGATCCGGCAGGATCACATTTCTGCGATCATGTTACCCATATTGTACAGTCCCGGTTCCTTTTTTGCAAGATAAACAGCGGCATTGATGGCACCGTTTGCAAAAATGCTGCGGGAATAGGCGGTATGCTTGAGGGTGATGACCTCGTCCGGGCCGCAGAACAGCACTTCGTGGTCGCCCACGATGCTGCCGCCGCGCACCGAGCTGATGCCGATTTCCTTGGGGTCGCGCTTCTGGCGGACGGAGGAGCGGTCGTAAACGTAGTGATATGCGCCGTCGTTCTCTTCGTTGATGGCGTCGGCCAGCATCAGAGCCGTGCCACTGGGGGCATCCAGCTTGTTGTGGTGGTGCTGCTCCACGATCTCCACATCATACGCGGCACCCAGAATGGCCGAAGCGCGCTTGCACAGCTCAGACAGCACATTGATGCCGATGGACATGTTGGCGCTCTTGAACACGGGCACCGTGCGGGACAGCTGCACGACCTTGAGCTGCAGCTCTTCGGACAGACCGGTGGTGCAGACCACGATGGGCAGCTTGTGGGCCTCGCAATAGGGCAGGGCCTTTTCCACGGCAGCGGGGGAGCTGAAGTCGATGACCACATCGCCCTTGCCGTCCAGCTTTTCCAAGCTGTCGTAAACGGGGATGCCGTTCTGCTCGCCGTCTTTCACATCAATACCGGCAATGACACGGCAGTCCTCCCGCTGGGCGATCATCTCGCACAGCACATGTCCCATCCGGCCGCCGATGCCCTGAATGATAATATCCGTCATTTGATCTTACCTCGTTCTTTGATTTTCCGAAAAGGCCAAATGCCCGGAAGAACGTTCCACCGGGCATTTGTGCGTTGTTCTGTTGTTATTTCAGGAGGCCTTCTGCGGCAAGCGCCTGTTCGATCTTCTCCTTGTGCGCGTCGCTGGGCTCCACCAGAGGCAGGCGGCAGGCACCGGCGTTCCAGCCCAGCACGTTCATGGCGTACTTGACCGGGATGGGGTTGACCTCGCAGAAGAGGGCGTCTGCCAGCGGCAGGATCTCCAGCTGCAGCTGGCAGGCCTTCCGGGTGTCGCCGTCGAACCAGGCCTTGCAGCAGTCGTGCATCAGCTCCGGCTTGACGTTGGAGACGACGCTGATGACGCCCTTGCCGCCGAGGGACAGCAGGGGGACCACCTGGTCGTCGTTGCCGGAGTAGATGTTCAGCTCGTCACCGCACAGCTGCGCGATCTTCGCCACCTGTGAAATGTTGCCGGACGCTTCCTTGATGCCATTGATGAGCGGGTGCCTGCTCAGCTCCAGAGCCGTCTCCGGGGCAATGTTCAGGCCGGTACGGGAGGGCACATTGTAGAGAATGACCGGGATCCCAGCCGCATCGGCCATGGCGGTGAAGTGCGCGATCAGGCCTGCCTGGGTGGTCTTGTTGTAGTACGGGGTAACCAGCAGCAGGGCATCGGCACCGCACTCGGCAGACTTTGCAGCCAGTGCGCAGCCATGGTCGGTGTCGTTGGAACCGGCACCCGCGATGACGGGCACCCGGTGGTTGACGGTATCAACGGTGAACTTGATGGCAGCCAGCTGCTCTTCATCGGTCATGGTGGAGCACTCACCGGTGGTTCCGCAGATGACGATGGCATCGGTGCCGCGCGTGATCTGGTCCTCGATGATGCGGCCCAGCTCGTCAAAATTGACGCTGCCATCCTCGTACATCGGGGTGATGATCGCTACGCCCGCGCCGGTAAAGACAGGATTTTTCATAGTGTAAGATCTCCTTTTGCTGTGTTTGGGAACGCAGATCAGTCAAAATAGCCCTTGGCGGCCAGCAGCTCTGCCAGCAGGACCGCGCCGCCTGCCGCACCGCGCAGGGTGTTGTGGCTCATGCAGGCGAACTTGTAATCGAACAGGGTGTCCTCCCGCAGACGGCCCAGGCAGACGGCCATGCCGTGCTCGGTGTTGCGGTCCAGCTTGGGCTGGGGACGGTCGTTCTCGGTGAAGTAGTGCAGGAACTGCTTGGGTGCGCTGGGCAGCTCCAGCTCCTGCGCAGGGCCGCGGAAGTTGGCCCAGGCTGCAAGGATCTGTTCCTTGGTGGGCTTCTTGTCAAAGCTCACGAAGACCGCAGCGGTGTGGCCGTCGGAGACGGGAACACGGAAGCACTGTGCGGTGATGACGGGCTTCTCGGCATTGACGATCCGGTCGCCCTCGATGTGGCCCCACAGCTTCAGCGGCTCCTGCTCGCTCTTCTCTTCCTCGCCGCCGATGTAGGGGATGACGTTGTCCACGATCTCCGGCATCCGGTCAAAGGTCTTGCCCGCACCGGAGATGGCCTGGTAGGTGCAGACCAGCGCCTTGCTGACGCCGAAATCCTTCATCAGGGGATGCAGGGCCGGCACATAGCTCTGCAGGCTGCAATTGGACTTGACGGCGATGAAGCCGCGCTTGGTGCCCAGACGCTTGCGCTGTGCCGGGATGATCTCAATGTGGTCGGCGTTGATCTCCGGCACCACCATCGGCACATCCGGGGTGCCGCGGTTGGCGCTGTTGTTGGAGACGACCGGGCACTCTGCCTTGGCATAAGCCTCCTCAAGTGCCTTGATCTCGGCCTTGGGCATATTGACGGCGCAGAAGATGAAGTCCACCTGCGAAGCGACCTCTTCCACCTTGGAAGCGTCCAGCACGACCATCTTCTTCACGCTTTCGGGCATCGGGGTGGTCATGGCCCAGCGGGAACCGACAGCTTCCTCATAGGTCTTGCCTGCACTGCGGCCGGATGCGGCCAGGGTGGTCAGTTTGAACCAGGGGTGATTCTCCAGCAGTGTGATGAAGCGCTGACCGACCATACCAGTCGCACCGACAACGCCAACTTTATACTGTTTTTCCATTTCCAGCACCTTTCCTTTCAAAAAAACGAAATTCACACAGAACGCAGGCTTGCAAACCGGACGCCCATGCAATATAATAGATACTGCTTATACAGATTTTATGATAACATTGATACGACCTTCGTGTCAATCATCGGAAAGGCAAATGCAAAGCATGTTAAAAAAAGATTTTTGGTATGATTTACCCAAAGAGCTCATTGCACAGGAGCCTGCGGCCCCCCGTGATACCGCGCGTCTCATGGTCCTGAGCCAGAAAGACGACAGCATCCAGCACCGGATCTTCCGCGACCTGCCGGAATATCTGGAGCCCGGCGACCTGCTGGTCGTCAACAATTCCAAGGTCCTGCCTGCCCGCATCGTGGGCGTCAAGCAGCCCACCGGCGCAGTCTGTGAGCTGCTGCTGCTCCGCCAGGTCAAGGGCGACCAGTGGGAATGCTTGGCCAAGCCCGGCAAGCGGATGCAGCCGGGCACAAAGGTCAGCTTCGGCGACGGCACCCTGACCGCCGTGGTGGACGAGACGCTGGAAGACGGCAACAAGTTCGTTACATTCTATTATGACACTGAGACCCTTTATGAAAAGCTGGACGAATTTGGCAAAATGCCTCTGCCGCCCTACATCACGAAGCAATTGGAAGACCAGAGCCAGTACCAGACCGTCTATGCCAAGGAGCTGGGCAGCGCCGCCGCCCCCACAGCAGGCCTCCACTTTACCCCGGAGCTGATGGACACCCTCCGCGCCAAGGGGGTCGGCATCGCCGAAGTGACTCTGCATGTGGGTCTCGGCACCTTCCGCCCCGTGATGGAGGATGAGATCACCGACCACAAGATGCACAGCGAGTGGTACTCCATCAGCGAGGAGACCGCCCAGCGCATCCGGGAAACCAAGGCCGCCGGGCACCGCGTCATCGCCGTCGGCACCACCAGCTGCCGCACCCTGGAGGCTGTCGCCGCTAAGTACGGCGAGATCAAAGCCTGCAGCGGCAACACGTCCATCTTCCTGTATCCCGGTGTCCAGTTCCACTGCATCGACGGCCTCATCACCAACTTCCACCTGCCCGAAAGCACCCTCATCATGCTGGTATCGGCGCTCTACGGCTACGAAAAGACCATGGCTGCATACAAGGTTGCTGTGGAACAGAAGTACCGCTTTTTCAGCTTTGGCGATGCTATGCTGATCGTCTGATACAAAATTCGCGCTTTTTGCGATATTTGTATGTAGAGAAAAGCAATGGCTCAATGCTGATTGCGGCAAGAATCCCATCAAGAAAGATAACGATCCGTCGTTCTCTGATACACTATTTCTGATGACGCCGCAGGTCTGCGGCACAGGATGCACGGCTGTTTTCCGTGCACAGAAAGGAAACGTTTATGCCTTCTTTGACCACGTACAAGCTCCTCAAGAAGGAGCACGACGCCCGGCGGGGCGAGTTCAAGACCGTGCACGGCACCGTGCAGACCCCGGCGTTCCAGAACGTCGCAACGGCAGGTGCCATCAAGGGCGGCCTGTCGGCACAGGACCTGAAGGATATCGGTGCGCAGGTCATGCTCTGCAACACCTACCACCTTCATCTGCGCCCCGGCGACAAGCTGGTGGCCGACATGGGCGGCCTGCACAAGTTCACCCGCTGGGATGGTCCCATCCTGACCGACAGCGGCGGGTTCCAGGTGTTCAGCCTGGCCAAGCTGCGCAAGATCACCGAGGAAGGCGTGACCTTTGCCTCTCATCTGGACGGCCACCGCATCTTCATGGGCCCGGAGGAGAGCATGCAGATCCAGGCAAACCTCGGCTCCACCATTGCCATGGCCTTTGACGAGTGCGTGGAGAACCCGGCCCAGCACGACTACTCCGAGGCCAGCTGCGCGCGTACCACCCGCTGGCTGAAGCGCTGCAAGGCCGAGATGGCCCGCCTGAAGCACGAAGGCATCTCGGTCAACCCGGATCAGCTGCTGTTCGGCATCAACCAGGGCTGCACTTTTGCAGATCTGCGCGTGGAGCACATGAAGCAGATCGCTGACCTTGACCTTGACGGCTATGCCATCGGCGGCCTTGCCGTGGGTGAGCCCACCGAGGTGATGTATGAGATCATCAGCCAGGTGGAGCCCTACATGCCTAAGGATAAAATTCGTTATCTGATGGGTGTGGGCACCCCCGGCAACATCATTGAAGCAGTCTCCCGTGGTGTGGACCTGTTCGACTGCGTCATGCCCAGCCGCAATGCCCGTCACGGCCATCTGAACACCTGGGGCGGCATCATCAATATCAAGAATGCCAAGTACGAGCGCGATGAGCGCCCCATCGACCCGCTGTGCGGCTGCCCGGCCTGCCGAAACTACTCCCGCGCCTATATCCGCCACCTGTTCAAGGCCGAGGAGATCCTTGGCATGCGTCTGGCCGTAATGCACAACCTCTGGTTCTACAATCATCTGATGGAGCGTATCCGCGATGAGCTGGATGCAGGTACCTTCACGGCCTTCCACGACAAATATGTGAAGCTTCTGGACACCCGAATTTGAGAATAAACCTTGAAACGGGTCGTTTAAAAAGGTATAATAGTTTTATCTGAATTTTGAGAGGAGACTTTGCACCATGCAATTTCTGACCACCACGTCCGAGGGCTACATCAGCCTGTTCTTCACGCTGGCACTGATGCTGGTCCTGCTGTACTTCATGATCTATCGTCCTCAGAAGAAGCAGGAAAAGAAGGATGCCGCCATGCGCAGCAGCCTGGAGATCGGCGATCAGGTCACCACCATCGGCGGTGTGATCGGCCGCGTCGTTGCCATCAAGGACGACACCTTTGTTCTGGAGACCGGCGCAGACCGCGTGAAGATCCGCTTCACCAAGACTGCCATCGCTTCTGTTGAGAAGCTGAACATGGACAAGGCTGGCTCCGACAAGAAGTAAGCCTTTCCCGCCAATGCATAATGAACACGCCTCCCTGCATAGAGTTCTGGCAGGGAGGCGTGTTTTTATGTCTGAAAAGAAGAATTTTGCATCGGTGCTTCGGGTCTGGCTTCTGGCAGGCCTTGTTGGGGTCCTGGCATCGGCCTGCAGCCTGCTGGGGTTTTCTGCATGGATGGCGTCACACCATTGTTCCGGCTCTGTGGCCGTGCCGCTGGCCGCAGCTGCGGTGGGGTTTGGCAGCTTTTGCAGTGGATGGGTGACGGCGTTCTGCAAACAGGAGCGCGGTCTTTTCTGCGGCATCGCACAGGGGCTCTGGTTTGCGGCGCTGCTGTTCGTGCTGGCGCTGCCGTCCGGCGTGTTTATGGAAAGCGCGGCATGGATGCGCTTTGCAGCGGTCATTCTGTGCGGCAGTCTGGGCGGCTTCCTTGGTGTGCGCAGCCACCCGAAAAAACATCTCGGCTGAGGGAAGGGGAACGAACGATGTGGATCTATGAACCGGATGCCCCCCTTGCAAATCACACTGCACCGGATGCGGCAGAACGATCGCTGCTGCCGGTCCCGGCATGCGATGCGAACACATTCGAAAATGAGGCCCCACAAGAAGCACCCGGCACAGTGCAGCCGGAAGTGCATGCAACGGCCCCGGCAGCGCCCGTCCCTGCCCGGCGGGGTGCTGCGCAGGCCTTTCCGGGCAGTGGAATGCTGGCGGCGGCTTTTCTGGCCGGGAGCGCTGCTGCCGGTGTCCTGTACGCGCTGTGCAATGCGCCGCAGCTGGAATGGCTGCGCGCTTATCTTCAGAGCTGGCTTGCGCTTTTTTCGGCTTCCGGTACCCATGCGGCGGCAGCGATCTTTACGGCAGAATACATCACCCTGTTGGCCGCGGCGACCTGCCTGTTCCTGCTGGGCTTTTCCGCTTTTGGGCCGGTGCTGATCGTTCTGTTCATGATGCTTTATGGGGCCGGGAACGGCATCCTGACGGTCCAGCTTTTTTCCGGGACAAGCCTTGGCGGAAAAGCTCTGCTCCTTTTGCTTACCGCAGTTCCGGCATCTGCGGCGGCGGCCTGCCTGTGCCTTCTGGGCGCGGCAGCTCTGCGTGTCAGCGGCCGCATCCGGGCATACTCTTTCCGGACGGTGCATCCCGGTGCGGAACGCCCGGGCGCGGCAGTGTTATTCCGCCAGTACCTGCTGACGCTCGTTCTCTTTTTGCCCTTGTGCGGGGCGGCAGCCGGGCTGGCCTGCCTGGAAAGCAGGCTGTTCTGAACAAAACGCAGCTGCTTTTCTTGCAGGAAGAACCGCAGTGTGCTACAATAATGAAAAACATTATGTGAAACAGCAGGAGAATATCCATGAAAGAACCGAAGCTGAAAACTGTATACGTCTGTTCCAACTGCGGGGAGACAAGCCCTCGCTGGATGGGCCGCTGCCCCAGCTGCGGCAGTTGGAACACGATGAATGAGGATGTTGTGGCCGAAGCCCCGAAGGCGGGCACCACGGCCGCCCGGCAGGCGGCCGCTGCCAGACAGGAAGGCGTGACGACCCTGACGGCAAAGCGCCTTTCGGAGATCAGCACTACGGAAGAAAAAAGCCGCATTTTGACCGGCATCTCTGAGCTGGACCGCGTGCTGGGTGGAGGCATCGTGCTGGGCGGCGTGGTGCTGCTGAGCGGTGAGCCGGGCGTGGGCAAATCCACGATGCTGCTGCAGCTGTGCGGTGCCATCTCGAATCAGCACACGGTACTGTATATCACCGGTGAGGAGTCGGTGCGGCAGGTCAAGCTGCGGGCGGCGCGCCTGAAAGTGCCGCAGGAGAACATCTTTCTGGCCGCCGAGAATGACGTGGACGAGATCTGTGGCCTGATCGAAAAGGAAAAGCCGGACCTTGTAGTCATCGACTCCATCCAGACCATGCGCTGCATGGACATTGCGTCTTCGTCCGGTACGGTCAGCCAGGTGAAGGAGAGTGCCGCGCGGCTGCTGGCTGTGGCCAAAAAGCAGGAGATCCCCATGTTCATCGTGGGCCATGTGAACAAGGACGGTGCCATTGCAGGCCCGAAGGTGATGGAGCACATCGTGGATACCGTGCTGTACTTCGAGGGCGACAAAATGCTGCCGTATCGCATTCTGCGTGCGGCCAAAAACCGCTATGGCTCCACCAATGAGCTGGGTATGTTCGACATGACCGGGCAGGGCCTTGCCGAGATCGAAAACCCGTCCCAGATGCTGTTGGAAGGCCGTCCGCTGGGTGTCTCCGGCAACTGTGTGGCCTGCACCATTGAGGGAAGTCGGCCCATTCTGAGCGAGATCCAGGCACTGGCCACAAAAACGAATTTTCCGGCCCCGCGCCGTGCCTGCAGCGGTTACGACTACAACCGCATGAACCTTCTGATCGCCGTGCTGGAAAAGCGTGCAGGCTATTTCTTCGGCAATCTGGATGTTTATGTCAACATTGTCGGCGGTATCGCTCTGCGGGATACCGCCTGCGACCTTTCCGTCTGCCTGAGCATGGTCTCGTCGCTGCTGGACCGCCCGGTCAGCGATAAGCTGATCGCCATCGGCGAAGTAGGCCTGGGCGGTGAGGTGCGCAGTGTGCCGAATCTGGAGCAGCGTCTGCATGAGGCAGAGCGCATCGGTTTTGAGCGGGCTGTCATCCCGAAGCACAGCCTGAACCACCTGAACCCGGCGGATTATCCGGGAATGCAGCTGATCGGTGCGGCTTATATCAGCGATGCCATCAACGCACTGAAAACCGACCGCTTGTAAGAGGGAACTATGTCGATCTACCTTGATGAAAAAAATCCGGGCAAACACAAGCCCTTTGAGGATGCCTCGCCGGACGTCGTGGCCTATGTGCGCTATCTGGAAGTGATCGCGGGCAAGAGCGCAAACACCGCCTTCAGCTATTACTGCGACCTGCGCGGGTTCAGCCGCTTTATGAAGCGTCGGCGCGGGCTTGTCCCGGCGGACTGCGAATTGAAGGATATCGACCCGAAAGGCTTGGATGCCGCGTTCTGGGCCAGCGTGACAAAGGAAGATATCTACGAATATCTGTACTTTCTGGGCAGCGAATGCGGCAACAAAAAGTCCTCGACCGCTCGGCGGCTCGCCAGCCTGCACGGCTTCTATGATTATCTGGTCAATCAGGTCAACAAGCTGGAAGCTGACCCCACAGCCGCCATCCATCCGCCCAAACAGGATAAAGTCCTGCCCAAATATCTGACGGCAGAGCAGTCCATGGATCTGCTGGAAAGCACCCAGTTCCAGAGCGACTTCCCGGAGCGGGATTACTGCATGGTGGTACTGTTTTTGAACTGCGGGATGCGTCTGGCAGAGCTGGTGGGCATGGATCTGGAAGACATCGATATGGAAAACCGTCAGATTCGGCTGTTTGGCAAGGGCCATAAAGAGCGCATGGTCTACCTGAACGATGCCTGCATGGAGGCGCTGCAGCTGTACCTGAACAAGCGCAACACGATGGAAGGGCTTTTGCCGAAGGAACGTGCGGTGTTTATCACCCGGCGGCGCAAGGAGCGCATCGGCAACCGAAGGGTGGAACAGCTGGTGACCGGTGCCATGAAAGCAGCCGGGCTGAAGGGCTTTTCCACTCATAAGCTGCGGCACACCGCTGCCACGCTGATGTACCAGACCGGCAATGTGGATATCCTGACCCTCAAGCAGCTGCTGGGCCACAGCAGCGTTTCCACGACCCAAATTTACACGCACCTACAGGAATTTCAGGTACGGACGGCTATTGAGGAAAATCCGCTGGGCAAGGTCTCGCGTAAGAAGACCTCTCGTGCAAGCTTGGATACAACAGGAGCCGAGGCAGGGAAGGCCTTTGGGGAATCTGATGCGTCTTTGAACGAAAGTGACGTATTTTCGCCAGAATTCAAAGACGAATCGGATGAGAATGCCCCCGCACCAGCGCTTACAGGTGCCGCCAAGGAAGGCTTTGGCCTGGATCTGCCTGAAGGTGCGCTTTCGGAACCATCGGATCCGACATCGGGAGCCCGATGAACCGTGGGTCATGTGTACGGATTTTTACTTAACGCAGATGAACGATTGGAACTCCTGACAAACACTGTCGGACAGACAGATGCTTGCCGGGAGTTTTTTGATGGTGTTTGCAAAGCCAATGTGAACGGTAAAAAGAAAACCACGCCGCGAGAATATCATAATAATGAAAGCAAACGGCGAACGGATAAAGAAAGATTGCGTTTGAATGGAAATGGAAAAACAAATAAAACAGAACTTGTAACAACAAAAAATGATAACCAAAGCAAAACCAAGCTCAAAGAGTCCGCAGAGCCCAAATGGAGCCAGACAGCCGAAAAAGGCTCAAAAACCGGAAAAGTGGCTTTTTTCACTTCCCCATATTTCGCATAACGTGCATTATACGAAACAATGGCTATCAAAAAAGCTGCCGCCCTTCTCTCTTTCTACAGAGATTCCGGCGGCGGTTTATGGTGCTCCGGGCGTATTCCGGCATCGTTTTGTAAAACGGTTCGTTCATACTTGTATTCCCGGGTGGATGCCGTGTTCTTTATAAAGGCACTTCAAAGGAGCGAAACGCGCTTTTTCTTCTTTGGGGATGCGATGTTTTTTATTCCAGCAATGGCTGTGTGCCAAAGTATGCGCAGACCGCTTCATAATAGATTCGCGCCACCTTCCGGCAGCCTTCCTCACTGCCAAAGCGTTCCACATCCTCTGCACTGGTCACAAAGCACTGTTCGGCCAGAACGGCCGGGCAATCCACATCTTCCAGCAAGGTGAAGCTGCGCTCTGCCCGTACTTCGGTGTGGGTACTTTCCACAAGCTGTTTCTGGTCGTTTTCCAGATAATAAATGTATCGGACTCCCCCGCGCCCACGCAGTGAAGCCCCGGTAGCCTGCATTCCGCTGGCCAGCAGCCGCGCAAAGTAAAAGCTTTCCGCGTGCCATGTGCGGCCCGGCACCGACGGATAGCACTCAAAGCCTGCCGCGGTGGAGCCATTGGCTGCGGAGTTTGCATGGACGGAAAGCAGCAGCTGTGGGGCCTGCGCCCTGGCCGCAGCTGCACGCTCGGCGGGTGTTGCGGTCACATCAAAGCTTTCCCGCGTCTGCAGCGGGATATAATTGGAGTCCTGCTCCAGCCATTGTAGCAATGCAGAGGCCGTCGCTGCGGTAACATCTTTTTCTTCCACGACTCCCCTTGCGCCCGGGTCGCTGCCGCCGTGCCCGGCGTCGATCGCCACGCGGTATGGCGGGTCACCGACCTGCGGACGGAAGTCGTCGTCTGAGATGATTTGACGTTCCGGCACCTGCGTGGAGGTCCGGAGTGCTTCCCGCCAGAGAAAACCGGCAAACACGAAGGCCAGCGTGCAAAAGCACAGCACGAGCGCTGTGCCGAGGAGCGGGCGTTCCTTCCGCTTGCTTTTTCGTTTTCGGTGCGGTGCTGCGTGACGATTGGCCATGGGATGTACTTCCTGTCTGTTTTACTCGATTTTATTATAATACGAGTATACTCGGCTTTTTCTTGCCATGCAAGCAAAAACTGCCCGGGCAGAACGCTCAGGCAGTTTTTGAAAATTTGAAAAGTTCAAATTTACTTCAGCTCGACCACGGTCACGCCGCTTTCGCCCTCGCCATAGCGGCCCAGACGGAAGCTCTTGACCATGCGGCTGCCGCGCAGATGCTTGTGGATCGCCGTGCGCAGGGCACCGGTGCCGTTGCCGTGGATCAGGTAGACCACCGTCTGCCCGTTCAGGATGGCACGGTCGATGAAGGAATCCACCTCTGGCAGAGCTTCATCCACGGTCAGACCCAGCAGGTTGCACTCCATCTTGGCCGTGCGCTGCACCCGCTCTACCCTGCCGTTCGGCCGGTTTGCGTCGCCAGTCAGGCGGGAGTAGCGCTGCTGCGCCTTGGTCTGCGGCTTCTTCTCTTTCACCAGTTTTTCCGGCTGCTTCAACCCCTTGAGCGGGACCTTCGTCTTGATGATGCCCGCACGCACCAGCACGTCGCCGTTTTTATCCGGCAGTGCCATCACGGTGGCCAGCTGGTTCAGCTCGGCAATGCAGACCTCCTGCCCCACCTTGACCTCTTTCAGCGGCACGAACTCCTTGACGGGGTTGTGCACCACCTCGGTGCCCATAAAGAGTTTTTCAGACTCCTTCTTGGCGATCTCGCGGGCGCGCTGGGCCTTCTGCTGGGTGCTCATGCGCTCATCCTTTTGCAGCTGACGCAGCTCGTCCGTCAGAGCATAGGCCTGGCTCTCCACCTGCTGTGCCAGTGCACGGGCCTTGGCACGGGCTGCTTCCAACTCATTTTCGCCCTGCTGGATCAATTCATCGCGCTTCTTCTGGGCCGCTTCCAGCTGGTGAGAAGCTTCGTTTTTCAGCTCCTCGACCTCGTTCTGGCTCTCTTTCAGCTGCAGTTTCAAATCATCCAGCTGGCCCAGAACGGCATCCAGCCGCTTATCTTCGGCAGAAAGATGCTGCTGTGCCGCTTCGATGACCCGCTCCGGAATACCCAGCTTTTCGCTGATGAGAAATGCATTGGATTTGCCCGGCACGCCGACGCTCAGTTTGTAGGTCGGGCGCAGGGTTTCCAGATCAAACTCACAGCTGGCATTGACGACACCCTTTGTTTCCAACGCGAAGACCTTCAGTTCTGCGTAATGGGTGGTGGCCATCAGCAGTACGCCGCGGCGGCGCAGTTCTTCAATGATGGCGACGGCCAGCGCAGCACCCTCGGCCGGGTCCGTACCGGCACCCAGCTCGTCTAACAGGACAAGGGTGTGCGGCATGGCCAGTTCCAGAATGCCGGTGATCTTTTTCATGTGGCCGGAGAAGGTGGAAAGGCTCTGTTCAATGCTCTGTTCGTCGCCGATATCCACCAGGAATTCATCAAACACGCAGATCTCGCTGCGCTCGTCGGCCGGGATAAGAAAGCCGCACTGTGCCATAGCGCACAGCAGACCGGCCGTTTTCAGGGTGACGGTCTTACCGCCGGTGTTCGGGCCGGTGATGATGAGGGAATCATATTCCCTGCCCAGTGCGATATCCACCGGCACACACTTTTTGGGGTCGATCAGCGGGTGGCGTGCACGGATGAGCGAGAAGGAATTGTCGGTGCGGACGGCGGGTTTGAATGCCTTGAGGTCCAGCGCCAGACGCGCCTTTGCCAGCAGCACGTCGATGTCCAGCATGGCCTTGTAGCTGTACTGGAACTGCGGTTCAATGGTTGCCACCTGTGCAGTGAAAGCTACCAGGATGCGCTCGATCTCCTGCGCTTCCTGGGCGCGGTACTGCAAAATGCGGGCGTTGGCCTCCACAACGGCCTGAGGCTCCACAAAGACCGTGGCACCGGTGGACGACACATCGTGGATGATGCCGCTCACCTCGCCGCGGTACTCGCTCTTGACCGGCACAACATAACGGCCGTTGCGCATGGAGACCACGCTCTCCTGCAGGTACTTGGAGGTGTCCATGTTGCGCACCATGCTTTCCAGCCGGTCACGGATGCTGTTCTCGGTGGCGCGGATCTTCTTGCGCAGGTCGTTCAGGGTGTAAGAAGCGGTGTCTGCCATGGCGTCCGGTGCCAGAATGGCGCTGGAGATCTGCTGTTCCAGCCCCGGCTGCGGGGCCAGAGCATAGAACAAATCGTCCGTCGGCAGGGCGTCGTGTTCCGAAGCGCCGTACCAGCTGGTCAGGTTCTGGAAATTGCGCAGGGCACCTGCCACCATCAGCAGTTCGCCCATGGACAGTACACCGCCCTTGACGGCGCGGGCCGCCAGCTGGCTGACGCCCTCGACCCCGCCAAAGCGCGGGGAACCGTTTTTGATCAGCAGCGTGTTGATGGCATCGGTCTGCTCCAATGCATAGCGCACTTCGTCCGGGTCACACTGCGGCTCCAGCGCCAGCAGCTTTTCCCGGGCCTCTTTGCACACACAGCCTTCGGCAGCGCGGGCAATGATCTTATCCAGTTCCAGTGTCTTTAAGTAACTTGTTTCCATAGATATTCCTTTTGGGTCAGGGCAGGACCGATTTCAGAAAGCTGTAGCTTTTCAGCGGCTTGTCCAGATGGACCAGCGCATAGTGCTCTGCCACTGCGGAAAGCTTTGCCAGGCTGCCCAGAGAGATTTTGAATGCAAATATTTTTTTGTCGTCCACAAGGCAGATGTGCCGCAGCGCATACAGCGCACCGCGGTCCAGGTTGCAGCTTTTGCCCGCTTTTGCGGCACAGTCTGCACACAGCAGATGCCCTTCCTGCACGTCCAGATAGAACGTGTCGCCCTCGTAGGCACCGCAGTCTCGGCAGCACGCAAGCTGCGGCATAAAGCCGCATTCACTCATGGTGCGCAGCTCAAAAACAGCCTTGACCACGCGCGGGTCTGCTTTGCCCTTGCTGATCATGTACAGGCAGTTGAGCAAAAGCCGAAGCTCCTTTTCCGCCTCCTGCCCGGTGGGCGAAAGGGTGTAGGTCATTTCGGCCAGATACATGGCCACGCCTACGCCTTCCAGACTTTTGGAGACATCATAAAAGACGTTCTCAACGTCTGCCTCCTGCACCACATACATGTTGCGGCCTTTTACCAGTGTGAACTCGGAATAACAGAACAAACCGCAGCCGCTGAACAGCTTATTGGTGACCCGCATGCTGTTTTTGGCCAGTGCCGAGATCACCCCCAGCTTCGGGGTCAGGATCGTAAGGATCCGGTCTGCTTCCCGGTATTGTGTTTCTTTCAGCACCAGGCCCATCGTCACAAAGGGTTCCATCGTCTGTGCCTCCTGTCGGCTGTTCCTGATGTTTGTAGTCGAGATACCGGAGAATGTTCCCCGTGCAGGCAAACGCCTGCCAGCTGGCCTGAACGTTCATGGGGTATCCCGCCTTCCCTGCATGTGCTTTTGGATAGTGTCCGGTATTCCTCGGGTATTCATGCAAGGAAAATCTGCCCTGTCAACGGTTGTTGCTGTTCTGCTTGAAGCCGAAGTTGTTCAGCAAAAACTCGTTGTCCCGCCAATCCGACTTTACCTTCACCCAGCACTGCAGGTTGACGCGGCAGCCGAGGAACTCCTCGCAGTCGGCACGGGCAGCGCTGGCGATCTTTTTCAGCATGGCACCGCCTTTGCCGATGACCATCCCCTTGTGGCTCTCGCGCTCACAGTAGATGTTCACGTCGATGTCGATCAGGTCCGTGCCCGGGCGCTCTTTGAAGCGCTCCACCACCACGGCGATGCCGTGCGGGATCTCGTCCCGCATGTAGAGCAGGGCTTTTTCACGGATGACCTCTGCCACCAGCTCTTTTTCCGGCATATCGGTGTAAGCGTCATCGTCGAAGTAATGCGGGCCCTCCACGGCGTAGCGGCTCAACGCATCGAACAATGCTTCGCAGCCGTCGTTATCGCGGACGCTGACGGTATAAATGTCATCGAATACGCCCAGCGCCTTCAATTCTTCTTTGCGCGCTTCCAGATCGGCAGGCTCCTTGACGAGGTCGGTCTTGTTGATGACCGCAATGGCCGGGCCGCCGCTGCTGCGCAGCATCTCCACAAGAGTCATTTCCGATTCATTCAGCGCACCGTAGGGCTCGAACAGCATCATGGAGACGTCCACATCCGCAATGGAATCGCTGGCGGTCTTGTCCATTCGCTTGCCCAGCTTGTTGCGGGCCTTGTGCACGCCCGGGGTGTCCAGCAGCACATACTGCAGCGGACCGCGGGTGATAACGCCAGTGATGCGGGTACGGGTGGTCTGCGGCTTGGAGGTGACGATGGCCACCTTTTCGCCCACAAGCAGGTTGGTCAGGCTGGATTTGCCCACATTGGGGCGACCGATCACGGCGACAAAAACGGAAGATGTATCATAATGACCCTGAATGGGTGTAGCGTTACTCAAAATCAAGCTCCTGTCTGTTGTTCGTGCGGCATCCGCACAGTGATTTCCGATCGTTTGGCTTACTCCGTGTAGCTGACGGTGCGGGGCAGACCCAGCTGCAGCAGAACGGCTTCCTCTTTTTCGCGCATCCGCATGGCCTCCAGGCCGCCGTTCTCGTGGTCGTAGCCCAGCAGGTGCAGCATGGAGTGCACGGTCAGAAAGGCCACTTCGCGCTGCAGCGGATGGCCGTAGAGATTTGCCTGCTCCAGGGCACGCTCCATGCTGATGACGATATCGCCCAGCATCATGCAGCCGTTGTTCTCGTCCACATCGTATTTGCCGTTCTCGCCCAGAGGAAAGCTGAGCACGTCGGTGGGCATCGGCTTGTTGCGGTACTGGTTGTTCAACTCGGCAATGGCCGCATTGTCCACGAAGGTGACGCTGATCTCGGCGGGTGCATCAAAATGCTCGTATTCCAGCACTGCGTTGCAGGCGCGGCGGATCAGGATGCGCAGGCCCGAAGGGACCTTCACGGCCTTCTGGGAGTTGGTGATCAAAACTTTATTGGACATAAATCAGTCCACTCCTTTCCATTTTTTCGATCAGAGTTCTGTCTGTTTTTTTATTTTTCCGGGTGTGCAGCTTTTTCATACGCTTTGATGATCTCCTGCACTAAGCGGTGGCGTACAACATCTTTTTCGGTGAAATAGCACTGCGCGATGCCGTTGACATTTTTCAGCACATGCAGTGCATCCACAAGGCCGCTGCGGGTGCGTTCCGGCAGGTCGATCTGGGTCACGTCACCGGTCACGACCACCTTGGAGCCCACGCCCATGCGGGTGAGGAACATCTTCATCTGCTCGGGCGTGGTGTTCTGCGCTTCATCCAGAATGATGAAGGAATCATCCAGCGTGCGGCCGCGCATGTAGGCCAGCGGTGCCACTTCAATGATCTGCTTTTCCACCAGCCGCTCATAGGTCTCGGCACCCAGCATATCGAACAGGCCGTCGTACAGCGGGCGCAGGTAGGGGTCCACCTTCTGCTGCAGGTCGCCGGGCAGGAAACCCAGTTTCTCGCCGGCTTCCACCGCCGGGCGGGTCAGCACGATGCGGGACACGTCCTTGGCCTTGAAGGCTTTCACCGCCATGGCCACGGCCAGGTAAGTCTTGCCGGTGCCCGCCGAGCCGACGCCGAAGGTGATAGCGTTGGTGCGGATAGCGTTCAGGTATTCCTTCTGGCCCAGCGTCTTCGGGCGGATGGGCCGCCCTTTCACCGTGACCGTGACAAAATCTTCGGTCAGCTCCTTGACCCGCTTCTCTGCCCCATCGTGCGCCAGGCTGATGCAGTAGCGCACGGTCTGATCTTCCAGCGGCGTGTGGTTCTCGATGAGGAGAAGCATGCCTTCCACAGCGCGGTTCGCGGCCGCAACATTGGCGGCTTCGCCCGAAAGGCGGAGCTGCGTGCCCCGGCAGACCGCCGTGACGGAAAACTCCTTTTCCAAAAGGCGGATGTTCCGGTCACAGTTGCCAAAAACGGCAGCCGCGATCTCCACACTATCCAGTTCGATATTCTTTTCTGCCATGTGCTCCTCCCGAAAAGACCTAGTTTGATGCTCCTATTGTACCACCAAAACATCAATTAGAAAACTGTGAAAATTGCACAAAATATTTTTCTCTCCTCCATCGCTTTTTCCATACACACGATCAGGACTTCTGCTACGGAAGTATTTCTTTCGTGCAGGGGCAAAAATGCTGTTTTGGACAGAGTGCTGCGTTTACTGCAGCAAAATTTTCAAAAAAGGGGTTGACAAATTATATCGTCAAGCGATATACTGAATTTGCGATATATCGCTTGACGATACATCGAGCTTCGATAGAACGGAGGTGAACCCTGCAATGGAAAACCTTGCATTGACCGAATCCACCTATTACATTCTGCTTTCTCTCTACCGCCCACAGCATGGTTACGGCATCATGCAACAGACCGAGCAGCTTTCCGGCGGGCGGGTCCGCCTTGCCGCCGGGACACTGTATGGCGCGCTGAACTCCCTTTGTGAAAAGGGCTGGATCCGCCAGCTGCCAATTGAGCATGGCAGCCGCAAAAAAGAGTATCAACTGACCGACGAGGGTCTGCTGATTTTGAAGCACGAACTGGCTCGTTTGCAGCAGCTGGTTGCAAACGGCGAGAGCATCTTACAGGAGAAATTGTGATGAGCGAACGAAAAACCATCCACCGGGTCTTTTGGGAATGGGACTTTGAAAAAGAGGAGCGCTGGCTGAACGAAATGGCAATGAACGGCTGGGCGCTGGAAAAGGCGTATTTCGCCACCTATATCTTTGCGCCTTGCGAGCCGGGCGAGTATATTTTCCGCATGGAGATGAACTCCAATAAAGACTACCGCAGCTTTGTCGAGGGACTGGGTGCCGAATACGTTGGCAGCTGTGTGACCTGGATGTATTTCCGCCGCAAAGCGGAGCTGGGTGCATTCGATCTATTCTCAGACATCGACTCCCGCATTGCACATCTGGACCGTATCGGCAAGACCACCTGGCTGCTCTGCCTTGCGAACCTGCTCATCGGCGTTTCCAACCTGCTCGGCGGGCGGACGATTTCCATCATCAATCTGCTGTGTGCCGCACTGCTGTCCTATGGCCTTGGACGCATCCACGGCAAGAAGGAAAGCCTGGAAAGTGAGCGCCTTCTGCACGAATGACTTTGTCAAGCCTTTTTGCGCCACAACCGCATAGAAAAACAAAACGTATCTTTGGGCAAAACGGCAATGGCAACTTTTCCTTCCATGTGCTACAATAGCAAGCGTTGTGCGGCCTGCATTCCGGCAGCCGCGTTCGCGTTATAAAGAAGAAAGCACAAAGGAGAAGGAACGATGGAACAACTTTTTCTGATGCCCGGCGAAGAACGCTGCGAACGCTTCAAGGATGGCAACGGTGTTCCAAAGGTCCACTACTCCTACTGCTCCATGCGCGGTGCATACTTCGACTGTGAAAGCCGCAGCCTGGAAGAAGCACAGCGTCTGTGTGAGGACTGGCTTGTCGGCCAGGACCGGTGCTATCGCAACTGAACCATATAACAAACCAGAGCCTTCGCTCCCCTTTCGGCAGGACGCCGGAAACAGGGGCGAAGGCTCTTTTTTCGTTTGTATCAGGTCCAAAGCTGCGCGCAGACAAGCTCCAGCACACTGCCCGCGATGCAGCGGGCCTTATCGGAGATCAAGAAGCAGTTGGAGAGTTCTTCTTTGCGCGGGTCCACATCGGCCACCTTGAAACCGGGCACGACCGGGTACCCGCTGCGCAGCAGACCGCGCAGGATGCCGGTGATCTGGGTGGTCACAGGCGTTACCGTTCCGTCTTCTGATTCAATGTGGGCAATGGTCTCGCCTGCTTCCACAATGTCGCCGATCTTCCGCACATCCACAAAGTTGCCTGCTGTCTGCGCATGGATGACTCGCTCTTTGCCATAGCCGCCGATCACGCCGGGGATGCCGGTATTCGGGATGGCAGTGCCCTCCCGGATGATGCGGCCCAGACGATGCCCGCGCTTTGTTTCTACCACCACGTCCACATCCTGCCCGGCGGTAAAGCCCGGGCCAAGGGCGATGGTCAGCGGGGCCATATCGCGGGTCGTGCCGAGGTTCTTCTTGGCAAGGATAGCGTCGATCACAATGTCCGGTTTCACCTGCCGGATGCTCTCGCCCGCCGAGTCCACCAGAACGGGCACCGCATTCGCAGCCCAAACGGCCTGCGCCTGTTCCAACGTGTCAATGCGGACAGCACGAAGCCCTTCGACCGTCGTCTCGCCCTCATAGACCGCTTCGCACAGCGACACCTGCCGCCGGATGGCTGCCGGGTGCTCTGCTTCCAGCACAAGGATTCGCAGGCCTGCGCTCCACAGCCGGTGGATGGTGCCGGTGGCAAGGTCGCCGCCGCCGCGCACAAGGATCAGAGAATCTTTTTTCATGAAAGTGCCTCTCCTGTTTCCAACAGCGTGAGCAAAAGCTCCATGGAGCCGCCGCAGGCCGCCACCGCTGCATCTTCGTTTTTGCCGTCCGCAGAAAAATGAACGGTCTGGTGCGCCGGTGCCTTGCCCGCCAACATCTCCTGCGCGGCAAGGATGGTGCGGTGCTCCATAATGCCGCCGCCCACACTGCCGGTCAGCGTGCCATCCTGTGAGATCAGCATTTTTGCACCCACCTCCCGCGGGGTGGAGCCGTGCCGGGCAATGATAACGGCAAGCACCGCTTTCTGTCCGCTCTGGTCTGCGTGCTGCATCGCATCCAGCAGTGCGGACGAAAAGCCCTCGGTCTGCGGGCGGGCGTTCTTGACCGAGACCACCTGTGCCAGAATGGAAAGTGCAATTTCCTCTGCCGTCTGGGAGCCAATGGGCAGGCCGATGGGGGCACAGAGTGCTTCCACACGCGGCGCATCCATGCCCTGCTCCAGCAGTTGACGGCGCACCAGTGCGGCACGGCCTTTGCTGCCCATCATGCCCACATAGGCGGCAGGTTTGCGCAGGATCTTTTCCAGGCACACCACATCAAAGGCGTGAGCACGGGTCACCACCACAAAATAGGTCTCAGATCCGCCGGGCACCTGCTCCAGCGCCGCTTCGAAGGGTTGGCAGAGCACGGTGTCTGCGCCAGCTGCCCGCAGCTGACCGGCATATTCTTCGCGGTCATCCATTGCCAGCATCGGCAGACCCAGCAGCTTTGCCAGACGGACTACAGCCGTGGCCACATGACCGCCGCCGCAGACGACAAGCTGCGGCACGGCACCAAAGCGCTCCACAAAGACCCGCTGCCCGCTGATCTCCTGCACACCGGTCGCCGTGCAGCTTTGCAGCGCAGGCAGATTTCGGCGAAGGAGTTCCGTCTCGCCGCACTGCCACACCGGCACACCCTCACATAATAATAGCTGTTCCCCAGCGCATTCCCCATCCAGCACACAGGCCAGCGTACGGCCGCCCTCAGCCCGCCTGCTTTGGACCGCCTGATAAAGCGGCGTTTCGTTCATCGTTTCGTCCCTCCTGGTCTCACTGTTCTACTGCAGCTACCGCATCATAACGGGCCGGGTCCAGCTTGTGCTGCCACTGCTCAAACTCCTCCGGCAGCATCCGCCACGCAAGACCGCAGCCCGCCGAGATCTCGCGCGGGAGCGGGATGATCCGCCCCGGGACACCGCATTCTGCGCACTGCTTTTCCCACTCCATCGCTTCCAGCGTTGTATGAAAGGAAAGCACGACATAGGTCTTTTTTATCCGCATCTTATGCCTCCTGTGCAAGCTCCCGCACGGCAGCGGCAGCCTGCAGAACTTCGGCTTCCGTGTTGAAGTGCGAAAAACTGAACCGAACCGTGCCCTGCTCCGCTGTGCCAAGTGCCTTGTGCATCAGCGGGGCGCAGTGGGCACCGGCCCGCACGCAGATGCCGTATTCTTCCCACAGAATATCCGCGATGCGGGCGGAATCCTCATCCCCGATGTTCAGCGAGACGATGGGTGCACGCGGCGTCATCTCCGGGTCACCGTAAATTTTCACGTTCGGCAGGTCCCGGATACGCTCATAAAATAGCACAGTCAATGCCTGCTCTCTCCGGGCAAGTGTTTCCACACCCTGCGCCAGAATCCACTCCACCCCGGCACACAGGCCCGCAAGGCCCGGCACATTCAGGGTGCCCGCTTCCAGTGCGGTGGGCATCTGTGCCGGGTGCTGCTCGTCAAAGCTGTGCACACCGCTGCCGCCAACCACCAGCGGCCGAACGGAAAGCCCCGGGCGTACATACAGCCCACCGGTCCCCTGCGGGCCCAGTAGGGCTTTGTGGCCGGTGAAGCACAGCACGTCGATGCCGAGAACCTGCACGTTCAGAGGCAGTTCTCCGGCCGTCTGCGCCGCATCTACGATCAGCAGCAGGCCGTGCCGGTGTGCAAACTCCGCCGCGCGGGCAAGGTCGGTTCCGTTGCCGGTCACGTTGGAAGCGCCGGTCACCACCAGCGCACGGGTCTCCGGGCGTAGGAAGCCTTCCCACTGGTCATAGCGCAGGCGGCCTTTTTCGTCCACACCGGTGAAGCTGAGGTTTACGCCGATTTCCCGCAGATGGTACAGCGGCCGCAGGACCGAGTTGTGCTCACACACGGTCGTGATAATATGGTCGCCCGGGCGGAACAGCCCGTCCAATGCCGTGTTCAGCGCCTGGGTGGCGTTAGCGGTGAACGCAATGCAGGAAGGGTCCGGTGCATTCAGCAGCTTTGCCACTGCGCACCGCGCCGCATACACCAGACGGCTGGCGTGCAAGGTCGGCTCGTGGGCACCGCGTCCCGGGTTGCCCGCCGTGCGCAGAGCGTCCAGCATGGCCTGTTCCACCTGCAGCGGTTTGTGCAGAGTGGTGGCGGCATTGTCCAGATAGATCACGGCTTCACCACATTACCGGCCTGGGTCAGCTTTTCCACGATGGTGTACATATTGGTCACACTGCCGACGGCCAGCTTTTCGGTCAGGCCATAGAAGTTCAGGCAGGTGCCGCAGGTCATGATCTCCACGCCCTGTGCTTCCAGTGCCTTCAGGTCTTCCAGCATGGGGGAGCCCTCACAGGTCAGGGATGCGCCGCCGTTATAGAACAGAATCGTTTTGGGCAGCTGATCCTGCTGGGTGAGTGCAAAGACGAACGCCTTGAGCAAAGTCTTGCCCAGTTCCTCGGCGCCAATGCCCATTTTGTCCGATCCGATGGCCACCACAGTATCGGTGCGGGTATCCGGTGCACAGACCGGTGCTTCTTCGGCAGGTGCGTCTGCCGCTTCACCTACGGTAAACAGCACGCGGTATTCCCGCTCTGCCAGCTTTTCGGCACTGTACTGGTAGCCCTTCTGCTGGGCCATTTTGGTCAGGTTTTGCACGGCGATCTCGTTATCCACCAGCACTTCCACCTCACCGGCACCCTTCAATTCGGAAATTGCCTTTTTGGCCTTTACAACAGGCAGCGGGCAGGCGTCACCACGGGCATCCACATTCAGCATCATTATTTTGTCCTCCAGTTAATATTTTACGGTAATTTCCTGTTCGGCCTTGGGAATGATCTCGCCCACGATTTTTGCGGGCAGACCGGCCGTCTGCAGCTCTGCTTCCAGTGCGACGGCATCTTCCGGCGCAGCGGCCAGCAGCAGGCCGCCGGAAGTCTGCGGATCAAACAGCACTTCTTCCATGGCAAAAGGCACCTGTTCAAAGGTGACGTAAGGCCCGGTATGATTGCGGTTGCGCTGCCCGGCAGCGGTATAGAGAAAATCGTTGGCTGCTTTTTCGGCACCCGGCAGCACCGGCACTGCATGTGCGTCGATGATGCAGGAAAGTTTTCCGCCCATCATCTCGTGCAGATGGCCCAGAAAGCTGAACCCGGTCACATCGGTGGCAGCATGGACGGTATACTTTCGGCTGATCGCGGCAGCGGTCTTGTTCAGCATCGTCATGGACGCGATGGCACCGGCCATGTGTTCCGGGGCAGCTTCGCCCACACGGTTCGCCGTACAGATCAGGCCCACACCCAGCGCCTTTGTCAAAATCAGCTTATCGCCGGGCTGGCCGGAATCGTTCGTATACATTTTTTTGGGGTCCACAAGACCGGTGACGGACAGGCCGTATTTCACGCCGGTATCCGCGATGGAATGGCCTCCTGCAAGGCTTCCGCCCGCTTCAGCCACCTTCTCGGCCCCGCCGCGCAGGATCTCGCCCAGAATGTTCAAATCCATACTCTCGGGGAAGCAGACAAGGTTCAGTGCCGTCTTCACTTCGCCGCCCATGGCGTAGATATCACTCAGGGCGTTGGCTGCGGCGATCTGCCCGAAGGTATACGGGTCATCCACCATTGGCGGGAAAAAGTCCACCGTCTGAACAAATGCAATATCGTCTGTGATGCGGTACACCGCCGCGTCATCCCGGCTGTCGTAGCCTACCAGCAGGTCCGGGTCTTTTTCGCCGCGCGGCAGCTTTTCTAGAATGCGGCTCAGTACGCCCGCGCCCAGCTTGGCCGTACATCCGCCGCCGGTGCAGAATACAATTTTTTCTTCCTTGCTCATGCACGCTCTCCTTCTTCAAAATGGGTCAGGACGCAAGGCACACCGTATTGCTTTTTTAGAAGCTCGGCGGTTTGCCGGGCCAAAGCAGTGCGTTCATCTGTGTCCACCTGATTGATCACCGCATAAAAGCGGCGGCTGCCCACAGCCTTTCGGCCGCCCGCTTCGCTTGCCAGCAGCTTTGCCAGCAATGCGGGCGTCAGGGCCGTATTGCCCGGGACATGCAAAAACTGCCCGGCAAGCTCTGCTCGAAAGCAGACTTCTTCCAGCGGCTTTTCCAGTGCCGAAGCACCTGCTACCGCCAGCACGATATCGCACTGCGGCAAAAGCACCGGCTCATGCGCCGCCGGGGCCTTGCAGGGCATCCGCTTGGCACCGTCCGCTTCGATCAGAACGAGGTCGGCAATTGCCATCCAGCGTTCCAGCTGCTCCTGCGGCGGGGCGGTCAGTTTGCCACCGGGCGCGGGCGTTCCGGCCACGGCATAGCTGCCGCGCTCCCACAAGCGGAAAAGGTCTGCGTCTGTCTGCGCAAAGACTTCGCCCGGCGGTTGCTGGATGTGGGTGGTGGTCGCGGCCAGCACCCGCCAGCCCTTGCGGGCGCAGTGCGCAGCCATGTTATACATGAGGGTCGTCTTTCCGCCGCCGCCCACCAGCGAGATCACATGACCTTTTTCGGCCAGAAACGGGAACTGCAGTTCGTCGATCATTTCTGCTTTTCTGCCACCGCCATGGCGATCTGTTCCGGCGTGATGGGCAGCTCGTAGAACCGGGTGCCGATGGCATTATAAATGGCGTCCGAAATGGCGGGCAGCGGCGTGTTGATGACGATCTCGCCGATGGACTTTGCACCAAAGGGGCCGTTGGGCTCGTAGCTGCTCTCGAATTCGACATTGATCCTGCCCACATCGGTGCGGGCAGGGATTTTGTACTGGAACAGCGAGTTTTCTTCCGGGTAACCGTTTTTATCGTAGGTGATGTTCTCGGTCAGGGTCATGCCGATGCCCTGCAGCAGGCCGCCTTCGGCCTGCACGCGGGTCAGATTGGGGTTGATGGGTGTGCCGCAGTCCACACAGGCGTCAAATTCCAGCAGCTTCACTTCGCCGGTCTCGGTGTCCACTTCCACCTCGGCGGCACCGGCCATGAACGGCGGCGGCGACAGGGGCGAAGTGTGGGTCTCGGTGGCTTCCAGCGGCACCATGTGGCCGAACTGAGAAGCATAGGCAATTTCCGGCAGAGACTTTTTCTGTGCCGGATCTTCGCTCTTGAACACGTCTTTTCCGTCAAACTCCACTTCGTCCTCGGCGCATTCCAGCAGCTCGGCACCCAGCTTGCAAATTTGAGCGCGCAGCTTCATGGCGCATTTTTCGGTGGCCTTGCCGGTGACATAAATGGTGCTGGACGCGTAGGAGCCGGAGTCATAGGGGGACGTATCCGTATCCGCACCAAACACCGTGATATTATCCAGCGGGCAGTCCAGCACTTCGGCGGCGATCTGCGCCAGCGTGGTGTCACAGCCGGTACCCATATCGGCGGCACCGATCATCAGGGTATAGAACCCGTCATCGTTCAGTTTGAGGGTGGCGCTGCCCACGTCCATGCCGGAAATGCCGGAGCCCTGCATCGCCATGCCCATGCCGACGGCGCGTACTTTGCCGTTGCCCATATCGCGCATGGGATACTTGTGCTCCCAGTCGATCATCTCCCGCACCTTGACAAGGCAGCGGTCCAGCGCACAGCTGGTGTTCACCGCGCCATAGTAGGCCGGCATCACGTCGCCTTCCTGCACGGTGTTCTTCAATCGCAGCTCGAAGGGGTCCATGTTCAGTTTGTGGGCCAGCTCGTTCACGGCAGATTCCACCGCAAACAGGCCCTGGGTCGCGCCGTAGCCGCGGTAGGCACCGGCAGACATATGGTTGGTGTAGACGACATCACTGACAAAGCGGAAGGCCTCGGCCTTGCCGTACAGCGGGATGGACTTGTGGCCGGAAAGGCCCACCGTCGTGGGGCCATGCTCACCGTAAGCGCCGGTGTTGGACAGGGTGTACAGGTCGATACCTTTCACGATGCCGTCTTTGGTGGCACCCAAGCGGACGTGCATCTCCATCTCATGGCGCGGTGAAGATGCGATCTGGCTTTCCACGCGGCTGAAGATGATCTTGGAGGGCTTCTTGGTCTTCCAGGTCACAAAGGCCGGGTACACCTCACTGACCGCCGTCTGCTTGGCACCAAAGCCGCCGCCGATGCGGGGCTTCGCCACGCGCACCATGGTCTTGGGGATGTGCAGGGCGTTTGCGATGTTGCGCCGCGCATGGAACACGATCTGGGTGGAACTGAGCACGTTCAGGCGTCCGTAGGTGTCAATGGAGCAGTAGGTGCGGAAGGTCTCCATCATGGCCTGCTGGCAGGCTTTGGTGTGGTACACATGGTCGATGATGATATCGCTGGCAGCCAGCACGGCATCAATGTCGCCGGAGCTGCTCTCGTCATGGGCGCAGAGGTTGCGCTTGTTGTCGGCCCCCACCGGACACAGGCTGACCCAGTTGTCCTCCGGGTGGACAAGTACCGGGTTATCCTTGGCGGTGTGGTAGTCCAACACGGCTTCCAGTACCTCGTACTCCACCTTGATGAGCTTGAGGGCCTTGTCCACGCATTTCTCGTCCTTACCGGCCACGATGGCCACCACATCGCCCACAAAGCGGACATGGCGGTCGATGAGCAGACGGTCGCGCGGGCTGGCTTCCGGGTAGGTCTGGCCCGCCTGGGTGTAGCGGGGCGCATCCTGCGGCACATCTTCCCAGGTGAAAATCGCTTCAATGCCGGGCACCTTTTTGGCAACCGCAGTGTTGATGTTCTTGACAATGGCGTTTGCGTGCGGCGAGCGCAGGAGCTTGACAATGAGGCAGTCCTGCGGGATCACATCGTCCATATAGACGGGCTGGCCGGTGACCAGCTGCATAGCGTCCTTTTTGCGGAAGGGCTTATTGACAGTGTTCATTCCGCGGCCTCCTTCTGCTTTTTCCAGGCCAGAAAGTTCATAATGCCGCGCAGCTGGCCTTCGTAGCCGGAGCAGCGGCAGAGGTTGCCGGAAAGATATTCCTTGACTTCTTCCTCACTGGGGTACGGGTTCTCGCGGAAAAGCGCCAGTGCATTCATGATGAAGCCCGGGTTGCAGAAACCGCACTGCTCTGCGCCCTGGTCAGCGATGAAGGCACCGAATTCGGCGCCTTCTGCCTGCAGGCCTTCCAGCGTGGTGACCTGATGACCGCTGGCCCGGGCCGCCAGCACTGAGCAGGAAAGCACCGGCTTGTCGTCCAGAAATACCGTGCACAGGCCGCAGTTGGAAGTCTCGCAGCCGCGCTTGACGCTCTTGCAGCCGTGAGCCCGGACAAAGTCGATCAGCAGCATATCGGCCGCCACATCCTCCGTGACCTTGATGCCGTTCAATGTAAGGGTGATCTGCATTTAGTTTTCCTCCTGTACCGCGCGTGCTTCCAGTTCCACAACGGCACGCTTTGTCAGTACGCCTGCCAGATGGCGGCGGTATTCGGCGCTGCCGCGCATGTTGGAGCCGGTGACGACCTGCCGTGTCACTTCGTCAGCCAGTTTTCGGGCAAGCTCCTGTGCGGGCACGCCTGCCTGTGCCGGGAACGCATAGAGCACGGCCTTCAGCGGGCGGGCACCGATGGCGATGCGATAGCTGCCGTCTGCCAGCCGGGCCGCAGCGCAGGTCAGCACCGGGATATCGGTCTGACTGTTGCGCACGGACTGATAGAAAAATTCGGCTTTTTCTTTTTTCACGATCAGGCGCACGAGAATGTCACGGTCGTAAGGACGCTCGGCATAGTCGCGCAGCGGTACGATGCCGCCCTTGTACAGCTCCACGGAGCAGTCCATGGCCATGAACAGGGTGAGCACGTCCGAAAAACCGAAACGGCTGTAGATGCTGCCGCCCACGGTGGCAAGGTTGCGCAGCTGCACGCCCACGATGTGGCGCAGGGCTTCCTTTACGGCACCGTGGGTATAAGCGGCAAGGCCGGGGTGTTCCTCCAGCTGGCGCAGTGTGACCATGGCCCCGATGGAAAAGCCGTCTTCCGTTTCTTCAATGGTGTCCAGCCCCAGGCCGGACAGGTCGATGGCTGTGCCGACATTGATGGTCTCCATCTTGAGCCAGATCATGCCGCCCAGCACGCGGTTGGGCTTTTTCTGGTTCAGCTGCCAGGCTTCTTCCAGACTTTCGGCCCGTTTATATTCGCGGATCGTCATCATAGATGCAGGTTCCTTTCTTTTTTATCGCTTCTTTTATTTTAGCACAGATTGCGTTTGAATTACAACTTGCGTTATAATGTTCTCGGAAAGATTTTGTCAATGGACGGAGGATACAGAAATGGAAAACCAGCTTGCTGCAGGGTGTGTCATCATGGCATCCGGCCTGAGCCGCCGCTTTGGCTCCAACAAGCTTCTGGCACCCTTTTGCGGCCAGCCCATGCTCTGCCGTGCTTTTGTCGCAACGGATACGCAGGCACTCGCCGCCCGCATCGTGGTGACCCGCTCTGCCGAAGTGAAAGCCCTGTGCGAAGAACACGGCGTTCCGGTGCTGCTGCACAGCCTGCCCGGGCGCAACGATACCGTGCGGCTGGGGCTGACAGCGCTCCTTGAGCAAGTGCCGGGGCTGTTCGGCTGCATGTTCCTGCCCGGGGATCAGCCCCTGCTGTGTCGGGAGACGGTGGAGGCCATGATCGGCATCTCCGGCTGGGATCATGAGACCCGGCTGGAACGGCAAAAAGAAACAGAACGGGAGATCTTCCGTCTCGGGCATCGGTTCAAAAATGACCCAGATCCCCTTGTCGGAAGCCCCGTTCTGTTTGAGCGCGGATATTTTGCCGAGCTGTGCGCCCTGCCGGAGGGCAAGGGCGGCAATGTTCTGCTCAAGAAATACCCGGAACATGTTCATACGGTCTACATTGCGGACCGGAACGAGCTGGCAGATGCCGACACGCCCGAAGCGCTGGCAAAGCTGGAAGCACTGGCCCGGCGGAACGGCTGAACGTTACGCAGCCTTGTCATCCTTCGGCAGCAGCACATTCAGCAGGATGGCCACGAACGCAGCCGGGACGATGCCGGACTCGCCGCAGATCAGCTGGAAGGCGTGCGGGGCCTGTGCCAGAATGCCGCTGTTGGCACCCATGCCGTAGCCCACACCCAGAGCCACCGAAACGATGGTAAGCTGACGCGGGGTCATCTTTTCCTTGGTGATGAGCTGGATGCCGCTGACCACGATGGAGGAGAACATCATGACGGCTGCGCCGCCCAGAACGGCCTGCGGCATGATGGAGATCAGTGCGCCCAGCTTCGGGATCAGGCCGCACAGGATCAGGAAGATGGCACCGGAAGCCAGTGCCATGCGGTTGACCACCTTGGTCATGGCCACCAGACCCACGTTCTGGCTGAAGGAAGTGTTGGGCAGCACGCCGAACAGAGCCGCAAAGGAGGAACCCAGGCCGTCGCAGATGACGCCGCCGGAAAGCTCCTTATCGGTAGGCTCACGATCCATGCCGCCCTCCATGACACCGGAGATGTCACCCACGGTCTCAACAGCGGTAACAACGAACATGATCATCACCGGCAGAATAGCGCGCATATCAAACACGATCTTGACCGGCATCAGCTTGGGAATGGCAAACCAGGAAGCCTGTGCCACCTTGTCCCAGTTGAGCACCCATGCCTTGGTGAACTCCACGCCGTCGGCGGTGACGCCGGTGGTGGGCAGAACAAGGCCCATGACAAAGGCTGCCACATAACCGGCCAGAATGCCGATCAGGATGGCCGACGAGCTGAGGAAACCGGTGGTCCAGTGTTTGAAGATCAGGATGACCACCAGCACAAACAGCGCCAGCAGCAGGTTCTCCATGGAGCCGAAGTCCTTGGCGCTGTTGCCGCCGCCGAAGGAATTGATGCCGACTGAGATCAGCGAAAGGCCGATGGAAAGCACCACCGTGCCAGTGACCACCGGCGGGAAGAACTTGCGCAGAGGCTTCAGGAAGAAACCCAGCACACTTTCAAAGATGCCGCCGATGATGGATGCACCCATGATGGCACCATAGGCCAGCACACCGCCGCCCATGCTGCCGACAACGCTGTTGAACACGCCGATAAAGCCGGAACTGGTGCCCATGATGATGGGCACGCCGCCGCCCACGGGGCCGATGGTGAACAGCTGCACCAGCGTGACCACACCGGCCACGAACATGGCGCTCTGCAGCAGGGTGACCTGCAGGTCTGCAAACTCACCGCCCGCGATGCCGCAGGCGCTGGTGATGATCAGCAGCGGGGTCAGGTTGCCCACGAACATGGCGCAGACATGCTGCAGACCCAGCGGGATGGCCTGCTTCAGGGACATCTTGGCGTCGAACTGATATGCCGACTCCTCGAGCTTGACTTCCTTCAAATGTTCCACTCTCCTCAGACTTTGACAAAATATGATGATTTTCGGAAGCTTTACAAAAAGCGGATTCATTATAACAAAATGGCAGATTCTTGTAAATTAAGTATGACTTTTCTGTGAACACCCAATTTGCGGCACAGGCATTTGTTTTTTGATCAAAAACACAAAAAAGCAGGAAGAATGCGTATCCGCTCCGGTTTCAGAGGCTGGACATTCGCGCAGTTCTTCCTGCTTTTTGCTTCAATTCTTTTGATTTTTGTGCGATATGGAAATTTTACTCTTTCGCAAGGCCATAATCCCGCAGACAACGCCGGATGCCCTGCTGTGTGGTGTCGAACCGGATGCCGAAGTGTTCCAGCTTTGCAGTATCCATCACAAGATTCCGGGTCCAGGTGTCTTCTTCGATCCGCACATGGATGCCCATTGCTTCGGCAAACTGCCGGGCCGTGCACACCATATCCCCGGCATTGCCGCTGCCAAAGTTGTACACACCGCCGGGCAGTTCCATGGCGGGTTCCAGGTTTTCAATCACCTGCCGCACATAGGTCACGCCGCGGTGGTCGTTGCGGGAAAAGCGTACGCTCTCCCCTTTTAAAGCAGCATGCAGAAGGTTCAGCGGCAGGTTGCCCCGGATGGGCAGTCCGTAGCCGGGCAGGTCATACATCCAGGCTGCGCGCAGGTGCACTGAATCCGGGCAAAGAGCCAGTACCCGCTGCTCTGCTTCCAGCTTGTATTGGCCGTAAACATTCGCGGGGTGCACATCCAGCGTTTCCGGCAGCGGACCGGTCTGCTTCACACCGGCATAGATCTGGTCTGAGCTGAACGCCACCAGCTTTGCGCCGACCTGCCGGGCAGCCTTTGCCAGCCAGACCGGCAGCTCTACATTGGCACGGTAGGCTTCGGCCGGGTGCTGAGTGCAGTACCCGGTATCGGAGATAGCTGCCATGTGAAGGATGATGTCCGGGTGTTCAAATTGGATCACCTGCCGGACGGAAGCTTCGTCCGCTGTGCGCAGAAAGCCCCTTGGCAAGGTGCAGAGCTCATATTTTCCCTGCCACTGTTGACAAATGCGGGAACCGACGAAGCCGCCCGCACCGGTAAGCAAAATCTTTTTCATGGAACCTGCTCCTTTCTGGAAAAAGTATAGCATATCGGCGCGCAAAACGCAAAACTGCCCGGGAACGCCGCAGCTCCAGGGCAGTCTCATGGAACGATCAAAGGAAAAATTCCAGCACAAAAACCACGGCGCAGCAGGCAACAGATACCTGGAACAGGCTTGCGCCGAACCATGCCGCCGCAATGCCTACCACCAGCGCCATGGCACCGGCCGCCGGGCTCTGGGTGGCATTGACGATGGCCGGGAAGGTCATCACAGACAAGGTAACATAAGGCACATAATACAAAAACGACTGGATGAAGCGGTTCTTGATGGGCTTGCGGATCAGCGTCAGCGGCAGGATGCGGATGGCGTAGGACACCAGCGCCATGACCGCGATGTAGATATAATTGTTATGCGTCATGCTCTGCCTCCTGCTCGTCTTGATTCACCGGGAAAAGGACCGCCGCCGCGCTGGAGATCGCCACGGTGAGTACGATGGTGCGGGTGCCCTCCGACAGGGCCGAGATGCCCGGCAGGTAGTTGCACACAAAGCTCAATGCAAAGCTGATGGCGACCAGTGCCGCCACCACCTTGCTCTTGCGGGCCGGCGGGATGATGATGGCAAGGAACATGCCGTACAACGCCACGCTCAGCGCACTGACTGCCCGCAGAGGCAGCAGGTTGCCTGCAATGATGCCCAGCGCCGTGCCGGTAGCCCATGCCGGTGCCGCCAGCACAATGGCACCATAAGTATAGTACGGGTTCAGACTGCCCGGACGCGCAATGGTGATGCCAAACAATTCGTCCGTGACATCATAGCCGATGACGAGCCGGTGCCAGAACGGCGTACCCGGCGCAAAGCGCTGTGCCAGAGCACAGCTCATAAGCAGATAGCGTGCATTGGCGATCAGGGTGATGACCGCCACCTCCAGGTAGGTCGCATTCGCCATGATGATGGCAAACGCGGCGTACTCACCCGCCGAAGCATTGTTCAGCAGGCTGACCAGAAAACCCTGAAATGGGGTAAAACCTGCCCGGCGGGCCGCAATGCCCAGCGAGAAGGACACCGCAAAATAGCCCAGCGCAATCGGTACACCGTCGCGCATGCCTTCGCAGAAGGTCTTTTTGCTGAACGCCCAGACAGGCTTTTTGGCATTGACAAGCTCCGGGGTAAGGATCTTTGCTTCAGAATCCATTTACACTTCTCCTTTCCTATTTCGAAACACCAAAGCCTATTATACTCCCCTGCTTTCGGAGAAGAAAGAGGTTTTTGCTTTATTTGGCACGCAAAAAAGAGAACGCCGCCGGGAAACGGCAGCGTTCTTCGTCAATTTATACACCCGGCACCAGAAAATGCTGCGCCTGCGGCAGGGTCTGCATGTCTGCATCCAGACCGTTGGCCGCCCGCATCTGCGCCGGTGAAACATGGAAGCGGCGCGCAATGGCGAACAGCTCCTCGCCTGCCTGCGCGTAGTAGATGCGCAGGGCGATCTCCGGGTCCGGCGGGGTCAGTTCATCGCCCAGCTCGATGCTGCCAATGCCCTGCTGCACCGTGCGGCAGAGAATGGCGCCCTCCGCCCGGGCTGTGACCGTGACTTCCAGCGTGCCGCCCGCGCAGCTGCACTGGACGTTCTCGGTGCTCAGCCAGCACTCGGCACTGAGCTGGGCACCCGGCGGGCACTCTGCCGCCAGCGGAAAACGCAGCTCCATCGTTTTTTCATAGCTTTCCAGCTCACCCAGGCTGTTCTCGGCAAAGGCAGTGGCAACGGCCCGGGCAGTGAGCACAGCCCCTTCTGCCGTCATGGATGCCTGCGCCGGGCCGTAGGATACAAAACAGGCCCGCAGCTGTGCCCCGGCGTCCGGCAGCGGGCCGGAAGCAGTGGCTGCAGCCGTCTCGTTCAGGGTACAGGCCAGCTGCTCCACCGCAAGCTCCTGCGGCGTGATGGCGATCTCGAACTGGGTCGAAAATGCATCTGCCACTATCTGCAGCTGGAAGGGCCGCCAGGCGTGCAGATGCATCATCACGTTGACGGTCAGCTGGCTTGCAGCGTCCTGCTCGCCTTCGGCAAGGGTGAAGCCCACCGGTTCCAGCACGCACAGGCATCTGCAGTCCTCCGTGACGCCGTCCAGGTCCACGACCTGATTGAATGGCAGAGCTGCCGCCTGACTTTGCAGCGCCGTCTCGCCCTCAGCACGCCAGGCGCACAGGGCACGGATCTCGCCCTTGACCACTGCCTTGCCGGACAGCAGCTTTATCTCCCGCACAGACGCTGTACCGGTGATATCCAGAATGGCGGCGGGGCGCTTTGCAAACACCAGCTCTCCTTCGACAGTGACCAGCTTTTCCAGCACGGCGGCACTGCGCACACCGGTGAGCGTCTGCAGGCGCTGCTCGATGCCACCATCGGCCAGCGCTGTGATGACTTCGGCCGGGCTTTGGGTGCGCAGCGTGACGATGAGCCCAAAGGCCCCGCGCACTTCGATGCGGTGTGGGTTCACCGCCCGGCAGTTGAGGTATTCGGTCTGGCCCTCCACCAGCGCTGTCCAGCTGGCGGCAGGCAGCTCCGGCACCTCCAGCTGTTTTGTGAAGGGCAGTTTCTGCTCGGTCTGGCACAGACCGGCCCCATCCTCGCCCTGATAAAACACGGTGCAGCGCAGATAGCCTTCCAGCGTCAGCCGCCCGGGCTGCAGCTGCTTTTGCAGCACCACCGGCTTTGCAAAGCACTTGACCAGCTTGAACACCGGCGGCAGATAGTCGGAGATCAAAATCTCCGTTTCCAGCGGGAGTTCTGCCTTGACGGTGCAGTCTGCGCCCGCCTGCGGCAGGGTATCCCGAAAAATCTTCAGTTCCATGCAGTGTGCTCCTTTCCCTGTCCGTCTCTACTGGAAAGGTATGCACCTGCCGGGTGCCGTATGCCACAAAAAAGAGAGCACAGGCAAAACACTGTGCTCCCTTGCAAAAAATCAGTTTTCCCGGAGGATTGAGACTTCCGTCACATGGTAACGCTGCATCAGCCGGACGGCGGCGGGCGTGATGACCTCGCCGCTCACCGCGATGGGAATGGCAGGCGGGCAGGACACCGTCGGCATGGCGCAGACGCGGCCCTCGGCCTGTGCCACGGGCAATCGTTCCTGCGGCGCAAAAACGGCCTGTCGGATGCTGCAGCGGGTGTGCAGCTGCTGTTCCAGCGCGGCAAACTCGCCCTGCAGCGCTTCCGGCTGCGGGAGTTCGTCCGGCAGGGCCGCAATGATCTCCCGCATGGCTGAGAGCAGCCGCTTGCCGTCGCGGGGCGGGTTCTCCGGCGTGAACATCAGCACCAGATAGCGCGGGTCGGCATACTCGCACTCGATGGCGGCACGGCGCAGTGCATCGGCCAGCTCGGTGCCGGTCATGCCTAGCACGGCGGCGTCCAGCGTGACCTTGAGCGGTTCGCCGTCCAGCGCCAGCGGGCCCGGGCAGTGCCTGGCCTCAGCGGCTTCGTTCAGCTCCCGGCGCAGGCGGGTCAGGTAACCGAAGCACTGCAAAAGACGCAGCGGATAACCCTCGGATAGCACCTGATTGCACTTATCCAGCGACTGCAAAATGAGGTAAGACGGGCTGGTGGAGCCAAACAGTGCCAGCGCATTGCGCACGGCCGCTTCGTCCTGAATGGGGGCGTTTTTGCCCAGATGCAGGTACGCACCGCCTGTGACCACCGGCAGGGTCTTGTGGCCGGAATCGCAGCACATGGCCGCACCCAGCGCAATGGGATGCCGGTTCTCGGGCAGAAAGCGCAGGTAGGCACCGTGAGCGTTATCCACCAGCAGCGGCACGTCCTGCGCCCGGCATACCGCTGCCAGCGCGGCAATATCCTGCACACCGCCCAGATAATCCGGGCTGGTGACATAAACGCCAAAGGGCTTTCGATCCTGCTGTGCCAGTGCGTGCAGGGCGTCCGCCAGCTTGGCGGCAGGCACCGGGCAGCTGCACAGCGCACCAGAATCTTCCGGCGCAGGCCAGAGCCACTCTACATCAAAATCCAGCAGTGCCGCCGCATACAGCAGCGCCTTGTGGGCGTTGCGGGCCGCCAGCAGGACCGGGCGTTTGCCCGTCTGCGGGGCGGCCTGCAGGGCCAGAAACAGCATGGCCCGGATGCACTGGGACGAACCCTCGGTGCTGTAATAGGTGTGGGCCGTGCCGAAAAGCCGGGTAGCGTTGGCTTCGCTCTGGGCGATGATGCCCTCGGCTTCGTACAGCTCGTCCGCACCCTTTATTTCGGTGATATCCCACGGTTCAAAGCCCAGCAGGCTCTGCCCCTTGTGGCCGGGCATGTGCAGCCGGGCAGTGCCGGACTGTGCATAGCTGCGCACAAAATCCACAATGGGCGTGGTCATGCTCATTCGCAGGCTTCGCCGTCGGCGCAGGCGTTGCAGGTGGAGCCCAGCTCAATGGGCACCTCGATGCCCTTGGCTGCCAGCTCCTGATTTTCTGCAACCTTGATCATGATGGCGCACTCCATGCGCTTTTTGAACAGCTCACAGCCGTACTCGTACACGCCGGTAATGCTGCCGGTTGCGTGGTAGGAGTTGGCAGCGCAACCGCCGGAGCAGTACAGCTTTGCCCAGCAATCCTGACACTCCTTGCGGGCGTAGGCGTTGCAGTGCTTGAACTCATCCCGCACGGCGGTGTTGGTAACACCCTTCCAGATATCGCCCAGCAGGTACTTGGGGTCGCCCACGAACTGGTGGCAGGGGTACAGATCGCCCCAGGGGGTAACAGCCATGTACTCGGTGCCAGAGCCGCAGCCGGAGATGCGCTTATAGATGCAGGGGCCGCCGGTCAGGTCGATCATGTAGTGGTAAAAGGTAAAGCCTCTGCCCTCGCGGTCGCGCTTGATCATCTCCTTGGCAAGGATCTCGTACTGCTCCTTCAGGATGGGCAGGTCGGCCTCGGTCAGGGCGCTGGGGTCGCTGGGGTCGCAGACCACCGGCTCCATGCTCAGTTCGGTAAAGCCGAGGTCTGCCATGTGGAAGATATCGTTGGTAAAGTCGGTGTTAAAGTGGGTATAGGTGCCGCGCATATAGTAGTTCTTGTCGCCGCGCTTCTTGACGAACTCCTGGAACTTGGGCACGATGCGGTCGTAGCTGCCGTTGCCTGCGCAGTCCACGCGGAAGCGGTCGTTGACCTCCTTGCGGCCATCCAGACTCAGCACCACGTTGTGGCACTCCTTGTTGCAGAAGTCGATAACGTCGTCATCAATGAGCACACCGTTGGTGGTCATGGTAAAGCGGAAGTTCTTGTTATGGATCTTTTCCTGCTCACGGCAGTAGGCCACCAGCTTTTTGACCATCTCAAAGTTCATCAGCGGCTCGCCGCCAAAGAAGTCCACTTCCAGATTGCGGCGGGTGCCGCTGTTCTCGATGAGGAAGTCCATGGCGCGCTTGCCCACCTCAAAGCTCATCAGGGCGCGGTCGCCATGGTAGCGCCCCTGCGAGGCAAAGCAGTAAGAGCAGCTCAGGTTGCAGCTATGGGCAACGTGCAGGCACAGAGCCTTTACCACGGTGTTGCGGTTCTTGAAGTCAAAAGCCATGTCCTTATAGACATCCGGGCTCCACAGCTTGCCGTTTTCCTTCAGGCTGGTCACGTCATCGATGCACTGGCGCAGATCCTCCTCGGTCACGTCCGGGCGGCTGCCGTATTTTGCCAGCATGGCGGCAACGATCTCGTCTGCGGTATGCTCCGGGTACATGGCGATGACATCGTAGGCCACCTCGTCCACAACGTGCACCGAGCCGCTGCAGGTGTCCAGCACGATGTTATAACCGTTCAATTGATACTGATGTACCATTTTACACTCCATTTCAGATTACACAAAAAAATGCCGCCCGGCAAAGGCGGCATAGGGTTTGCAGAAATTACTTGTTGCTGTTCTCGCACTGCTGGTTAGCCACGCCGCAGGAGGTCTTGCAGGCGGACTGGCAGGAAGTCTGGCACTCGCCGCAGCCACCGGTCTTAACGCTCTTGGTCAGGTCACGAGTAGCAATAGTCTTAATACGCTCCATGATAGAAACCTCTCTAACTCTCAAAAATTTATCGCGCCGGACATAGTTCCGGTACGCTTTTATCTTGTAATAGGATATCACGCAGCGCGGCTTTTGTCAAGATTTTTTCGCTAAGCCTTTTCACCCGCCCATGGGCTGGTAGCGGGTAAGCACCGTGTGCAGCCCCAGCTCCCGGGCGCGCGCCAGTAAGTACCGGTAGCGGCACAGCAGCGCCTGCCGCTCGTAGATGCGCTGCTCGATCAGGTCCGTATCCACCTCCATATCAAACATCATCTCGTTGCGCTTCAAACAGAACAGGCATTCCTTCAGCTCCTCCTCCAGCTCCGGGTGGTAGCGCTCGTGCTCGGTATCCCGCGGGACGCGGGGCGAAAGCAGGGTCTGGGCATTCTGTGTGGTTCGTTCCGGCATAGGCATCCTCCTTCTGGTGCTTTGTAAGGTTTTGTACCTTCCAGTATAGGCGGTGCGGTGTGCAGAACCTGCCGAAGCGTGGCAGCGCTCCGGCATAGATTATCCGGCGCTGCTGCGGCATTTTCCAAAAAAGTACAACTTTTTTCAAAAATATGCTTGACAACTCCGGGCTTTTCCCGTATAATAGCACACGTTGAGCGGCTCACCCCGCAAAACACAACAGAATATTGGGGATTTGCATAGTGGTAGTGCGGTAGACTCTGACTCTACTTGTGGGAGTTCGATTCTCTCATCCCCAACCAGACTAAAGCCATCTGAGGAAGCTCAGGTGGCTTTTCTGTTTGTATGATTCCGCGCGGAAAAACTATTATAATAGAGCGAACCCGGAAAGTCCGCAGGACTTTCCGGGTTCGCCTTTTCACGGGAAATATAAATTTACAGAATAGTAATGCGGCCTGCGCCGTAAGGCTGCTCATAGTTGAGCAGGTAGCCGGGGTAAGCTGTCAGCGGGCTGTTGGCGCTGGACAGGTGCGGCAGACCCGCAGCATCCACACCGTCAAAAATCATGGCGTAGGTAGACATCACCAGATAATCCTCGGACACATAGTCCTTGATCAGCTCTGCGCCGTCAAACATGGCAAAGCCGTCGCCCAGATTGCGCAGGGTGTAGTTCATGCCGGCCAGAGCATAAGTCTTGGCCGGGTCCAGAGGCTCGTAGGTGCCGGTGTGACGATCGTAGATCTTCACGTTCTGCACACGAGGCGTGCCGGTAGCACTGCCGATCCAGACGTTCTTGTCGTCGGTCTGCACGGTGTTGGGGATGTCGGTGCGGATCTCATAGGTCGCACCGGCCACCTGCAGGAAGCCGCCGTTCTCCTTGCCCTCTGCACCGGCAAAGCGGGCTGCAAACTCCAGTGCGTCCTGGATCTGCTTGCCGGTCACCGACATCAGGCAGGCCACGTTGCCAAAGGGGCTGACCTGCTTGCAGGTCTTGAAGGTCCAGTACCCGGCGTCCTCGTCCGAGCGGATGCCGCCGCCGTTCATGATGGCGATGTCACAGTGCAGCTGCTCCACCTCATTGAAGTAGGTGTAGATGCCGTCGGCCACAAAGTCGCCCAGGTTGGTCTCGCCGGAGCGGATGCGGCGTTTGCCTGTAGCAGGGTCGGTGATGTAAAACTTAGTATCGGCCACGGCGATCTTCTCGCCCAGCATGTCATCCACTGTGTTGACCCATGCGGCCTGCTCTGCTGCCACGGCGACATCCTCCTGATCGTAGGTGGACACCAGCCGGGTGGAGATGGTGCCGTCCGGGGCAATGGTCATCTCGCCCACATTGGCAAAGTAGGAGCCGGTCTGGGTCAGGGTGACCAGTCTGCCGGAAGCGTCCGCCACCTGCTTATTCTCCATCACCGTGTGGGAGTGGCCGTCGATGAAGGCATCAAAACCAGTGGTGTGGGCAATGACCTCCTCGCTGGTCCAGGGAGAGGACGAGGGGTCCACGCCCAAGTGGCCCAAGCCGATGACCACATCGGCCAGGCACTTCGCCTTGTCAACGGCCTTCTGCACGGCGCTGTAGAGCTTCTGGCCGTCCTCGCCGCCCAGGATGTCGTAGATGTACTTGGTCTGGGCCTTGTTCATGAAGTAGGCCGGGGTGGACTTGGTAAACGTCTCGGGCGTGGTGATGCCCACAAAGGCAATGCGCACACCACCGCGCACGAACACCTTGATTTCCGGCAGCACCCGCAGATTGGTGCGCAGGTCCACCCAGTTGCAGGACAGGTACGGGAAGTCGGCATCCCGCATGAGCTCTTTGGCGCGGTCCATGCCGTAGTCGAACTCATGGTTGCCAGGAGTAGCGGCATCGTAACCGGCGGCGTTCATCAGCTGGATGATGGAAGCGCCCTGGTCCATGGAGCCGTAAGCCGTGCCCTGCACATGGTCACCGGCGTCCACCAGCAGGACCTTTTTGCCTGCGTTCTGATAGCTCTGCTTCAGGGCGGCAATGGCCGCATAGGTCAGCTGCGGGGCCTGCTTGTCGATGTAAGTGTGCACGTCGTTGGTGTACAGGATGGTGACCTCGGATTTTTCACCGGTCCAGCAGGCAGACGCAGCCGGGGCCCCGACGGCCATGGCGGCGGCAGCGGTGGTGACACCGGCGGCCTTCAGGAAATTGCGGCGGGAGATAAGATGTTTCACGGGAAAACGACCTCCTCTTTTTCTGGCATTTGATGGGGCAGGCTCTCCCCTGCCCCTGACTGGTTCAAGCATAACACAGAACCGCGCCAAGAGCAAGACAAAACATGCCGTTTTGTTCAATTTTTCTTCCCATATCAGCCGTTTTTCTTGCATTGTGCATCATCGCCGTACAAAAAAGAGAACGCCCCTGCAGCCGTCTCAGCATGATATGTACCCCCAATTCTGGACACCCAGGATTGGGGGTATTTTCATGAAGTAC
>ERZ773107.405-NODE-405-length-47589-cov-8.362540_pt1 | contig 47589 bp, 39 predicted proteins | sample MGYA00580571_ERZ773107 | MGnify/ENA primary metagenome ERZ773107 (study PRJEB29015, sample SAMEA2737843) | human gut metagenome | biome: human gut; feature: human-associated habitat; material: faeces | place: China | collected 2012 ... | reverse complement strand
TGTCCGATGGGCATCGCGACCCAGCGTCCGGAGCTGCGGAAAAACTTCTGCGGCAAGCCGGACTATGTGGTCAATTTCATGGAGTTTGTTGCGCAGGAGCTGCGCATGATCATGGCAAAGCTCGGTGTGCGCACGGTTGACGAACTGGTCGGCCATACGGAGTATCTGCGTATCCTGCCGCATCAGATTACGCAGCGTGCTGCGATGGTAGGCGTCTCCGGCATCCTGGCCCGCTGTAGCGAAGAAAACTGCCACTATGACCCTGCGCAGCATTTTGATTTCAAGCTGGATGCGACGCTGGACAAGCAGGTGCTTTTGCCGCTGCTGCCGAAAAAGGGGAAAACGGCTGCTCCGAAGTGCTGCAACGTCGATATTTCCTGTTCTGACCGTGCATTCGGCACGCTCTTCGGTGCAGAGATCACGCGACGCTGGGGCAGCGCGCTGGAGGATGATACCTACCAGATCCACTGCCGCGGCGGCGCTGGACAGTCGTTCGGCGCATTTTTGCCGAAGGGCGTGACGCTCACGCTTGAGGGAGACAGCAACGACTATTTCGGCAAGGGGCTTTCCGGCGGCAGACTGGTCGTCTTCGCGGATCGCGCCAGCACGTTCGAGGCTGCCGAAAACGTCATCATCGGCAATGTTGCGCTCTGCGGCGCGACAAGCGGCAGCGCTTTTATTTCCGGCATTGCGGGCGAGCAATTCTGCGTGCGCAATTCCGGTGCGGACGTCGTCGTGGAAGGTGCCGACGACCACGGCTGCGAGTATATGACGGACGGCACAGTCGTCGTGCTGGGCCAGACTGGACGAAATTTTGCCGCCGGTATGCGGGCGGCGTCGCCTATGTGCTGGATCCGGAGCATAAGCTCTATCTGCGTGTCAACAAGGAGCTTGTCTCCGTTGAGACGGTCGTGCAGAAGCAGGACATTTCCCGTCTCCGCGAACTTCTGCGGCGTCATGTCGCGTTTAGCGGCTCGAAAAAGGGCCGCGCGATCCTCGAACACTTTGACGAGCGGCTCGCGGATTTCAAGAAGATCATTCCTTATGACTACAGTCATATGTTGCAGCTGATTGGCCGCTATGAGGCAGCCGGTATGACGCGGGACGAGGCGGAGCTTGAAGCGTTTTTGAAGCGGGAGGAATAAAACCATGGGAAAACCGACTGGATTTCTGGATTATACGCGCGTTGACTGTCCGAGCCGCGATGTGGCGGCACGCACAGGCGACTATGCGCCGGTCGAACTGCCGCTGTCTGAACGGAACCGCTGCCGGCAGTCCGGCCAATGTATGGACTGCGGCGTGCCATTCTGCCAGACGGGCGCATCATTTGAGGAGGTACTGCTAGCTGCAATGGTTCGCGCATCAACACGGTCGGTCTTGGTTTCCCGAAGACTCAGACTTTTTCGGTAGAGGTTGGTGTGCAGCGGATTGATGACGTAGGTTGGCAGGCCTTTGTCAAGCAGAAATCCGAGGATGTTGTAGCTGTAGTGTCCGGTAGCCTCAAGCCCTACTTTTATTTTATCTTCTGGACGGGTGCAGCGGCGAATCGTTTGCAGCAGTGTGTCAAAGCCCTCCGCATTGTTTTGGATGGTGAATACATCTGCCAGAGCTTCACCTTCCGAGCTGAGGATGAAGCAGTCATGCTTGTCCTTGGCAACGTCAATTCCCACACAAATCATGATGAAATACCTCCGGTGTGTTTGTTTGATGCTGGGTCCACAGGACGCTTTACTCTTGTAACCTTGTTCTACATAAACCGTCGGCGGTATCTAACTGATTAACAATACTGTAAAGGGCTGTGGTTGGAGCCTTTCCTGAACCGTCTTGCGGTAGGAGGAAGTAACCAATCCACAGCATCCCTTACAGTGTAGCACTCGCCCCTTGGGTAGGGGCTATAAATTACTACTTTATAATACAAGGATGAATTGAATATGAGCAAGAAAAGGATTCTCGGCGTGATCGGTCTGGGCCATGTGGGCGCGCATGTCGCATATGCGCTGGCCGTGCAGGGCATTGCAGACGAGCTGATTCTGGTCGACCAGAATGAGAAAAAACTTTCCAGCGAGGTGCAGGATCTGCGTGACGCAGCGGCCTATCTGCCGCATCGGGTCACGGTGCGCGCTGGTGGGTTTCAGGAGCTTGGCGTGTGTGATGTGATCGTCAACTGTGTGGGCAGGATCGAGCTGCTGCGCGGGAGCCACGACCGGCTGACAGAAATGGACTATACAATCCCGGCGGTGCGCGGATACGCGCATAAGATCCGGGAGCGCGGCTTTGACGGGGTGCTTATCAATATCACGAATCCTTGCGACATCGTGACCCGAGAGCTGGCACTGGAGCTTGGATTGCCGCGGGGGCGTGTGTTCGGCACCGGCACGGGACTGGATACGTCGCGCCTGCTGAGCGCGCTTGCGCGGCAGACCGGGATCGACCACAAGTCTATCACCTGCTACATGCTGGGAGAGCACGGAAACCAGCAGTTTGCGCCATGGTCCTGCGTGAGCTTCCGCGGGATGCCGCTGGACGTCTGGGCGGAGCGAGATGAACGGTTCCGCTTTGATCGGATGGCACTCCAGAAGGAGTCCATCGGCGGCGGATGGGTCACATTCTCCGGGAAGTTCTGCACGGAATACGGCATTGCGACAACCGCAGCGCGGATGGCGCACATCGTGCTGCACGATGAAAAGGCCATCATGCCGGCCAGCGCGGAGCTTTGTGGTGAGTATGGTGAGACGGGGCTGTTTGCCGGTGTGCCCTGCGTGATCGGGGCGAATGGTGTGGAGCAGGTGATTGAACTGCCGCTGACCGCCGAGGAGCTGGCGACTTTCCACAGCTGCTGCGAGGGGATCTGCAAAAACATGGAGCATTTGAAGGAAATCTGACAGGAGGTATGGATATGAATATCCGCATTGAAAGAAGCCAAAAGCATGGGATGATGCCGCCCTCTGACCAACTGGGGTTTGGCACTGTTTTCACTGACCATATGTTTCTGATGGACTATACCGATCAGGCGGGATGGCGCGACGCGCGCATCGTGCCCTTTGGCCCAATCAGCATTTCTCCGGCGGCAAGCGTGCTGCATTACGGGACGGAGGTTTTTGAGGGGTTGAAGGCATATCGCCGTCCGGATGGGCAGGTGCAGCTGTTCCGGCCGTGGGAGAATGTCGCAAGACTGAACCGCTCCTGCGACCGATTGGGGCTGCCGCGCATCGATGAAGAAGACGGGCTTCAGGCGATCCGGGAGCTGGTAAAGGTGGATACGGATTGGATTCCGTCCGATCCCGGCACGTCGCTCTATATCCGCCCGTTCCTGTATTCCACAGATCCTACGCTGGCGCTGCACGGCGTGCATGAGGCGACGTTTGCCATCATTCTGTCCCCATCGGGGAGCTACTTCTCAGACGGCCTGAAGCCTGTGCCGATCATGGTCGAGACGGAGGACGTTCGCGCGGTGCGCGGCGGAACGGGCGAGGCCAAATGCGGCGGAAACTATGCCGCGGCCAACCGCGCGGGCGACCGCGCCATCGAAAAGGGCTTCTCTCAAGTCCTGTGGCTCGACGGCGTGGAGCGCAAGTACGTCGAAGAAGGCGGCGGCATGAACGTCATGTTCAAGATCAATGGCACCGTCGTCACCCCCGCGCTGACTGGCTCCATCCTGCGCGGCGTGACGCGCAAGTCCGCCATCGAGCTCTTAAAGAGCTGGGGCGTGCCCGTCGAGGAGCGTCTGCTGAGCGTGGACGAGCTCTTTGACGCCACGGCGTCCGGCGCGCTGGAGGAGGCGTGGTGCATCGGCACCGCCGCCGTCATCTCCCCGATCGGCGAGCTGAGCTGGGGCGACAGAGACTACAAGGTCAACGACAACAAGATCGGTGCGCTGTCTCAGAAGCTCTACGACGAGCTGACTGGCATCCAGTGGGGCACAAAGCCCGACCCGTTCGGCTGGGTCTGCCCGATCGACTAATTTTGCTATTCTCTCATCTCTCTCATATAGGGAAAAGGCGGTGCGCTTGCACCGTCTTTTCCCTATTTTTTCGTTTTGTTATCGTTTAAATTCATGCAAATTGTAAAATAGCGCTCCGCTTATTTTGATAGATTTTAAGATTTTGACTCATTTTCTATGTCTGACTATTGATTTTTTAAAATTAAATGATATACTAACCTTATCAATCAAAATAAAAAGGAGGAGCTTTCCATGCCTACGCAAAAAAGCACCGCACGGCTGTCGAAAAAGCCGCCGCTGTCGCCCGAGGAGCTCAAACAGATCGACGCTTACTGGCGCGCAGCAAACTATCTGACCGCCTGCCAGCTCTATCTTCTCGATAATCCTCTGCTCGAGCGCCCGCTGTGCGAGAGCGACTTAAAGCAGACCATCGTCGGCCATTGGGGCACCTGCCCGGGTCAGAACTTCATCTACACGCACTTAGACCGCGTCATCAAGCGCGATGACCTCGATATGATCTACCTTTCCGGCCCCGGTCACGGCGGCAACGCCATGGTCGCGCAGGACTGGCTGGACGGCAGCTATACGGAGGTCTACCCCAACATCACGCGCGATAAGGAGGGCATGCAGAAGCTCTTCAAGCGCTTCTCCTTCCCCGGCGGCATCCCGAGCCATGTCGCGCCCGAAACGCCGGGCTCTATCCACGAGGGCGGCGAGCTGGGCTATTCCCTCTCCCACGCCTTCGGCGCGGTGGCGGATAACCCCGACCTGATCGCGGCCTGCGTCGTCGGCGACGGCGAGGCCGAGACCGGCCCGCTCGCAACGTCCTGGCACGGCAACAAGTTCATGAACCCGATCACCGACGGCGCAGTCCTGCCGATCCTGCACTTAAACGGCTTCAAGATCGCAAATCCGACCATCTTCTCCCGCATGAGCCACGAGGAGGTCGAGTGCTTCTTCCGCGGCTGCGGCTGGGAGCCGCGCTTTGTCGAGGGTGACGAGCCCGAGACGATGCACCAGCAGATGGCCGCCGCGGTCGACTGGGCCATCCGCGAGATCAAGCGCATCCAGCGCACCGCGCGAGAGAGCGGCAAGGCGAGCCGCCCCCGCTGGCCGATGCTCGTGCTGCGCACCCCGAAGGGCTGGACCGGTCCGAAGGAGGTCGACGGCAACGCAATCGAAGGCAGCTGGCGCGCCCATCAGGTGCCCATCTCCATGGGCGCGGATGAAAGCAAGCACCTGCCGCTGCTCGAACAATGGCTGCGCTCCTACAAGCCCGAAGAGCTCTTCAACGAGGACGGTACGCCGGTCGAGCTGATCGCGTCCTTCCCGCCCAAGGGCGAGCACCGCATGGGCGCAAACCCGCACGCCAACGGTGGTCTTCTCCTGCGCGACCTGCGCACGCCCGACTTCCGCGACTACGCGGTCGATATCCCCGCCCCCGGCGAGGTCGAGGCGCAGGACATGTACGTCCTTGGCACCTATGTCCGCGATGTGATGAAGCTCAACATGGAGTCGCGCAACTTCCGCATCTTCGCGCCCGACGAGACGGCGTCCAACCGTTTGCAGGCCGTGTTTGACGTCACGGGCCGCCGCTTCCTCGACAAGCAGATCGAGGGCATCGACGAGCACCTTGACCCCGACGGCCGCGTGATGGACTCCATGCTCTCCGAGCACTTCTGCGAGGGCTTCCTCGAAGGTTACCTGCTGACGGGCCGCCACGGCTTCTTTGACAGCTACGAGGCCTTCATCCGCATTGTCGACTCGATGTTTTCCCAGCACGCCAAGTGGCTCAAGATGTGCAATGAGCTCCCCTGGCGCCACGATATCGCCTCCCTCAACTATATCCTTGCCTCCAACGTCTGGCAGCAGGACCACAACGGCTTCACGCATCAGGACCCCGGCTTCCTCGACCACGTCGCCAACAAGAAGGCCGACGTCGTGCGCATGTATCTGCCGCCCGATGCCAACTGCCTGCTCTCCTGCTTTGACCACTGCATCAAGAGCCGTAACTATGTGAACGTCATCGTCGCGAGCAAACACCCGCGCCAGCAATGGCTGACGATGGAGCAGGCCGTCAAGCACTGCACGCAGGGCATCGGCATCTGGGAGTGGGCCTCGAACGATCAGGGCCAGGAGCCCGACGTCGTCATGGCCTGCTGCGGCGACACGCCAACGCTTGAGACTCTCGCCGCTGTGACGATCCTGCGCCGCGAGCTGCCGGAGCTCAAGATCCGCGTCGTGAACGTCGTCGACCTGATGAAGCTCCAGCCGCACACCGAGCATCCCCACGGCCTGACCGACGCAGAGTACGACACGCTCTTTACCAAGGACAAGCCCATCATCTTTGCCTACCACGGCTATCCCACGCTGATCCACGAGCTGACCTACCGCCGCCACAACCGCAACCTGCACGTGCGCGGCTATAAGGAGGAAGGCACGATCACGACCCCGTTCGACATGCGCGTGCTCAACGATATCGACCGCTTCGATCTCGTCATCGACACGGTGCAGCGCCTGCCGCAGCTCGGCAACCGCGGTGCTTACCTCATCCAGAAGATGAACGACAAGCTCGTTGAGCACCGCCAGTATATCAAGGACAACGGCGTGGATCTGCCCGAGGTCCGCGCGTGGAAGTGGAACGACGGCAAGGGCGTTGAAGTGTAAAAGGAGGAAAGCAATGCGTATTGCGATCCCTGTTGTGAGTGGGGAGGTTTTCTCCCCGCTCGCCAATGCCGAAGCCTTCCATTTTTATGAGGACGACCACGGAAAGATCGTGCGCGAGTTCCTCGAGCCGATGGAAGAAAGCGGCACCGACGCTGCCGTCGGCCTTTTGGAGCGTTACGGCATCGACGCGCTGCTCTGCGGCACGATCGACGACACCGAGCGCACCGCTGTCGGCATGGCGGGCATCATGCTCTTCCCCGGCTATTCCGGCAAGGCAGACGACGCCGCGCTGCGCTTTCTGAGCGGCAGCGTCGTGTCCGACCCGAACAACCACTGCAACGCCTGCGGCTTCAAAGGAGCGTGCTCCCTGAAGGACAAAGGCGGCTGCGGCGGCAACTGAACAGCAAAAAGGAGCAAGCTTTCGGCTTGCTCCTTTTTTGCTTGATATTGTTACGATGCGGGGCGCGTGGTGGAGAGGAAGTCCGAGTTGATCCAGCCAAACTTACCGTCCACGCTGACGAACGTCCACCCATCCTGCTTGGCCGCAGCCTGTACCTCGCTGCCGAGCGACACGGTCGTGACCTTGTCATAGCTCGTGCCCGGGCCGCTGCGCAGATTCACGCCGCCGGTGGTGTAGTAGATGTAATACTTGTCATACACAGTGCTCGGCTTGACGGAGACCTCGTCATGGCCCGTGAGGTCGAGCCAGTCGATCGTGTCGCTGCCCGTCTGATTATCGCCGCTCATATTATCGCCCTGCGTGGGTTCGCTCACATCGTTCTCTCCGGTGATCGAGCCATCTTCGCCGGTCACAGTCTGGCCGTCCTCGCCGGTCTGCTGGCCGCCGCGCAGCTGCTCGATTTTCGTCTGCGCCGCAGCAAGATCGCTGCGCGCGCTCTTGAGCTTGAAGCCCAGCACGACCACCGTGATCAGGAGCACCAGCGAAAGCGCCAGCAGTCCCATAAAAAGCACATAAAGCGGATTGCGCCGCGGTTTGCGGCGGCTGACCCGACGTCCTTCCATAATGATTCCCCCTTATCGGTTTGTTCGCCTTTATTGTACATAATTTTCACAAGTTATGTCAAGTGCCTTTCCTCTTTAGACGCGCAAATTCACAAAAAGTTCCCGCCCGGTGCAAAAAAAGGAGATGACCAAGGCCATCTCCTTTCAGCGGATTTACTTTTTGTTTGCGCGCTCCTTGCGGCGCTCGAGGAATTCCTTGGGCTCGGCCTCGGCGAGCTTGCGCTCGCGGCGCTCGAGGACTTCCCTGGGCTTTTCGGTGATCGCGCCGGCGGCCTTGAGAGATTCCTTTGTCGCCAGCGGGCCGACCAGCTCGTAGATCAGCACGGAGAAGAGGATGATGTTGCGGATCAGCTCGCCATCCGCGCCGAGCACCTGTGCGCTCACGCACATACCGAGCGCCACACCCTCCTGCGGCAGCAGCATGATGCCGAGGTACTTCTGCACCGTGTGGTCACAGCCCACCGCCTTGGCCGACCAGCGCGCGCCGCAATACTTACCGGCCGAGCGCGCGATGATGTACACAACGCCGATGAGCACGAGCACACCCTGAGAAAAGACGCTCAAACGCAGGTTTGCGCCGCTCACGACAAAGAACACCGCCAACATCGGCGTGCTCCACTTGTCCGCGCGGTTCATCAAATCGTCCGACAGCGGGCAGATGTTGCAGAACACCGTGCCGAGCATCATGCACACGAGCAGCGGCGAAAAGCCGCAGTCCACGCCCACGACGGTGAAGTCCACTGCGGACAGGCCGACCATCAGAAAGATGAACGCGATGCTCAGCGACAGGCGGTTCGAGTTCGAGCGGAACATAGTCTCAAGCTTCGTGAGCACGAAACCCGCAAGCGCGCCGAGCAGCAGCGAGCCGACGATCTCAATGAGTGGAGAGAGCAAAATGCTTGCGAGGCTGAACTGTGCGCTGTCCATCGCGCGGGCAATACCGAAGGATACGGCAAATGCGATGAGACCCACCGCGTCGTCGAGCGCGACGATCGGCAGCAGCAGATCCGTCAGCTCGCCCTTGGCCTTGTACTGGCGCACGACCATCAGCGTCGTCGCAGGTGCGGTGGCCGTGGCGATCGCGCCGAGTGTGATGGCCGCAGGGACGGACAGCACGTCGGGGCGCAGGAAGTGGAAGATCACGAGCGCAACGTCGACAAAGGCCAGCGCGGCCAGCGCCTGCAAGACGCCGATAATCATCGCCTGCCTGCCAGTCTTTTTGAGCTGGCTCAGGCGGAATTCATTGCCGATGGAAAAGGCGATAAAGCCCATCGCCACATCGGAGATCATGCTCAGCGCCTCGACCTGGTCGTAGCTTGCAAAGCCGAGGCCCGGAATGCCGAGCCGGCCCAGCACGAACGGCCCGATCAGAACGCCCGTCACAAGAAACGCCGTGACATCAGGCAGATGCCAGCGGCTAAAAATACGGGTCATCAAAAGCCCTGCAAGCAGCGCAACGGCCAGATTCAAAATCGCAGTCATGGTTACACCTTCACAACAGAAAAAGTACGGGCGAACAGAGCCGCCCAAGGCTCATATTGTAGTCTGTTTGTACGCAAAAAGCAAGCACTATTTTGCAAGTTTCCTGTCAAAGTAAGAAAAAATGGCAGCTTTTTGGGCAAAAGCTGCCATTTTGTTTCGTTTCACACAATTCAGTCTGTGTTCGCGCGCACACCGGCGAAGTAGCTGTTGCCAAAGCCGTCGGTGTAGACGCCGCGCAGCGTGTCGCGCAGCATGTGCGCCGTGCCGTCAAAATACACGGGCGAGAGCGCCGTCTCACCGAGCAGCATCGTCTCCGCATCGTGCAGGAACGCTGTGCGCGCCACAGGATCTTCCGACGCTCTGGCGACGCCCATCAGCACGTCGTAGGTGCCGTTTTCATAGCTGATCAGGTTCTGCTCATCCTCGCTGCACCAGCGGTCGAGGAAGCCCATCGCGTCGTCGTAGAGCGCGGTGACCTTTTGCAGCGCGAGCTCGTAGTTCCCCGCTTCCATGCGCGTGTTGTACTCTGCCTGCGTCACGCCGCGCAGCATCACGTTCACGCCGAGCGTCGTGCTCCACATGTTTTGCAGCGCGCTCGCCACAGCGTCGTTTTCCGTGCCGGTCACATACAGAAGCTCGACCGGTGGGAACATGCTCGTGCTGTAATAGCCCGCGTAGGTCAGCTCCTCCTGCGCTTGCGTTGCCCGCGCGCTCATGCCCTCTTCATCGATGGCGCAGACCTCGCCGCCCGTCGTGCGGAAATCGTCCTCCGTCTCGCCGGAATCCGGAATGCCGTAGGGAACAAGGCCCGTCGCGGGGCTGTTCTCCGCGCCGCCCGCCGCCGTGGCGGCCGCGCGGTCGATGGCAAGGTCAAAGGCCTTGCGGATGTGCTCGTTCGAGAACGTGTCGCTCTCGTTGTTGTAAAGGACGCTCGTCGTCGCGTACACCGCCGTCGGCTTCCAGCTCTCGTCCTGCGAGAGCTCGGCGATCACGCTGTTGGGCAGGTGGGCGATGTAGTCGATGTCGCCCGCCTCGTAAAGCTGCCACGCCTCGTCCGCGCCCGCTGTGAAGATGAAGTGCAGCTCGTCGGGACCGACGAGACGTGCTTCATAATACTCGTCGCTGCGCGCCGCCGTCAGCTCACTGCTCTTCGTCCACGCGCTCACATGGTACGCGCCGTTGCTCACAAGGTCCGGCGTGTCAAAACCTCCGCCGTTCTCTGTCAGATCGCGGCGCAGCGGCATCGTGGCGACCGCCGTGCAGATGCCCTCGATAAAATAGGCACACGGCGCACTCAGCGTGACGACAAACGTGGATTCGTCCTTCGCCGAGACCTGGAGCTTCGTCTTGTCGCCCGTCTCGCGCACGTCATCATAGCCCGCCACCACGCTCATCAGCGCGTGATTCGGCGAATCCGTCGCGGGGTCGGCAAGTCTCTGCCAGGCATAGACGAAGTCATCCGCCGTCACCTTTTCCCCGTCCGACCAGCGCGCGGTGGAGCGCAGCGTGAAGCGGTAGGTCACGCTGCCGTCGTAGTTTGTCTCTTCGGTGTACTCCTTGGCCATGCCGTTCGTCAGCGTCACCTCGCCGCTGCCGTCGTCGCTCTCGCGCATCAGGTTTTCATAGAGCGCGTAGAAAACGCTGTCAGCGTCCGTGTCGGTGTTCATCGCGGGGTCGAGTGAGTCGATCACGTTGCAGACGCTCACGTTCAGGACGAATTTCTCGTCCCCTTGCTTCTTCTCCCCGCAGCCGGAGAGAAGGCCCAACAGCATCAGCGCACAGAGCGCCAGAGCTGTGATCCTCTTTATTGCTTTCATCATGCCTCCCATTGGCAAAACGCAGCGAAGGCTGCTTGGTTTTTTGTAATACGGAGATATTATAGCGAAAATCGTTCGCCTTGTAAAGGTGAGGGAGGAAGAAGTTACAATTTGTTACCAAATTGCATCTGCTTTTCCGCACAGGTGCGGAGGGATATGCCGCCCGCGTGCGGCAGCGTCAAAGGGGCCATTCTCTTTCGCAAAAGAGAATGCCCCCTTTGGAACCCCAAGAGAAAGGCTTAGATTGGCAGTCTCAGGCTTGAATGACTTTTATGCCTCCGGAATGAAAATACCTGCGCGCGGCGTCGCCGCGTTAGCGTTGCTAGACGATTTGGCCTACTTCTATTATCCGCTGCCGCTCTGCCCAGCTTGTAGAAGTGCGGACTAATTTCCGTCCACCGTCAGCCTCCATATTGCAGCGAGTGCCAGCAAGGCCGCCTCGGCAGACAAAACAGTGAAAATCTGTAGTAGACGGAAATTGCGTAAGGGTAACGAATCGCAGGCAAAGCGACAGCGAAGATAGAAGAAAGTCAAATCGTATAGCAACAAAAATAGCAGGCACTCGATTCGGCAAGCGCCGCAGCTCTTCAAGCTGCTCGCTTGCAATGCAAACCTTTCTCTTGGGGGTTCAAAAGGGGGATATTCTCTTTCGTGAAAGAGAATATCCCCCTTTTATTCGCTCCCCTGCACGGTGCAGGGGCATAAAGCTCTGTTAGTCTTCGACTAACTTCCCCTCCGCATCCAGATGTGCCTTCTTGACCTCATTGCCGGTGAACTTGGCGATTTCATCCAGCCGCATGCCGGAGGGATAATCCGACACCAGTGTGTACGCCACGCCGCGGCGCTTGGCGCGGCCCGTGCGGCCGATGCGGTGGACGTAATACTCGTTTTCAAGCGGCACGTCGTAGTTGAACACCGCATCGACGTCGTCGACGTCGATGCCGCGGGCGGCCACGTCGGTCGCGACAAAAATCGGCAGCTCGCCGCGGCGGAAGCGCGCCATGACGGCCTCGCGCTTTTTCTGCGGGATATCGCCGTGGATGCAGTCGGCCTCGAGGCCTTCCATCATCAAAAACGCCTTGAGCCGCTCGGTCATGCCCTTCGTGTTGCAGAACGCCATCACGCGCTCGTGGCCCTCGGCGCGGATGATCTGCGCCATGACATGCGCCTTGTCGTTCTGGCCCACGTCGATGCGGTACTGCGCGATATCGGGCTTATTCTCCTCCTTGGCCTGCACGGTGATCTCCTCGGGGTCGCGCTGGTACATCCAGCTGATGTCCATGACCTCGCGCGAGATCGTCGCGGAAAACATACCGAGGTTGCGGCGGGAAGCCAGCTTGTCCAGAATGCGCGTCACATCGTGGATAAAGCCCATGTCGAGCATGCGGTCGGCCTCGTCGAGCACGACGGTCTTGACGTTGTCGAGTTTGACGGTGCGGCGCTTCATGTGGTCGCTCAGGCGGCCCGGCGTCGCCACGACGATCTGCGGGTGCTTTTTGAGCGCGTCGATCTGCTTGCCGATGGGCGCGCCGCCGTACAGGCACACGATGCGCACGCCCGGAAGATAGACGCAAAGGTCGCGCAGTTCCGCCGTGATCTGCATGGCAAGCTCGCGCGTCGGCGCTAAGATGACGGCCTCGGTCTCCTCGCTGCCGGGCTCGATGTGCTCGATGATGGGAATGCCAAAGGCAAAGGTCTTGCCCGTACCGGTGGGGGCCTTGGCGATCACGTCCTTCCACTCGCGCATCGGCGGGATGCAGCCCGCCTGCACGGGGGTACTCTCTTCAATATTTTTCTTTTTCAGTGCGCGCTGGACCTCTTCGGTCAGTCCGAGAGCGTCAAAGCGCACGCCCTGTGTGAATTCCATAGCGTTTTCCTCTGTTTTCTCATATTTTCAGACGTGTATGATTATATCACGGCTGTCAATACGGTAAGGTTCAGGGGCACTTGAATTCACGTGCGCTCGCTTCACGGGACGGGCTGAGGACAAGGCAAAGGAAGCACAGCATTTCAACCTTGCCCCTTTTGACCAGTATACGGCTTTCTGTTTGCCAGACTGGGATCGCGTTCATTGATCGTCTTGTGCCCTGTCGACCACAGCAATAGCGCTTTCTTTTTCGATAACTGCGGGCGAGGTCTCCTGAATGCTCCCCCGATAAACGATTTTTACAACATCGCCTATGTTCCATTCCTCTCCCGTTGGAATATGCTTCAAATAGTCATTGACAATGTATTTTTGCCCGTCCTCCGCCACAACGGTCATACTTCCTGTTTTTTCATCAAAATCACAAATCGTTCCCCGCACACTCTTCCAGCTATTGATAAATAAGAAAAGGAGAAGCACGGCACAAAGGAGCAGGATCGCAATTCGTTTCATAACAGTTACCCCCTTAACAAATTAAATTTCAGTTTATATGATATCTATATAGACGACAGCATCGGCAAAAAGTTTCATCTTTTTGCATTGTACGATCATTTTCTGATCCTTATAAGGCTCAAGGGGCCCACAGCATATGCCAAGCTGCACAGATTCGCTCCCTTGTGGGACACTTCGTTTTCTGCCGTAATTTTTGACCGCCGGTTGCTTGTCAGTTGGGGTAAGCTATGGTACAATCATCGTACTAATTCCATGGATGGAGGATAGCAATATGAAAATCGTCATCGTCACCGGCAGTGCGCACAGGCATGGCACGGCCGCTACGCTGACCGATTAGTTCCAGCGCGGCGCGGAAAGCGCGGGACACGAGGTCTTCCGCTTCGACGCGGCGTTCAAGGACGTGCACCCCTGCATCGGCTGCGACAAGTGCGTCCGCACCAGTGAGTGCACATTCGAGGCTGACGACATGAAGGAGCTCAATCGCACCTTCCCGAGGCCGATGCGGTCATCTTCGTCTCGCCGATCTATTATTTTGACTTCAACGCCCAGCTCAAGGCGGTCATCGACCGCTTTTACGCCAACAATGAAGCGCTGATGGGCAAAAAGAAGGCCGTTTTCCTCACCGCGATGGCCGATGAGGATCAAAAGACTGCCTCCGGCGCGAACGCTTCGTTTGACCTCATGGCCGACTATCTCGGCTGGGAGATCGTGGGCAGGCTGAATGTCGGCGGCTGCTCCACGGCGGACGATCTTCACGAAGAAGACCTGACCGCCGCTTACGAGCTCGGCAAGAATCTGTAAACAGTTGATCGTATAAAAAAAGAGGACTTGCTTTGCAAGCCCTCTTTTTTATTGTCGAAACATTCTGCTGTTGTACACGGCCAACGCCGCAATGAGCGACAGAACAGTGGAAAAGATCAGCTTCACCGGCGCGAGCGCTTGCAGGCTGGCGAGAAAATACGTCCAGCCGTCGGCTTCCAGCTTGATGCGAAAGGCCGGAATGCAATAGCCCATCGCAACATACGCCGCGGCAAAGATCACGGCAAACGCTATGATCGCCCAGCGTCTCTTTTTCATCTCCCACGCTCCTTTCTTATCACTGCACCGCGCAGCCGCCCCATTCGACGACCGTGAAGCCCGTGCGCTCGGGCGCGGAAAGCCCCTGCGCGGGAAGGTCAACAAATTTCTCCGACGGCTGCCACGCCATAAAGACGCGCAGCAGCGTATCGGGCGCAGGGTCAATCGTCAGCCTTGCCGAATCCGTGTAAATCTCCTGCTGGAACGAAATGAGATTGTAGGCGTTGTCCTGCATCTGCGGCAGCCAGTAGATGATAAACTCGTTCGCCTCCTCGCGATTAAGGCCGAGCTGTGTGAGCGCATCCTCGAGGAACGCCGCGGTATCCTCTCCCGCGACGCAGAAGCCGGTCGAAAAGTCGTAATCCGTCCCCGACGTGCCCTCCCAGTAGAGGTAGCGGTAGGTTTGGCCGCTCTCGTCCGTCAGCGTGCCATCCGGCGCGGCGCGGACGCTCCAGCCGTCACCGTAGGCGGGATAGGCGCACGTCAGCTCGCCCGCAAGATCAAGCGTCACACGCACATCCGTCTCCTGCTCGGGATAAAGGTAGATGACCGGCTTTTCATCCCCAACGATCTGTTTCTCCCGCCTGCAGGCCGAGAGCGAAAAGAGCAGCAAACACGCAAGCATAAGGGAAAATAACTTCTTCATGACAGAGTCCTCCTCATCAGTAGTTGTTCCTTTAGACGCAAGAACCATCAAAAAAGTTCCAAAAGCCTCGCAGAGTTTCACGCCCGCAGGCGTGAAATCTATGTAATCCGTTTTCTGCCGCGACATGTGCGTGGCAGAAAACACTTTGCGCGAAGTGAGCGTCGAATTGTCCGCTTAAATCGGACAACCGAGGCGCAGAACGAAGCGAATCTTTACAAAGAAGTGGCACAGCCACTTCTTTGTAAAAATCAAAAGAGGGACAGCAAAGCTGTCCCTCTTTTGAAATCTTTATTTGTGCGGTACATGCCAGATCGTATCCGCATACTGCGCGACGGCGCGGTCGGCGGCGAAGATGCCGCTGCGGGCGATGTTGATGAGCGACATGCGGTTCCATTCCTCGCTTCTTGCGTAGGTGTCTGCCATGCGCTGCTCGGCGGCGCAGTAGGACGCGAAGTCCTGCAAGAGCATGTATTCATCGTTCATCAGCAGCCGCGAGGCGAGATCGTCGTAGGAAACGCCGTCTGAGAAGCCCGCCTTGAGCTTGTCGATCACCGCGCGCAGGTTCTCGTCGCGCGCGTAGAGCTTCTGCGGGGCGTAGCCCTCGCGCTTGAGGCGCACGACCTCGTCGGCGTGCAGGCCGAAGAGGAACATGTTCTCGTCACCGAGCCTCTCGTGCATCTCGACGTTCGCGCCGTCGAGCGTGCCGACGGTCAGCGCGCCGTTCATCATGAACTTCATGTTGCCCGTGCCGCTGGCCTCCTTGCCAGCGGTGGAGATCTGCTGGCTCACCTCGCTCGCGGGCATCAGATGCTCGGCGAGCGACACGCGGTAGTTCTCAAGGAACACCACCTGCAGCCTGTCGCGGCAGATGGGGTCGGCGTTGATCTCAGCGGCAAGGGAGTTGATGAGGCGGATGATGCGCTTGGCGACCGCGTAGCCCGGCGCGGCCTTCGCACCGAACAGGAACACGCGCGGCTGCATGGCGCGGTTCGGGTCGTTTTGCAGCTGTTGATAGAGGTAGATGATATGCATCGCGTTCAAAAGCTGACGCTTATACTCGTGCAGGCGCTTGACCTGCACGTCGAAGATCGCGTCGGTGTTGAGCACGATGCCCTGCGTCTTTTTGACGTAGGCGGCAAAATCGAGCTTATTCGCGCGCTTGATCTCGCCGAGGCGGTTCAGCACCGCGGTGTCGTCTGCATAGGCCTCGAGCTTTTTAAGCGCTTCGGGGTGCAGGAGGTATTCATCCCCGCCCGCGAGCGCGCGCACGAGCTCGTCGAGCCGCGGGTTGATCTGCGCGAGCCAGCGGCGGTGGTCGATGCCGTTGGTGACATTCTTGAACTTCTCCGGCTCCATCGCGCACTGGTATTTAAAAACGTCGTTTCGCAGGATGTCCGAGTGCAGAGCGCTCACGCCGTTCACGGCCATGCCGCCCGCGATGCACAGGTTTGCCATGCGGACCTGACCGTCCCAGATGATGGCCAATTCACGCGTTTTGGCCTCGTCGTGGTAGTAGTTTTCGATTTTTTCCTGATAGCGGCGCGCGATCTCGGTGATGATCGTCCACACGCGCGGCAGAAGCGACTGCATCAACTCCTGCGGCCAGCGCTCGAGCGCCTCGGAAAGCACCGTGTGGTTCGTGTAAGCGACGGAGTGCGTCGTGATGTTCCACGCCGTGTCCCAGTCGAGGCCCGCATCATCCATCAGGATGCGCATGAGCTCGGGGATGACGAGCGCGGGGTGCGTGTCGTTGATCTGAATGACATTCTTTTCGTGGAAGTTCGCCGCCGTACCGTAGACCTCGATGTGCTTGCGCACAATGGACTGCACGGTCGCGGAGACGAAGAAATACTGCTGCTTTAAGCGCAGGCTCTTCCCCTCGGGATGGTTGTCCTCGGGATAGAGCACCTTCGCGATGGTCTCGGCCATCGCATGCTGCTCCTGTGCGCGCAGATACTCGCCCTGCGAAAAGAGCGACATGTCGAGCGGCACGGGGGACTTCGCGTCCCAGAGGCGCAGCGTGTTGACATGCTTCGTGCCGTAGCCCGCGATCTCCATGTCGCAGGGGATAGCCAGCACCTCGGTCTCACCCTCGGGCACGACATGCAGCCGCCCGTCGTCCCAGAACTGGCGGACCGTGCCGCCGAAGCAGACGGTCTCGGTCTCCTGCGGCTTGGGCAGCAGCCACGCGCCGCCGAGGTCCTTCCAGTTGTCCGGCAGCTCGACCTGCTGGCCGTCGACGATGCGCTGACGGAAAATGCCGAGCTCATAGCAGATGGAATAGCCCGCGGCGGGGATGTCGAGCGTCGTCATCGAGTCGAGATAGCACGCGGCCAAGCGGCCGAGGCCGCCGTTGCCGAGACCCGCGTCGGGCTCGCTTTCAAAGATGTCCGCTGCGCGGAAGCCCAGCTCGTCGAGCGCTTCGGTCAGAATTTCACCGACGCCTAAATTGAACGCGTTTTTCATCAGGCTGCGGCCCATCAGAAATTCCATCGACAGGTAGTGCACCTGACGGCGGTGTTCCTCGCGGGTCTCGCGCATGGTGTCCACGCTGCGCTCGGCCATCACGTCGCGCAGGACAAGGGCGCTCGCGCGCATCATCTGCACGTCGCTCGCCTCCTCCACGGTGCTGCCGAAGCTGACCTTCAGCTTTTCGCACAGCGCGTCTTTCATTTTCTTCACAGAGTCAATGGTCATAGATCGTTTTCCTTTTCTTTATCGGCAGATGGATTCGTAAATGTGGCGGTATTCCTGCGCCGAGCGCGTCCAGCTGAAATCTGCGGTCATGCCGCGCTGCTGGAGCATCGCGTAGGCGCCCTTGTTGTCATGGTAAAGGTCAATGGCCTCGCAGATCACGTGGCACATGTCGCCAGCGTTGTAGTTGGCAAAGGTGAAGCCGTTGCCCTGTCCGTTCCAGGCTTCATACGCATGGACAGTGTCCTTTAATCCGCCGGTCTCGCGCACGATGGGCACCGCGCCGTAGCGCATCGCGATCATCTGCGAGAGCCCGCACGGCTCGCTCTTCGACGGCATCAGGAAGAGGTCTGCGCCCGCGTAGATCTGCATGGCGAGCTGCTCGGAATAGCCGAGGTAGACGGCCATGCGTCCGCCGTAGCGCTGCTTGGCGTACTCAAAAAACGTCTCGTACTTCGCGTCGCCCTTGCCGAGCACGACGAACTGTACGTCCTTGCCCATAAATGCGTCGAGCGTTTCGCACACAAGGTCGAGTCCCTTGTGGGAGACAAGGCGCGAGACCATCGCAAGGATCGGCGTATCGGGCCGTTCCTGCAGCCCCAGCACACGCTGGAGCGCTGCCTTGTCCTTCTTCTTTCCGGCAAGGTCATCGGACGAATACGCCGCTGCGAGGCTCTTGTCGCGCGACGGGTCATAGCGCTGCATGTCGATGCCGTTGAGCACGCCGTGGAGCTTGCGCGCGTTCATGCTCATCACGTTTTCCAGCCCGTGGGCAAAGTACGCGTACTTGAGCTCCTGCGCGTAGGTCGGGCTCACGGCGGTCACGGCGTCCGCCGTGACGATCGCGCCCTTTAAAAGGTTCACATCGCCGCCGAATTCGATCGTGCCGCCGTCGAACCAGCCATGGTCCAGGCCGAACAGGTCTTCGACCGTGCGGCTGCCGTAGCGGCCCTGATATTCGATATTATGCACCGTAATGACGGTTCGGATTCCCTTATAAAAGTCGTCGCGCACGGCTTCATCCCTGATGTAGATGGGCACAAGCGCGCTCTGCCAGTCGTTGCAGTGGACAACGTCGGGCTTTTGCGGCAGGGACTTGAGCAGTTCCGTCACCGCGCGGGAGAAAAAGCCAAAGCGCTCGCCGTCGTCATAGTAGCCGTAGAGCTCGCTGCGGCGGAAATACGTCTCATTGTCGACAAAGTACCACGTGACGCCGTCGCGCTCGAGCGAAAAGAGCCCGCAGTAGATGCTGCGCCACGCAAGGCGCACGAACGTCCACTTTTCAAAGTGGAGCTGCTCGCCCCACTTGTCCTTCACGCGCTCGTAAAGCGGCAGGATGACGCTCACGCGGTCTCCGTTTGCCGCGAGCGCCTGCGGAAGGCTGCCGGCCACGTCGGCAAGGCCGCCCGTCTTGCAAAAGGGGACCGCCTCGCTCGTCACATACAAAATGTTCATCTGCAAGCTCCTTTCTTCTGTTTGCTGCTTTTATACAATGCTGCCCTTGCTCACGGCGAGCGGGTAGCTCTCGTGTCCGATCAGCGTGCCGCCGCGGCGGATGTGGACGTCCTTGTCAGCGATGACGCAGCCGAGCGTCACGCCGTCCTCCACCACGGTATTCTTAAAGAGGATGCAGTTTTTGACTTGGCTCCCCTTGCCGACCTTGACGCCCGGGAAGAGGATGCTCCCCTCTACGCTGCCCTCGATCTGGCAGCCGTCGGCGATCAGCGAATTGACACAGTGCGAGTCTGGCGCGATGTACGACGCCGCCTCGTCATCCTCTTTAGCGAGGATGGGCCGCTCGGCACACAGGAGCTCGGAGCGGATGGCGGGGTCTAAGAGCTGCATGCTGCGCTCATAGTATTCCTGCACCGTGCGCAGCTGCGCGGCAAAGCCGTCCCACAGGAAAGCGCGCAGGTCGAGCTTGTCGCCCATGGCGCAGAGCACATCGCTGCGGAAGCTGTATTTGTCCTGCGCGGCGCACTCGTCCACAAGGGAGATAAGAAGGTCGCGGCTCAGAAGGTAGATCTCCAGGCTGCGGCAGCCGCTCGCCTTGTGCGGCGCGCAGCGCGTCTCGGTGATGCGGCCCGCTTCGTTGACGGTGAAATACGTGGCGTTTTCCACAAACTGGCCGCTCTCGGTGCAGACGCAGGTGATGTCCGCGCCGCTTTCGATGTGCGCGTCCAGCACCTTCTGCAGCGGCAGATTGATGATAAGGTCGCTGTCGGACAGGACGACGTACTTCTGCCGGATCTCGTGCAGGTACGACCGCACGCCCGAGAGCGCCTCCATCTTGCCGCGGAATTCCTCCACGCCGAACTTGCGCGCGTCGGCAAAGGGCGGCAGCAGCTTGAGACCGCCGTTCTTGCGCGCCATGTCCCACGTCTTGCCGCTGCCGATGTGGTCGAGCAGGCTTTGATAGTTGCCGTGCAGCACAACGCCGACGTCTGTGATGCCTGCGCCCGCCATGTTGGAGAGCATGAAGTCGACCACGCGGTAGCGCCCGCCGAACGGCACAGAGCCGGGCATGCGCGCTTCGGTCAGCTCGCGAAGGCCGGGAGCCTTTTCATAGGCAAAGATGATGCCGTGCAGTCCGTTCATCGTACCGTCTCCTTTCCGTCCACGCTGCGCATGCGGTTGGCAGGCAGCACATAGTCATCCGCGACCGCCGCGCCGGGGCCGAGCACCGTGATGCCCCACTGCTCCGGCGGCACCGCCTCGGGCGGCGCGCCGACAAAGGCGTGCTCGCCGACGACGCCGTTCTCGCCGATGATGGCGTAGGAGACGCGCGCGTCCTTTTTGACGACCGCGCCGGGCATCAGGATGGAGTACTGGACGCTTGCGCCCTCCTCCACCGTGCAGCGCTCAGAGAGGACGGAGTTCTCCGCCTCCCCCTCGACCGTGCAGCCGCGCGCGACGACGCTGTGCTCCACGTGCGCGTTGACGCCTAAGTACGCCGGCGGCGCGGAGACGGAGCGGCCATAGATCGGCCAGTCCTTTTCGAGAAGATCGAGCCCGCTGCCGGTCGCGAGCATATCCATGTTCGCATCCCAAAGAGAGTCTAGCGTGCCGACATCCTTCCAGTAGCCGGAGAAGCGGTACGCCGCCATCTTTTCCCCATTTTTGAGCATCTTGGGGATGATGTTTTTACCGAAGTCGTTGCTGCTCGCCTCGTCGCTCTCGTCCTCGATGAGGTACTCACGCAGCTTTTTCCACGTGAAGACGTAAATGCCCATCGACGCGAGGTTGCTCTTGGGATGCGCGGGCTTTTCCTCGAATTCCGTGATCGTGTCGTTTTCGTCCACGTTCATGATGCCAAAGCGCGGCGCATCCTCCCAGGGCACCTCCATAACGGAGATGGTGCAATCCGCGCCCGCTTTTTTGTGGTGGGCGAGCATCTTGGCGTAATTCATCTTGTAGATGTGGTCGCCCGAGAGGATGAGCACATACTCGGGGTCGTACATGTCGACAAAGCCGATGTTCTGGAAGATGGCGTTGGCCGTGCCCTTATACCACGACGCACCGCCCGCGCTCTGATACGGCGGCAGGATGTGCACGCCGCCGTCCGCGCGGTCGAGATCCCACGGCTGGCCCGAGCCGATGTAGCGGTTGAGCTCCAGCGGGCGGTACTGCGTCAGAACGCCGACGGTGTCGATGCCAGCGTTGGCGCAGTTTGAGAGCGGAAAGTCAATGATGCGGAACTTGCCGCCAAACGGCACGGCGGGCTTCGCCATATTCTCCGTGAGCACGTAGAGACGGCTGCCCTGGCCGCCGGCAAGCAGCATGGCGATACATTCTTTCTTCACGCTTGTTCTCTCCTCCTTGTTTCGTTGCCGTCCGGTCACACCTCGGGCGGCTCGTTGGTTTTCTCCTCTTCCTGCCATTCGCCCTCGCCCGCGAAGAACACCGCGCCGAGCGGCGGGATGGTCACGCACAGCGAGCAGGGCTTGCCGTGCGAGGGGATGGACTCGGTCAAAAGCTCTCCTTCGTTGCGCCAGTCGCCCGTGCCGCCGTATGCGGGAAGGTCGGTGGTAAACACCTCGCGGTACGTCTTTTTCGGCGGGACGCCGAAGCGGTAGTCCGCGCGTCCGACGGGCGAGAAGTTGACCGCCGCGATGAGCTCGCGCCCTTTCCGGTCGCGCCGGACGAAGACGACGACGTTGTTGTGGTTGTCGTCGGCGACGAGCCACTCAAAGCCCTCCCACGAAAAGTCAATGTCCCAAAGCGGGCTCTGCGACAGGTAAAAGCGGTTGATGTCCTTGAAAAAACGCTGGGTCTGCTGATTTTCTTTATTTTCGAGCAAATACCAGTCGAGCTGAGAGGCAAAATCCCACTCGTGCCACTGGCCCAGCTCCGCGCCCATGAACGTGAGCTTCTTGCCCGGATGGGCGAGCAGGTACGCCGTAAACGCGCGCACCCCCGCCAGCTGCTGCCAGTCGTCGCCCGGCATCTTGCCGCGAAGCGAGCCCTTCATGTGCACGACCTCGTCATGCGAGATCGGCAGGACGAAATTCTCCGAAAAGGCGTACATCAGCGAGAACGTGATGTCCTTGTGGTGGAACTGGCGGAACCAGGGGTCAAGCTTCAAATAGTGGCACATGTCATTCATCCAGCCCATGTTCCACTTGAGGTTGAAGCCGAGGCCGCCATCCTTGGCGGGCCGTGTGACGAGCGGCCACGCGGTCGACTCCTCGGCGACCATCAGCGCGTTCGGGTCGACGGAAAACGCAGTCTCGTTGAGCGCGCGCAGGAAGTCGATGGCCTCTAAATTCTCGTGCCCGCCGTTGATGTTTGGCGTCCAACGGCCATTTTCGCGGCCATAGTCGAGGTACAGCATCGACGCGACCGCGTCCACGCGCAGGCCGTCCACATGGAACTCGCGCAGCCAGAACGCAGCAGAGGAAAGGAGAAAGCTCTTCACCTCGCCGCGGCCATAGTCGAACACACGCGTTCCCCAGCCCTCGTGCTCGCGCTTATTGGGGTCGGCGTATTCGTAGCAGGGCGTGCCGTCAAAGTCGATGAGGCCGTGCGCGTCCTTGCAGAAGTGCGACGGCACCCAGTCTAAAATGACGGAAATGCCCTTTTGGTGCAGATGGTCGACAAAGTACATAAAGTCCCTGGGCGTGCCGTAGCGCGACGTTGCGGCAAAATAGCCGGTGCACTGATAGCCCCAGGAATCGTCAAGCGGATACTCGGTGACGGGCATGAGCTCGACGCAGTTGTAGCCAAGGTCCAGAACGTGATCCGCCAGCTCGCGCGCGAGCGTGCGGTAGTCGTAAAAATCGCCGTTTTCGTGCCGTCGCCATGAGCCGAGGTGGACCTCGTAAATGTTGAGCGGCGAGCGGTCGAGGGGTGCCTTTGTGCGGCTCGCGCGCCATTCGTCATCCCCCCAGCGGTAGCCGCCGAGGTCATAGAGCTTGCTGGCCGTACCGGGGCGGGTCTCGGCGTGGAAGGCGTAGGGGTCGGCCTTGAGGACCGTTTCGCCCGATTGTGCCGTCACGGCGAACTTGTAGGTATCGTAGCGCTTGAGGGACGGCACAAAACACTCCCAGAAGCCGTCCGCGTTCTTTTTCATCGGGTGGGCGTAGCCGTTCCAGCCGCAGAAATCGCCCACAACGGACACATGCGCGGCGTTCGGCGCCCAGGTGCGGAAGACGTAGCCGTCTTTCCCCGACCGCCGCGTGCGGTGCGCGCCGAGATAGCGGTAGGCCTCGCTGTTCGTGCCGCCGTAAAAGGCTGCGGTGTCAAATCGTCTGCCAGTTTGTTTCATGCCTCTTGTCCCTTCTCCTCATAGAGCGTATGAGAGCGGCGCAGCACCTTATTCCTCATCCGGTGCGCGCTGCACTGCCGCGCCGCCGAGGCCGAAATCGTCCTCCACGCTCGCTGTGTCGCGGCGGAGCATATTTTCCATCACGCGGATATCGCTGTCGATGTCCATCGCCTCGTTGCGGTACAAATCGTCGAGCTGCTTGTCAAAGCCCTTGATGAGGGCATCCATCGTCTCTTCGATGCGCTCCTGCGCGCGGGAGAGATTCTCGCCCTCGATGCCCGCCTCTTCAAACTTGGCGTAGCTGTCAAGCAGCTTGAGCGTCGTGGGCAGGTAGTAATTGAGGAACGTCGCGGCCTGCTGCTGCTTTTCGGGATGCTCCTCGACCTCGCGGAAAATTTTGCCCGCAACGGTCTCGAGATGGTCGATCTTCTCGCTCAGCACGGGGTCGGCGATGCGGTCGTTGGCCGAGCGGATGGCGCGCAGTGCGCCCGCATAGCCCTCGTTGGCCTCCTTGGGCGTGACGTTTTCCTTCTTCGCTGTTTCGTTTGCATAGTCGGCAAAGGCGTTGGCGCTGCGGAAGAAGATGCCGCGGCCGCTGTCTAAGTACGCGCCCGCGCCGAGAAGCCCCTTTTCGACCATGTAGTCAAGGTCACTCTCGATCTTTTTGCGGCTCTTGCCCGTTACGGTGCAGAGCTCCTCCACGCTGATGTAGCCGCGCTCGCCCATCACGGCGAGATAGCGCGCGATGCGTGCACTGCGGCGCTTCATGCGCTGACCGGCAGCAAACATCGCGATACCGCCGGCGAGGAAGCCGCACTCGGACAGCATGTACTCGGCCATGTAGGAATACCAGCCGTAGCCGATGATCTCGCCGATGTTCGAGATCAGCCCGCTGCCGGCAGCCAAGGCGATAATGCCGCCGATGATCATCAGCGTGCGCGCGGTCTTGTCGGAAGTCTTCGGCGCGCGGTTCATCTTTTTCGCTGTCTGCACAACGGTCTTTTCTACCTTGTTCGTACTGCGCGCCGTAACGTTCGCGTTCGGACTGGTGCTCGTGCGCGTGCCACTGCGCGGCGAACTCACCTTTTTCGGCTTGTCCGAGAGCTTGGAGATGAGCGCGATGAGGCCGATGGGCCACAGGCCGAAGGCAAACAGCGCCGCGATCAAAATCCAGCCGCCGACGTCGACATCGTTCTTTTTCTTCGTTTTTTCGCCGCTCTCGTCAAAGCGGAACGAACCGGTCTCGGGGTCGTACTCAAAGTCCTTGCTCATTTATCTGTTCTCCTTTTTCTTGCCCGCTCTCGCGGCGCGCTCGCGCTCAAAGTCGACGATCTTCGTCTTTTTACCTGTCTTTTCGTCCAGCACATAGAGCGTATTGAGCTGGGATTTTAGGTTTGCCTTCACCGAGTCGATGTAGTCGCGGCGCAGCTGCGCCTGCTCCTCCTTCTCCTCGTCGGTCAAGCCTTCAGCTTTGGCCTTGTGCGCCAGCGCGTTGATGCGCGCGATCTTTTCATCCATCGTCATTGTTTACTTCTCCTTACAGGTATCGGCGCAGAAGCAGCGCCGTTCTTCCTTTTTTACTCAGGCCGCCGACCTCGGCGACCTCGAACTTGCCGAGGCCGCGGGCGGAGATCACATCCCCCTGCGCGACGGGGGCGTCGCTCTTGAGCGTTTCGCGGTAGTTGAGCCGCACGCGGCCCGAGGAAATGAGCTCCTGCGCCTTGCCGCGGCTCATCGAAAATCCGCTCGCCGCCACGGCGTCGAGCCGCAGTGTCGAGACCGTGTCGCGAATCTCCTTGACCTTGAGCTCGGGGACGCTCAAGTCTGAAAGCTTGATCTCGCTGACCGAGAGCTTCACACGCCCCGCGCTCGTCACGTTTTGCAGCAGATACGGCGCGATATCGCGCGAGACGATCAAATCGCACGAGCCCTCCGACACCAGAATGTCGCCGAGCTTTTCGCGCGTGACGCCCTGCGCCATCAGCGAGCCGAGAAAGTCGCGGTGCGTCAGCGTATCTTCCTTGCGATACGTGCAGCGGAGCGCCGTCATGTACTCGCTCTCGTCGGCCTCCTCCTGCCAGTCGGGCAGAAAGAGGAGCATTCTCCGCTCCGCGCGCTCAAATCCACCGCAGAAGGCGCAGCCGTCATGAATGGCGGCGGCGTGCAGTAGGTCCTGCGCGCTGTGCTGCTCAGCGGGGCTCAAAAAGTCCGTCGCCGACGGGATATTGCGGTTTCTGCTCTGCTCACACTTGTCCAGAATGTGCGCCAGCAGCACGCGCTCATCGCCATTGCGCGCGGCGCGATCCAAAAGCTGCCGTCTGTCCATCATGCTTTCCCATTCTGCGTGCGCCAGAGGGACGCATACTCGCCGTTTTGCGCGAGCAGCGCCTCGTGGCTGCCCTGCTCGGCGATGCGGCCATTCTCGACGACGAGGATGCGGTCTGCCGAGCGGATGGTCGAGAGCCGGTGCGCGATCACAAGCGTCGTGCGCCCACGCGCGAGCTCGTCGAAAGCGTGCTGAATTTTGACCTCCGTCACGCTGTCGAGCGCGCTCGTCGCCTCGTCCAGAATGAGGATGGGCGGGTTTTTGAGGAAGATGCGCGCGATGGACACGCGCTGCTTCTGTCCGCCGGAGAGCATCGTGCCGCGCTCGCCGACATAGGTGTCGAAGCCGTGCGGCATGGCCATGATATCATCGTAAATCTCCGCGCGCTTCGCCGCTTCGACAATCTCCTCGTCCGTCGCGTCGGGGCGGCCATAGCGGATATTCTCGCGCACCGTGTCGGCAAAGAGGAACACATCCTGCTGCACGATGCCGATGGCGCGGTGAAGAGACGACTGTGTAAGAGAGCGCACATCTTCCCCGTCGATACGGATCGCGCCCTCGCTCACCTCGTAAAAGCGCGGGATGAGCTGGCAGAGCGTCGACTTGCCTCCGCCGGAGGGGCCGACGATGGCGAGCATCTCGCCAGGCCTTATATGCACGCTCACGTCATGGAGCACGCCTTCATTCTCCTCGCCCTCGTAAGAAAAGCTCACATGGTCGACGTCGATCTCGCCGCGGCAGTGTTCGAGCTCCTTCGCGTCCGGTGCGTCCTTGAGCGCGGGCTCGACGCGCATGAGCGCCGTGAAGCGCTCAAGACCTGCAAAGCCACGAGCAAAAATCTCAGAGAAATTCGCGAGCTTTCGCACGGGGTTGATGAACGTTGCGATGTAAAGGGAAAACGTGATGAGGTCAATGTAGTTCATTTCGCCGCGCATGATGAGATAGCCGCCCACCGTGATGACGGCGGCGGAGAGCAGCGTCATAAAAAATTCCATCGTCGCGTTGAACACACCCATCTCGTGGTGGAATTTGCGCTTGGAGACCTTGAATTCCTCGTTCGCCGCGTTGAATTTGTCGATCTCCTCTTCCTCGTTGGCAAAGGCGCGCGCCGTGCGGATGCCGGAGAGCGACGACTCGATGCCGACGTTGATGGCGGCAGTCTTCTGCTTCTCGCCGCGCGAGGCTGCCGTCATCTTGCTGCGGCGCGACATGATGACCGCGATGAACACCGGCAGGATGCACGCCACGACCAGCGCGAGCCGCCACTCGATGGAAAACAGGATGGCGAGCGCGCCGACGATCGTCAGCGTCGAAATGAGCAGGTCCTCGGGGCCGTGGTGGGCGAGCTCCGTGATCTCGAAGAGATCGCTCGTCAGCCTGCTCATGAGCTGGCCCGTGCGGTTGTGGTCAAAGAAGCTGACGTCCAGCTCCTGCACGTGCGTGAAAAGGTCGCGGCGGATGTCCGCCTCCACCAGAATGCCGAATGTGTGTCCCCAGTAGGAAATGACATAGTATAAAAGCGCGCGCACAATGAACGCCGCCATCATCACGCCCATCACGATAAAAAACGTGCGGTACTGCTGATTCGGCAAAAGGTCGTACATCGACTTGCGCGTCACGAGCGGGAAGGCGAGATCGATGAGCGCAACGACCGTCGCGCAGACAAGGTCCAGGATAAACAGGCCGCGGTGCGGCTTAAAGTAGGTGAAGAGAATGGAAAGCGGCTTTTTCTGCTGAAATTCACGGGTCGTCATATGGTCGATAGCTCCTGCAAATACTTTTTCAAGGTAATTGTAGCACAGGCGGGCAGTGCTTGCAAGGAAAGCCGCCCCTTTTTGCGTAAAAAAAGAACGGTCTTTTGACCGTTCTTTTCTCTTTACTTGATGCGCACCGTGATGGTCAGCACCGCGCCGCCAACGGTGGCCGTCACGGTCGTGGTACCCACCTTGGCAGGCGTGATCAAGCCGTCCGCCGAGATGGACAGGACGCTCGCGTCCGCCACCACCCAGGTCGCGGCCGCGTCCGTGCCGGAAACGCTCAGGCGGATGGTCTCGCTCAACTTGATCGTGCAGTCAAAGTTGCCGTTCGCGTCCTTGGGCAGCGTCGTGCCGACGTTCGTCTTGATGCTCAGGGCTGAGGCATCCACCGTCGGGGTGGACGGGGTTGTCGTGGTGCCGGGATTGGTGGCAGTTGTGTCGCTGCCGTTTGCAGGATCATTTGCGTTCGGCTCATCACCGGTGTTCGGGTCAGTGGTGTCGCCGTTGTTCGCGTTCGGATCGTCCGTGTTCGTATTGCTGTCGTCGGGCGTATTGACATCGTCCTGCACGCCGGGGGTATTGTCGTCGTCGGCGGGCGTGATCTTTGCGACGATCTTGTCACCAAAGAGCGACCAGCTCAGAAGCAGCAGCACGACGACGAGCACCGCCGCCATCGCACCGCGGACGGACTGCGTCTGCTTTTTATCCGAAACGCGCCGGCCGCCGCTCTGTTTGCTGGAGTTGTACTTGATCTTACGGGGATGGTCTCCCTCCTCGCAGAACGGGCATCTGCGATAGCTGGGGGAATATTCTTCGCCGCAGCGCGGGCACTTGAGAAGATTCATGCCGACGCTCCTTTCTTTTGTCAAAATAGAGTCTCTGCGCGCGAGCACACACGGTGCCGCGTTCCTTTACATAATACTTGCTTTTTTGTCCCGCGTCAACCGAAACACGCAAATTTTTGCCGCATTCCGCCGCGCGGCCTTGCTTTTTCGCCAAAGTCTTCCTATAATCGACTTAACAACAAACGATTCATGGAGGGTCTGGCGATGAACACCATCTTCATTGGCATTGCAGGCGGCACCGGTTCGGGCAAAACGACGCTCACCGAGCATCTGAAGCAGCACTTCGGCGACGATATCAGCGTCGTGCACCACGACAGCTATTATAAATATCAGGACAGGCCCTTTGAAGAGCGCTGCAAACAGAACTACGACCACCCCGACGCTTTCGAGACCGATCTGATGGTCGAGCAGCTTAAGGAGCTCAAGGCGGGCAAGGCCATCCGCTGCCCTGTCTACTCCTACGCAGACCACCAGCGCACAAGTGAGACCGAGCTCATCCGGCCGAGCAAGGTCGTCATCGTCGAGGGCATCCTCATTTTCCAGGACCCGCGGCTGCGCGAAATGCTTGACATCAAAATTTTTGTCGAGACCGACGCCGACGTGCGCATTCTGCGCCGCGCGCTCGAGAGCGTCATCACGCAGTATTTGACGACCGTCAAGCCCATGCACGAGCAGTTCGTCGAGCCGAGCCGCAAGTATGCCGATATCATTGTGCTTGAAGGCGGCCACAACTTAGTCGCCCTCGACATGATCATGCAGCGCATCGCCAGCCACATCGCCTCCGCCGACTAACGCAGCGGTTAAAAAAGCCTCGCAGACTTTTATCCGCAAGGGGTACGCGGCATCCGTAAGGCGGCAGAGCCGCCAACGGCTGCCCAGGTGTCCGCAGACGCGAAATAAATTGGAATCCGTTTTTCCGGCGGCGTGTACGCCGGAAAAACACTTCTCTCTCCGCGCGTGTCGCAGCCGCCTTTCGGGCGGCAAGTCACGAAGCGGAGCGCATCTTTCTCAAAAAAGAGGGACGCAGCTTTCAGCTGCGTCCCTCTTTTTTGAATATCTTTTACACTCCCGCGAAGTGGAACACGACGCCGATCACCGCGGAGACTCCGATAAAGACGATCGGGTGCAGGTCCTTGGTCTTTTTGATGTAGCGCGTAAAGACGAGCAGCACCAGCGCAAGGATGATGCCGCGCCAGCTGATCGCGCCGTCCCACGAGAATTTCATCAGGATGGAATCCGCCTGCGACGCGCTCGTGATCCCGGCGATCACCTGAATCATCACGCCCGCGCAGGCCGCGCCGATCAGGCCGGTGGAGGCGGGACGAAGGCCGTAGAACGCGTTGGCGACATACTGGCTGTCGCGGAATTTGGCGAGCATCGCCGCAACGATCAAAATGACGATGATCGACGGCGTCACCTCGCCGATGGTGGCGACGATCGCGCCCGGCACGCCGCCGACCGTGTAGCCGACATAGGTCGCCATGTTGATGCCGACAGGACCCGGCGTCGATTCCGACACAGCCAGCATGTTCATCAGGTCCGTCTGCGAAAACCAGCCCGTGGTCGCCCCGATATCCTTAAGGAACGGCAGCGTCGCCATGCCGCCGCCGATGGCAAACAGGCCCGTTTTGAAAAATTCCCAGTATAAGCGAAGATACAAGGTCATTTTGCCGCTCTCCCCTCAAGATTTTTCAGCACGATGCCGGACAGCGCCGAGAGCAGCACGAACCACACCGGCGAAACGCTCAGCAGCATATTCCCCAGCAGCACGATAACAAAGATGACCGCCGTGCGCTTATCCACGACCGACTTTTTCAGCAGCTTGAGCACAGCGTTCAGGATGAGCACGCATACACACACCTGAATGCCTGCAAAGGCGTTCTGCACCCAGGCAAGGTGGGCAAAGTTCGTAATGAGTCCCGCCAGGATCGTGATAATGACGAGCGAGGGGAATACCACGCCGAGCGTCGCGGTGATGCCGCCCATCGCGCCTTTTCTCTTCTGCCCGACAAATGTCGCCGTGTTGACGGCGATGATGCCCGGTGTGCACTGACCGATGGCAAAATAGTCCACCAGCTCTTCTTCCGTTGCCCAGTGCTTATTCTGCACCACCTCGCGCTCGAGGATCGGCAGCATCGCCATGCCTCCGCCAAAGGTCATCACGCCGATCTTGGCAAAGGTGAGAAACAGTTCCAAAAGTTCCTTCAAAACACTTTCTCCTTACTCCACATATCCGTAAAGGCCGCGCACGGACACCTCCCCCGTGCGGACGGTCTCGACCGTCCCGTTTTCGCGGCGCACGATGAGGCCGAACTCCTCGTCCACGTCAAGCGCCGTGACTTTTTCCTTCGTATCCTGCCACAAAAGCTGCACCTCGCGCCCGATGGTCACGCAGCGGCGGCGGTATTCGTCGAGATACCCGCTCGTCTCTCCGGATCTGAGCGCCGTATAAAGCGCATCGAGCTCCTCGATCATCGCCGCGGACAGCTCCGCGCGCGAAATGAGCCTGCCCGTCTCGCGCAGGATGGACGTTGCGATCTTCGAGACCTCGCCGACGAAGTCCTCCTCGCGCTGGCTGACGTTGAAGCCGATGCCCGCCACGACGTACTGGAGCTCGCCGGTCTCACCCTCGACGCTCAGCTCGGTCAAAATGCCGCAGAGCTTTCTGCCGTTCAGGATGAGATCGTTTGTCCACTTGATCTGCGAGTGCGTCCCCGCCACGCGGTCGACCGCGCGGCTCATCGCAACGGCGATGAGACCCGTGAGCGGCATCAGCTGCGACGGCGCAAGCTTCGGACGCAGCAAGATCGACAGGTAAACGCCCTTGCCCGCCGCGCTCTGAAAGCTGCGGCCGCGGCGGCCGCGGCCGCTCGTCTGCTCCGCCGCGACGGCGACGGTACCGTCCGGCGCGCCGTCGAGCGCGATGCGCTTTAAGTAGGCGTTTGTCGAGTCGATGGAATCAAAGCAGTCGATGCGCTTGCCGACGGTTTCGACATATCCCAAGTAACTGCGCACGGTCTGCTCGGTCAGCGTGTCGGGCAGCGACTTGAGGCAGTAGCCGCGTCCCGTGACGGCGTCGATCTCGTACCCCTGCGCGCGCAGGGCAGAAATGCTCTTCCAGATGGCCGCGCGCGTGATGCCGAGCTCGGCGCTGACGGCCTCGCCGGAGACGAAGTGTCCCTTTTCCCGCAGCAGCAGCGCCAAAACAGTCTCTTTTCCCATAGCGTCCTCCGTTACAAAATGTAACCGAAATTGTTACCCTTTTGAGGTTGACAGTCGGTGGCTTATCGCTTACGATTGACATAAAATATCAAGCGCTGCGTTTTTCGCAGCCGCCGTCTTAGGATTGTAGCACGCTTGCCGCCGCATGTAAACCAAAATCTCATGTTTTGGCTTACCCGGCGGTTTCTTGACGAATTCCTGATTTTTCCATTGCCGCGCTCCGCCCCGACGTGTACAATAAGACGCTGACAAATTATGACAGGAGTTTCCCCGTGAGCTTTTCCGACCTTACGTTTCTTTTTTATTTTCTGCCGCTGTTTTTCGCGGTCTATTGCATTCTGCCCTTTCGCTTCAAAAATGCTGCGCTCGTGCTGGGCAGCTTTGCTTTCTACTTCATCGGCGCGGGCGCGCGCGACACACTGCTGCTGTCCGGCGTGCTGCTTCTGCACTACGCCCTCGCCCGCGCAATGGCGGGGAAAGAAGTCCGCACGCGAAAAGCACTGCTGATCATCGCGCTGGCGGCGGACCTCTTTTGCCTTGTGTACTTCAAGTACGCTGCATTTATTCTGGAAAATCTGGGCAAACTGACGGGGACGGCGTTCTCCCTTGTCGAGCTTGCGCTGCCGCTCGGCGTCAGCTTCTACCTCTTCCAGAGCGCGGGGTACCTCATCGACGTCTATCGCGGCGAGGAGGCGGAGAAAAACCTCATCGACTACGCCGCTTTCACCATCGCGTTCCCCCAGCTCACGATGGGGCCGATCTTGCGCTGGCGCGAATGGCGCGGCGCACTGAAGGAACGCACGATCACGCGCGAGGACGTATTCTCCGGCTTTGAGCTCTTTGTTGTCGGCCTGTGCTTCAAGGTGCTGCTCGCCGACCAGCTCGCGCCGCTGTGGGCGTCGCTTGAGCGCATCGGTTACGAATATTTGTCGACGCCGCTCGCATGGCTCGGCGCGGTGAGCTACAGTTTGCAGCTCTATTTCGACTTTTCCGGCTATTCTCTTATGGCGATGGGCCTCGGGCAGATGCTGGCGCTGCCTGTGCCGCGCAACTTTGACCTGCCCTACACCGCGCGCTCGGTGAGCGAGTTCTACCGCCGCTGGCACATCACACTCGGCACATGGTTTCGCGACTATGTCTACATCCCGCTCGGCGGCAGCCGCAACGGCAATGCCCGCACGGTGCTCTCGCTCACGGTCGTGTGGTTTTTCACCGGCCTCTGGCACGGGGCGAGCTGGAATTTTGTCCTCTGGGGCGTGATGCTGCTTGGATTCATCCTGCTCGAAAAGTTCTGTATCGGCGATTTTCTCAAGGAGCATAAAGTGCTCTCGCACGTCTATCTCCTCTTCGTCATCCCGCAGACGTGGGTCATTTTCCGCATCACGCGCTTAAAGGACGTCGGCGCGTATTTTTCCCGCCTGTTCCCGCTGTTCGGCGCACACAGCGCCATCTCCGCGCAGGATGTGCTCAAGCTGCTCTCGTCCTACTGGTGGCTGCTGCTTCTCGCCGTCTTCTTCTGTCTGCCGCAGCCGCGCCGCTTTTATGAAAAGCACCGCGGCAGTTTACTCGTCCAGCTCCCGCTGTTTCTGCTCTTCTGGGTGTGCGTGTACTTCATCGCCACCTCGTCGGGCAACGCCTTCCTCTATTCCCGTTTCTAAGGAGACCTTTCATGTCCTCTCGTCCCTTTTTCCTGCTGCCGCTGTGCTTTGTCAGCGCGCTGGCGCTCAACGCTTACGCCGCGCTCGATCCCACCGGCGTGTATCAGGATTATCTTGAAAAACTGGATGCCGCGACGCCGCCCGTCGCGGCAATGGCCACAGCGGCCGCAGACGGGGTCTACCCGTGGAGCGAGCCCAAAGCGCCCGAACCTCCTCCCGTCCCAGACCCCGCTCCGCTTCCGGACCCGGAACCGGAGCCCGAACCGGAGCCCGAACCGGAAGAGCCCGACTCCCCCTTCACCACGGTGGACGCGAGCTACTTTGACGACGCGCTGTTCATCGGCGACTCGCACACCGACGGCTTCAAGGACTATGCGGGCCTCAATAACGCCGACTACCTCTGCCACAACGGCCTGACGGTCTGGTCGGCGGTCGAAAAGGCGGAGTTCCCCGGCAAGCAGACGCTTGCGCAGGCGCTCTCCGGCAAGCACTACGGCAAAATTTACCTGATGCTCGGCATCAACGAGCTCGGCACCGGCACGGCGGAAAGCTGGGCCGCACAGTACAAGGTCCTGCTCGACGAAGTGCGCGAGCTCCAGCCTGACGCCATCATCTTTTTGCAGGCCATTTTCCACACGACGCAGGAAAAGTCCGACGCGACGTTCTTTAAGAATTCGACCATCGACGCACGCAACGCCGAGCTCCAAAAGCTCGCCGACAACGAAACGGTCTTCTATATCGACTGCAATCCCGTCTTCGACGACTCTACCGGCGCGCTGACGCCGGAATACTCTGGCGACGGCGTCCACGTCAAGGCCGCGTACTATCCGATGTGGAGAGACTATCTCTTCCAGTTTGGCGTCGTAAGATAGCTTCAAGAAAGCGGTGAAGCCGCTTTCTTGAGAAAGTTTCGCTGCGCTCTGCACCGTGCGCGAACGCCTGGGCAGCCGTTGGCGGCTCTGCCGCCTTACGGATGCCGCGTACCCCTTGCGGGTAAAACTCTGCGAGGCTCTTTACGTAAAAAGGAACCGCTCTTCGAGCGGTTCCTTTTTTGCATTGCTTCGTTTTATTCGTGCTTGACCTTATAGCCGCGGTTCAATCTCATTTCGAGCGCGTCGAGCTCTTCGTAGAGCTCAGGCGGCACCTTGCCGATCTTCTCGTAATACTCACGCGCGTCCTCGCACTCCTGGAGCCAGAGCTCGCGGTCGACCGAGAGCAGGCGGCGCATGTCGTACATCGACATTTCAAGCCCCTCCATGTCGATATCGTGGGTGTTTGGCTCGTAGCCGAGCGCGGTCTCCGCCGCGCCGATCTCATCGTCGGCGCGCGAGATGATCCATTGTAAAACACGCATATTGTCGCCAAAGCCGGGCCAGGCGAAGTTGCCGTCCTCGTCGGTGCGGAACCAGTTGACATTGAAGATCTTCGGCGGCTTGGGGATCTTCTTGCCCATGTCGAGCCAGTGCTGCCAGTAGTCGCCCATGTGGTAGCCGCAGAACGGCAGCATCGCCATCGGGTCGCGGCGCACAACGCCGACGCGGCCCGTCGCCGCGGCGGTGGTCTCCGACGCCATGATCGAGCCGATAAACACGCCGTGCTGCCAGTTGAAGGACTGGTAAACGAGCGGCGCGGTCTTCGCGCGGCGGCCGCCGAAGACGATGGCGCTGATGGGCACGCCCTCGGGATTGTCAAACTCGGGGCTCAGACACGGGCAGTTGCGCGCGGGCGCGGTGAAGCGGCTGTTGGGGTGCGCGGCCTTTTCGGGGCTCTGCGGCGTCCAGGGACGGCCGCGCCAGTCGATGGCGCGCGCGGGCGGCGTCTTGTTGAGGCCCTCCCACCAGACGGTGTTGTCGCTGAGGTCAAGCGCGACGTTCGTAAAGATCGTGTCCTTGTGCGTGGAAATGAGCGCGTTGGGGTTCGACTTCATGGATGTGCCGGGCGCAACGCCGAAAAAGCCGTTTTCGGGGTTCACGGCCCAGAGTCTGCCGTCCTTGCCGACGCGCAGCCACGCGATATCGTCGCCCACGCACCAGACGCGCCAGCCCCAGCGCTGCAGGCCCTCGGGCGGGATGAGCATGGCGAGGTTCGTCTTGCCGCAGGCGGAAGGGAAGGCGGCGGAGATGTACTTGATCTCGCCGCGCGGGTTCTGGATGCCGAGGATCAGCATGTGCTCGGCCATCCAGCCCTCCTGACGGCCGAGGTTCGAGGCGATGCGCAGCGCGAAGCACTTCTTGCCCTGAAGCACGTTTCCGCCATAGTTCGAGTTCATCGAGATGATCGTATTGTCCTGCGGGAAGTGGACGATGTACTTGTTGTCCTTGTCGAGGTTGCACTGGCAGTGCAGGCCCTTGATAAAGCCCGTATCATCGCCGAGCGCGTCGCACACGGCCTTGCCGATGCGGGTCATGATGTGCATGTTGAGCACGACGTAAATGGAGTCGGTCAGTTCAAAGCCGTATTTGGCGAACGGAGAGCCGATAATGGACATGGAGTACGGGATGATGTACATGGTGCGGCCCTTATAGGCGCCGTCGGCCAGGGCGTACATCTTTTCGTACATTTCCTTGGGCTCTACCCAGTGGTTCGTGGGGCCTGCGTCCTCTTCCTTTTCACAGCAGATGAACGTGCGGTCCTCCACGCGTGCCACGTCGTCGGGGTCGGTGCGGTGCAGGTAGCATCCCGGGAGCTTGTCCGGGTTGAGCTTGATGAGGATGCCCTCCTTGACGGCCTGCTCGCGCAGCGCGTCGAGCTGTTCCTCTTCCCCCGTGATCCAGACAATCTTGTCCGGCTTGGTGATGGCGGTCATTTCGTCGATCCACGACAAAACGGCCTTGTTGTTCGTCAAATTCGTCATTTGTTCTTTCCCTCGTAGCATGTTCACGGTGTAATGAAAAAGAAAAATTTTGCACCGCGTCTTGTGTGGTGTGCTGTGCCGCTTTGGGGCGGCAGGGAGCTAACCGATGCACAGGAAAAATGGCTGCTATTGAGTTTGACTCCTTTCTGCCGAAAATTGTAGCAGAATGTCTTATCAATAGCAACCATATGGTTTATCAATTTTTTGAATAGATGCTTCTGTGCTGTCACAGTAATGCGGCGATCTCGGCGGACAGCGCGGCGAATTCACTGAGCCCCAGCCGCTCGCCGCGGATGTTGGCCTCTAAGCCGCAGGACGTGACCGCCTGCGTGACCTGCTCTTTTGTGAGCTGGCTGCCGAATGCCGTCATCAGGCTGTTGACAAGCGTCTTGCGCCGCAGGGCGAACGCGGCGTACACCACGCGGAAGAAGAACTTCTCGTCCTCGACCTCGACCGGAGGCTCCCTGCGCACGACGGCGCGCAGCACGGCGGACGTGACCTTCGGCTGCGGCTCGAAGCACTCGCGCGGCACAGCGAAAAGGTATTCCGGCTCCGTGTAGTATTGCATGAAGACGGAGAACGCGCCGTAGGCGCTCGTGCCCGGCGCGGCGCAGAGGCGCTCGGCGACCTCCTTCTGCACCAGCACCGTGATGCTCTCGAAGCACTTCGACTCGATGAGCGCGGTGATGGCGGGCGTCGTGATGTTGTAGGGCAGGTTTGCGCACACGATGGGTGTGAGGCCCGCGAATTTCTCACGCACAAGCGCAGGAATATCGGTTTTCAAAATATCGGCGGACACGACCTCGAAGTTGTCAAAGCGCGCCATGGTCTCGTCCAGGATCGGCAGCAGCGTCTTGTCAAGCTCCACGGCCACCACCTTGCCCGCGCGCTCGCAGAGCTCGTGGCTCAGTGCGCCGATGCCGGGGCCGATCTCGAGCACGCCGTTCTGCTCGTTTGCGCGCGAGCTCTCGGCGATCTCATAGGGGATGGCGGGGTCGATCAAAAAATTCTGCCCCATGGACTTGGAAAAATGAAAACCGTGGCGCTTTAAAAGCGCCTCGATGGCAGCTTTGTCATTGCGTTCCATAGCGTGGTTCCTTTCTGCGCGCTGGGCGTAAAAAATTGTAAAATGATTCTACCATATTTTGAGCAAAAGAGTAGTAAAAATTTTTCCCGTGTGATAAAATGCAGAAATCTCAGGAAAAGAGGGAGACTTTCATGGAGCTCACACCGCAAATTCTGATCGTTGTTCTGCCGCTCATCTTTCTTGGCGGCTTTGTCGACTCCGTCGCCGGCGGCGGCGGACTTATCACGCTTCCCGCCTATCTGATGGCCGGCATCCCCGCGCACCTTGCAATGGGGACGAACAAGGTCGTCAACGGCACCGGCACGGCGCTCGCCTCGTTCAAATACTTTCGCGGCGGCAAGGTCCTGCTGCGTCCCGCCATCGTCTCGGGGATCGGCGCGCTGCTCGGCGCGGCCATCGGCACAAAGATCGCTCTGCTCATCAACGAGGACATTCTGAAGATCATGATGCTCGTCGCGCTGCCCTGCGCGGCGATCCTGCTGATGCTCAAAAAGGACTTCGGCAAGGAAAATGACGCACCCGCGCGCGAGTACACGCCGCAGCAGGAGCTGACGCGCGCCGCGCTCATCGGTTTGGGTCTTGGCTGCTATGACGGGCTCATCGGCCCGGGCACGGGCACGTTTATGATCATGGCGTTTACGATGGCACTTTCGATGGACCTCCTCACGGCGTCGGGCTGCGCAAAGATCGCAAACCTCTGCTCCAACGTCGCCTCGGCGGTGCTGTTCATCTTCAGCGGCAAGGTCTGGTGGCTGCTGGCGCTCCCCGCGGCGGCCTGCAATATGCTGGGTGCCTACTGCGGCGCGCGCTACGCCATGAAGGGCGGCAGCAAGCGCGTGCGCGGCATGATCTTTGTCGTGCTGGGGCTTCTCTTCATCAAGATGGGCTACGAGCTGCTGTTCTGAAAAGACGAATTCTATATAAAAAAAGCGGACAGTCAAGGCTGTCCGCTTTTTTCAGTTCTTCAGGCTGTGCAGCGGCGCGGGAATTCTGCCGCCGCGCGCAATGAACTCCGCGCTCGAATAAGGGTGGACCGCCTGCACCGGTGCCGAGCCGAGAAGTCCGCCGAACTCCACCGTGTCGCCCACCTTACAGCCAGGCGCAGGGATGACGCGCACCGCAGTCGTCTTCGTGTTGATCATGCCGATGGCCGCCTCATCGGCGATGATGGCAGCAATGGTCTCTGCGCTCGTGTCGCCCGGAAGCGCGATCATGTCAAGTCCTACGGAGCACACGCAGGTCATCGCCTCCAGCTTGTCGAGCGTCAGCGCGCCGGACGACGCCGCGGCGATCATGCCCTCGTCCTCGCTGACGGGGATAAATGCGCCGGATAAGCCGCCCACCGAGGAGGACGCCATCACGCCGCCTTTTTTCACCGCGTCGTTGAGCAGGGCGAGCGCGGCGGTCGTACCGTGCGTGCCGCAGACCTCAAGCCCCATTTCCTCCAGAATGCGGGCCACGCTGTCGCCGACGGCGGGCGTGGGCGCAAGGGAAAGATCGACAATGCCAAACGGCGTATCGAGCCTGCGGCTCGCCTCCTGCGCGACGAGCTGACCCATGCGTGTGATGCGGAACGCCGTTTTCTTCACGGTCTCCGCCACCACGTCGAACGGCTGACCCTTGACGCTTTGCAGCGCGTGATACACAACGCCCGGCCCGGAAACGCCGACGTTGATCACTTTCTCCGGCTCGCCCACGCCGTGGAACGCGCCCGCCATGAAGGGGTTATCCTCTACCGCATTGCAGAAGATTACAAGCTTGGCGCAGCCAAAGCCGCCCTGTTTTTCCGTGAGCGCCGCCGTCTTTTTCACCGTCTGCCCCATCAGGGCGACAGCATCCATGTTGATTCCCGCCTTGGACGAGCCGACGTTGACCGATGAGCACACAAGGTCCGTACAGGCCAGCGCCTCGGGGATCGCAGCGATCAGCTTCCGGTCGGCGTCCGTCATGCCCTTTTGCACAAGCGCCGAAAAACCGCCAATAAAGTTAACACCGACATTTTTGGCCGCGCGGTCAAGCGCCTTGGCAAACGGGACATAGTCTTCCGTCTCCGACGCGGCGGCGACCAGCGCGATGGGTGTGACGGAAACCCGCTTATTGACGATGGGAATGCCGAATTCCCGCTCGATCTCTTCTCCCGTTGCGACCAGGCGCTCTGCATAGCGGCTGATCTTGTCGTAGATCTTTTCACACGCACGCTCTGCGCTTCTGTCCGCGCAGGAGAGGAGCGAGATGCCCATCGTGATCGTGCGGATATCCAGATGCTGCTGGTCGATCATACGGATCGTTTCCAGAATATCATTGCGGCTTAGCATGATTCTTTCCCTCCCCGCTCAGATCTTGTGCATCGCGTTGAAGATGTCCTCCCGCTGCATGCGGATCGCAATGTCCATCTCCGCGCCGAGGGCGCTCAGCTTTTCCGTCAGTTCCGTAAAAGAGAGCGAACAATTTTCGAGATCCACCAGCATGACCATGGTGAAATTTTCCTGCAAAATCGTCTGGCTGATATCCAGAACGTTCACGTTCCACTTTGCCAGCAGTGAGCTGACGCCCGCGATAATACCGACCTGATCTTTTCCCAGTACCGTGATAATGGCTTTCATCCTGTGTTCTCCTTTCAGTTCCTGCCGGTAATTGTATCACATCACCGCAATAAAGTAAATGTTCCGGATGCGCAACATACGCATCCGGAACATACATTTATCGTACTATTCGACAAACCGCCCCGCTCAGTCGAGGAAGTAGACCGTCGAGTTCTTCTGGCGGCCGAACTGCTTGCACTCCTGATAGGAATTCATATAGAGGTCGATCGCCGCGCCGCGCACGCCGGTGTCCTCAGCCACAGCGTTGCCGTAGGTGTAGCCCGACGAGCCGACGATGAACATCTCGGTACCGAGGGGAATGACCTTCTTATCCACTGCGACGGTGCCGACGTGGACCGTTGTGCCCGTGGCCGTTCTGGTGCCCACGCCGCCGTAGCCCGCGGTATAGGCCGTGCAGGTGACCTTCATCGAGCCGGAGAAGTGGACGGAATCGCCGGACTTCATCAGAAGATAGCCGCTGCCGTCGCTCTCGGTGACAACGGACTTGACCGTGTCGCCGCTCTGCGCCTTGTCGACGAGCGTGCCGGTGTAGGTGATCTCCGCGACGGAGGTGTCGTTCTTCTCCTCCACCGCCTGGCGGGAGACAAACTGGCCGTCGGCATACACGACCTCGTAAACGATGTCGCGCGTGCCGTCGATGCCCTGCTGGACGACCTGCGTCTCGCCCTTGGGGATGCGGTACGACGTGGAGGTCAGCGTGGTGTGGGGAGCCGCCTCGGTGGCGGTCTCATAGTAGGTGAAGTCAGAGGCAACGGTGATCTCGACCTCTTCCTCCGTGACGTCGACCAGCACCATCTCAAGCGGGCTGACCGAGATCTGCAAACGGCGCAGCAGCTCGCTGACGCGCTCGCCGTTTCTCGTGGTGGCGTACTCGATGTCGTCGCCGTGTGTCACCGTCACCTTTTCACCGGCAGGGAGCGTGACTTCCGCGTCACCGCTCTGCGCGCCGGTGACAATGACGCGCTCCTGCGGGATGTCCGTCGTGCCGTCGAGCACGCTGACCGTATCGCCGTCGGCGATGAGGTACAGCGCGTCCGCGCGCAGCTCGGGCGAACTGTTCAGCAGCATCACAGCCGCGAAGAGCAGAAAGAACATCGCTCTGCGGCAGCGCTGGGCTGTGAACAAATTTTTCAAAAACTTCTGCATGGGATACTCCTTTTTTCGCGGCGTGAGCCGCCGCAGCTTCGCGCAGCTGAGGAAGTGCGCTGCGTCCGGAAAAGATTACAAAATGTAACTTTTCCAAAACTTGCTGGCAGTATACCGCCTGAAAAAGGATTTGTCAAGTTTCCGCCGTTTGTTCGCCAAAAGTTCTGTATTTTATAAAATTTTCGATATTTTTCTTATTTTCATCTTCTAAAAGTTGCGATTTAAGTCATCGAATTCGTGATTTTCTCGATTTATGTAAACCATCGTCACCCCTCTCCCCCGCCTCGCCGCCATTTCGGCGGCGAAGAGGCGGTGCACCTGCCGACGCTCTTTGTCCCGTCCGAGCGGGCAAAAAACTCTTGGGAGCAGGCCGGGTGTGTCCCGCTCCCGCCCCGCAAGGCGGCAAAAACGCGGAAAGCCCTGCAAACACTGGCTTTTTTGCTTCTCCGCCGCACGCTCTATCCCCTCGGACAGCAAAGGAACGCCCCCTGTGCCCTTTCCGGGCGCAGGGGACGAAAAGCCGCCTCAACAGCGTGTCGCGATGCCAAAATATGCAAGTTTGACTTTTTGAAAATTCATTTATTGAAATTCATTTATGTCAACCTGATTTTTTGATTTTTGTTGGCAAAGGTCACAAAAATCTCGCTTCTTTTTCGCTTTTCCCGTCAAATGGGCGATCGCAGAGGAAGTTACATTTCATCCTTTTTTTCGTCCGTTTCCCCGTGAAAATGAAGGTAGACGGACGCGGCGGCGTCTTTTGGCAGCACACGTTCAAGGGCGAAAATGTCCGCCTCCCGAATCGCCTTAACGCTCTTGAACGTCTTGAGCAGCGCCTGAGCGCGCACCTTGCCGACGCCCGGAATCCCGTCGAGCGCCGAGCGAGTCGAGGACTTCGAGTGGCTCTCGTGGTGGAACGTGATGGCAAAGCGGTGCGTCTCCTCCTGGATCTGACCGATCAGGGCGAAGACGTTCGGCGCGGCGTGCAGGTCGATCTCGCGGCCCTGTGCGGTGACGAGCGCGCGCGTGCGGTGGCGGTCGTCCTTGACCATGCCGAAGATCGGCACGTGCACGTGCATCTGCGCACACACGCGCTCGGCGACGCCCGCGTGCGTGATGCCGCCGTCGATGAGCATGACGTCCGGCAGGGGGCTGAATTTCTCGTCCCCGTCCAGATAGCGCTGGATGCGGCGCGTGAGCACCTCTTCCATGGAGGCATAGTCGTCTGGGTGGGCCGACAGGCTCTTGATCTTGAATCTCCGGTAGGCGCTCTTCTTGGGCTTTGCGCCCTCATAGACGACCATCGACGCAACGATGTCGCTCGCGCCGGTGTTCGAGATATCGTAGGACTCCATGCGCTCGGGCGGCTCGGGGAGCGAGAGCATCCCCGCAAGCTGCGTCAGCGTGCGGTTCTCGCGCTCCTGCGCGGTCGTCACGCGCTCGACGTCCTCGCGCGCGTTGCGCTGCGCCATGGCAAGGAGTTCCGCCTTCTCGCCCCTCTGGGGGACGTGGAGCGTCACCTTGCGGCCCGCGCGCTCGGTCAGGATTTGCGCAAGCTCGTCCGCGCCCTCGATCTCGCAGGGCAGCAAAATTTCGCGCGGCAGCACGCTCTTATTGAGGTAATACTGCGGCAGCAGTGCAGACAAGATCATCTGCTCGCTCTCGTCCTGCGGCGCGGCGAAGAGGTTCAAGTCGCGACCCGTCACGCTGCCGTCCTCGATGTGCAGCACAGCGCTGCCGCACTTGAGCGCGCCGCGGTAAACGCCCCAGATATCGGTGTCGGCGCAGATGCCGGCGATGACCTTCTGCCGCTTGCCCAGCACCTCGATGGCGCGGATGCGGTCGCGCAGTGCCGCCGCCTGCTCAAAGTGCAGATCTGCGGCCTCCTGCTCCATCTCCTCGCGCAGCGCGCGGGTCAGGCGGCGGTAGTGGCCGTTCAGCAGCTCTTCGGCCTGCCCGATGCGGCGCATGTACTCGTCCTCATCCGGCGTGCCGCGGCAGAACGCGTCGCAGCGCCCCATGTGATGGTTGAGGCAGGGCCGCTCCTTTCCAATGTCGCGCGGGAATTTGCGGCTGCACGTCGGCAGACGGAATGCCGCACAGATCGCGTCGATGGCCGCGCGCGTCTCGTTTCGTCCGCCAAACGGGCCAAAGTACAGCGCGTTGTCGTCCGCAGGCTTAGAGGCCATCGTAAAGCGCGGATAGTGCTCCGTGCCGAGGCGCACAAAGGGATAGCCCTTGTCATCCTTTAATAAGATATTGTAGCGCGGCATGTGCTGCTTGATGAGCGAGTTTTCCAAAATCAGCGCCTCGAACTCGGTCGAGACGAAGATCGTGTCAAAGTGGTCGACCTGTGAGACCATGCGGCGCGTTTTCTCATTGTGGGAGGAATTCTCCTGAAAATACTGGCTGACGCGGTTTTTGAGCTTTTTCGCCTTGCCGACGTAAATGACGCAGCCGGTCTTGTCCATCATCAGATAGACTCCCGGCGCGAGCGGCAGGTCGTTCGCCTTGTCCAAAAGCTCCTGCTTTGTCATGGGACATTCCCTCCGTTCTTTTCATCTCTACATTATAATATATAATAGTATATCCGGTCGAATGGTGCCGGTAAAATGGAAAAAGGCGGCTTCCTGTGGAAGCCGCCTTTCCTGGTTGTTTGTTATTCGCCGAAATTGTTGGAAACCAGCTCGCACAAAGCGGTCACGGCTTCCTTTTCGTCCGCGCCGTCGGCCAGCAGCGTGATGGTCGTGCCCTTGACGATCCCGAGGGACAGCACGCCCAGCAAGCTCTTGGCGTTCACGCGACGCTCATCCTTCTCCAGCCAGATGCCGCTCTTGAACTCGTTGGCCTTCTGAATGAAGAACGTGGCAGGACGAGCATGCAGGCCTACTTCATTGTTGATCGTAACATTCTGAGTATACATCGTTACTACTCCCTCTCCAAAAAAATCTTTCGGACTTTATCGTATCATATACCATCGGGGGCCGATTCGTCAATGCCATTTCGCGCGAAATGGCGCGGATTTGGCAATAAACACAGACAAAGCGCTTCCCCGGGCGGGCATTTATTTCAACTCGACCACAGTGACGCCCGACTCGCCCTCGCCATAGTTGCCAAGGCGGAAGCTCTTGACGGCTTTGTTGCGCCGGAGGCTCGCGTGCACCGCCTTGCGCAGCGCGCCCGTGCCCTTGCCATGGATGATCGTCACGGTCTCGAGATGCGCCATGACGGCAGCGTCAATGTAGTTATCGAGCACGCTTTCAGCCTCCAGCGTCTCCATGCCGCGGATATCGAGCTCGCGCGCAGCGGACGCTGTGCGCAGAATGCGCTGCGAGGGGGCAAACTGCGGCTGCTTTTTGGCCGTGGCCGCGCGCTCCGCCGCCTCAATGAGGCGGACCTCGTCGGATTTGACCTTCATCTGCAAAACGCCCGCCTTGAGCGTCAGCGTACCGTCCTTGACAGCTGTGACCTCGGCCTGACGGCGCGTACCGGGGATCTCGACCAGGTCTCCGACCTCAATGGGCCGCGAGGGCTTGGGGATGGGCTCCGCGCTCTCGTCGCGCACGCCCGCAGCGTCGCGCGCCTGCTTGATGTTGTGCATGATCTCGGCGCGCTGGGCGTTCATCTGCTGGGCATCGAGCTTTTTCTGCTGCTTGCGCAGCGCGTCGAGCTCGCGGAACGTGTCGTCCGCGACGGACTTGGCCTCAGCCAAAAGGCGCTTGGCCTCGGCTTCGCCGCGACTTCTCGCGTTCTCCTTTGCGCGCTCCATCTGCGTGCGGAATTCGCGCGCCTTGCGCGCGTCCTCCTCGCGCTGGGCGTAAAGGCGGTCGACCTCGGCTTTTTCTTTCTCTAACTGCTGCCTCTTCTGCTCCAGCTGCGTCAGCACGTCTTCAAAGCGGATGCTCTCGCTGTCCATCTGCGCCTTGGCTTTTTCAATGACGGCCTCGGAAAGCCCCAGCCGCTTCGAGATCGCAAAGGCATTCGACTTGCCAGGGATGCCGATGAGCAGCTTGTAGGTCGGGCAGAGCGTTTCCACGTCGAACTCGCAGCTCGCGTTCTCCACGCCCGCGGTCGTCATGGCGAAGGTCTTGAGCTCGGCGTAGTGCGTCGTCGCAGCGATCTTCGCACCCTGTGAACGCGCCTGCTCGATGACGGCGATGGCCAGTGCCGCACCCTCAACGGGGTCGGTGCCCGCGCCCAGCTCATCGAAGAGGATCAGGCAGTGCTCGTCCGCCTCGTCCAAGATCTGCACGATGTTTTTCATATGCGCCGAGAAGGTCGACAAACTCTGCTCGATACTCTGCTCGTCGCCGATGTCGGCCAACACCGAGGAAAAGATGCTCACGGCGCTGCGGTCGTCGCAGGGGATATGCAGGCCGCACTGCGTCATCAGGCAGAGGAGGCCGAGCGTCTTTAAGCTCACGGTCTTGCCGCCGGTGTTCGGGCCTGTAATGACAAGCGTATCGAAGCTGCGGCCGAGCTCAATGTCGATGGGCACGGCCTTCGCGGGGTCGAGCAGCGGGTGGCGCGCATGGCGCAGATACACGCTGCCGTCCTTTTTGAGCTCGGGGCGCATGGCATTCATGCGGTAGCTCAGCTCGCCGCGCGCGAAAATGAGGTCGAGGTGGACGAGAATGTCATAATCCCACAGAATGTCGCGGCTGAAGCTCGCCGCCTCGCCCGAGAGGGCGTAGAGGATGCGGTCGATCTCCTTCTCCTCTTTCGCTTCGAGCTCCTTGAGCTCGTTGTTGGCCTGCACCACGCCCATCGGCTCGACGAAGATCGTCGCGCCGCTCGAGGACGTGTCGTGCACGAGGCCCGGCAGTTCGCCGCGGCACTCGGCCTTCACCGGCACGACGAAGCGCCCGCCGCGCTGCGTGATCAGCGCGTCCTGCAAAACGTTCCGGTAGCTCGGGGACGAAATGATGCGCTGCAGGATCTGGCGGCCCTTGGCCGCCGCCGCGCGCTTGTGGCGGCGAATTTCCGCGAGCTCGGGCGAGGCCGCGTCGGCGATCTCGTTTTCGTCGAGGATCGCGGTCGTGATCTTCTCCTCCAGAAAGCGGTTCGGGTGCAGGGAGAGGAAGAGCTTGTCGATGACCGTCCCCTCCTCGTCCTCCTTATAATAATCCTGCACGCGGCGCACATTCGTGAGAAGCCCCGCGATGTCGAGAAGCTCCCGCGTGTTGAGCATGCCTCCGCGCTCGGCGCGGGAGAGCGCTTCGCCCACGTCGCGCACGCCGCCAAAGGCAGGGCTGCCGCGCAGCATGATCATCTTGCGCGCCGCGTCCGTCTCGTCGAGCAGGCGGTTGACCTCGCCGAAATCATCCGATGGCGTCAGCCGTCGCGCCCGCGCCTTGGCCTCCGCGCTCACCGCGTGATGCTCGAGCATCTCCAATAGCCGCGGCAGTTCCAGCACGCGGATGGATTTTTCAAACAGTTCACTCATAGTTTTCTCCGAAATTTTGATTTCGATTCGTATTTCTTTCGACAGATATTTCGTTTAGTTGTCAATTTTCATGCTTTTGTAGAAGTCCAGCGTCTTGAATCGCCGGTCAAGCTGCACCTGCGCAAACACCTCGCAAGCCGCGGCAAAGCGCTTTTCCGTCTCGCCCGAGAGGGAAAACGACAGCATCCGCTTCGGCTCGGAAAACAGCACGTGGCGCATCGCCGCGAACGAGCCCGCGTCCAGCGGCAGAAGGCCGCCCCCGCCGTGGCCCGCGCACTCCCTGCACAGCAGCACGCCCTGCTGCGCGTCAAACACCGGCTCTTTCGGGTTGTGCGTGCCGCAGACGGCGCAGCCGTCAAGCAGCGGCTCGTAGCCCGAAAGCGCAAGCAGCTTGAGCTCAAACGCCGCCTTGACGATGCTCTGCGGTTTTTGCAGCGTGTCGAGCGCATAGAGCGAGTTGAGCAGCAGCGATAAGATCTCCGGCACGGGCTCGTCCTCCGCCGTGACGCACTCGGTCATCTCGGCAAAATACGACGCGAGCGACAGTAGCTCAATGTCCTGCCGGATACCGTCGAACAGCGAGATCGTCGACGCCTCGTCGAGGTAGTACCAGTTCCCGCGCTGATAGAGTACGAGCTCGGAAAAGGCCAGAAGCTCACTGCCCGCGGCGATGCGGCTTCCCTTGCGCCGCGCCCCGCGCGCCACGACCGCGATCCGCCCGAGCGAGTCGGTCAGAATATTCAATATGTAGTCGGCCTCCTTCGTCGCCGTCGCGCGAAGGACGATGCCTTTGGTCACGAGTTTTTCTGACATAAAACTCCTCTAAATTGTTTTACAACAAGGGGTGTAAAGGGTGGTTGCCTTGCAGGCGGGATGCGTTTTTCCGCGCAGAGCGCGGAGGGGGAATGCAGCGCGTGGGCGCTGCTGCCGGTCAAAGGGGGTATTCTCTTTCCAAAGAGAATACCCCCTTTGGATCCCCCAGAGAAAGGCAAGGAGAGCCCCCCTCGACCCCGCACATTGGCAGTTTGTAGCTCGAAGAGCTGCGCAGCCTGCGGAATCGGGTGCGGTGTACATGGCTTCGCCATGAATCTTCTGCGATTCGCGACAACTCTCAACCGCGCCTTACTATCGTGAGGCGCGAGTGACGTTTGCTTGGCG
>ERZ773107.401-NODE-401-length-47732-cov-5.430249_pt1 | contig 47732 bp, 45 predicted proteins | sample MGYA00580571_ERZ773107 | MGnify/ENA primary metagenome ERZ773107 (study PRJEB29015, sample SAMEA2737843) | human gut metagenome | biome: human gut; feature: human-associated habitat; material: faeces | place: China | collected 2012 ... | reverse complement strand
ATGTATTACAAAATGTGTAAATATGCCGGCCTTCTCCGAATGGATCAAATGTGCAGATGAAGATTACGTAACTTTTCTTTAATGTCGTATAATCTTGACCTTTATCCAATATATTGAGATCTATCATCCCCTGGTAATAACGCATCCTCTTCGGCAGGTTTGCGCCATCGGACGTCTGCATTTCCAGATTGAATACCGTGTTCTGATCATCCTCCACATATACATCCAGCCGAATCCCTTTCGCCTGTAGGGACAGATCAATGGTTTTCTGTGTTTGTGGATATACGATCTTTCGTATCTTCACACCTAAGATTGTCTCCAAAAGCGGTTTCACAAATTTAGGATTGCTCATGATCCGACTAAACATAAAGTCGTCTCGCAGTTCCAGTTCCTCATATTTCTTCATCTTCATTGCCATAGTAATCTCCTCTTCCCTAAAATATGCTACATTTATTGTTTCGTATGTTGCAGTATATCATTTTTGACCGAGGATTACTATTGACATTTTTCACATTCTCATGCATTAATTTTGTACATATCTCACAATATTTGTTCGTTTTAATTTTCTATATTTTGATCAATCAGTTTATAAAAAAGAGCAAACCAACGTTTTGCTCTGATTCCCTCTACGTTGCGAGCATTTTAAGATTATCTTAACTGCGTCATCGTCTAATGTCAATGCCTAGTTTCCGTTACAATCTATACGATAAAAACCAGTCATTGCTCACCACATCATCCGATATCTTCTCGGTGTCAATCCTTCTATCTTCTTAAATGCCCGATTAAAATAATTGGGATCCGATATCCCGCACTTCTCCCCGATCATCTCCACTGACAGATCCGTAAATCGCAGCAGCTGCTTTGCACGCGTAATACGAATCTGCAGCAAATACGAATTCACCGTAACACCATAGGTCTGCTTAAACAGCTTCGTCAAATAATACTTATTGATGTAAAAACGTTGCGACAGATCATCTAATGTCACCTTATCCTCATAATGCGATTCCAAATATTCTTTCACAAGATGAATGCTTTCCTGCTTTGCTCCACCAATCTCCTGCTCCGGATGATATGTTTCCTCCATTAACAATGTCAAAAAATTCTGCAGATACCCATTAATCCGCATATCACGAATATAATCTTCCGAATCAGCTACGCGATATACCGCATCAATCACATCCATATATTGATCGATCCGTTTAGAAGGAAAAACATTTTCTCCGCCTCGGGATAAATACTTATCATAAATAGTGGCTGCCATACTGCCATTAAAATGCATCCATTTTAGAGACCATGGATCATCCTTAGAACTTCTATGGTAATACGGATGTCTGCAATCAATAAACACACAGTCCCCCACAGAAAGCGAATATTTTTGTCCGCGAAACTGCAATTCTCCCCGACCATTCTTTACGACAAAAAACAAGAAAGAGTCCAGCGATTCTCTATGACTTTGATGTGGCTTCAATGCCTGCAGCGAACCAACCTCTTGCAAATATAACAGTGCTTCTTTTGCAAATAGAGTCGGTGTATAGATAACGCGGTCTGAACGCACTGCACGATCTGTGAAATATCCCATTTCCTCTATGCTCATACCGCACCTTCTCTCTATCACATTGCAAGCTCCATAATTCTACAAATGCTTTAGTTCAGCACAACACCCTTACGCAGCATAAAATTGCCATATTGCCGTTCCTCGCCCGTCTGTATAATTGCGTAGGCTTTCTTGGCATGCTCATAAAATTCAAACCGCTCATATTCTCCGAGCTGCACCTCGAATCCCTCAATCTCACTGGAACGAGCACGAACCTCTTCCCACATCGTCGGTATCGGCATTCCTTTATCTATATCCGACTGCACCAGGCTCATCACCATGATCGGAGCCTTTACATACGTGTCTAACGGCATAACTTTCACAATGGCTTCCACCATCTCCGGTGCACTAATACAAGGGTACTGAATAACACGCTTTCCCATCGCTTCTGCCGGAAAATGTGCATCTGCGATGACAATTTCGTCATCATGTCCCATCTCGCATAGTATTTTCAACATCTCCGGGGTCAGCACTTTCGGAATTCCTTTTAGCATCGTTTGACTCCTCCCTTATTCCCAGATAAACTCCGTATCCCAAACATCAACGCCACTATCCTGGAATATGCTATATAATCTCTGGTGTAGCTGTTCTCTCGTAACGCCCTTCTTCATGATCACCTGTAAGAAACCGCCACCACCTGCGCCGGAAATAAACTGTCCATCCACCAGATCTTCACAAGCAAGAAATATCTGATCAATGCACGTATTCGTCGATCCCGCATCAAGCTGCTTGCTAAGTTGCCAATGCTCATTCAAAAGTGCCGCAAACCGATCCACATTACCACGTTCCAACTCAAATTGCATCAATGCTGCTGTCCGCTGCATTTGATCCAACGCATCGGTAGATTCCTTACGCCCACCGATATATCCACCAACAACATCCCGCAACAAATTTCTCGCCAAACGTCTCTGGCCGGTATAGATCAGCGCAAATCGCTCCTGCAGCTCCTTCTTGGTTGCCTCACTCAGTACCACATTTTCTACTTGAATCACCTGATTGATTCCAGGTTCTGTCGTAATCATCTTAACTCCCGCTGTCACGCCACCGACTTGATCCTGCCAGCCGCCACCGGTACTCATGATCTGCTCCATGCAAAGCACAATATCATAAAGCTCTGCATCTTGTACTTCCTGTCCAAAAAATTCAAAGATTGCCTTCACACAAGCCCCCGATAGAATGGAACTTGTGCCAAGTCCAGACCCCTTAGGCACACCGATCACCTGCGTCGATAAATAAAATCCGCCGCCCAGCTTCTCCAATATATCCGTCAATTCATAATGACCTTCAATCGGAATAATGCCACATGCGATCAATGCTGCTTTATGAAGGGCAAAGAAATCATATGGATTATGGCAATCCTGAATCTCCTCTACCGTCTTTGCAACACCACTTACACCAATGTCCTGACTCTCAAACTGTACCTCCAGCTCGGGAATTCGATGCATCGTCACCTGAATCGGATAATTGCCTTTCAGCTTAATCGCCGCATTTAATACAACGCCACCCTTTTCGTTACAATGTGGTGGTGTATCCGTCCAACCGCCGCCCCAATTCACACGAACCGGAAGCGAAACATGCACTTCCTCCTTCGCAATATGAAAATCATCAAAATCCGGAATCTTATCTTTGCCATTTTCGTAGATAACGCGCTGGATCTCATCAAAGCATTTGCTCTCTAATGCATCATACTGTGCTCCTGCAAAGCTTTGGCGATGATTTCTCATATATCTGGACAACGCATAATAAATGCGAATCTTCTCCGAAAATGCACTATGCTCTGCGCGCTCCATCAACAACTGATATTGTGCCTCGTTAATTCCTGCATCACCAAAGACACGCAATGCATCCTCGTAATACTCTCCCTGCATCAATCGATCCACGAAACAGGTCACAAGCACCTGGTTCTCAATCTTACGTTTCCACGGAACAATAGCGCGTACATCCGCTGCATTAAAGCTGCTGCACAAACTCAGTCTCTTTGACTCCAACCAACTCTTCACATCATCCGGCTTCGCTGTTCCTGCCACAATACGGCATAAACGCATTGCACTGACAACACTGGCAGCACGATCTGCCTCTACCGTATAGAGATCAGCAAACCACAAATAACGCTCCTGTCCATTCCATATTTGCTCCGGCAAAATGTCGTACGCCGCCAATATATTTTGTATCGGTATCCCCATCCATAGGCTATTCTTCTCATAGGTTCCCTTTGGATTGTCCTCCGTACCATACACTCTCGTCACAAAAGTGCCATCCGAGAGTGCCAACGTGTGAAACACCATATTTTCCGGCAATGTCACATTCTCTATGCCAGCATTCGAAATAATTGTACCAGCTCCAACAACCGTATTCGGTCCAATATAACTATCCTCTATATAAGATCCCTGTCCTATCACGGCATCTGACGCAATGTAGGCATTATTCGTCGCATATTCGTCCGCATCCTGCATATTCGTCAAAACGCGCTTCTGCCAGCCAAGGAATTCATAATCATCCACGCCAACCGTCACAAGCTCTCTAAGCTCTCTCGTAGTTCCAAAATGAATAAATTCGGCCGGTGACAGACAAATCAGCTTCATTGAAAAAGCATGCAGTGCCTCCCAGATCTGATTACGACACTCTGTCAGTTCTTCGCAAAAGCTACCCTCTGGAGTCTCCCGCTGAAAATCATCCAAAGTCGCTTCGCCAGCTAACGGATACAAAAAGTCCGCATAAAAACTTACTCTTGCTGTCTCATTCACAAACTTATGAAACTTCTCTTCACAGACAATGCCATCTGTGCTAATCAGACCAAACAACGCATTCAGTAGTTCAGCATCTAACACCACTGCACCGGTATCGATATCAACGGCATCATTCTCATTCACTGCACCAGCTGCTCGAAGTGTCTCCACCGACTGTTTCTGCAAGCAGCGTGCAACATGATCGTGACCGTCATTTAAGAAAACACCGTGATTTTTGCCCGTCTCAACATCTTCCTTGATCGAAATCGCTGCCGCACCGTGATACTGTAGATCGATCTGCAACGGGTTAAATAAAAGCAGCACATCTCCCGATAGAACAACCATTCCATCTGGGAAACGTCCTGCTAAAGAAGTCATCCCTATTATAAATTCATCAAATAATGTCGATGGTCTGCCATTTGGCAGCTCCCGCGGCACCGGTGAAAACAACTTGCCACAAGCCGAATACTGTGGAACACGCTTACTGTCTCCTCCGGAATGGATCACCAAGATCCGCTTGCCCCGGAAATGATTCTCCCTTGCATCTCCATCCTGCTCAGCAATATACTTCAATACATTAAAAGTTGCTCCACCAGATCCAACACGCTTACCATCCGGATCCGGTAATACCTTATAAACTGTCTTCTCCGGCAGTAAGCCTAACGCCAAGCGATCTAAAATCTGCTGCTCATAGGCTAACGCCTGCTCCTCATTGGAAGCCGTTAATATCACATAATCCCATGTGATATAACTGGATTTGCGCAAACTGCGCTGATACTCGTCCCACGAGTCAAGGTAACTCTGGGCGAGGAATAGTTTTTTAAGTTTTCTTTTGGTCATTGGTATGCGCTCCTTGGGGTAGTTAGTCTTTTTAATAATGCCTTTTTTCCTTAATCATATTTTTATAAAAGTCTTCAACCCATTCATGTATCTGTACCATCTCTTCTTTATTTTTCTGTGCATCCTCTGACGTACAATTCGACATTAATTTTTCTCGCAAATATTCTCGCATACCTTGCTTAATATCTTCCGGTTTCTGTTTGCATATTTTTTCTTTGTTCGCTTCACAATAAATGGCCAATAACTCTTCTACTCCTTGATAATCCATAATCACGTATTCTCCCCCTTTTCAAGTTGTGGTTCTACTGTTTTCCCGTGGTTTCCCCCTAACAAATCCCATATTTACGACTTACGGAACCATTGTTATCATCAATTTGATGCCAAGTGTTTTCCAAATATAGAAAAACTTAGTCTTGGATGTTTTGATGCTGCTTCTGAAAATTTCATAAGAACGATTCCTATTACAACGGCACACAATAACGTAAAGCACAAATCATACAATGCTCGATTTAATGCCAATATATTCTGCCCTATGAAGTTTATTGTATACTCATATGCTTTTGCAAAGCACCGCTCCAAAACGATCCGTTGCAAAACATATATTTCGAGCGTATGTAATCCAAGTCTTTGTATAATATGAAGTACTTTTGCGATTGGTTTTGACTGTTTACAATCTTTTTGTATCACTTTATCATACAGTTTCTTTAACAGGCCAATAACAGCAAGAGAGCCTACAAGTCCTATGGTATAGCGATATAAATCAATACTAATTTGTCCTAGCAAGCCAATTTCACTAATTTTCCATGTTAATCCGGAAATATAAATATAAGACTCTTTTTTATAAAACAGTAAGAGAATTACCCATATGACTCCACAGATTGGCTGAATCACCTTCCTGTATGTTTCATTTTCAAAAAGGTTCCATTCATTTATAGCATATCCAATAACAAAATAAGGATAAACAAATCCATTTGAAGTACCACCAGGCATTTGGACAAATAGTATTGTACCTAGAATCATTATCAAATATTTCAAAAATGTACTCACAGGAAGTTTATGAATAACTGCCACAAAAATAGAAGCACATAACACAGCCCATAAAAACCAAATTCCAATAATTGAATGAAACCATGTACGCACATTGAAAGTACCTACCAAAATACTGGCAATTACAAAATCAAGTGTTCCCCATACAAACAGTGGAATTCCAACACCTCTCAATCTATTTGTAATGATAATTTTTAGCTTTTTATTACATCCCCAGTAACTTACATACCCGCTGAGTAACATGAATAGAGGCATAGGAAAACTGTAAATCACTTTGAAAGCATTATCCTCGAAGAAGTCAACTGTTCCTGCTGACATATACTGGATACAATGTCCCCATAAAACCAATAAAATTGATATACCTTTTGCAAAATCTATAAAGTAATCACGTCTGTCTGTCAAATTGTCCATTCTTTCTCCTATTATGTCATGTATAGACTTAAAGATTGCTTACACTCCAAAACTCTATATTTCTAATCTTACAAGCAAAAACCTCGTCATTTATTCAGAAAGATTATCTATAATATCCCAATCAGATTTGAAACAAGCATTCGTATATCCTTCCACATTTTTTGTCGCATACCGAGGGCAAATAATTTTATCCGCATTCATATTTAGGAATGCACTCCAAAAAGAAAACGTACTATTTGAGATGACAAGATTTTTTGCTAGACTCATCATGAACATATCTTTAATACTTTCATCAATACTATGAGATACAATTCCAGCTATTTTATAGTCACAAAGCAATTCTTGTGCATATGCACTATCATCCGTAAAAATATAAAGTGGCTTTTTTTCTGCAAATTTACTTAAAGCTTTATTATAATATTTTTTTCCACATAGATTAAAAGTTTTTCCATTCAGAAAATCTCCACCCCTAACATGAACAGCAATAACCTCTCCACTTTTTAGTATTCGAACGTCCTCGCTGTCTGTTTCACTCAGTTTTGGATTCATATTAAAGGCTGAAATAATATCCTTCTGATACTCTTGAAAATACTCAGTATTTTGCCACATTCCATTTATGTACCAGTCACCGGAACTCAACAATTCCTTGTTTTCTTTCCAATTATGTTCTGTGACAGTCCATTTTGCTACATTGGGATGCAATTTTGCACAGATTGAATTATATTTCCATTGAAATTGATGTACAATAAAATCGCGCACTTTCCAAGGTAAAAACAAGTATGATCTATTTGGTACTAATCCTGAATATACTTTTTTTACTTCTTTATATAACGCATAATTTAATTTAATTCCAAAATACGAGCTTAACTCAAAACCGTTATGCTCCTCAAACAACATGTAATGCGATATGTCTGCTTTAATTTCTTGCTTTGGATATTTTTTTTGAAGAGCAATCAGCATAGCAAACTGATACATCTGATTTCCTAGTCCCCCACAAAATTTTACAATAATCATTTTCTACACCTCACAATATTTTCAGCTTCTCACTTTCTTAATTACATTTAACACTCCATCAACAACAACACTATTACTCATGTAGTATTCAATCAAAAAGTAACCTACCACAGACAAAATAACAGTGCTAATCACGTAGGCAATTGTATCTCCGAATAAAAACAAAAGCACTCTATTACAAATAACAACCCAAGCACATCCTAAAACAATCTTTTTTATAAGATTATCTTCGCTTGTCTCATTCACATACTTTCTTGCCTTATAATTATATGCAAAAAAAGATCCCATCTCTGCAATTAGTGTCGTAAAAGCTGCTGCCGCATCTTGAAAAAAGGGAATCAGAGCAATGTTTAAAACAAAATTCACAATTGCAAACACTGCGGTTATTTCAAAAACGTATTTATCCTTGCCAAGTGGAATCAAAACGGCCTGTCCCCAGAAATAAGAACCGAGTGCAAAAAACAAGGAAACTGATAAAATAAGTAATGATATTTCAGCTTTCAAATATTCCTTTCCTGCAATTAGTAAAATAATATCTTTTCTTAGCATTACAAGACCAACCATCGCTGGTATAGCAAAAGTCATAAGTATATTATTGATTTCTTTGACAGTATTAGAGAACTCACTCCTATTCTTTTCCCCTAAAATTGCAGAAAGACGTGGTATTGAAACCACTACTATAGATGAAATTACTGTCTTAACCACATTATATACTTTCGTAGAAACTGAATATAGACCAACTGAAGTATCATCACACATAAACCCTAAGATGGTCATATCAGTACTACTATATACAGTGCCAGCAACCGTCATCGCAAATAATAAAAGTATAGGTTTCATATGTTTTTTTAATCTGTCTGAAAAATCAATTCGTATTCTGACGTACTTTTTTGCAAGTTTCCAATTCAAGATATTGACACCTGCAGCTGACACGACAGTAATAATAGAATAAATAATTAATGAATTCTCATTCTTCACAAATGCAAACAACAGAATCAGTGATAAAAATTGAAAAAATATACTTCTTATTGTGATATAGAAATAATCCTCAAACGCAGAAAACACCCACTCAACCCCAATCAAATTCAAAGGTATCTGCATAGCTAAAATCGTTATTATTGTTCTATAATCACTTAGTTTTCTAACAGAAAACACTGTGATAACTAGCATTGCTATCGAAAACAAAACCGAAATGAGATTGATTGTAAAAATATCCGATGCAAATACATCTGCTTTTTTTCTGCTTTCTCTCACCTTTGCACATTCTCTTATAGCGTAAGGCGTAATTCCTAAATTTGCAACTAAGATAAAATAGCTAACAACCGAACTGGCAAAGTTGAATCTCCCAAGATTCTCTACTCCTAAAACTCTTGAAACATATGGAAATGAAATTAAAGGAAACAGTATACCCATTAAACCTTTAATTCCATTCAAAACCATATTTAGCTTAAATGACTTATTTTTCATTTTCTTCATCCCTATCCAAATTTATGCCTTCATCAAATATATATTTCTTAATAGATTTTACGGTAGCCATGCATACGCTAGCCGAAGCATAAATCTCAAAAAAACATGGAACTTTTACGCCGAATGCGATAATCAGCATGACATTAGATATTTCATACCTTTATCCTGTGCATTATTACAATACTAAGTCAATATCGTCCGACTATGATACTGGTTCACCCATTTTATTTTATAAGTAAAATGCCTATTTTTCGTGGCAGTACCGCACAAAGCCATTGCCTAAATATGACACTAACCTTAGCATTAGATGTCCGATGATGTATAATAAAAGGGCTATAATCCTCTTTTCCATAATATGACATAACAAAGTTTTTTTGAGCATATTTTTCGGGTAATCTACCAAATTGAGATGGGTCAGAGTACACCTTCATATGATATTTTTTTACTAACAAGCTTAAAATTGATTGATCTTCTCTATGTGCTATATATTCTGGTAACTCCGCATCTAAATTTTGGGGTGGCTCTAGGATATTTTTATCACAACAGTAGGATAGCCATTCGTCCACAAATTTCATAGTAAATTCACTCTTTTTGAACGCAATAAATGATCCTGAAATCTGAGGTGTATCTGTATATTTAGCACCTAACAATTTCATTGCCTTGAACACATATCTTTTTGTAAATTGTTTTTCAATCAGCGGCAAAACACTAACCCATATATCCTGGCTCCTTAATATTTCAAAAATAGGATCTGGTTCACGAAACAGAAATGCACCAGAATCACAATAAAATAGTATATCCCCATAATTTATTTCATCTAATGCCTTTTTTATAATATACGGTTTCCAGAGCCATAACCCATTTCCCCGTTTTTGCTGTAAAATCTCAGCATTTCCAATTTTAAAATCATTATCTATATCTTTTTCAGAACACTCTATTATTTTGTCAAACCCAAATTTTAAGCCACTTTTGGAACACAGCTTTTGAGCTTGTTCATAACTAGAATTAGCATAATTTATCAAATATCTCATATTAATAGACTACCTTTCTGTGAAAGGCACAATATGCTGTAAAACATATTCGCAAAGCTTTCGCATTTCATTCTATATTCCTTCTGGTTACACCTTCCTATTTCTGTATCACAAAATATACATATATAGGTAGTTTCATTTACCTTCAATGTAATTACATCGGATGAATATTATTCTCCAAACTGAAAAATAGAATACTGGTTCACTTATTTTTCTTGGAGTTTCAACTCTTTTTTCTGGGGTAGTCACTCGGCAGAGCTAACTATCAAGAAACTAGTACACCGCTCTGACTACGAGGAACTCTGGATCTCTTTCCCGGAATCAGAACAGATTTTATCCTCACTGCAGCTCTCATGACTGCACAATCAAGGATTCTGACAGGGACCACACGGTATACCACTCTGCAGTCCATCATAGGTCGACTCATCTGCACATGCAACGAAACCGTCACGACTGCAAGTCCTGCCGCCGTACTTTCATGCAGCATCCAGAATAGCTTCATCCAACACTACACATCACACAGCTTCTCTACATCGATATCTGTCTCTCACTAATGAAAATGCAGTCTCTCAGAGCTGTGGCGGAAGAAAACAGCGTATCGGAATCCATCGTCTACTCCATCCTTAATCTGATCAGCTTTTATACTATCAGCAAGCTTCCTGAAACCATCGCCATTGATGAATTCAAAGGCGACAGCGACATCTGGAACAGCGATCGGCAACGCTGGTTCAAAGCTAAATAACACACCAACATCGTCAATGGCGATACCCGTTCTGTGATTGATGTCCTTCCTGTAATTCGGGATACCGACCTCAAAAAATACTTCCGTCAGTTTTCAAAATCTGAACGAAATAACGTCCGATTAGTGTTTCTATACCATCTTATATTACTATACGCATACAGAATTATACATAAGATAATTATGTTACCTGCCATATCCTGTGAAAAAATCATCATCCAAAAACAAATTGATAGAAGCAATCCTGCTTGTTGACTATTGGCTATTTGACAACAAGCAAAATAAATACCAAGGTTAGCAATAATTCCATATAGCAAACCATATATAGCAAACCAATTTAACGGAGTACAGGTTAAAATGCCCTTATTCAAATATAACTGACTCCAATTTCCCCAACCGCATCCAAGCAAAAAATTGTTTTTGAATGAATTTACGGCAATCGTAACAGCCCTAAAACGTTCAAATGCAGATCCATTCGTGAGATTTTGAAACTTTCCAAAAACTTGTGAATTAATTATATTACCACCATTTGATACTATAAAAACACCTATTATCCCCACACATAAACAGCACAACAATAAATTTCGCTTAAATTTTCCCTCGATATTTCCTGTCGAACGACTAAAAAGATACGCAACTAATATGCCACATGCTACAATATACCCTGCTGTAGAAACGGTAGTCAATATAGTTACATAAAATAATATTATCTTTTTGAAATTCTTCTGATGAGAAAATAACGACAAAATAATGGCTAGACATAAAAAAACCTGATAAACACCAGGCTCTTCAAAACAGCCAAAATTTCTATAGTAGTCATTCATTTGTATCGGTACTAACGAAAACAAAGCATTTGAAGTTAGCGAAGTAGCTTCTACCGTTGGAAGCGTATAAAAAAAATGCGGAACTATTTTATATGCTTCCCACATAATTAATGAATATCCCGAAATAAATGTCATAAAATCAACATATGAACCCTTAAAAATTTTAAAATCTACTATTGAAACAAAAAAAAGTGCAATAATAACACCCGACAGTTGAGCAAAATCCAAAGAAAAATGGTTCGATTTAAATATAACTGTAAAAAATTCTAGTAAAAGTAATGTTACACTTATAAACAATGCATTTTTCTTTATGACATATTTCTTTTCTACTAACATTATAGCAACTATTACTCCCATCTGAAGTGTTCTAAGAAGCACTATATTGAATGATGAGTTAATCCAATAGGAAAGTGAAATATAATAAAAAATGTAGCTCAATATTATAATTTTTCTATTTTCTTTCTCTTGCACGTTCATTCATATATCTCCTATAAATTCCCCTATATTTCTTTCGAAATGTATTTATCGATATTGTGTTCATATACATCAAAGCACTTGTATCATATTTGAAAGTGCAACTTTGTACCACTGTATTTAATACTTTACTCAATGCTTCTACATTTTCACTCTCAAATGTATATCCGAGATGATTCTTTTCGACTGTATCTCCCAGACTTCCGTGATTTGCAGCAATAATCATCTTACCTTTGGCCACACCCTCGCCTAGAGGCCCACTGGCTCCATTAAAAGTTTTTCGGTATGGAAGTACAATTGCATCTACAGCTTGAATTGCTATATCATACTCTTCATCTGTTAAAAATTTGAGATGCAACTTCACCTGGTCTCTATATGTTCTTGCCAACTCTTCAATTTTCTCTCTTTTTATAGCATCTTCAGATCCCGCAACCAGTAATTCAAAATCTCCAGTTACGCCTTGCATCGCCTTAAGTAAAATGTCCAATCCTTTATCATACCGCGTTCCACCAAGACATCCCAGTACAAAGGCATCCTCACTTAGGTCATAATATTTCCGTGCACCTGCCTTATCAATCTCATATCCAGTTGAAAAATGCGGATACTCAATATGCACAACATTTTCAATTCCTGCATCTTTAACTTCATTAAAAATAGCATCAGTATGTACAACTCCAACGCTTGATAAACGCATGATTCTCTTAAGACTTACAATTCCAATCCATCCCTTTTTGAGTGCATGAATTGTATTGACAACTTTATATTTCTTTTTTAAGCCTTCCAGTCCCAAACCGAAATACTTATAAAACACATCTCCATATAGAAAATGAATTACATCTGGTTTTTCTTTTTTTATAATGCCTTTGACTTCTTTTGCCCACTTATAATATTCCGGCAGTTTCTTGTTAAAAAAATCTGTTTTTTGGAATACATACTGTTTCGCATTAAGTCCTTCAATTTTTTCGGGAAGAACAAGAACATTTTCCTTTCCAGGAATGTCCATCAACGCTTTCAGATATGTTTGATGATGTCCCCCTATTTCTATATCTACATATAATACTTTCACTTATTTTTCCTCTACTTACTGCTTCTTTTCCTTAAAGATACTTTCAAGCACTTGAATATGATCCTTGGCAATTTGATCAATCGTATTTGTTTGCATTTTATCAATGTTCGCAAGACTCATTTGTCTGCACAGTTCTTTATTATTTCTTAGCGTTAAGACCTTACTTACCAGCGTTTCTGTATCATCAACATCAATAATATAACCGTTTTCTCCGTCTTTAATAAGCTCTACACCTGCCACACATCGCTTCGTTGTTATAACTGGAAGACCATTAGCCATTGCCTCATTAATTACTAGTCCCCATGTATCACCACGGGTCATAAGAACAAAAAGGTCTGCTGCATTATAGTATTCTCTCAGCTCATCCTTGCCTAAGAAATCAACAAAATGGACATTTGAAAGATTACGTGCTTCCTTATACTGCTTATATTCCGCAGACGGTTCACCACCGATAATGTAAAAGTCTACAGATTCACCAATTCTTTCTGCTGCTTTCAATACAATATCAAAACCTTTACATTCGATATGCCTGCCAACTGTGACAATATTAAATGTTCCCGTCATCCCGATTTTCTCTTTCAGACAGTTTTTTTCATCATCAGATAAGAGTTTTTTGTTGATATCTTCCTGATGAAGTGAAGTGAAATTATGTAAATGTATTCTTTTAGGGTCTGCCCCATAGTATTTGAAATACTTCATCGCAGATTGACCGCCTGCAAAATACCCTGTTGCTCCCCTCATCAAGAAGCATTTTACTGCTTTCTTTAATAGGTTAGGCTCCTCAATATCATTACACCCATCACAATTTAGGAAAAAAGGAATACGTCTTATTTTGCAAATTAATTCTAATAATATAGAATATTTCAGGGAATTATTATAGATTATCGCTGCATCAAAATCTTTAATGAACCTCACATCATTCCAAAATTGCTTTTTTCCCTTTTTTGTGGACAACATCTCGCAATCTACTGCAATTCTGGAAAGCCATTCTTTCGTTCGTTGTGCGTCTTGGTCGATTTCAAAATATATCTTAGAATTCCATTTACGGGCAATTCCAGCAAACACCTCCGCACGATATGGGGCAGGAAATTCTCCTATAATCAATAGTTTTCTCACAGAATCACCTCTTCCACGCTTCGATTAGTTCAGACGGTACTGTAAACTTATCAGCATATTTTTCAATTTTATTATCGTCCCATTCCCACCATTTCATTTTTTCATATGCATCAATAGTTTCGGCATCGAATCTTTTACGAATCAATCTTGCCGGGTTACCAGCCCAAATTTCATAAGGTCCAATATCTTTAGTTACAATTGAACCCATTCCAATCACGGCGCCGTTGCCAATCTTCACACCAGCTTTTATCATGACCCGGTTACCAATCCAAACATCGTTACCAATCGTTGTACGTTTGAAAATCTCGAATTCGTGACGAGCAAAATTTTTCTTCATAATATTATCCCATTTATGGAAAACTGGAGATGTTGACACCCAATCCATCGGATGCGAAGTGCCTCCTATATAACAGTCTGTTGATATTGAAGTAAAGTTACCAATATCCGTATCACTAACAAAACTGTTATTTCCTATATATGAATATTTCCCAATCTTACCTCTGTAAAACCGTACCCCAGAACAAATTGCCGCTGTCCTATCGACTATATCTTCCTGAAGAACACAAAAAAGTGCGATATGACTTGTTAATCGTTTCGGTAAAGATAGTATGTTCTTTAAAAAAACAAGTAGTCGTCTCATTCCTGTCTCCTCTTATGCTTTTAAGTCTCCCTGCTGTTCCATTTTAGTCCCCATTTTCTCACATTCATAGATCTTAGCATCCACCAAATAGCGATACCAATACGCCTGCAGGAACGTATAAATCTTTCCTTCGATACCGTCCAAAATGCCAAGTCTAAAATAATATCTATAAATAAAATACAAATGCGCCCGGAAAAACTTTGGCAGACTATAGTAGCCGTGGTTCTTCACAAAACGTTTTGCCTTAGCTTGCATTGACGTTGAAGTTTCCTCCACGGATTCCTCTCCATTTGCTACATCCGACTTCATTTGCTGATCCAGCACTTCTTTATTGGAATACCAGTTATGCTTATTGATCCACCATTCCAAAGATTTATTATTGTTATCAGAAAAGTCATTTTTGAAGGTAATCGTTTCACCATCCGTGACAATAAGATGTTCATCCATGAGTTTCATTTCAGACATTCCATGACCAACACGGAAAATTCTCAGCAAAAGTTCCGGATACTTGCCACCATGTTTAAGCCATCTTCCCATGAAATAAACTCTGCGGCGAAGAATTACACCATTCACCTTTGCAGGAAGATTATCCAGCTTTTCGTCAATCTCGTCTGCCAGTTCTGAAGTAAACTCCTCGTCTGCATCAACCTTCATCACCCACTCCGTCTGCAAGTTGATATTATCCAGTGCCCAATTAAACTGTGCAGCATGGTTTTCAAACTGATGTTCATAAACTTCCGCTCCGAGCGACTTCGCTAGCTCCACTGTTTTGTCAATCGAATAGGAATCAATAATCACAATACGCCGTGCCACACCCTTAAAAGATTCAATACACTTTTCTATGTTTTGCTCCTCATTTTTTGTGAGAATAATAATTGTTAAATTTGCCATTCCATTTTCCTCACAACCTCTTAATAACCCTCGCTGGATTTCCAGCAACCACACAGTTATCCTCAAACTTTCCAGCAACCACAGCACCAGCACCAACAACACATCCATCGCCTAACACGGTACCTTTTAATATAATGCTATTGCATCCAATAAAGCAGTTCTTACCAATCCGAATTTCACGACTGGGCACTAGGTTACTATCACCGCCATTTGTATCTCGTAACAATTTATTTCTTGCTTCCGCTTCAATAGGGTGGAAGTCATTGTCCAAAATCTTGCAATTGCCACCAATGCAGGTATTCTCACCAATGCTGATTTTCTTTCGAGCGTAAATCGTTGCTCCACTGATTCCCACATTATCACCAATCTCAATCTCCGCATCTGGAGCACGAGTAACAATGATCGTTCGGCTGTAAAGACCTACCAAATTACTGAGGAAGCTGCTCTTGATCGTGACATTCTCTCCAATCTTCAACTTGGCACCACCCTTGTTGAAGATGATCGGCACACCTTTTAGCAAGAGGTTATGTCCATATTCAACTTTCGTCATCTTCATAACCAGCTTAAACCAGTTACTATTCATCCATCTTGCCTCCTCTACAATTTTACAATCTCTTCCGCATATTTTTTCACCGACACATCTCTAGTCAGATTCTTTTCCAAATTCTGACGACTCCTAACTCCCATTGCTTTCAATTCATCTTTTCCAGCATTATCAATGAACCAGCGAATATTCTCTTCAACTTTATCATACTCACCCGGCTCACAACAAAGCCCACCTTGAACATCCTCAATTAAGCATCGAACCTCAGAACCTGATTCGAGAACTCCGATTATCGGCTTTGCAGCTGCCATTATTCCGTATGCTTTTGACGGACAGCTAACGCCTTTGATTCCTTTTGCATTCACACACCAATGGACATCCCCGGCATTCAAGCTATAGATCAAATCGGCTTTATCTTGGTAAGGAATGAACATTACGTTATCCATGTGATGCTCCTTCACATAATTCATCAACTTATCCAGCACAGAACCCGCCCCAACAAAAGCGAATACAACTTCACGACCATCTGCGGTTTTAGTGCCAGGCTTGAACCTTTCTACAATCTCAATCAGATTTTCTAAATCATAGTACAAGCCAATGTTGCCAGAATACATAATGACAAATTTCCCATCCAAACTATACTTCTTTTTGAAAGCTACAATTCTTTCATGATCTGGCTTCAAAGGATAAATTTCATTTTCATCAATCCAATTGTTGATCATGACTGTTTTCGGTACTTTCTTTCCCTTGAAACGCCTCTCGACTGTTTCTACTAAGTCCCGCCCAACGGTAATGATGAGATCACTATGCTTACAACTTAACTTGTCAAACCACATCATTGCATTGGTGATCAACTTATTCTTACTGTATCCGACTGCCAGCACCTGCTCTGGGTTAAAGTCCTGAATATTGTATATATACTTGGCATGCTTCACCCATTTTCCCCACACACCCAACAAACCACCAAGGATCGGGGGTTGAGAGATAGTAAAAACATAGTCCATCTTTCCTACTTTGAAAGTAGCTCTCATCGCACCAAAAAAATAAGAAAGAATATTTTTCACACGGCTTTTCTTATTTGTCTTGCTAAATTCAGGTACTCTTATTCTTAAAACTTTTACACCATTGATTTCTTCTCTGTAATACTTCTGTGTCCTGTACTCATCTTGGATTGTCCCCAAGTAACTAGGTACTACACAAATAACTGTGATATTAAACTGATCCAGCATACCCTCCGCCAGTTCACGGAGAATCTGCCCCGTTGACGCAGTATCTGGAATATAGTAATGAGCATATATCAGAAGATTTTTCTTATCTTGCATTCCACTATATTCCTCTCGCATAATTTTGTTTATGTTACCAAACATATTAATCTTATATGTTTGCAATCATTCCATCTCACCCCACAACTACAACTTCCTCAACCCCCAGCACTACTTCTGTCTCTCGTTCAAACAACTGGATCTTCGCTTTTACCTCCTGTCGTTTGGTATCCACACTGATGAATGTGCCTTCCATACCTTCAAACGTACCGCTTGTAATTTGAACGGTATCTCCTGCTTTCCAGCTTTCCATGGTCTTTTGAAATTGTTGTTGCTCTTGTTGCTTTGTAATATCACGTTGTTGTTCTTGCTTTAGTTTTTCTTCACGTAAGTTTTCTTCGGTTGTTTTGCCAATGACTTCGAGTGCGACTTTTGCTTTTGTGTATCTGCCAAAGAGTTCGACTTCGATCTCTGCGACACGCTTATGACGATCGACGTAGCAGATCTTAGCATGTCCATAGCGAAGTGGACCGCTTAGTATTTCAATATGCTCACCAACCTGGTAACCGACCGATGGTCGTACGATGTCTTCGTCATCCATCATTTCCCGCAGATATGTCTGCTCTAACTCATGGATCGGCGTAAAGTTCTCGGCGCTGCGAAGTACTTTCGTCACTTCCGGAATCGCATAGCAAGCACGGATAATGTCTGTAATGCGATTCTCGTCGGTATCTATAAAGATATAGCCGGGAAAGAGCGTCTGGATCAGTTCTTTCCACTCGCCACAACGTTTCTTAAGTGTTACGCATTTCGGCAGGAAGATCCGTTCATACTTCTCGATATTGATCACCTGCTCGCACAACTTTATGATCATTTCTTCATTACCTGTCTGCACCTGCATCACATACCACATACGAATCCTCCATTCATTTATATACGAAAAAAGCACAAATCATGTTCTGACTTGTGCTGTCGCATTTCACATATTGAAGAATTGGTACGGTTCCGGTATTATGTACCGAAAAAAGGGTATGCTTCGCCACTTCCTATCAAATGCTCAAAAAAAATAAGCAATCAATAGAAAATCATCAGCAAATATAACCATCCTACTCTCATAACGCGACAATGCGACGATTACTCAATCAGATTTTTGTAACTTACGTATACACTGCTTGCAGGGACGAGCCTCTACAGGCAATTGCGCTTAGATACTTTGAGAGTGTACCTCGGGAAAGGCACACTTCTCAAAACACAACGTATAATATTTATATCATGAAGCGGCTGCTTTCACAAGCCGCACCATAACCATATTTACATCGCACCTTCACGATGCAGCACGACTAACACTGTCTTGAACAGGATCTTAATATCAAGTCCAATGCTCCAGTCATTGATGTACTTCGTATCGAGTGCCACGACTTCTTCGAAGTCGGTGATATCACTTCGTCCACTGACCTGCCACATTCCGGTGATTCCCGGTTTGGTTGCAAGTCTTGCACGGTGATGGATTTCGTATTTTCCCCATTCGTCCATTGTTGGTGGACGTGTTCCAACGATGCTCATATCACCTTTGAGTACGTTGAAGAACTGTGGAAATTCATCGAGACTCCAGTCTCTGATATAGTTACCGACCCCTTTCTTGATCGTGCCATCAGCACGCTTCTTGCAGCCGATGATACGAGGGTCGAACTCCAGCTTAAACATCATGCCGTCTTCTACACGGTTTTGCTCCATAAGCTCCTGCTTGCGCTCCTCTGCATCGAGGTACATACTGCGGAACTTATAGATCTTGAATCGCTTACCGTTCTTACCGACTCTCTCCTGTGCAAAGAAGATCGGTCCCGGCGACTGAATATAGATTAACGGTGCCAGGATCACGAATAAGATTCCGGTAATGATACATCCAACAATTCCTCCGCAAATGTCGATCAATCGCTTGAGGAACAAATCTCTGCCGGATGCATAGTTTAAGGTTGTCGTTAGCACAGTATAACCGCCCATATGCTCTACCATCTGACGATTAAGAAGGAGTTCCTTGTTTTCAAACAAGTTTTCATGCACGACGATGCCCATATCGACGAACTGTGCCACCAACTCCCTGCGCGTTTTATAATTATGAGGACACGCCATAAATAATTCATCCACCCAACCCCTGCAGACATACTCTATGACGGTGCTTTCTGACGCTACGACCGGAATACCTTTGATCTGCTTGCCGATCATATCTTTATCTAATATTACGATACCGCGCACCGTATATAGCTGATAATATGTGTCCCCCATCGTTTTCAACGTCTCGTAAATGGCATCCGATGTCGATACGATAAGTAATGCCGGTTTTTCACCGCTGCGACGCATCTTGTTGACTGCTCCTTTCATAATAAGCCTTGTCACATAAGAAATCGGCATGTAAAATGCAGCGCACAGAAACAGCACGGTTCGCGAAAATGGCTGTGCGTTTTGCACTGCAAACAAATATAAGGTAAATGCCAAAATGACGTACACATCATGTTTGACGGTTGTATACAGTTCCTGAAGCATTCCGCGCTTTAATACATTTTTGCATGTATTGCATACAAAGAGCAATACAAAATCAATAAATCCAAGCACGATCGCTGCACTACGATATAGTTGAAAATGATACGGATTCACCGCACCATGACGGATAACATATGCAATTAAAAATGAGAGTTCCAAACAGATTATGTCTAATATAATAAAGTCGATATGTTTATACCAGCCTTTTGCTTTACGTCTGTACATTCTCTCACCTTCCTTTTATCTATAGCGATACGCTTATGTTCCCCACGCCTTACCATTCGTTGTCATCTATACTGCATATAAACTATAGGTCATTTCCTACAGAATTGTTTTCAATTTCTTTCTCTTGCAGTTGAATTTATCATAAACTGCTATCATTATACCCACTGATGTGGCTTTTTTGTTCTTATTAATGTTCAGATATCTATTGGCTTATACGCCCCTGTCACCAGTGCAGTTAACCATTATCATGGTCTGCAACATGAATAACCCCTTATTTTGAAAAAAAAGCAAATTGCTTACAAATCAGATTTCTCCGATTTGCAAACAACCTGCCCCGACACTCACCTTAAACGGTACGATAAATTATTTTACCTTACCCTTGAAGCCTGCCTTCTTGAGAGCCTTCTTGAACTTCTTGAGTTCCTTCTTGCTCATCTTAGGAGCCTTAATAGTGATCTTCTTTGTGTTAAGACCAGCAAAAGCACCCTTCTTGATGGTAACCTTCTTGTTTGTCAAAGTGATAGTCTTGAGCTTCTTGCAGCCCTTGAATGCATTCTTGCTGATGGTCTTAACGTTCTTTCCTACGGAAATCTTCTTAACCTTCTTGCAGTTCTTGAATGCATTTGCGCCGATAGCAGTAACCTTGTATGTTACACCCTTAACCTTGATAGTTGCTGCAACCTTAACTGTAGCCTTTTTAGACTTAACAGCGCTTACAGTTGCTGTACCCTTCTTGGAAGTCTTAACAGTAACACCCTTAACGGTAGCCTTTCCATTGACAGCCTTTGGAGCTGTTACTGGAGATGTAGCTGCACCTGCAGGAGCTGCTGCTGTAACTACTAATGCTGCTGCTAAAGCACTTACTAATACTTTCTTCATTGCCTTCATTGTCATTTTCCCTCCTTTCGTATTCGGAATCATCTATGAGTAAACCGTTCCCCCAAAATAGGAACAGTAGACCCAGCATAATCATATGAACCGATCAGTTCATTCTCTGCTGTCATATCACCAAGGTGTCAATAACACCAATGCTGACAGCCCATAATTACTTGGAGGCGTAATAATATTCATTACCCTTGCTGTTACTGCCATAATAGCCGTAACCATATCCATAACCGTATTTCTTGCCGCCATACTTCTTGTAGTAATAGCTTCCTCGGTTACCACCGACACGGTTAAGTACGATACCAAGTACCGGACAGCCTGCTCTTTCCAACTGTCGAATGGAGTTGCGCACCATTTTCTTCTGTGTAAACCCACCACGTACTACGAGAATCGCTCCATCACAGAGGGAACCGATCTTCTCGCCATCGGATACGAGGTTGAGTGGCGGTGCATCGATGAATACGTAGCGGTACATATCAGCCATAGTATTCAGCATATTTTCAAACTGTTTGCTCTCCATCAACATGGATGGATTGACAACGTTTTTGACATTCGGCAGAATATCTCCACCGGATATCTGTGTATGTAACACAGCATCCTGAATTGGGATGTCATGTGCCAATATATAAGAAGTACCCCAGACTTCACTGCCATCATTCATTGTAATATCATATTTGTCTGTCATGACGGACTTACGAAGGTCGGCATCTAACAGGATCGACGGTGTTCCGGATTCTGCCATCTGACGCCAAAGCTGCATCGTTACAAACGATTTTCCCTCGTCTGGCATAGTACTAATTACCATAATCTTTTTAATATCGCTTCCCAGGAAACTAATATTGATACGCAGTCTGTTGACCGCTTCCTCTACTGCATAGGGCAGCGTCGGCATATTTCCTATGGTTACTTCATTCATATCGCACTCTCCTTTGTGTTTTCGTGCTATCTAACGGTTTGTTTCGTTTTTATTGACTGCATAAGTGCTGCGCTTTCTACATTATTTGTTTTGTTCTTGCTTCTGATCGTCTTTTTCCTTTTGCTTTCTGGCTTTCTTGCGCTCTTTGTGGGCTTTCTTCTTCTCCTTAGCGATCTCTTCCTCTCTCTTATCGGAGATTTCTGCAATATCACCCTCAGGGATAACGGTAAGCGGCATTACACCAAAGGCTTTCTCAACCTCTTCTGCAGATCGCATCGTATCGTCCATCAGGAATAATACAGTAAGCACTGCCATCACAAGCACTAACATTCCAATAGCACCGATTGCGGTATTCTTAACCAGATTCGGCGAACATGGTCCTTCCGGAAGCACTGCCTTTTCAGCAATGTTCGGAGCCGTTGTCTCCATCAGCTTCGGCAGATACGTTACCGCTGTCGCTGCTACGCTGTTTGCGATCGTCATTGCCTCTTTTGCTGAGGTGCTCTCTACCGTGATCGCCAAAATACGAGTCTCACCTACCGGTGCGATCGTCAGCATTCCGAGCAGCTCCTCATATTCGTAGTCAAGGTTGCAATCCTTAATAACATCCTCTAAGATCGGACGGATCTTGATCAACTCAGTATAATCCTCCGAAAGAGAGGTACCGATGTTCAAATCATTCAAATCAACGATCTTGTTATTGGATGCTGATACTACATATAACTTTGATGTTGCCTGATACTTTGGTGTGATCAGGAAGTGCGTGATCGCCCCTGCAGCAACACCACCGACTAACAATGCAATGATCAATATTAAAATTTGTGAGCGAAAATATTGAAATAACTCCAATAAGTCAATTTCTACTTCTTCGCTGTCTTGGTCCTGGATTTGAATTTTGTCCCTTAACTTACTCATTTAAGCTCCCCTTATCAACATGCTCTGTGTATATCTCTGATCTCCCATAATATGCCATTATTACCTCAGCACTATTTCTTGAAACTCTGTATGGCAGATTAGAATGCTATTTATTTGTCTTAGGCTGTTCCATCAGCGGATATAATTTTTTGACTATTTGCTCAATTGATGCTGCATCCGCATAAAATTCTCTGTGTTCTAAGCCATCTCCTAACGCCTTGCCCAGCTTTAATTTGCCATCTATCGTAAGCATTCCCTGGGATTGGTACTCATTAATTGTGTCTAAATAATGCATCAAATCATTTTGATTAATTTCGGATATTGCATATGAGTCTAATGCATTGAGTAATGTTGCTGCGAACTGATTATCTTCAGCAATCTTCTGCTTTGCCTTGTCCGCAAATGCACTCATATACTGTCTTTGTCTTCTCATTCGTGATGTGTTTTCTTCATCTCCAACTCCATAACGGTCGTGAATATAGTGAAACGCTTGTGAATCTGATAATGTGATTGTCTTGCCCTTCACCATTGCCGCATCCACGCTTGAAAAGTCGTCTTCCAACGTTACGGTAACACCACCAACCTGTTTATTAAGGACCGGTATTGCTTTCATTGGAAGTTCATAATAACCATCAATCGGTACGCCGCCAAGCAAATGAGATACTGCAGTGATCGTGTTTTCACATCCCTGCTGTCTATTGCCTCCATACCAGTGTGCTGTACACAACTGAATATCTGCTGTTGCCTCGCCTTCACCTTTGTTGTCCAATAGATGAATTTCCGTCATAGTATCACGGTTAAGCTGCAACATTCCATAGGAATGATTCTCCTCATCAAATACGACCAATAACATAAAATCTGCCATGGCACCCTGATAATCCTCGCCGATGCCATCTTGATTGCCACTGACATCTGTTCCGATGATCAACCATGAAGTTACTTTATGTAATAACCCGTATTTATGATGGTTAAGTTTGACTTTCTGAAGGGAATCCCAATCAATTGGCTGCTCCGTTTGCTCTGCTGTGTGGTTCTTCGAGCCTTTTTGTTTCCGGTTCGTATTGCCGGAACGATATTCCATTAAGAATAAGCCCGTCAGACCGATACACAACAGTACAATAACCGTAATGCATATCGCCTTCGATCGATTACTCTTCCCTACACGCTTATCTTCCATTATGGCAAGATCCTTTCTCCCAGTGCATCAATTTCTTGCAAATACTGTGCACCAAGCTTGCAGGCTATGACGTTTCTGCCCTCCTGCAGATTAGGCAGCCTCGTTTTCATGTTATGGCAATCCGATCCAAGTATTACCTCATAGTCACCGGATTTTAAAAACCCAAGCGCCCTGTGTCTGGTTCGCCATGACAGGAAACTCTCTGTATTGATCTGCGTATACACCGGAAGATCAAATACGGCTTTCCAATATTTTTTGTCTTTTTGAAATGGATAATAACGCTCAATGTGTGCAATGATCAAGGTAAGCTTTCGCTTCTGTACAAGAAACTTTACGTCATCAACCACTCCTTTATCCCACTGTGCAAACGGCATTTCTAATAAGAGAATATTCGTTCCTTCGATACAAAGCTCCGGAACCATCTCTGCTTTGCCCATGCCTGCGAAATAATACACCTCAGCACCCTTGTAAAATACTGGAGGCTCGATGCCCTTCTCTTCCATTCGGAACAGCAAGCGTTGATATGATTTCTCACGTCGATCCAGAAAATTTTCTACCGAATCCTTCCCCGCATAAAAATGTGGTGTAAAAACGATCCGATCAACTCCCTGCTCTTTCTCAAGAGACAAAAGTTCTAAAGATTCCTGTGAGCTACCGCTCCCATCGTCAATACGTGGCAAGATGTGTGTGTGAAAATCTATCAAGTCGTCATCTCCCTCCGGCAGTCTGCCTGCGTCACAACATGTGCTTGCTTTCGTCATTATGCAAAACCTTTTGTCATCCTGTTTCGAAATGACATATTATGTATTTTTTCGACATACAAAACACATTTTGTTCACATTTCAATCAGCCGAGTGTTATTTTAATACATGACTTTTGTGTTGTCAACTTTAAAATCTGTCATGTTGTTTTTCGGTTTTTTTCCATTTTTTTAAATTCATGTTGGTATCCATACATTTTATCCAACAAATAATGTTTTAATCGGCTGATTTTGTATAAATCATACAATAAAACAGATGCTTTGTTTCTTAAATTTTTTCCAGAATTTTATCGAAGTAATTCTGCCGATTTTTTTATTAATAATTTGTTTTTTTTGTGCAAAATAACTTCGTTAAAATCGGCTGTTTGACACGCACAATAAATGAAAAGATTTCATCCACTTTTTACAATATTCAATTCAATACTATCGTAATTCATTAATACAGATTACTTACTTTGAATTTACGTTCTGCCTCACGCCGTTGATCTTTCTTGGCAATATCCTGTCGTTTGTCATACAATTTCTTACCTTTTGCTAAGCCAATTTCGACTTTGACCAGGCTGCCGCTGAAATACACGCTTAGTGGCACGATCGTATAACCCTTCTGCGTAATATGCCCTTGGATCTTGCGGATTTCCTGGCGATGCAGCAATAATTTACGCACGCGCAGTGGATCTTTGTTAAAGATATTTCCTTTTTCATAAGGACTGATGTGCATATTGTACACAAATACCTCATCGTGTTCGATGCGAATGAATGCTTCTTTTATACTGCATCTGCCCATACGCAGAGATTTCACTTCTGTTCCGGCAAGAGATATCCCTGCTTCATATTTTTCCTCGATAAAATAATCATGATATGCTTTTTTATTATTTGCGATCAGTTTCTTCGCCATGTTCGTTTTCGTCCTCCTCATTCAATTCGAAGTCGATCGTGCGAAGCAGCTTGTCTACTGCCGACACGGTCACGCGCACTTTCTGGCCAAGCTTATATATTTTGCCTGTCTTCTCTCCAACCATTTGATAGCGCTCTTCCTCAAAATAATAATAGTCTCCCGGAATGTCTGCAACACGCACCATACCCTCGATCGTATTCGGCAGTTCTACATACATACCCCAGCTCGTCACGCCGGAAATCACACCGTCGAATGTCTCACCGATAAATTGCTCCATATATTCCGCTTTTTTCATTTTTTCAACTTCACGCTCCGCATCATCTGCCCTTCGCTCCAGTCTACTTGCCTCTGCCGTCACCTCCGGCAGTATCTGTTCATAATGACTGATCCGCTTGTCTGTCAAGGCACCGTGTAGATTTTCTTTGATGATACGATGGATCTGCAGATCCGGATATCGGCGGATCGGCGACGTAAAGTGGCAATAATATTTCATTGCCAGTCCGAAGTGTCCTTCACATCCTGTCGTATATTTTGCCTGTTTCATAGAACGCAGCGTCAGTCGACTGATGAGTCCCTCCTCTGGCGTTCCTTCCACTTTGGAGATCAACTTTTGCAGTTCCTTTGGATGTATTTCATCCTCCGCACCAGTCTTAATGGTATATCCAAAATTATTGATAAATATGCCGAGCTGTAATATCTTTTCGCTGTCAGGTGCTTCGTGTGTACGATACACAAAAGGAAGTTCCTGCCAATAGTAATCTTCCGCAACGGTCTGATTTGCCGCCAACATAAATTCTTCAATAATACGATGTGCATTATTGCGCTCGTATTCTGCTACATCGATCGGTTTTCCTTTGGAATCCAATGTGATCTTGCTTTCCGGAAAATCAAAATCTATAGATCCACGTTTATCGCGACGCTTGCGCAAAATAGATGCCAGCTCATACATCAGTTCAAACATCGGTATCAGTTCTTCATATTCTTTGCGCTCCTCAGGATCCTGCAATTCAACAATCGCATGAACACTTGTGTAGGACATTCGACGATCGACGTTGATCACAGTTTCCTCTATGCGGTGTTTTATGATCTCACCTTTGGCATTGATGTCCATCATACAGGATAAAGCAAGACGATCTGTTCCCTGATTTAATGAACATATTCCGTTTGACAGCTTATGGGGCAGCATAGGAATAACGCGATCGACCAAATATACACTGGTTCCTCGTTTAAGGGCTTCCTTATCTAATGCAGAGGACTCTGTTACATACTGACTGACATCCGCAATATGAACACCCAGATGATATATGTCTCCTTCTTTAGTCAAGGTTATTGCATCATCAAGATCTTTGGCATCTTCACCGTCAATCGTTACCGTCTGCAAAGAGCGATAATCTACGCGTCCTTTCTTTTGTTCTTCCGGTACTTCGTCATCAATCCCCGCAACTTGATCCATCACTGCATCCGGATACTCTTCCGGCAGACCATACGCTTTGATCACAGATAAAATATCAACACCGGGATCATTGATATGACCTATAATTTCCAATATTCTGCCTTCCGGGTTGTGATTTTCACTGCCATAGTCCGTAATTTCTACAACAACTTTATGACCGGTGACAGCACCTTTGCTTTCTGCCTTTGGAATATAAATATCTTTGGTGAACTTATGGTTGTCAGCAACGACAAAACCGAAGCTTTTACTATTGGAATACGTTCCCACTAAGATTGTTGAGGCTCTCTCTAATACGCTCACAACCGTTGCTTCTTTACGTTTGCCACGCTGCTTGTCGTCTACGGAAATGCGCACAGTATCTCCGTCGAGTGCATTCATCACTTGATGCGCCGGGATGAAGTAGTCCTCCTCTTCTCCCTCAACACGGACAAATCCAAACCCTTTCTGTGTTGCCATAAAGCGGCCGGTAAGCAGATTGTCGGCCAGTGGCCGCACTTTTCCACGCTGACTGATATGGATCTTGCCTTCCTCGCACAATGCCTCGACCACGCGGCGCAGGTCTTTCTTTTCTGCGGCAGGCACCTGTAATACCATCGCCATTTCCTTTACAGACATCGGCTTATATTCTTTGTCTGTAACAAAATCATATACTAATTTCTTTTTATTATCGAACTCTTCTTTTTTCATACAGATCCTCCATTTTGAAAAAAGGGATTGCCAATCGGCAATCCCTGTAATAATGCATTTGTTTACAACGGCGAAACTGTCATCGCTTTAGTAACATATTCCACCAAAACAACAACCATACTGCCATCGCTTTAGCAGCATGCTCTCCCAAAACAACAACCATACTGTTATCGCTCCATTGTCATGCTCTACTGAAATATCTTCAGATTGAGAATTAATGAAAGCACGACAAATACAACAGCAAGAATCCTTGTTGCAAGCTCTAATCCACCTTCCATGGAACGGCCCTTGTTCTTACCCCAGTATGTCTCAGCGGCACCGCTGATCGCTCCGGTAAGTCCTGCCTGCTTGCCCTCCTGCATCAGTACGATTACTGTCAAAACGCAACATACAAGAATATATACCAACAATAAAATAGTATGCAGTGTATGAATCATTGAAAACTTCCTCCATTCTGTGTTTTACGGTTATCTGCTACCCGCAGTTCGCCGTTTGAAAATCTCTTTTTGAAACTGTTTATACGCAGTTTCCAACAAATACTATCATAGCATATTGTCTATGAAATAGCAAGCTGATTCTTATTTTTTAAGAAGAAGAGACTCGCCAGTCATCTCAGCCGGCTGTGGCAATCCCATGATCTCAAGCAAAGTAGGCGCAATATCTGCCAAACGGCCGCCCTCACGAAGTGTGTAGGCTTCATCATAATTAACAAGCACAAATGGAACCGGATTGGTTGTATGTGCTGTATGAGGCTCTCCTGTCTCATAATCGATCATCTTCTCTGCGTTTCCGTGGTCTGCACAAATAAACAATACTCCGTCTGCTTTTTTAATTGCTTCTACTGCAGTACCTACGCACTGGTCAACTGCTTCAACTGCTTTCACTGCTGCCGGTATCACTCCTGTGTGTCCGACCATATCCGGATTTGCAAAGTTGATCACGATCACATCATATTTATCGGATGCAATTGCCTCATTAAGACGTTTGCTGACTTCCGGAGCACTCATCTCAGGCTGCAGATCATAAGTAGCAACTGCAGGAGATTTTACCAAGGAACGCTCTTCATCTTTATTTGGCTCTTCTACACCACCGTTAAAGAAAAATGTAACGTGCGCATATTTCTCAGTCTCTGCAAGACGAAGCTGTTTCTTGCCATTCGCTGCAAGATACTCGCCAAATGTATCTACGATATTTTCTTTTTCAAAGGCGATAAGCTTGTTGGCAATCGTCTCATCGTAATCCTTGAAGCATACAAAAGTAAGTGGCATAAATCCATTGGCACGCTCAAAATGATCAAACTGCTCATCACAAAATGCATGCGTCATCTCGCGAGCTCGATCCGGACGGAAATTGAAAAAGATCACTGAATCATTTGGTTTGATCGTTGCGACCGGTTTGCCGTCTTTCTCAACAACTGTAGGAACAACAAACTCATCTGTTACGTCCGCTGCATAAGAATCTGCAACTGCCTGCACTCCATCGGCTGCTTTATTGCCAACACCTTCAACCAATGCTTTATAGGCTTTTTCTACACGATCCCAGTTGTTGTCACGGTCCATTGCATAATAACGTCCATGAACACTTGCGATCTGACCTACTCCGATCTCATCCATTTTAGCCTGCAACTCAGCAACATAATCTTTGCCGGATGCCGGTGGTGTATCTCTACCATCTAAGAAGCAGTGAACATATACATTTTTTACATCGTTTTTCTTAGCAAGCTCTAACAATGCATACAGATGTGTGTTGTGGCTGTGCACGCCACCATCGGAAAGAAGTCCGAATAAATGCAGATCGGAACCGTTCTTTTTCACATTTTCTACTGCCTGCAGTAATACTTTATTTTCAAAGAAATCACCATCTTCAATTGCTTTGGTGATACGAGTCAGATCCTGATAAATAATGCGTCCGGCACCGATATTCATATGACCTACCTCGGAGTTACCCATCTGACCATCCGGCAGACCAACTGCAAGACCGCTGGCAAGACCCGGCTGCCAAGGGCATTCTGCCATCAGCTTGTCCATTACCGGCGTATTTGCCATGGCAATCGCATTGCCTTCCGTCTTGTCATTCAAACCATATCCATCAAGAATCATCAAAACAACTGGTTTTTTACTCATTTTTGACCTCCATTAATCGTTTATGTCCGCTTATGCCGCAAAGGCATCAGACATCTTTGTTCTTTATCATCTTACCCAAAATTAGATTATATAATAATCGCTGCATTTATGCAAGATATATACAGTTGCAGCTTTTATTGCTCTCCCACTTTCTCTTCATAGATTTTGTGATATACTTCATCAATCTTGGCTTCGTCTAACTTTGTGTCCAAGAAAAACTCTACCGCATACAACGCCTGTGCTACAAGCATTTCCAATCCATTAACGCCAGTCATTCCAAGCTCTCTTGCCTGAGCAACTAACTTTGTCTCCAATGGATTATAAATAACATCAACTACTGCTTCACATTCCGGGAAACGTGTTAGATCAACCGGACTGGCATCACAGTTTGGATACATACCAACCGGACTTGTATTTGCAATAAATTCAACATCTGTATGTTTCGCAAAGCATTCTTCATAAGTGATCGCAGATGCTGTCTTGATAATGTCAACAATAACAACTTCTTTGGCTTCCATCTTTTTTAATACAGCAACGACTGCTTTAGAAGCACCTCCATCTCCTAGAACAACACATTTCTTTCCTTTTACGGAAATGTTATGTTTCTTTAACATATACATAAAACCGGAGAAATCTGTATTGTGGCCTTCCAAACGACCATCTTTATTTACGATCGTATTGACTGCACCGATAGCCTTTGCATTGTCATCTAAGCTGTCCAGGTAAGGAATAACATCCTGTTTGTAAGGAATGGTGACATTGATTGCCCGGAATGCATGCTGCTCCATGAAAGGCACAAATTCCTCTTTTGTCAAAGGACATAGATCATATGTATAATCTGCCAACATCTCGTGAATATCTTTGGAATAACTGTGTCCCAGCTTTCCACCAATCAAACCGTAATCCATTTTGATTAGCCTCCTGTATAATTTATTTCTTATAGCAGTTTACTTCATTGGGTAAAGAATTACAAGTACAACCTCACTAACTAAAACTCCCCATGCCCTGGCTCACCGTTACTGCATCTCAGGGTAGACTTTCTCCCTCTCAGCGTAACATAATGGTCGTCATTTTATCTTCTATATGGTTGCCTGTAGCAGCTTATCACAAAGCTTTTCCAGTTGTTCATACGTCTCAATAAAGTTTGCTTCTCTGCGAATTGCTGCCGAATGCGGATAGCCTGTCGTATACCATGCTATGTGCTTTCGCATCTCGCGCATCCCCATTATCTCGCCCTTGTATTCCGCCTGCATTCTGCCATGACGACGTATCATTTCAACCACCTCTGAAAGCTGTGGTTTCGAGATTTGTATCTCTTCTCCGGCATCGTGCTGCATGATTGCCTGTTTGATCTCAGCAAACAGCCACGGATTACCTCGAACGCCACGAGCCAACATGAGCCCATCACATTTTGTCTGCTCCAAACATTTGATTGCATTTTCTGCTGAAAAAATATCTCCACTGGCTATCACCGGGATTGTTACTGCTTCTTTGACCTGCGCAATGATATCCCAATCTGCTTTTCCACTATAATACTGTTCTCTGGTGCGTCCATGTACCGCAATGGCTGCTGCACCATTCTGTTCTGCCATCTTGGCAAATTCGACTGCATTGACGGTATCCTCGGTAAAGCCTTTGCGAAATTTAACGGTCAAAGGCTTTGAACTTGCCTGTGATACTTTGCGAATGATCTTAGCTGCCAGCTCCGGAGTTTTCATCAACGCTGAACCCTCGCCATTGTTAACCACTTTCGGCACCGGGCACCCCATATTAATATCTAAAATATCAAAATTACGGTGATCAATTTTACGTGCCATTTCTGCCATCAGATCCGGATCTGAGCCAAACAACTGCAATGCTGCCGGATGCTCTTCATCCGCGATTTCCCATAGCTTTTCTGTATTTTTGTTATTGTAATATATTCCTTTTGCACTGATCATCTCCGTGTAGACAAGATCAGCTCCCTGCTCCTTGCATAACAAACGAAATGGCAGATCTGTTACACCTGCCATTGGTCCTAATATTAAATTGCCGGGAATCAATACATTTCCTATCTTAAAACTACGCATAACACTCCAATTTTATTATTTCTTCTGCTTATCATAGATAATCTGTAGGCCTCGAAGTGTCAGATCGCTGTCATACACCTGTATCTCGTCCGTATGCTCTGAAATGATCTTCCCAAGTCCTCCGGTTGCGACAACTTTCGCATCCAAGAAGCCTGACTCTTCTTTGATCTTTCGAATAATGTACTCCGACTGACCGATCGTGCCAAAAAACAGTCCTGCCTGCATTGATGTGATCGTATCTTTTGCAATAGAAACCCCCGGGCATTTGATCTCAATTTCCGGCAAATTCGCTGTATTATTCCACAACGCGTTCGCAGAAATGCGTATTCCGGGACTGATCACACCACCTAGAAATGCCCCCTCTGCAGTAACAATATCATATGTTGTCGCTGTTCCAAAATCAACAACAATAATCGGTCCGCCATACTGTTCGTAGGCACTGACTGCATCTACTATACGATCCGGTCCGATTTCTTTTGGGTTGGCAGTTTCTATACGTATTCCGGTCTTTATTCCGGCTCCGACTACCAGCGGATGACAATGCAGATACTTGATGATGCCACTTGTAAAAGAGTACATGATCTTCGGCACAACAGATGCAATGATCACTTCATTTACATCTTCCGGAGAGTATCCTTTCTGCTGCAGTATCGCACAGATCAACTCGCCATACTCGTCCGAGCTGCGCGGTACTTTTACTGTGACTCGAAATCTCGTGATTAATTCACTCTCACGAAACAATCCAAATGTAATATCTGTATTTCCAACATCTACTGCTAATAACATAGCTGTCCTCCATTAGTCGAAATCGACCTTTTCACCAAGTATTTTTATTCTATAATATAATTCAAGAGCCTCTAACAACTCCTGTTTATCTGCCTGATACTGCTTGATCTTGAGCACGCTGCCGATCTCATCAAACAGAAAATCATCATCCGCAGAAGTCACCTGAAACTGTAAATTGCCATCTTCGTCAAACTGCAGTGTCAAAATGCCGCCAACATCTGCCGTATACAACACACACATAACTTGCAATTCCTCTTTGACTGCTGTAGGTAATCCGCTAAACGCTTCGTTCAGGTAATATTTTTGTTCATAAGAACTCGCTGCACATAAGACAACCGGTTCCTTTTCAGACATATCCCTGTACCCCCCTTATCGATACTTCTCCGGACATGACCGGTGTGACGCTGCCATCGATCTCAACTAACAGTGCTCCGTCTTTATCAATGCCACGTGCAATTCCCCGTGATATTTTGTCCGGCGTGGCATCCTCAACCATGCCATGGTAGATGATCACTTCTTTGTCTTTATTGGCAAGCAATTCATCATACTCTTCCACAAACGCAGACAGATCTCCGTCCTGCATATATCGTCTGTAATAACCACCAAACGCATCTGCAAAAGCCGCTGTAAACTTAGCTCTGTTTACTTTTTTGCCTGTTGACAGATAAATGCTGGTCGCCTTGTCCTTTAATGTCTCATCGAATTTTTCTTTGTTAGCATTGATTCCGATACCCATTACGGCATAATGCACATACTGAACTTCTGAACTCATTTCCGTCAGAATACCACATATCTTTTTGCCATCAATGATGACATCGTTGGGCCATTTGATCTGTGGAAGCACATCGCATTCCTGATAAGTTGCTTCACACATTGCCAATGCTGCCAATAATGTGATCCCTGACACATGTGCCGGCTGAACTGTCGGTCTTAATACGTAAGTCATATAAATACCAACACCGGATTCAGAAATCCAATTGCGGCCTCTGCGTCCGCGTCCCGCTGTCTGCCGATCGGCTACGATCAATGTTCCCTCAGCTTCTCCCAATTCTGCAAGTTGTTTGCCTCGGATGTTTGTCGAGTCAATGCTATCATGACATTCGACTTTTTGACAGAAACTTTCCTCTTCCAAATATGCCTCAATCTCAGGACCATACAATATATCCGGTTTACTTATTAAGCGATAGCCTTTATTAGTAACCGATTCAATGTCATAGCCAAGTTCTTTCAAACAGCAAATGTTTTTCCAAACTGCCTGTCTGCTCACGCCAAACGTTTTACATAATTTCTGTCCGGACACAAATGTGTCCGAATGATCCATCAGTTCCCGTAATATCTTCGATCTCATAAAGATCACGCCTCTCCTAATGTTGCAACCATCACCGCTTTGATCGTATGCATGCGATTTTCTGCTTCGTCAAATACTACCGATTGCTTGGATTCAAATACTTCATCTGTAACTTCAAGTTCTTTTAATCCAAATTTTTCATATACTTCTTTGCCAATTTTGGTCTTTAAGTCATGGAAAGCTGGAAGACAATGCATAAATAGCGCCTGTTCTCCGGCATTCTGCATAACCTTTGCGTTTACCTGATATGGTGACAACGCCAAGGTACGCTCTTTCCAAACTTCGTCCGGCTCACCCATAGACACCCAGACATCCGTATAAATAACATCAGCATCTTTTGTTCCGGTCATTGTATCCTCTGTCAGCGTGATGGAACCACCGGATTCACTGGCATACTGTTCACACTGTTCTACCAATGCCTGATTCGGGAAATATTCCTTTGCAGTACATGCCGTAAAATGCATTCCCATTTTAGCACAAGCGATCATCAGTGAATTACCCATATTATATCTGGCATCGCCCATATATACCAGCTTAACGCCTTCCAAACGTCCTAAATGCTCTTTGATCGTCAGAAGATCTGCTAACATTTGCGTTGGGTGGTATTCATTTGTCAAACCATTCCACACCGGTACTCCTGCATATTTTGCAAGATCCTCTACGATCTCCTGCTCAAAGCCGCGATATTCAATACCATCAAACATTCTGCCAAGAACACGTGCTGTGTCCGCAATGCTCTCTTTCTTACCGATCTGAGAGCCCTGTGGATCTAGATACGTAACACCCATTCCCATATCATGTGCTGCCACTTCAAAGGAGCAGCGGGTACGCGTACTGGTTTTTTCAAAGATCAATGCAATATTTTTGCCAATATAATGATTAACCAATTCTCCATTTTTCTTCTTGGCTTTAAGGTCAGCAGACAGATCCAACAGATAGCTGATCTCTTCTTTCGTAAAATCCTTTAATGTCAGGAAATTTCTTCCTTTCAAATTAACGCTCATAATTTCTCCTCTTTTCTCTCTGCCCGAGGCCGTAACCCTTTGCAGAATGCTATCGTATACAGATGACCTAACATCATTTAATTATCTTTGATCACTTCGGAAAAAGATTTAGCAAGACCTGCCATTCCCTGAATTTCAGATGGAATGATGATCTTGGTTGCTTTTCCATCGGCAGCTTTGCTAAAGGCTTCTAAACTCTTAAGCTGCAATACTTCTTTGCTCGCCTGTGCATCATTCAACATGCGAATACCATCTGCACTTGCCTGCTGTACCGTCTTGATCGCCTCTGCCTGACCTTCCGCTTCGCGTATCATCGACTCTCTCTTAGCTTCTGCGCGAAGGATCGCTGCCTGTTTTTCTGCTTCTGCATCCAAAATAGCTGCTTCTTTTTTACCCTGTGCTACCAAGATAGCCGATTCCTTTTCACCCTGTGAACGAAGGATCGATTCTCTCTTTTCGCGCTCTGCTTTCATCTGACGCTCCATTGCATCCTGAATTTCTGCCGGAGGAATGATGTTTTTGAGCTCGACACGGTTCACCTTGATTCCCCATGGATCTGTTGCGGAATCCAGAGATGCTCTCATCTTCGTATTGATCGTCTCGCGGGAAGTCAGCGTCTCGTCTAACTCCAGGTCTCCGATAATATTACGCAGAGTGGTTGCTGTTAAGTTCTCAATCGCAACGATCGGATTATCAACACCATATGCAAACAGCTTTGGATCCGTGATCTGATAAAAGATAACAGTATCAATTCGCATTGTTACATTATCCTTGGTGATAACCGGCTGCGGCGGGAAATCAACAACCTGCTCTTTGAGCAGAATACGTTTTGCAATGCGGTCAATAAACGGAACTTTGAAATGGATTCCTACATCCCAAGTTGCCTGATAACCACCTAATCGCTCTACAACATATGCATGAGCCTGCGGCACTACATTGACGCAGGATATCATGACAATCACTACAACAACTAATAACACAATTAAATATGGCATATTAATGATCTCCTTTCACTTTCACAAACACGCGGACACCTTCCACGCGAGTAACGACAATACGCTCTCCCGTCTCAATGACCACATCCTCCTCGTCACTTCGCGCTGTCCATTCGATTCCATCGATCAAAACAGCACCGGTTTGATTAAAGTTATCAATCGTAACGATTACTTTTCCCTCTCTGCCGATAATTCCACCGACATTGGTTTGCTCTCTGCTGTTATTAAAATAACGCTCTGCTACCGGCCTTGTAAATACGATCAATACAATAGAAACGACCAAAAACAGCACAATCTGTATCGGTAACGGCACATGCAGCACCGCTGCCAGAAATCCAACCAATGCACCTCCGGCCAGCCAGATTGTTGTCAGCCCCAATGTGATGATCTCAATCACAAGAAAGATTGCAAGCAATATCAGCCAATATAATGGTTCCATATAACTCCTACATTCCTTTCTCATTTTTCAAACTATAAGTTTCCAGTGTGTTTATAATGTCAGCATTATAGAACATTTCCCTCTTTTTTTCAACTATATCTGCACTGACCACCATTTTCTGCTTTTTCAACGATGTCTGCGCTGGCGCTGCATTTCATACATGACAATCGCTGCCGATACTGCTGCATTCAAAGATTCCAAACTTCCCTCCATCGGAATACGTATTCGGTCTGTGATCGCTGCAAACATCGCATCCGACATACCATTGGCTTCATTGCCGATCACCATAGCCGCCCCCGTGGTATAATCCGGTTCATCATACACAACGCTGCCTTCCATGGCTGTTCCATATACTGCGATCCCCTGCTCTCGCAGTTTTTCTGCAAGCGCCGGGAGATCTTCCACATAACAGTACGGCATTCGAAAGATGGCTCCCATTGTCGCACGGACTACTTTCGGATTAAACAGATCAACTGTCCCTTTGCTCATGAGCACTGCTGCCATACCGGCTCCCTCTGCTGTTCGCATAATGGTTCCCAAGTTGCCGGGGTCACGCAGATCATCTAACAATAAAAACTGTTGATTGTTCGCGTTCAAAATTTCCTCCATCGTATATTTGGGCATCTGCACTAATCCCAAAACGCCCTGCGGTGTAACCGTATCCGTGATCTCCGCAAAGACTTCTTCAGATACAACTTCATATGGGAACTCCTCTAACAACGGCTGAATACGTTCCTCTTCTCTGCCTTGTGAACTTTCTGCAATATATATTTTTTGCAGTTTGCCATAATGCGCCGCCTCTGCGACAAGCTTTGCACCTTCTGCAACAAACATACCGCTTTTTTTGCGATATTTCGCTTGATTCTGCAGTTTGATCAACTCTTTGATCTGACGATTCGAATTACTACTAAGCATGAAATCTTGTGCCTTTCCGTTATCTACTTACTTTCTCTTACTTTTTGCGGTATTTCTTAACGATATATCTTCCCATTTTAGATAAATCGGACGTCTTAAATCCGCTTGTTTTCTTGCAGGAACTTTTAAGCAGCGAAGCCGATTCCGGCTTGTTGCTAAGACTCCAGCAGCAATAACTGATCTTATTACGATTCATCAGACTGATCCACTTATTCGCAGAAGAAAAATCATAATTGCCATTTCCGCTGGCATCACACGCACTAAATTCCGAACAAAACAGTGGCAATTTGCTGCGAAGTGCTGCGTTTACTTTGGCGCGCAGATCATCGCCATGCGTCGCTGCATAAAAATGAAAGGCATACATAATGTTTTTTCCTTTGAGTGGAGATTTTGCCGCCATATCAACATCCTGACTCCATGTCGGCGTACCGACAATGACTACCGCGTTTTTATCCGCTTTGCGGATCACCTTGATCACGGATTTTGCATACGATTTGATAGTCTTCCACTGTACACCGCCATTCGGTTCATTGCAGATTTCATAAAATACATGTTTTTCTTTTCGATATTTATTCGACATTTTCTTAAAAAATGCCTTAGCCTTAGACTGATTTTTCTTCGGATTGCCATCACTTAAAATATGCCAGTCAATGATGACATACATGCCAAGCTTTCTGCCGGCTTTTACGGCTGTATCGATCTTTGCCAAAAGCTTCTTGCGGCTTGCCGTATCTGTCACGCAGTATCCATTGTAATCCTCGGTATACATTGCAACACGAAAACAATTAACGCCCCATTCGTCCCGCAGATTTCGCAAAGCTTTCTCATTAACAAACGGCTCTCCAACATCCCAGTTGATGCCATGACTGGATATTCCGCGAAGCTGTACCGCTTTGCCTTTTTTATCCACCAGCTTAGTGCCTTTGACACGTAATCTGCCATGTTTTCCAACAAAAGTGTTTCGATAAGCAACCTTTTTGGTCTTACCGGTCAGCTTCACTGCTGCTGACGCTTTCGGTGCCTGCAGGCTTCCCGGTGCTGCCGATATAAGCAGACTCCCCGCTACCGCCATTGCCATTACGCCACGTAACCATTTCTTTTTTCTCATAACCATTCTCCCCCCATTAATTTTCGTTTAATTTCGCTAATTTCGCTGTCTGATCTGCCGCAATAATGTTCTGCAGCAGTTCATTAATATCTCCATCTAATATTTCTCCCAGACGATGGCTGGTAAATTTGATTCGGTGATCTGTCACACGTCCCTGTGGGAAATTATAAGTACGGATCTTTTCGGAACGATCACCGGTTCCAACCTGGCTGCGCCGCTCAGCTGCCTGTTCGCTATTCGCCTTTTCCTGCTCCATATCATAGATGCGGGAACGAAGTACTTTCATCGCCTTGTCTTTATTTTTGAGCTGAGATTTCTCATCCTGACAGGTAACCACAATACCCGTAGGGATATGCGTAATACGAACAGCAGAATCTGTTGTGTTGACGCACTGTCCGCCATTACCGGACGCACGGTATACATCAATCTTGCAATCGTTCGGATCTACATGTACTTCAACATCTTCTACCTCAGGCATGATCGCAACCGTTGCCGTCGATGTATGAATACGTCCGCCGGATTCTGTCGTTGGGATTCTCTGAACGCGATGCACACCGCTTTCATATTTTAACTTGGAATACGCTCCATGACCGAGCACCATAAAGACAATTTCCTTAAAACCACCAATGCCGTTTTCATTGGCACTCATCACTTCTACTTTCCAACGGTTTGCCTCGGCAAATTTAGAATACATACGGAACAGATCTGCTGCAAATAATGCCGCCTCATCTCCACCGGCACCGCCACGGATCTCTACGATAACGTTCTTATCATCATTCGGATCTTTCGGCAACATCAAAATCTTCAATTCCTGTTCACAGGATTCTACTTTAGCTTTGCAATCTGCCAACTCCTCTTTGGCAAGCTCACGCATTTCCTCATCGTTCTCTTCCTCTAAAATGGCAAGACTATCTTCCACACCATCTTTTGCCGCACGATACTCCTGATATTTCTCAACGATCGGCGTCAACTCATTCTGCTCTTTCATAAGCTGGCGGTATTTATCCTGATTACTGATAACATCAGGATCCGTAAGCTCAATATTAAGCTCTTCCAATCTACGCACCAAATCTTCTAATTTATCAAACATGATTCTTCCTCCATTCTATTTCATACAATACATTGTACAATACGATCTTTACCGGCAAGATCCTGAAACACCTGTACTTCCCGATATCCCTGTTTTTGCAATATTTCCGCTACAGCAACAGCCTGTTCACATCCGATCTCCAAAAACATTCTTCCGTTTGGCGCCAGTCGTGTGACCGCCTGTCCTGCAATCCTCCGGTAAAATTCCAGCCCATCCTGTCCACCGTCCAGTGCAAGCATCGGTTCGTGCAATCGTACTTCCGGCATCAATCCCTCTATCACTGACGGTGGGATATACGGTGGATTCGATACGATCACATCGTATTGCCCATCCATCTTTGTCATAAGATCCCCCGCAAACAGTTCTACAGAAGCGTTAAGTTCTGTTGCATTCTGTCTGGCAACTGCAAGTGCTTCCTCGGAGATGTCTACTCCGTGCACGATGAACGGTTTACCAAGTTTGGCAATCGCTATCGCAATACACCCGGAACCGGTACACACATCTAACACTCGTTTGCCATCTACATATGGCAGAACCCGTTCTACAAGACATTCGGTATCCTGTCTCGGGATCAGTACATGTTCATTCACATGAAAATCCAGCCCCATAAACTCCTGCTCACCGGTCAAATGCTGTAATGGAATGCGTTCCCCACGTTTTGTAACCAGGTCGCGGTATCGAATCATATCCGGCTCCGCCATCGGTTCCTCTCCATGCAGGAAAAATGCCGCACGGTCAAGTCCGGTCACATAGGAAAACAAATACCATGCATCAATGTCGGCATCCGGCACTTCCATCTGCTGCAATTTGTCCACGGCTTTCGCCAAAGCTTCCTTTAGCGTAAGGATTTCCTCTTTCATCCGTTTTCCACCTCATCCACGGAAGGCTTTGATTCCATATCTGATTTTGCACCATCCGGATCATCAAAGAAACGATCTAAGGAGGAAAGTTCATCCTCTGTCATTTCTTCCTGTGCTTGTGCAAGCGCTTGACGCTCTTCCTTACGTTTGGATACTTCATCCATTACCTTCGCGATCTCATCCTCACGCTTTTGCATTTCTTTCATATATTTCTTGCGCTCATCGGCACGTTTCTTATACTCCTGCTCACGTTTTTTGATCTCAGAAGCAAGTTCTGTTCCACTCTTTTTCTTAGCATTCGCCGGATCCACGATCGGCAGCGGTGCTGTCATGCCGCTTTTACGCATCTCTTCTGCCACTTTTTTGCGTTTTGTACTCTTCTTAACCGCCTGCAATCTGCTCTGGTACTCTTTCCAGTCAAAAACTGCTTCTACTGAAGCAATGGCAACCTCGATCATGCTGTCATCCGGTTCTCTCGTTGTCAATCCCTGTAAAAACATTCCCGGTTTGCTTAAGATATTGATGATCTTTGCATCGCTGTTGCCCGCAAGACGGATAAATTCATACGAAATACCTGCCACAACCGGCACCAGCAGCAAACGGCTCAACAAACGAAGCCATACACTGTCAAAATGTAAAAACATAAACAGTACGATACTGATCAACATAACAATAAAGAGGAAACTGGTTCCACAACGCTTGTGATATCTGGAATGCTTACGCACATTCAATACCGTCAGATCATCACCATTTTCCACGCAATTGATCGCCTTGTGTTCTGCACCATGATACATGAATACCCGGTTAATATCCTGCATAAAGGAAATGACATACACATAACCGATAAACAGCCCCAGTCGGATCAGTCCCTCGATCAGTGCTAATACAGCCTGCGATCGAATATGATCTTTTAGCAGCAAAGATAATCCAAACGGAAGTGCAACAAACACCGCCAGCGCCAGTACAATAGACAGCATTACTGTCATCGCCATCTCCAGCTGTTCACGTTTTTCTGCTTTCTTCGCCAATGATGCTGAATTTTCTGCTTCGGAGCCTTCTTTTTTTTGTTTCTCGCCACTCTTCTCATCCGTACGATCTGCCTTGTTCCCATCCGCAGCTGAAGCTTCCTGCGCTTCTTCCTCTTCGTAAAAGCTGGCAGAATATGTCAATGTCTTCATTCCTAACACCAAAGAGTCCACAAATGCAACAACACCTCGGATCAATGGAAGTCTGAAAAACAGCTTGCGGTCCCCTTCACTTGTGCAGGTATCTACCTTTATATCAATCTCTCCATCGGGTTTGCGTACTGCTACTGCATACTTGGACTTATTGCGCATCATTACGCCTTCTAATACTGCCTGTCCACCTATTCCTGATGATTTCATTTTTATAACCATGCCCTTCCACGCATCTGTTTTATTCTACAACAGATACAATTTTCACACTGCGGATCTGTTTCATTCTGCAACAGATCCAATTTTTACACCACAAATTTACTTCACTTTCTCTCCATTTGTGTATAACACAAACGGTCACAGCACTTGTTAAGCACAAATACTGTGACCGTTCATAAGGCCGGACGCACTCCGACCATTTATTTTGCTAGTTTGCCTGAATACCATAACGGCGATTGAACTTATCAATGGCACCACGAGCTTTGACAGCCTTCTGCTGACCTGTATAGAATGAATGACATTTGGAGCAGATTTCTACGTGGATTTCCTCCTTAGTAGAACCAGTCACAAACTCATTTCCACAGTTGCATACAACCTTTGCCTGATAGTAGTTTGGATGAATTCCTTCTCTCATCGCTTTATCCTCCATTTCCATTCCGCCGCTTCTCAGCAGTCGGTTACTATTGCGAAGAAAACTTTGAAAAAAGCCTTCTCGATTCTCATTTTTACACAACTTCTTCAGTATAGCATAGTCAAAAGCGGATTGCAAGCACTTTTATACAATTTTTGTCTTGCGAATCGTTTGGATAAATTCCTGATTACTCTTAGTACGACGGAACATTTCAATGATCCGTTCAACAGCCTCTTCGGATTTCATTCCGGTAAGTGCTTTACGCATCAGGAAATTAGCTTCCATCTCCTCCTGTGTCAGAAGAAGATCATCTCTGCGCGTACTGGAACGAGGAAGATCGATCGCCGGGAATACACGCTTCTCGGAAAGCTTGCGGTCAAGAACAAGCTCCATATTACCGGTTCCCTTAAATTCCTCAAATACAACATCGTCCATCTTACTTCCGGTATCCACAAGTGCAGTTGCAAGGATTGTCAAACTTCCGCCCTCACGCATATTGCGTGCTGCACCAAAGAAACGTTTTGGCATATGCAATGCAGCCGGATCTAAACCGCCGGACAAAGTACGGCCGCTTGGCTGTACTGTCAGGTTGTAGGCTCTTGCAAGACGAGTAATGCTGTCTAACAGGATCATAACTTCTTCGCCCTGCTCTACAAGACGCTTAGCGCGCTCAATAACCATCTCCGATACACGCTTGTGATTTTCCGGAAGTTCATCGAACGTGGAGAAGATCACTTCTACGTTATGTCCTAAGATAGACTCTTTGATATCTGTCACTTCCTCAGGACGCTCATCGATCAACAATACGATCAAATGCATCTTCGGATGATTTGTCTTAACAGCCTTGGCAACCTGTTTTAATAATGTCGTCTTACCTGTCTTAGGCTGAGATACGATCATTCCTCTCTGTCCTTTACCAATTGGTGCGATCAGATCCATCATACGCATGGATATCGGACAGCCCGGTGTCTCTAAGCGAAGTCTCTCATCCGGAAATACCGGTGTCAACTGCTCAAACTTTGGACGATTTATCATCTCATCCGGATCATTGCCATTGATTTCTTTGATATATAATAATGCGGCAAATTTCTCATTCTGATTACGAATACGAATATTACCATTTAGGATATCTCCGGTACGCAGATGGTACTTACGGATCAACTGCGGTGAGACATACAGATCTCTCTCTCCAGGGAGATAATTGTCGCATCGAATAAATCCATATCCCTCCGGGAGTACTTCCAAAATACCCTCACGTGATACACCACTATCCAACTCAGCGATCTCCGTTGGTGTCAACTCGTGCTGTGGTGCCCGGTGCAGCTGCGGACGAAGATCCGCATGATAGCCTCTGTTATCATTGCGTACATATCCGCCACGATCCATATTATCATTACGATAACCATCGTTTCGATAGCCTTCGTTACGGGAATAATTGCTACGATTCATGCTCTCACTGCGGCTGTATACACCACGTCCCATATTATCGCGATTCATGTATCCTCCGCGGTTCATATTATCGCCGCGATTCATGTATCCTCCGCGACCCATATTATCATTACGGGAGTATCCTCCGCGACTCATATTATCATTGCGGGTGTATCCTCCACGGCTCATTCCCTCGTTACGGGAGTATCCTCCACGAGCCATCCCCATCTCAGGATCCCTCATATAACCGGATGTTCTCATAGGTTCTCTATCACTGACATAGCCACGATTCATATCTCGTCCACTTTCCTCCATACGGGAATTGTCTGATTCACTCGCATATCTGGATCTTGGCATCGGACTGTCGACAGCCTCTCCTGTGCTCTCTACAACATGATCTACACTCTGAATATCGTCCATCTCAGGTGTCGCATCTGTAGATTCCATTGTTGCTGCAACTTCTTTCACTTTTGCAAGCAACTCTAACTTTTTGTAACTGGTAACACTTTTGATGCCCATCTTCTTCGCTACAATTCGTAATTCAACCAATGATAACTTATCGTATTCTGTCATAAAAATATCCCTTTCCAATAAAAAAAATTCAACTTGTGCTAACATGATTCTTTCTGCAATTATTAGGTCGGATTATAATGAATAATAAATCGATCACGACGATATTGTCTCGCCTATGTATCTATGACCTACTGTATTAGAGTAATTACATGCACTAAATAATATAAAGCATTTTAACAGCGTTGTAAATGACTTTTTCAAAAATTTTCGCAAAATCCTATGAATATTATTGTTTTTTCGACATCGTTCGCCTTTTTTCGCACAAAACATCTTTTGTCGGACGAAGTTTTTCGGCTTTATTGTTTTCCAATTCGATGTATGCTATGATATAGTTTGCGATTGCTATTACAAATAATTCTACAGAAAATGGAGGTTAAATCGAATGACAAATGCAGAAAAAGCTCTACAATTACATAAAGAATGGAATGGCAAACTGGATGTAACTCCCAAGTGTCAGGTAAAATCCCGCGAGGATCTGGCTGTTGCCTACACACCAGGTGTTGCTGAACCATGTAAGGTCATTGCAGAAAATAAAGAAGCAGCTTATCAATATACCATCAAATCCAATACCGTTGCTGTTGTTTCTGACGGAAGTGCCGTCCTCGGCCTTGGTAACATCGGTCCGGAAGCTGCTATGCCGGTTATGGAAGGCAAAGCAGTCCTCTTTAAGGAATTTGGCGGTGTCAATGCCTTCCCGATCTGCTTAGATACACAGGATACTGAGGAGATCATCAAAACCGTGATCAACATTGCACCGGCTTTTGGCGGTATCAACTTAGAAGATATTTCTGCGCCACGCTGCTTTGAGATCGAAAGTCGTCTAAAAGAAGCCTTAGATATACCGGTATTTCACGATGATCAGCACGGTACTGCGATCGTTGTTCTCGCCGGCATTATTAACGCTTTGAAAGTGGTTGGCAAAGAGAAAGAACATTGCAAAGTTGTTGTAAACGGTGCCGGATCCGCCGGCGTTGCTATTACAAAATTATTACTCCGCTTTGGATTTACCGACGTAACAATGTGCGATATCAGCGGTATCTTATCTAAAAAGAGCGAGGGCTTAAACTGGATGCAGAAGGAAATGATGGAAGTAACAAATCTGTCCGGCAAAACCGGAACACTGGCTGACGCACTTTGTGGTGCCGATATTTTCGTTGGTGTCTCCGCTCCTAATATTGTATCCGCAGAAATGGTTCAATCCATGAATTCCGATGCGATACTGTTTGCCATGGCAAATCCTGTTCCGGAGATCATGCCTGATGTTGCAAAAGCTGCCGGTGCACGCGTTGTCGGAACCGGTCGATCTGATTTTCCAAATCAGGTCAATAATGTTGTTGCTTTCCCTGGCATCTTTAAGGGTGCATTAGACGGCAGAGCGACCGACATTACAGAAGAAATGAAGCTCGCTGCTGCTCTTGCACTTGCCGGACTCGTTTCTGACGAAGAATTAAACGACGAACATATTTTACCGGAAGCGTTTGACCCACGCGCAGCTCAGGTGGTGGCCGATGCAGTCAAATCACACATCCGTTAGATCTCGTTGGGGTGAAAAGCCCTACTATTCCTTAGACTATTATCTCAAAGAAACGTTTGGACAAAAGGTCTATAAAATTGCATTAGATGCGGGAATGACCTGTCCAAACCGAGATGGAACACTGGACACGAGAGGCTGTATTTTTTGCAGCGAGGGCGGTTCCGGTGATTTTGCCACGACGAACCGATCTATCACGGCTGCGATCGATGAGGCGATCTGTCGCCTAAACGGCAGCGCCAAGGAAACCGGTCAGAAATACATTGCGTATTTCCAATCGTTTTCCAACACATATGCTCCCATCGACATATTACGTCCGATGTATCTGGAAGCGCTGGCGCATCCGGATATCGTCGGACTTTCTATCGCTACCAGACCGGATTGCTTTTCCCCGGAGATTTTTTCCCTGCTCGATGAATGCAGGCAGATGAAACCGACATGGATCGAGCTCGGTCTGCAAACGGTGCACGAGCATACGGCTCGTTTCATTCGCCGTGGATATCCTCTGCATGTTTTTGAGCAGACTGCGCACACGCTGCATACACTCAATATTCCGGTGATCGTCCACGTGATCCTTGGACTTCCGGGCGAAACCGAAGCAGACATTCTTGAAACGATCCAATATCTGAACACACAACATATTCAGGGGATCAAATTGCAGCTATTGCATGTATTAAAAGGAACGGATCTGGCAGTTTATCTCGAAGAACATCCTTGGCATATCCTGACTCAGGAAGAGTATGTAGATCTGGTCATCCGATGCATCGGCAATCTCTCTCCGGAGATTGTGATCCACCGCCTGACCGGAGATGGTCCAAAAGATCTCCTGATCGCACCACACTGGAGCTGCAACAAACGGGCTGTTCTTAACCAAATAGCACACTCTCTCAAAACAGGGCAGGTCTATCAGGGGAAATATTACAGCAAGCAGAAAGGAAACCTATGACACCAGACACACTGCGTTTGTATAAATTAATTATTTTATATGCGTTAAGCCGCACAAAACAGGGACTACCTAATGCTTTTTTGTGCGATTTCATTTTAGGGCATGGCTATACAGACTTTTTTTCAATTCAGGAAACATTAGCACTTCTGACAGAAGATGCCCTGATTGAGGAAGAGGCAACTCGTAAAACGACATATTACAAGATCACACAAAAGGGATCGCAGATGTTAGAATACTTCTCTTCCATGCTTCCCAAAGACACGATACGACAGATTGATGAATATCTGCGAGACAATAAAGTTGATATTTTAGAAGCTACCACAGTCCACACCGACTATTCGGTAACTCCTTCCGGAGACTATCTGGCATCTGCTTTAGTACAGGAACGCGGCAACACATTATTCTCGCTTTCCTTTGCCGTTCCCTCCGAGGAAGCAGCTCGTAAGGCGTGCCAAAAATTCAAAGAAAATCAGACTGAAATATATCAATGTTTATTAAAAAAGCTGGGAGAATAATTCTCAATGGCATTAAGTTAAGGCTAATTATGAGAGAAGTTGGTATCTTTTTTCGATAC
>ERZ773107.377-NODE-377-length-48877-cov-16.888739_pt1 | contig 48877 bp, 42 predicted proteins | sample MGYA00580571_ERZ773107 | MGnify/ENA primary metagenome ERZ773107 (study PRJEB29015, sample SAMEA2737843) | human gut metagenome | biome: human gut; feature: human-associated habitat; material: faeces | place: China | collected 2012 ... | reverse complement strand
CCGAGGGCGAATATGCGAGACCTGAACATATTTTATCAGGAGTGACCGGATGCTGCTTTCGGTCTCCGGTCACTCCTGTTCTTTTACATATTTATTCGCTAATCACCTTTACTAACACGGAGGACTACTCAAATGGACGAGTTGAATCCTACGGTGCGCGAACAGGAGATTTACGAGGAGATGGAACTGACCCCGGAAATGATCAAGTCCATCCGAACCCTCTGTGCAACCTGTCTGCGACATTTCGTAGAAGCCAAGGCTTTCAAAATTGCTATCGTGCCGAGTGCAGACAACAGCATGGATACTTGCACTGTCTGTCAGACCCGGCGTGGTTACGATTATGTTGTAATGCACCGCTGATGCTGGTGCTTCATTTCAATCATCGGAGGAAGTGATGTGTATCGTATAAAAAGAATTGCTCTCATACTTCAACAGAAGCCCGCTGCCTAGGAGGTGCAGCGGGTTTCTTACATATCCAAACGGAGGTTTCGCAATTTGGAATCTACTTTGAAATTCCAACGCGGAGACATCTACTTCGTTCGACTTGACAACCGCACGGGCTCCGAACAAAGCGGAACCCGTCCAGCGGTCATCCTGCAAAACGATGTGGGAAACTCCTGCTCACCGACATTGATCGTTGCGACTTTGACAAGTAAGACAGAAAAGAAAGCTACGCAACCAACGCATTGTCTGGTGGAACCGGAAGGGCTGGAGCCGTCCATCGTTCAGGCTGAGCAAATCTTCACCATCGACAAAAGCCGTGTCAAAAGATTTGTCGGACACCTCACCCCAGAAGAGATGGGGCGGGTCGATGATGCTGTAAAAATCAGTCTTGCACTGAACCCGATGGGGAGTATCCAAAAGCTCAAACCTATCATCCGTTCTACGGCGGCTTACGCACCGCCAGAAGTAGTTGACGGTAAGCCGCCTGTCTATCCCTACACTCCTATCAAATCCGATTTTGAGGATGCAGGAACAGTCGAAGAAATGATGTTATACACCGAACTGCAATCCGCTGTTCACGCAATGATCCAGCGGCTTGAATACAGCTTCACCTTTAATCCCAGCTTGCTCACCAGCCCGAAGCGTAAGAAGCAAGTGACTGAGATTTTGACCGAAGCTGAAAAATACATTTGGCGAATTAAGGAGGAAATCAGATGCGCCTGAAAAACGACACGAACAATTTTGCTGCTTCCTTCAATATCACCCCGCCTTACCAAATGAGGGTGATTCACAGCAGTAAGCTGATCTATCCCCGTGAAATCTACCAGCGGGGTGTGCAGCGCAAGCGGGTGGAACTGATTGCTGCTGACTTCAACGAATACGTTGCGAATGAGCCGAAGATCAGCTTCCGCAACGGCAAGTATTATGTGGTGGATGGCCAGCACACCATCGAAGCGCGCATCCTTCGTAACGGCGGCAGAGCCTTGCCGATTCTCTGCAAGGTCTACACCGGTATGACCATGCAGCAGGAAGCCCTGCTCTTTGCCGAGCAGAACGGCCATTCTGCCCCTTTGTCTGCGGGCATCAAGCTGCGAGCAAAGGTTGCGGGCGATGATGCTCCTTCCAAAGAATTTCTCGCTGCTACCAACCGGGTGGGGCTGGCATTCAACTATGACAGTTTGCAGTTGAGCGACTACCGCATCAGCTGCGTGGGCACCGCGCTCAAGCTGTATAACGAGATGGGCGAAAAGATCTACTGCGAATCCCTGCGGATAATCGTGGCTGCGTGGGATGGCAAGCCCGATTCATTCCGTGCATCTGTCCTGCGTGGCATGATGCACTTTGTGGAGTTGTATCACGGCGAGTTCAGCGAGGAACGGCTGGTTCGTGCGCTTGGCAGCGTCCATCCCATGGAGATTTACCGTGTTGGCAGGGATAACCCTGCAAAGCTGCCCGGATGGAAGAAATACGTTTTTCCCATCTACATGGCTTACAACGGCAAAGGCCGCAAGGACGCCTTGCCGATGAAGTTCTAAAACATATTTTCTCTGCCAAGAGGCACCTGCAAGCTGCGGGTGCCTCTTATTACATAATTATGTCGCACTATCGCTACTTTTGAAAGAAGGACTAGATATGACTAATATGAATGTGATTCCTGTGGCGCAGGATTCGTACATCGTTAATGGCTGCAAAGTGAAAGTCACTTATGCAGAAGATGGTGACAGTATGGAGGTTCTTCAGAAACTGATTCATGATACCCTCTGCGAAGAAGCCAAGAATTATAGTTGAATCGACATCCTTGCAACAAGGATAGTCCAGCACTAAAATAATGGTACAGTTGATGCAGCAACCAATTCAAACAAACGAGTGTGCGCACAGTATCGTTGTTTTAGTTTTACATAAGGAGTAACAACGATGAAAAAACGTGTATATACCTTATACCGCGTTTCGACCATTGGACAGGTCGAAAAGGATGACATACCGATGCAAAAAGAAGCCTGCCACGAATTTGCAGAACGGCAGGGCTGGGAAATCGTCAAGGAGTTTTCCGAAAAAGGCGTTTCCGGTTTTAAGAAGTCTGCAAAAGACCGCGATCAGCTCCAGCTGCTTCAGCAGGCGGCTGCTGCCGGAGAGTTTGATGTTCTGCTGGTGTTCATGTTTGACCGTCTGGGTCGGCGTGACGACGAAACGCCCTTTATCGTGGAATGGTTCACGAAGCAAGGGGTCGAGGTCTGGAGCGTAAATGAAGGTCAGCAGCGTTTTGATTCCCATGTCGATAAGCTGATGAACTATATCCGCTACTGGCAAGCATCCGGCGAGAGCATCAAGACCTCTATCCGTACTCGCACCCGTATAGAACAGCTTACGGAAGAAGGTCACTACACTGGCGGCATTGTAGCTTTTGGTTACAAGCGTGTCCAGAAAGGCCGCTTGAACAAAAAGAACCAAGCTGTCTGCGATTTGGAAATCAACGAGGAAGAAGCCGCCGTGGTGCGCCTGATCTTTCAGAAGTATGTTTATGAGGGATACGGCGCAAAAAGGATCTGCAACTATCTTGTCGAACACAATATTATGGGACGCAATGGAAAGAACATCCCTAATATTACGATTGGCAGGATGATTCGTAACAAAGGCTACACAGGATATCTTATCAATGGCAACGTTGAAAAAGAATGCCCTGAGTTGCGGATCATCGAGCCGGAAGTATTTGAAAAAGCTCAGGAACTGCGGGATGCTCGCCGCAGAGAGAAGGGAGAGGATGCAGATTCGTACAGTCCTCATGCCTTGCTTTGTGGTAAAGTGTTCTGTGCCCACTGCGGCAATCGTTTGAATATTACCAGCAGCGGACGCACTCGGCTTCGGGCAGATGGTACTGTCGTAAAAGAAAAGCGTTATCGTTATAGCTGCAACTTTAATGTTCGGCATCCGGGGCAGTGCGATGGACAGTCCGGTTATGGTGTGACGACACTGGACGCAGTTGTAGAAAGCATCGTGTGCATGAAGTTTGAAGAAATTCTGGAGTGCTCCAAGAGCAATCTTCTGGAAGAAATGCGGCGTAAAGATTTGGATGCTGCCAAAAAGGAAGCAACTCGTTGGAAAGAGGAAGTCCAGACCAAGGTTGACGAACAGGATGCGTTAAAAAAGGAAATGATTCGTGTCATCCAAGGAACAAGCGGACTCGACCGCGAGATGATCCAGCAGATGGTCAATGAAAACAAGGAAGCACTGCTTACCGCACAGACCAATCTGGCAGACTCGGAAAAGAAGTTGAAGGAGATCGAGGAGCAGAACCAGAAGGCTGAACGTAATTGCAGTGATTTATTCACATGGGCAAGCACCTATAAGGGAGCCAGTTTTGAAAGGCGTCAGGCTATTTTGAAACAGTTTATCAAAGAAGTGCGTGTCGGACGCGACTATAATATCGAGATCGTTCTCAATGTACCGCTGGACGAATTTGAGGAGTTCAAGCGTCACGCAGCATCGGCTGGACGGGGCAAAAATCAGAAAAATAAGTCGCAAAATCCTCAAAAAGTTGGGCGTTGTACATCAAATGCCGGAATCGTCGTTTTAGACAAAACAGCAGGTGAAACCATAAGCATTGTGCCTAAAAATGCTGCACACGCGATTTTGCGCTGTTAAGACGAATGATGCACGATTTTGCAAAGAAAGACAAAAAGAAACGCCGTATCGCTTAATACGATACGGCGTTTTATGGACTCGAAGGGAGTCGAACCCTCGACCTTTCGGATGCGAACCGAACGCTCTCCCAACTGAGCTACGAGCCCACAAAAAAGCACCCAATTTCGAATGGGGGCAAATGAGCTATAACACCAGATCGGGAATACAACGCTTGCACTCCCAGCTGAGCTATAGGCCCATATTTAGGGGCGTGACGCGGTTGGGCGACCAACCGACATACTCCCCATTTGAATGCCCACAACTCTGTGGGGCACAAAAGCGATACGCTTGCACTCCCAGCTGAGCTATAGGCCCATATTTAGGGGCGTGACTCGGTTGGGCGACCAACCGACATACTCCCCATTTGAATGCCCACAACTCCGTGGGGCACAAAAGCGATACGCTTGCACTCCCAACTGAGCTACGAGCCCACAAAAAAGCACCCAATTTCTAATGGGGGCAAATGAGCTATAACACCAGATCGGGAATGCAACGCTTGCACTCCCAACTGAGCTACGAGCCCATATTTAAGCCCCCAAAAACCGCTTGGGGGCGCGTGGTATATAACTCCAGATTGTTTAAGGACCGCATGGGCTCCCAACTGAGCTATAGGCCCATGATGATGACGCTGATAGTGTACCGCGTTTTGGGGCGTTTGTCAAGCAATTTCGGAGAGCACAAGCGAGGACTTACAAGCGGCCAAGCTGCCAGAAGGCTACGGCGCTGGCGGCGGCTACGTTGAGGGAATCTACCCCATGGGACATAGGAATCTTTACGGTGTAATCGCAGGCGGCGATGGTACTATTGGCCAGCCCATCGCCCTCGGTGCCCAGCACGATGGCAAGTTTCGGCTCGGCGGCAAGGGCGGGGTCGTCGATGCTGACCGAGCGGTCGCTCAGTGCCATGGCAGCGGTCTTGAAGCCCAGCGCGTGGAGCTGGGCACTGCCGTTTTCCGGCCAGTCGGCAGGGCAGGTGCCGATCTGCGCCCACGGCACCTGAAACACGGTGCCCATGCTTACCCGCACCGCGCGGCGGCACAGCGGGTCGCAGCAGGAGGGGGTGACGAGCACTGCGTCCATGTTCAGCGCGGCAGCGCTGCGGAAGATGGCGCCCACGTTGGTGGAATCCACGATGCCCTCCAGCACGGCCACCCGGCGGGCGTGGGCGCAAACCTGCTCCACCGTGCGGGGCGCAGGACGGCGGAAGGCGCACAGCACGCCCCGGGTCAGCGCAAAGCCGGTAAGCTGTGCCAGCAGCTCCCGGTCAGCGGTATATACCGGCACATCGCCGCAGCGGGTCAAAATCTCCTGTGCCGGGCCGGTGATCTGCTTGCGCTCCATCAGTAGGGAAAGAGGCTGGTAACCGGCGTCCAGCGCCCGGGCGATCACCTTGGGGCTTTCGGCGATAAAGATGCCCTTTTCCGGCTCCAGTCGGTTGCGCAGCTGCGCCTGCGTGAGACGGGCGTAGATGTCCAGCTCCGGGGCGGTAAGGTCGGTGATCTCATGAATGACAGGCATGGAAAGACTCCTTTGAAATGAAGTTTTTTCTATTGTAGCACAAGCCGGGCCGGAATGCAAAATCCCTGCTGCACACAGAGCACAGCAGGGATTTGAATGCGGAATGTGTTACTCAGAGCGCAGCGCTTTGACAGGGTTGCTCTTTGCGGCGCTGCGGGCGGGGATCAGGCCGCCCAGCATGGTAAGCAGGGTGGCCAGAACAATCAGGATCAGCGCGGCCTGCGGCGGCAGCGAGGCCACCACGTTCACATCGCCCGCGATGTGGTGGATGAGCATATTGCCGGGGATGAGCAGCAGCAGGCAGAGCACCACGCCCATCACGCCGGAACACAGGCCGATGATAAAGGTCTCGGCGTTGAACACCTGCGAGACGTTGTGCTTGGAGGCACCGATGGCGCGCAGAATGCCGATCTCCTTGCGGCGCTCCAGCACGCTGATATAGGTGATGACGCCGATCATGATGGAGGACACCACCAGCGAGATAGCCACAAAGGCCACCAGCACATTGCTGACCATGCCCACGATTTCGGTGACCGAGTTCATCAGAGTGCCCACCATATCGGTATAGTGGATCACCTTATCCTCTTCGCCCTGCTGCCGCATGGAGGCGTTGTAGGCGTCCAGCTCGTTCACCACCTGCGCCTTGGTGTCAAAGCTGTTGGGGTAGATATAGATGGCATCGGGCTTTGCGTAGTCCACATAGCCGAGGTCGTCCAAAATCTTTTCGTAGCTGGAAGCGGAGGAGAGCAGGGTGCTTTTGATCATTTCGGTCAGGTCGGAGCCGGTCATGTTGATCTGAATGGCCTGCTGGAACACAGCGGGGTCGATCTTGAGTGCGCTTTCCACCTGCGTGCTCAGCTGCGCAATATTGCTCTGGATGGCCTGCGCGATCTTCTGCTCCAGCTGCCCGGCCAGCTTCTGGATGGCGGGACCCATCTGCTCCTGCAAAGCGGCGGTGAGCTGGGTCTGCAGCGCCTCGCCCAGCTGGACGGAGTAGGTCTCCATCACGGTCTGCAGATTTTGCTGGAGGGTACCGGCAAACTGCTCCTCCAGCCCGGAGGTGTCCAGCAGGTCACCCATGGATTCGGCAAGCAGCGTCTGGAAGGCTTCGGTCTGCATATAGGAGGAAAAACCGATCTTATCCAGATTCAGCAGGCCGTTGCTGATGAGATAGCGCTTGTAGCCGTTCATGATCTTTTTCATCAGCGTCTGTAAACCGTCCTGAGAGATATTCAGCTCTACGCCGTCGAACAGCTCGCTCATGTCCATCTCCATGTCCGGCAGCGGCAGCCCGCTGAGGTCCAGCTTGAAGCTGGAAGGGTCGATGAGGGTGGCAAGATCGAAGGAATCGTCGGTCAGGTCGAATGCGCCGTCCAGATCAAAGTGCAGGGCGCTGGTGTCGAACTGGAAAGCGTCCTTGAGGGCGTCCGTGTCCACCGAGAACAGAGAGGCGATATCCAGCATGCTGTTGCCGGCAGCATCGAAGGGCTCGCCGGTCAGCACGTTGATGTCCGGGTCTGCCAGCTGCTGGCGCACGATTTCGCTGTTGGCCGCCTGATCAATGACGTAATAAGTCAGGTCGTGCAGGTAGTCCAGACCGCTGTGCAGGATAGTGGAGGTGGCGTCTGCCTTGGGCTGCACGATGCCGACAATGGTCAGCTCCTCGCTGTCGGCCACCAGCTGCTGCATGTAAGCTTCATCATTCAGCTTGCTCAGCCAGATATTGTGCTCAGTGTCGTAGACATAGCAGTCGGCCTTGTTGACAAGCTTGAAGGTCATGCCCAGAAAATCGTCATAGGTATAGGTGCCGTAGTCCGTGGGCAGATCGATCTTCTGGTTCTGCGCATACTGCTGTAAGATCTTGTCCAGCTCGGCCTGATCCCGCAGACCCATGGCGTACAGCGCATAGTCCGAAACGCTGCCGTCCGCGTTCAGGGTCAGCACCAGCTCGTTGTACTTTTCCGGCCAGCGGCCGGCCTTGACATCGTACTGATCCTCGTACAGGGCGGGGGTCTCGGCCATTTCGCAGAACACATAGGGGCTGGCCATGGAGGTCATAAGGCTGGTCACCGAGGTGTTCTCACTGGCGATATCGGAAAAGGTGGTGTCCGGGTTCAGCTTCTGCACGGTGCCGTCCGGGTTCTGGCGGTAGATCAGCGGATCAGGGGTGTAGGTGTATTCCACCGTGGCGTTGTCCCGGATGGTACAGGCGTCACTGTCCAGATATGCCTTCAGCGAGCGCAGATCGTTGCTGGCAGCGCCGATGTTCAGTTGAGACAGCAGCTGTCTCACCGTGACCATGCCCTCCGGCGCGGAGGAGGAGCCGGACGAGACGCTGGTGTAGGTGTCCGGATCCATCATGCTGGCCAGATCTACGCCGGTGCTGCTGATCTGCAGCGGGTAGGCGGCCAGCGTGGATTTTTCCATGTTGCTGATATAGCGGCTCACACCGTTGGAAAGGGAAAGGATCAGCGCAATGCCGATGATACCGATGGAACCGGCAAAGGCGGTGAGCAGGGTGCGTGCCTTTTTGGTGAGCAGATTGTTGAAACTGAGGGAAAGGGAGGTGAGCAGGGACATGGAGGAGTGCCCCATGTTCCGGTGCACGGGGGCAACGGCAGCAGCCTCGTCCTCGGGTTCGTAGGGCATGGTGTCGGAGCGGATCACGCCGTCCTTCAGCTTTACGATGCGGGTGGCGTAGCGCTCGGCCAGCTCCGGGTTGTGGGTGACCATGACCACCAGACGGTCCCGCGCCACTTCTTTTAACAGCTCCATGACCTGAATGCTGGTCTCGCTGTCCAGTGCGCCGGTGGGCTCATCGGCCAGCAGGATGTCGGGGTTGTTCACCAGTGCGCGGGCAATGGCCACGCGCTGCATCTGCCCGCCGGACATCTCGCCGGGGTGCTTGTGCAGCTGGTTGCCCAGCCCCACCTGCTCCAGCGCAGCGGCGGCACGGCGGCGGCGCTCGGCCTTGGAAACGCCTGAGATGGTCAGTGCTAGCTCTACGTTGCCCAGCACGGTCTGGTGGGGGATCAGGTTATAGCTCTGGAACACAAAGCCGATGGTGTGGTTCCGGTAGGAGTCCCAGTCGCGGTCTGTGTATTTTTTTGTGGAGATGCCGTTGATGACCAGATCGCCGCTGTCGTAGCGATCCAGACCGCCGATGATGTTCAGCAGGGTGGTCTTGCCGGAGCCGCTGGGGCCAAGAATGGCCACAAATTCGTTGTCCCGCAGGTTCAGACTGACGTTGTTCAGTGCGTGCTGCACCAGCTCGCCGGTCTTATATTCTTTGTTGATCTGTTTGAGCTTGAGCATAGATGTGCCTTTCCGGTACTGCGCCGCCGGGCGCTGCTGCCTGTGGTTTAAAAGTAGGAAACATTTGCAGACAATATCTAATTTAGTTTAGCAAATAAAAATGAAGAAACCGTGAAATTATTCCGTAGGAATGCTGAAGCTGCGGCACTTTTGCGCCCGGGCAGCGGTTTTGCCGAAAGGACGGGGCAAAAAAGAAAAGCGGAAAAAGATACCGGTTGAATTTACAGGCTGAACGTGATATTCTAAAGCTGGCAGACAGGCTGCGCCGGAAAAAACGGCGTTATATTACCTGAAAGGCTGTCGGAACAACACTTCTTTAGGATTGTAACAGTTTCTCCTGCTTTATACAATTATACAATAATAAAAGGATAAACAAGGCAGAAAAAATTTGGCCCTTGTAGTAAGGAGGAACTGAAATGGAACGTACATTTTCACCTATGATCCGGCAGTATTCTGCCATTGATGGTTTGCAGCAGGCGTATACGCTGGTGTATGCCATGGAGGTAGAGGGCACACAAGGCTGTCGGCTGACCCTGTGCCAGATCGGCAGCCGACAGCAGATCGTCAGTCAGCATGTTGCGGCAGCGCCGGAGTTCTGTTACCGGCTCCTGCGCTACTTGTGTGAAAATGGAGTTCAGCCGGAGCTCTGGCGGGATGCGGTCACAGACCTGACAGCTGCCGGGCTGGTAGGCGAGAAAGGCGGCGCATGGCGTGAACAGTGAGCGAACAGCCCAACTGCAAGTCGCCCTTGCAAGCTATGATCTGAAAGAACTGCGTGTCCAGAAGCGTTATTTGCAGGAGCAGGGAACCGCCATTGACTGCACCTGCTTTTGCAGCGGCGAAAAGCTGCTGGCACAGCTGCGGCAGGGTGTCCGTTATGATGCCGTGGTGCTTTGCAGCGAGCTGACGGATCTGCCTGCGGAGCAATTTGTCCGGCAGTTTTATCAGCTGAAGGAGCGGCCGATGCTTCTGATACAGAGCCATGGCCGCAGCAGCGGCACGGCGTTGCAAAAGCTCCGCGAGGGGTGCTACTGCGTAGAGGGCACTGAGCTGAAAAGGCTGCTGTGGCAGCTTTACCGGATGCCCGGGCGGCAGAACCGGCAGCTGGAGCAGCGGTGCAGCCAGCTGTATGCGGCGTGGGGCATCCCGCAGGGGGATGTCAACGCCGGATATCTATCCTGCGCGGTCGGCATCGCATGCAGCACCAGCCAGAAGCTGGCGATCCGCAAGGAAATCTTGCAGGCGGTGAGCGAGCAGTTTGATACATCGGTCGCTGCTGTGGAAAGCGGCATCCGCCGGATGGTGGATCAGCTGGAGGAAAAGCCGCCTCTTGCGTGGCTGGCGTTTAAGGCCGATACAAGGCTGGGCAGCGGCAAACCTACCACTGGCAAGCTGATCTACGCGGTCAGGGACGTTGTGTTGCGGCAAAAAGTGCCATCCACCCGCCTGTAAGGCTTGCACACGGCTTTGGAACACGGCGGCGTTCCTTTAGAAAAATGGCATCGCCCGGGGAGGCAGAGCAATGGAGCAGCAAAAGACAGAAACGCGGTCTATCACCGCAGAGCAGCGCAAGCGGGTCGAGGAGGTCTGCTTCCGTTCGCTGGCGCTGATCGGACGCAACTGTGAATATCTGGAGCAGCATTTTGACCGCACCGGTGCAGACGAGTCTACCCGGCAGGCGGTGGCAGATATCGACACCGCTGCCATACAGCTGGACCGCACCCTCACCGAGGCGATCACCCTGCTGGAGTTTCTGCGCGAGGACACAAAGCCGCAGCTGTACCCCATTGACCTGTGTGAGCTTTTGCAGCAGGTGGCGGCGCAGTCTGATATGATCCGGGCGCAGCTTGGGGTGGATATCCGGCTGGACTACGGCGGGTGTACTGCCTGCTGCGTAATGGCAGACCGCAGAGATGCGGAGCTGCTGTGCCTGCATCTGCTCTCCAATGCATTGCACGCCAGCCGGGAGGGCGGCAGCGTCTGCATTGCGCTGCGCCGCACCGAGAGCGGCTGGCAGCTGACCGTCACCGACGATGGCTGCGGTCTGCCCGGTGAGGATGTACAGGCAGCACTGGAAAACCGCCGCAGCTTTCTGGGCGGGGCGCAGCTGGGACTGCTGCTCTGCCGGGAGTGCTGCCGCCGGATGGACTGGAGCTTACAGCTGGAGCCTGCGCCCGAAAAAGGCACACAGGCTGTGGTGCGCATTCCGCTGTACACGGGCGAAAGCCGCCCTGACGGTACGGTGGAGCTGCGCACCAGTTCGGAGACCGAGCAGGAGCAGCGCAAGTATCATCTGCGTGCCATGCTGGTGCGGGAGATGCGCACCATGCCGGAGCGCGGCGACCCGGAAGACGAATTTTGATAAGGTGGCAAGGCCGCTGCACAGCGTTTTGTGCGGCGGCCTTGTTATTTTGCGCCCGGTGCTTTCCTGCAAGCGCAAAGCATGGTATACTGAATGCTGAAAACAAAAGCTTGGAGGAGCAACAATGACAAACAAGAAGCTGAACTACCCTGCAATTGCCAAGGAGATGGCCATCCTGACCGTGGCGGTCGCCATTATTGCAGCGGCGGTCTATTTTTTTCTGGTTCCCAGCCATACATCCGTCAGCAGTATTTCCGGCCTTGGCATCGTGCTTTCTAATTTTGTACCGCTGCCGCTTTCGGCTATTACTATGGTGCTGAATATCGTGCTGCTCATCATCGGGTTTTTCACCTGCGGCAGGGAGTTTGGCGCAAAAACCGTGTATACCAGCGTGATGCTGCCGGTGTTTCTGGGGCTTTTTGAGCGTTTGTTCCCGGATTTTGGCTCCATGACCGATAGTCAGGAACTGGATGTGCTGTGCTATATTCTGGTGGTCAGCGTGGGTCTGAGCATCCTGTTCAACCGCAACGCATCCTCCGGCGGGCTGGATATCGTGGCAAAGATCATGAACAAGTACCTGCACATGGAATTGGGAAAAGCCATGTCTCTGTCGGGAATGTGTGTGGCGCTTTCCGCGGCCCTGGTCTACGATAAAAAGACCGTGGTGCTGAGTATCCTCGGTACTTACTTCAACGGCATCGTGCTGGACCATTTCATCTTTGATAGCAGCATCAAACGCCGCGTCTGCATCATCACTGAAAAAGAGGAGGCGCTGCGTCAGTTCATCCTCCATGACCTGCACAGCGGTGCGACCATGTACGAGGCCATCGGTGCATACAATCTGGAAAAGCACAACGAGATCATTACCATCGTGGACAAGAGCGAATATCAGAAGCTGATGAACTTTATCAACCGGGAAGACCCCAAGGCTTTTGTTACCATTTACAATGTGTCCAGCATGCAGTATCAGCCCAAGATCTGATCGGCGGAGAGCTGCCGCAAAGGGCGGGCCTTTTGCGGCTTGCTCTTTGCCATAGCTGCGTGGTATACTCAAGTCCGGAAATATCAAAGCGCATGGAGGTAAAAAGCATGCTGACCTATACCTATGTTTCAGAGGGAACGTTTGCCCTGATGGAAAAACCAAAGCCGGTGCTGCAGCACGAGCGGGACGCCATTGTAAAGGTGACCCTTGCCAGTATCTGCTCCAGCGATCTGCACATCAAGCACGGCAGCGTGCCCCGGGCGGTGCCCGGCATCACGGTAGGGCACGAGATGGTGGGCATCGTAGAAGAAGTGGGCAGTGCGGTGACCAATGTGAAACCCGGCGACCGGGTGACGGTGAACGTGGAGACCTTCTGCGGAGAGTGCTTTTTCTGCAAAAAAGGCTTTGTGAACAACTGCACCGATCAAAACGGCGGCTGGGCGCTGGGCTGCCGCATCGACGGCGGGCAGGCCGAGTATGTCCGGGTGCCCTTTGCGGATCAGGGACTGAACAAGATCCCGGACGGCGTTACCGATCGGCAGGCGCTGCTGGTGGGCGATGTGCTGGCCACCGGCTTTTGGGCGGCACGCATCTCGGAAATCACCCCCGAGGATACCGTGCTGATCCTCGGTGCAGGGCCGACCGGCATCTGCACGCTGCTGTGCGTCATGCTGCACAGCCCCAAGCGCATCATCGTCTGTGAAAAGGACGCAAGCCGCCTGCAGTTCATCCGTCGGCACTACCCGCAGGTGCTCACCGTGCAGCCGGAGGACTGCGCCGCCTTTGTGCGTGCCCACAGCGACCACGACGGGGCCGATGTGGTGCTGGAGGTGGCAGGGGCAGACTCCACCTTCCGGCTGGCATGGGAGTGTGCACGGCCCAACGCCGTTGTGACGGTGGTGGCGCTGTACGATAAGGCACAGACCCTGCCGCTGCCGGAAATGTACGGCAAAAACCTCACCTTTAAGACCGGCGGCGTGGACGGCTGCGATTGTGAAGAAACGCTGCGTCTCATCGCAGAAGGCAAGATCGATACCGAACCGCTCATCACCCACACCTACCCCCTGCGCCGGATCGCAGAGGGCTACGAGCTGTTTGAAAAGAAACGGGACGGCGTGATCAAGGTGGCAGTGGAGTGCTGACGGTCTGCGCCAAGGCACAACGCACATAAAGTGGCTCCGGAGAGCTGTAACAATAAAACGATCCCATTTTATGAGCGATATGGCTTTCAACAATATGATAATTACTCTGCAATGGTGCGGAAGCACTTTTTGTGAGTTGGTATGATGGATCGATTTGCAGCTAGCAAGGAAACCGTAAGGAGTACAGAGCATGGATGCAAACTGTACCAGTAAAAGAAGGAAAGTCAAGAGTATGGAAACGGTATACATTGCAGGCGGGTGCCTTTGGGGCGTCCAGCATTTTTTTGACACGGTGCCCGGTGTACGGACGACCGAAGCCGGGAGAGCCAACGGAACAACAAACACGCTGGACGGCCCGTATGATGGATACGCAGAGTGCGTTAAAGTGGTCTTTGATGAGAAAGGTACCAGTGTTACAGAGCTTATGGAGCATCTGTTTGAAATCATCGACCCGTACAGCCTGAACAAACAGGGCGTTGATGTTGGAAAAAAGTATCGCACGGGGCTTTACAGCACAAATCCCGGACATCTGGAAGAAGCAAGAGCCTTTATTGACAGCCGGAAGGACCGGGATAAAATCGTTGTGGAAGTGCTGCCGCTGACGAATTACGTCCGGAGTGCAGAGGAGCATCAGCACCATCTGGAGCGGTACCCGGAAGACTGCAGCTACTGTCATATCCCGGATGAAGTCTTAAACAAATACAGGAATCAGTAAGCAAAGGAAAAACGAAAATGCGGGGATTGGGAACGATCATCAATGCGCTGGCCATTGTGATAGGCGGTGTGCTGGGTATTCTGTTCAAACGCTTTCTGAAAGAGCGCTATCAGGATACAATCATCAAAGCCACGGGCTTTTCCGTGGTGTTTCTGGGAGCGGCGGGAACGCTCTCCAAGATACTGACGGTTAGGCCAGACGGAACTTTGAGCACCGGTGGCTCTATGGTCATGATTCTATCGCTGGCGTTGGGTGCGCTGCTGGGTGAACTTATTGATCTGGATGCACAGTTTGAACGCTTTGGCGAGTGGCTCAAACACAAGACTGGCAGTGACGGCGACAACCAGTTCGTCAACGGCTTCGTGTCGGCATCCCTGACGGTGAGCATCGGGGCCATGGCCGTCATCGGCTCCATTCAGGATGGCATCTACGGCGACCATTCCACGCTGGTGGCAAAAGCGATTCTGGACTTTATCATTGTGCTCATCATGGCGTCCTCCATGGGCAAGGGCTGCGTGTTTTCATTTATTCCGGTGGCAGTGCTGCAAGGTGCCATGACGGCTCTTGCGGTAGTGCTGTCCGGCTTTATGACGGACGCTGTGCTGAACAATCTCTCGCTGGTAGGAAATATTCTGATTTTTTGTGTGGGCATCAATCTGGTGTGGCCAAGAACCATCAAGGTGGCAAATCTGCTGCCGTCCCTTCTGGTTGCAGTGGCGCTGACGGGGATTTTATGAATCGGAATTTGTTAAATTGGAAAATTAGAATTTAGAGGAGGCAATGCAATGGATATTTCCTATAATTGTGAAAATCAAAAATTTAATTATAGAGTATGTGCCATGATAATCGCGGAAAATAAAATTTTAGCGATGCACGATGAACGTTCACCTTATTTTTATCTTCCGGGTGGAAGAGTTAAGATGGGTGAAACTGCTGAGCAAGCAGTGGTTCGGGAAGTTCAGGAAGAACTTGGTGTAACTCCAAAGATTACACGTCCATTATGGCTCAATCAGGCTTTTTTTACCGAAGATGTGGATAATCTACATTATCATGAACTGTGTATTTATTTTCTGGTGGATATTTCAGAGACAACTCTACTGGAAAGAGGAAACGCCTTTACTCTGACAGAAGGAAAGCATATCCATACTTTTGAATGGCTGGAGTTTGATAGATTGAAAGATGAATATTTTTATCCGCTTTTCCTGAAAAAAGCGATTTACGATCTTCCCGATGAATTCACCCTTCGCACGGAATTAGAGTAACAAATTCGCGTTTATCAAGGTGAACATTTAAGTATTAAAAACGGGAGTGAAAACAAATGATGACCATTGCACAGATCATGGAAAAGATGATCGCCTTTTCCGAAGGGAATATCCATGACATCACGCACCTGAGCTGCGTGTGGACCTATGCCAAAACCATTGGTGAGCTGGAGGGGCTGGACGCAGACACGCAGTTTATTCTGGAGGTGGCGGCCATCACCCACGATATCGCCTGCCCGCTCTGCCGCAAAAAGTACGGCAACACCAACAATCTTCGCCATATCATGGATTTCGGCGACAGAAAGCTGAAAATCAAGGTATTGAACAATGGTCAGATCGTGGACAACATGGGCGATTTGGCAGAGATTGCAGCGCGGTATGTGTAAGGCGGTGTCAAGATGAGAGGGGTTCATGAGGTTGTCGTCCAAAACAACCGTGTACAGTACAAATTTGCCATTCGCCGCAATTTAACGATTTTGCGAGGCGACAGTGCTACCGGTGTGCAGCCGTCACAATGCGATGTTTCATGTTGACACCTTCTCTCCATTTCTATTATAATGGATGGGACTGCTGGGAACAAGAGGAAAGATACCGGTGTATGGAATCTGTCCCCAGAGAGCTGGAACACGCCCTCCGGGGACATTTTTGGTTTTTCGGACTCTTTTCCGCAGGCGAAAACCATGGTATACTGAGAACGACAACCCGGAATTTGAGGAGATAGAATCGTGAGAACATACGAGAATAAGGATGAACTTAAAAACGAGATAAATAAAAGCTTTGCAAAGTATATATCAGAATTTAATGATATTCCGGAACTTTTAAAAGATAAGAGAGTTGATGAGGTTGACCGAACTCCAGCAGAAAATCTTGCTTATCAGGTTGGATGGACAACGCTCATTCTTAAATGGGAAGCAGACGAAAGAAAGGGGCTTCAGGTCAAAACTCCCTCCGATAATTTTAAGTGGAATCAGCTGGGTGAATTATATCAATGGTTCACAGATACATATGCACACCTGTCACTGCAAGAGTTGAAAGATCTGTTGAATGAGAATGTTGATTCTATTTATGCAATGATCGATTCGCTAAGTGAGGAAGAATTGTTTAAACCACATATGAGAAAATGGGCCGACGAGGCAACGAAAACAGCCGTCTGGGAAGTATACAAATTCATACATGTTAACACAGTGGCTCCGTTTGGAACCTTTAGAACGAAGATCAGAAAATGGAAAAAGGTGGCACTATAACTTCCGGCTTGCCGGGCAGACAGACATCTGAAAAACCATACAAAAATAAGGGAACAGCCATGGTACTTTATTTTACGGGAACCGGCAACAGCCGGTATCTGGCACAGCGCATTGCCGAAGGGCTGGATATGCCGCTTTACGACCTGAACGCCTGCATCCAGGCAGGGGATACCGCCCCGGTATCACTTTGAAGCACTGGAAAAGCAGCAGGACCTATGAGGCAGAGTAAACCCCGGCGGCGCAGACAGACCTGAGTTGCTTTTGAGAGACAGGTGTGCTATACTGCCAACAGAATAAACGGGAATGAAGTTCTCCCGAAGTGACCAGATTACTTGAACCGCTTTGAAAGCTGATGACTTCTGCGAAGAAAACCACGCAGAAGGTGTCAGCTTTTTTGTGTGTTGTGGGTAAGGAGGAACGTTTATGTTAGTGAGTGTTTCGCTGATTTTGATGGTTGGGATGTCTATGGGGTGGCTTTGCCAGAAGTGCAGGCTGCCGAGCCTGCTGGGGATGCTGGCAACCGGTATGGTTCTGGGACCCTACGTCCTGAACCTGCTGGACGGCAGCATTCTGGGCATCTCCCCGGAGCTGCGGAAGATGGCCCTGATCATTATTCTCACCCGTGCAGGGCTGGGGCTGGATACTTCCGGGCTGAAAAAGCTGGGGCGGCCTGCCGTTCTGATGTGCTTTGTTCCGGCGTCTTTTGAGCTGATGGGGGTGCTTTTGCTGGCACCGAAGCTCATGGGGCTGACGGTGCTGGAGGCGGCGATCCTTGGTGCGGTGCTGGCGGCAGTTTCCCCGGCGGTGGTGGTGCCAAGGATGGTCCGGCTCATGGACGAAGGCTACGGCGGAAAGCAGGGCATTCCGCAGCTGATCCTTGCAGGGGCGTCGGTGGATGACGTATACGTCATTGTTCTGTTCTCCACCTTTGTGGGCATGATGCAGGGGGAAAGTGCCTCTCTGCTCAGTTTTGTCAACATCCCGGTGTCCATTCTGCTGGGCATGGCGGTGGGTCTGGCGGTGGGGTCCCTGTTGGCCTGCTTCTTTGCAAAGGTCCATATCCGGGATACCGCAAAGGTGCTGATCATTTTGAGCATCTCTTTCCTGCTGGTGGCAGCGGAGGAGGCCCTGACCACCGCTATCACCTTCTCGGCCTTGATCGCCATTATGTTTATCGGCATCGGTCTGCAGAAAAAGAGAGAAGTGGTAGCAAAAAGGCTCTCGGTAAAATACGGAAAGCTCTGGGTGGCTGCGGAGGTGTTCCTGTTTGTACTGGTGGGCGCAACGGTGAACATCGGCTATCTGGGCAAGGTGGGCGCAAAGGCACTGCTTTTGATCGTGGGTGCGCTGGCATTTCGGATGCTGGGCGTTTTTGTGTGCCTTCTGGGCACGAGCCTGAGCAAAAAGGAGCGGCTTTTCGCCATGATGGCCTACACCCCCAAGGCAACCGTGCAGGCTGCCATTGGCGGCATTCCGCTGGCACTGGGCTTTGCCTGCGGCGATACGGTGCTTACCGTGGCGGTGCTGGCCATCGTGCTGACGGCTCCCCTTGGTGCCTTTGCCATGGATCTGAGCTATAAAAAGCTGCTGAAAAAAGGGTGAACCGACCGGGAGGGAGCTTTTCTGCAGGGAGAAACCATCGCAGACTGAGAATGACAACTCGGAATTTTATAAGGAGTGAAAAGAAAAGTGTGTGAGGAATGTTACTCTGATGAAAATAGAATAACGCCTTTACTAAATCCGCTGGACTGTTTGGAGAACCACACTCAATATATTTGTGGAACTTGTGGACGGTGCATTTGTATCGAACATGACCCAAATAGAGGATTGCAACGATGGAATTTTCCTTTTAAGTCATTGGAAATTGCAAAACTATATTTGCGAACAGCGGACTACACAACGAAAAGTGCGTGTGGTATTTATGAGATAGAGAACAATAAAGGAAGATTATCTTATAAAATATTTCCAGGGAATGATGAGTTAAATCTATTTTTGAAAAAGAATAAAGACAAGAAATGCAGGCAAATGATGCCTGTGTTTAGTGCTGGAAAGTATAAAGAATATCCACACACAGAAGTACGAAAATTGACGTCTGATGAAATAAAACAATATATGAGTGAACGCTAAATCCCAGTTTGACGGAGTAATGGATATGAAAATCCGAGAAGTGAATGAGAATAAAAAGCAGTTTATATCATTATTGTTATTAGCTGATGAACAGGAGAGCATGGTTGATCGGTATCTTGAAAAAGGAACTATGTATGTGCTTGAAGACAATGATGTAAAAGCTGAATGTGTTGTCACCGATGAAGGTAACGAAATACTTGAAATTAAGAATATCGCAGTCGATCCGGAAAATCAGGGAAAGGGCTATGGCAAAGCACTAATTGATTTTCTTGCCAGTAAATATGCAGATGAATATTCTGTTTTGCAAGTTGGAACAGGTGACAGTCCATTGACGATACCATTTTATGAAAAATGTGGATTTGTTTATTCTCACAAGATTCCAAATTTCTTTACGGATAATTATGACCACCCAATTTATGAGGGTGGTGTACAACTAATAGATATGGTATATTTGCAAAGACATATATAACTTCATTCCAGTTTACCCAAATGACAACAGACAGGAAACTTGATATTTTTACAAAAAAGACATCAATATATCTCCCATAATTTCCATAAATTTATGGAATTAAAATTTCATGATACTTATAAAACAGTTCCGATTTTCTTCTGGATTTCTCCTATTAGTGAGACAATAATTATTTTTACACAAACCAGCTTATTCGTGGTAGAATAAAACCACAGATAAGCTGGTTGTTTGAATTGTGATTAATTAAAAGCAGAAATGAAGTATAACGAAAGGTAAAGGTATATTATAGTGAATATTACAGTATATCTGGGAGCTAATAAAGGTATAGATTCATCGTTGACAATGGCGGTAAGGAAGTTAGGAGAATGGATTGGGCAGAGTGGAAATACATTGATATATGGCGGCTCAAGGACAGGTCTTATGGGTGAAATAGCAGAGAGTGTGCTTATGGCTGGTGGCAGAGTGATTGGCGTGGAACCACAGTTTTTTGTTGAGGCAGAACTTCAATATGATGAGATAACAGAGCTTATTGTAACTAAAGATATGACAGAAAGAAAGACTAAGATGATAGAGTTAGGAGATGCATTTATTGCATTTCCCGGTGGAACAGGAACACTTGAAGAAATAGCAGAGGTTATGTCAAAGATTTCTTTAAACCAGCTTAATGCTCCGTGTATATTCTATAACCTTAATGGATATTATGATAGCATGAAAGAACTGCTGTTACATATGATTGATATGGGATTATCAACAAGTGAACGTCAGAAGGGCATATATTTTGCCTCTGATTTAGAAGAAATCAAAGCTATACTTGCCAAGTCCATCGTATAGATGGATGCTATTAAAAGGATAAGAAATGGGGTATATATGAAAGTTACAGAAATATTAAAGCAGGATAAACCAACAATATCCTTTGAGGTGTTTCCTCCAAAAAAGGATACAGATTTTGCTGATGTTGAGGCGGCAGCCACTAGTATAGCAGAGCTTAATCCAAGCTATATGAGTGTTACATATGGTGCAGGAGGAAGCACCAAGGGCTTAACAATAAAGCTCGCAGAGGGTATCCAGAACAAGTATAATGTGCCAACTATAGCACACCTTACATGCGTATGCGCGGATAAGGCGGGTATCAGTCAGGCATTGGAGGATATGAAAGCAGCAGGCATAAAGAATATACTTGCATTAAGAGGGGATATACCTAAGGATTATGCAGGGGAGATATTTACAGAGTTTGCACATGCATCAGAGCTTGTGAAGCTTATAAAGGCAAGCGGGGATTTTTGTGTAGGTGGTGCCTGTTATCCAGAAGTACATCCGGATTCAACAGATAAGAAAGCAGATATTGATGGTCTTATAAAAAAGGTGGAAGCAGGCTGTGAATATCTTACAACACAGATGTTTTTTGACAATAATATATTTTATAACTTTATGTACAGAATCAGAGAGGCTGGAATAATGGTTCCGGTTGTGCCTGGAATTATGCCTATAACAAAGAGAGCACAGGTTAAAAATGCTGTTAAGCTTTCAGGCTGTAATGTTCCAGAAAGGTTTAAGAATATAGTAGACAGATTCGGTGACACAGAAGCAGCGATGAGGCAGGCAGGAGTATTATATGCAACTGACCAGATTATTGATCTTATAGCTAATGGAGTTAACCATATTCATATATATTCTATGAATAAGCCAGAAATAGCCAGAGCTATATATAATAATCTCTCTCATATAATCATATGATGTCAGGCATATAAAGATATGACAATATCAGGATGAACTTGGGAGGTATACGAATATGTATTTTGATGAAGTAAAGAAGAATTTTGGTTTCGGCTGTATGAGACTGCCGATGATAGAGAATGGGAAAGCTGTTGATATTGAACAGATAAAAAAGATGGTAGATACATTTATAGAGCAGGGCTTCAATTATTTTGATACGGCACATGGCTATCTTGAGGGAAAGAGTGAGCTTGCATTAAAGGAATGTCTTACAAGCAGACATAAAAGAGAAGAATATATACTTACTGATAAGCTTACCATGACTTATTTTAATAAGCAGGAGGATATCCGTCCATTCTTTGAGAGCCAGCTGGAGGCATGTGGTGTTGAATATTTTGATTTTTATCTTATGCATTCACAGTCAAAGGATACATTTGAGCATTTTAAAAAATGTCGTGCATATGAAACAGCGCTGGAGTTAAAGAAGGAAGGAAAGATACATCATTTTGGAATCTCATTTCATGATAAGGCGGAGGTACTTGAGGAAATATTAAAGGAATATCCACAGATTGAAGTTGTGCAGATACAGTTTAATTATCTTGATTACGAGGATCCTGCTGTACAGAGCAGAAAGTGTTACGAGGTCTGCCGTAGGTATAATAAGCCGGTTATAGTTATGGAGCCGGTAAAGGGAGGTAATCTTGTAAATCTTCCAGACGATGCAGCAAAGATACTGGATAACCTCAATGGTGGAAGTGCAGCAAGCTATGCGGTACGTTTTGCAGCAAGCTTTGAAGGTGTGATGATGGTTCTTTCTGGAATGAGTAATATAGAACAGATGGAAGATAATCTAAGCTATATGAAGGAATTCAGGGCACTTGACGATACAGAGATGGCTGCAGTTAAAGCAGTTGCAGAGGCTTTTAATTCAAAGCATATGATTGCCTGTACAGCCTGTCGTTATTGTGTAGAAGGATGTCCAAAGCATATATCTATACCAGATCTTTTTGCCTGTATGAATGCAAAGACTGTATTCCATGACTGGAATGCAGATTATTATTATAGTGATGTACATACAGTTCATAATGGTAAGGCAAGTGATTGTATACGCTGCGGAAAATGTGAGAAGGTCTGTCCTCAGCATCTTCCAATAAGGGAATTGTTAGAGAAGGTTGCTAAGGAATTCGAGAAGAAGGCGGAATAAGCCTAGATTATTTGTATGCATTTTTCTGATATGGCTGCATATAATGTGTTAAGTATTGCTTCCTTAGACTTGAACTGTAAAGAAAAGGCAGCTATTTGCTTTGCTAAACCATATTCATATAATTGGTCAAAAATATTTACAAATGCATTGACAACACACAATTCAGTTGTTATGATTAGTATCATTAAAAGGGAGTAGCTAGCCAGAACGTGTTCACTTCTTCGTCAGTACAGTTATTACAGCTAACAGGTGTGATAACTCGGAAAGTGATTAAATAGCGAGACTTTTACTGTAATGCAGTAGGAGTCTCTTTTTTATTGAATTTTTATTAAAGAAATCCTATTGAATCATATGTTATTTACATTATCTGAATGTAAAGTGATTGGGACATATAAGACATACTACTGCAGCACATAAGAATTAGCATATTAATTAAATGTCTAAGAAAGAAGAGGTAGCGTATGGTTTTACATGTATTTATTTTATTGGTAGGATTTTTGTTTCTGGTTAAAGGTGCAGACTGGTTTGTTGAAGGTGCAGCAGGAATCGCAAAAAAGCTTGGAATACCACAGCTTGTTATAGGACTTACGATAGTTGCGATGGGAACAAGTATGCCAGAGGCGGCAGTAAGCATAACAGCAGCACTTAACAATAACGCTGGAATAACGATTGGTAATATCGTTGGAAGCAACATTCTTAATATTCTTATAATTCTTGGTATAACAGCAGTTATAACCAATGTAGCCATTCAGAAATCAACTTTATTATATGAAATTCCATTTATGATAGGAATAACAGCATTGCTGCTTGTATTTGGATTAACAGGTTCATCTATAACATTTATAGAAGGGGTAGTATTTCTGTTATTGTTTATCGCATTTCTTGTGTATCTTTTTATTATGTCAAAAAAAGGAGAGGTTCAGGAGGAAGGAGAAATCAAGGATATTCCTGTATGGAAATGTATTCTTTTTATGGTAATAGGCGGAGTTATGGTTGTTAAGGGAAGCGATTTTGCAGTAAGCGGTGCATCCTGGATAGCAAGATTCTTTGGTATGAGTGAAAGATTCATAGGACTTACCATTGTAGCCTTCGGAACATCACTTCCTGAGCTTGTAACATCAGTTGCTGCAGCCAGAAAGGGTAACGCTGGAATAGCAATAGGTAATATTGTAGGAAGTAATATATTCAATATATTATTTGTAATTGGAATAACAGCACTAATATGCAATGTACCATTTGAAAGCAAGTTCTTAATAGATACAGTAATTGCGATATTTAGTGGAGCGTTATTATGGCTTGGTACTTATAAGCATAAGGAATTAAGAAAGCCTTGTGGAATAGTGATGTTAATCTGTTATGCAGCGTATTTTGTGTATCTGTGTGTGCTGTAAAAATATAAGCCTTGGGGTCAGGTTATAAAAGCTTGGTATATTTCAACAGGTTCCAGTGGATTCCAGCAGACTTCAGTGGATCTCAGTGGATTTCAACGTATTTCAGCGGGTTTTAGAAGGAGCTTCACCATATTTTTTCTTAAAGCATCTGTTAAAATAAGATATATTGTCAAAGCCGCATTCAACTGCAATCTGTGTAACTGGAAGGTCAGTAGATGTAAGCAGGCGTGAGGCAATGAGCAGACGGTAATCATTAAGATAGCTTATAAAGGAGGTTCCAGTACATTGTTTAAAGAATTTCATAAAATGTGATTCGCTGAAATGGCATTCCTTTGCAATATCCTGAATTGAGATTGCATGGGTATAGTTATTTTCAATATAAGTTATTATTAGTTTTAATTTATTTCTTTTGCTGTTTGAGAGGCTGTCAGATACTTCATTGCTGGCTGCACACGAATAATGTGTGTTAAGTGCAAAAAAGAAGTTGTATAGGCAGCTTCTTATTTTTAATTCATATCCTGCTGGAAATGTTTCGCATACTTTGTCTGCTTCATCTATGCAGCTTATGATTTCCTTATAGTGTTGTTCTGATGGCTTGATTATACAGGTCATATCATTATCAGAGTTGTTAATATGTCCGAAATATTCAAAAGTATTTCTGTCATATTCTTGAGGAAGAAGCATATTTATATTAAATATTATGTTTTCATATTTCAGGACAGAATTGTCATAATTGGTTATAGAATGAATCCTTCCGGGATAAACTATCAGAAGATCCCCCTTACCTACAAAATACTGGTTCAGGTCAATGTTAACAAGACCTTTTCCTTCTTTAATGTATATAAGCTCCATCTCGTTATGCCAATGCAGAGGCACAACTGCAAAGTCCTGTGGAATAGTGCAGGGGTATGTGTTATATGAAAAATCAGTATCGTAGTGGCTTTTGGTTTCATGGAGAGTTTCGTATAATGAATCAGGCATAATAATCCTCCATTCTTTCAATTATGATAGTATTGTACAAGAAAACGATATAATAAATCAAGAAAAATATATATATTGAGATATAATCATACTAGTGTAAAAACTAAAAAGCAGTCCATAGGTATCAAAGTTAAGAACTTTTGACCCCGACATCATATTTATAACAATATCAGAATGGAGAGTGGAATTATGTCAGATAAATTGAATTCTATAAGTAATGAATTATTGAATAAGAATCTTAAAGCCTGTAGTAATGAGGAATGCTATGAGGTTATTAAGGAGTACGTTGCAAGGCTTGAAGCGTTAAGGGAGAGAGAGGATAAGTATTTACAATCAAAGCTAGGAAAGAAATTGTATTATATATCAGCAGAATTTCTTATAGGAAAGCTGATGTCAAACAATTTAATTAACCTTGGAGTGTATGATGAGGTCAGGGCTGAGCTTGAGGCAGCAGGAAAGGAGCTTGCGCAGATTGAAGAGATTGAAAGTGAGGCTTCACTTGGCAATGGTGGACTTGGAAGACTTGCAGCATGTTTCCTTGATTCAATAGCCAATCTTGGACTTAATGGCGATGGTGTCGGACTTAACTATCATCTTGGACTGTTCAGGCAGGTGTTTGAGAATGGCAGGCAGAAGGAAGTACCAGATTACTGGATAGGAAAGGATAGCTGGCTTATTCCAACAGATGTATCATATAAGATAGATTTTGCAGATTTTAGTGTTACTTCAAGAATGTATGATATCAATGTCTATGGGGAAAAGACAACGAATAAATTACATTTATTTGATATTGATACAGTTAATGAAGCAATTGTAAATAAATCGGGAATTGATTTTGATAAAGATGATATAAAGGAAAATCTTACATTATTTCTTTATCCGGATGATAGTGATGAGAAAGGAAGAATGCTAAGGATTTATCAGCAGTATTTCATGGTAAGCAATGGAGCAAGGCTCATATTAGATGAGTGCCGTGCAAAGTGTGAGCAGCTTAATACAGCCTTAACAGATGGAGAAAAAAAGTCTTATAGAAATCTTCCAGAGCTTGCTGTTATTCAGATTAATGATACACATCCAACTATGATTATTCCAGAGCTTATAAGACTTCTTACAGAGAATGGAGATATTGATGGAACAGCCATATCAATGGATGAGGCTATAAAGATAGTATCGGCTTCCTGCGCATATACTAATCATACTATTCTTGCAGAAGCACTTGAAAAGTGGCCGGTAAGATATCTTGAAAAATGTGTTCCACAGCTTATGCCTGTGATAAGGGAACTGGATAAAAGAGTACGTGAGCGTTATGATGATAGTTCAGTATATATTATTGAAGAACGTGATGATGACAGCAGAGGGCTTGTTCATATGGCACACATTGATATTCATTATGGTATGAGTGTCAATGGAGTTGCAAAGCTGCATACACAGATTCTAAAGAATACAGAGCTTAATAATTTCTATAAGCTTTATCCTGATAAATTCAATAATAAAACTAACGGTATAACGTTTAGGAGATGGCTTATCCACTGTAACCATGAGCTTGCAGATTATATAACACAGCTTATAGGTGATGGATATAAGCATGATGCAGATGAGCTTAAAGCACTTATGTCATATGCAGAGGATTCATCCGTAATAGAACATTTGTCAGATATTAAGCAGCATAATAAGACTGCACTTGCAAAGTATCTTTACGATAAGCAGGGAATTGTTATTAATGATAATTCGATATATGATATACAGGTAAAAAGACTTCATGAATATAAAAGACAGCAGATGAATGCGCTGTATATTATATATAAATATTTTGACATTAAAAACGGAAATATTCCTAAAACACCTGTAACAGTCATATTCGGGGCAAAGGCTGCGCCTGCATATACAATCGCTAAGGATATAATTCATCTTATACTGACACTTTCAAAGGTTATCAGGGAGGATGAAGACGTTAATAAGTATCTTAATGTTGTAATGGTTGAGAATTATAATGTAACACTTGCAGAAAAGCTTATTCCTGCCTGTGATATATCTGAGCAGATATCACTTGCATCTAAGGAGGCAAGTGGAACCGGAAATATGAAGTTTATGCTGAATGGAGCTGTGACACTTGGAACAATGGATGGAGCTAATGTTGAAATAGCCGAGCTTGTAGGAAAAGATAACATATATACATTTGGTGCCTCAAGTGATGAGGTTATAGCACATTATGCTAACAATGATTATTGTGCAAAAGAGCTGTATGAGGAGGATCCAGTTATTAAACAATGTGTTGATTTTATTATATCAGATACAATGCTTGCTGCTGGTGACAAAGAGGAGCTTAACCGTCTGTATAAAGAAATAGTAGGTAAAGACTGGTTTATGGCATTACTTGATTTAAAGGCTTATATCAATATTAAGGAACAAGCGTTAGCAGATTATGAAGACCATATGGCATGGGGCAGGAAACAGCTTATAAATATTGCCAATGCCGGTTTCTTCTCATCAGACAGGACAATAGCAGAATACAACAGGGATATATTTAAGCTGTAATAAAATAACTTTTCATCATTTTTTTCTTATCATTTTATAAAATGATTTGCCTACCGGAATATAAAAGATTATAATAATATAATGGTGGGGAGGCAGGATGAATATGTATAATATATTAATTGTAGATGATGAAAAGATAGAGAGAAACGGAATAAAGCTTCTGCTTAAGCGTATGGGCATCAATCTTGGCATTATAGAGGCTGGGAATGGAAAAGAAGCTTATGATTACCTTATGTCTGATGATAATAAGGGTGAAGGGCATGTTGACATTCTTCTGACGGATGTCAAGATGCCTTTTATGGATGGAATAGAACTTATAAGAAATGTAAAAGACGGCGGCGTCAAGCTTAAAACAATAATATTTTCAGGATATAATGAGTTCGAATATGCAAAGCTTGCTGTAAAGCTTGGTGTCGAGGATTATATACTAAAACCGGTAGCACCGGATGAGTTTAAGAATACGATGCTAAAGGTTATAAGTGAGCTTGATGAGGAATTAAAGAAAAATGAAGATTATAATAAGCAGGCTAACAGTTTAAGACAGTTTTACCTTTATTCACTTATCAACGGAAGCGCAGCAAAGGGAATTGTTGAGAATACAGAATTTCTCAATGGTTTTAACAGACTTGTGCTTATTGAATTTAATTCAGATTTTTTCGGAAAGTATGAGTTTGATTTTGATAAGGTTGTACAGATTATTAAAGAAGAGTGGGAAAGTCTGTATCTTAACCTTAATCCGCAGCAGTCAGTTATATTACTGAAAACGCCTGATATAGAAGCATCTAGGGCAGATACTAATTATAGAATTGAGCATTTTCTTAGAGGTCTGCACGAATATATATATGAAAATAGCAGACAGTTTATGTATGCGGCTGTGTCTGATGTGTTTAGTGATTATCATAAGCTTTCAGGTGTTATGGATGAGCTGGAAGCACTTATGAACAACAAGTTTTATCAGATGGACCGATATATATATTCTGATTATGTGAATGAACAGACACCTGTGTTAGTACAGATTGATGATGATGCACTTATGAAGCAGATGAAACAGGATATTAAGATGAAGGATGTTACTTTTTTAAGGATTCATTTTGAGGCACTATGTAAGAAGTACAGAAGTCAGACTAATTTCTCACATATATATATTAAGTTTGTATTTTCCAATCTGCTGAAGGACTTTTATGATAACATACCGGGGGCTAATCAGGATGAATTCAGCCGGGAGATAGACAGATTGTATACATCTGAGGACTTTTCATGCATCATGGATATTGTTAATAAGAATATTGATTTGCTGGAAAAGTCATTTGGCAGTGATCCTGTTTCATCTCATAGAGAGATAGAGATGGTTAAGGATTATATTCATGGACATTTCGGAGAAGAAATAAGCGCACAGCAGCTTGCAGATATGGTTTATCTTGCACCTAGCTATCTTAGTTCGCTATTCAAGAAAGAAACAGGGCAGAACCTCAGCAAGTATATCAAGCAGTACCGGATGGAGAAGGCAAGGCAGATGCTTGAGGATACTAACATGAAGATAGTATGTATCAGTGAGAAGGTGGGATATCCTAATGTGTCATATTTCTGTCAGAGCTTCAGGGAGTATTGTGGTGTAAGTCCACAGAAGTTCAGGGAAAATGCTGAATAATAATTAGTAATTAAACGTGCGAGGTATAGTTTGCTTGAGATGGATAAGACAGAGAATTAACAATATAAAATTACAGAATAAGCTTGCCAGTATATATATAGTTACTGGTCTTATTCCGCTGTTTGTCCTGTTTGCATTTGCGTTTGGACAGATGCGTTCAATTCTTATGGACAGGGATTTAAAGAGCATGCAGGGTTCGTTAGAGCAGTCTGTTGCTACTGTGGACGGTCAGATTGAGGTATATAATAATCTTTCTAACTATATAACATTTAATGAAACGATTTCAAGTGTGCTTGCCTATGATTACAGCAGCACATATGAAATGTACAGCCAGATTGTTACAACCTTTGATCCTATGCTGTCTTCACTAAGATATTTCCATAATGATATAAATAAGGTCACAGTATATGTTGATAATGGAATAAAGCATGATACAACGATTGCATCTATTGATGAAATTAAGAATGAACCTTTTTTCGATATGGCATTAGATTCTACAGCTATTAACTGGTATGTAGATAAGGATAGCAAAAAGCTTATATCTGCAAGAAAAATGTCAACACTTGAACATATGGGAATCACAGGTATTATGTATATAGATGTCAGTTATGATAGTGTTATGTCGACATACAGACAGGGACTTGAACCCGGATGTGGAATAATAGTGGTTGACAAAGCTGGTGCAGTGATTGGGGAGTTTAATAATATTGGTGATGACAGCAGATATGTTTTGAATTATTCGGACAATAATGGTATAGAAAGACAAGGGGCAAAGCCTGCTTTAAAAAAAATGCTGGGAGAAGTCCGCTGGGATGGAAATATATGTAGTAATGCAGGAGGCTATGCACTGGTAAGAAAAGAATCACCGGTTACAGGCTGGACAACCTATATATATGAGCCAAGGAAAATGATGTTTAATTCGACCAGCTCGATAACTGCCATGATAATAGTAGCAGTTGTGGTTGCATTGCTTGGACTGGCAGCTTCTATTACAGCTACATCTGGATTTATCACAAAAAGAATCAGAAAGCTGCAGACTAGCATGGCTAAGGTTGAGCAGGGAGATTTTGATGCGGTCATTAGGACAGAGGATAAAGATGAGATTGGAGAGCTGATCCAGGGCTTTAATGAGATGACAACACAGACGAAGAACCTTATAACCCAGGTGTATGAAGGGCGCATAAGCCAGAAGGAGTCTGAGATGAAGGCGTTAAGGGCACAGATTAATCCACATTTTCTGTATAATTCGCTGTCACTTATTAACTGGAAGGCTATTGAATATGAGCAGGATGATATAAGCAGGATTACTCTGGCATTATCTAATTATTACAGGACTTCACTTAACAAGGGTAAGAATACACTTATGCTTGAGCAGGAGGTAAGTAATGTAAGGTCATATATAGAGATTCAGCAGGTTATGCACGATAATTCCTTTGATGTTGATATCGATATAAGCAGCGATATTCTTAAGGCTGAGTCGCTGAATCTTATACTTCAGCCGCTTGTGGAGAATGCCATTGACCATGGAATAGACCTTCTGACTGACAGGCGTGGAGTGATAACTATTAGGGGAAGCCGCTGCCCATATATAAATACGGCTAATGAAAACATAGATATAGTCTGTTTGTCTGTAGCTGATAATGGTGTTGGAATGGATGAAAATATGTGCAAAAGCTTTCTTACAGCGGAGTCTAAGGGCTATGGTGCACGTAATGTCAATGACAGAATCAGGCTGTTTTATGGGGAAGAATATCATCTTGAGGTTAAAAGCATAGTTGGTGAAGGTACAACAATCACGATTAAATTCCCAGTCAGGATGATGGAATAATATTCATTATGTAAATTTTTATATTTTTTATATTTACATCATAAAAAAACAACATATTTCTAAAATACTTTATATTTTAATTTTATAAACCTCCTAATATAATTAAATCATCAAGAAAAGTTAAAGACGTCGAAAACAAAGGATGATTGATGATTAAATTATTAAGGAGGTTTTTTGTATGAGATTAAAAAAATTAGCAGCAGCACTTATGCTGACAACAATGTGTGGATCACTTTTAACAGGCTGCGGTTCGGGAAATGATTCAGCAAGCACAGGTAAGGATTCAAAGACAGATGAAAAGATTACAGCAACCATTAAAGTATGGGGACCAGCAGAGGATCAGGCCGAGGAAAATGGTAAATGGCTTCAGACAATGTGTGAGAAATTTAATGCTGAGCATCCAAACTGGGATCTTACTTTTGATTATGGTGTATGTGCAGAGGCAGATGCAGGTAAGACTGTAACACAGGATCCAAGTAATTCAGGAGATGTTTACTTTTTTGCAAATGACCAGCTTCAGACACTTATTGATGCCAATGCTATTGCAAAGCTTGGTGGTGAAACAGCAGATTATGTTAAGAAAACTAATTCAAGTGCAATTGTAGATTCAGTTTCAGTTGATGGTAATATTTATGGTGTACCATTCACAACTAATACATGGTTTATGTATTATGATAAGAGTAAATTCTCAGAAAGTGATGTTAAGAGCTTAGATACAATGCTTTCTAAAAACAAGGTTGCGTTTAATATAACAGAAGGCTGGTATATGTCAACATTCTATCTTGCTAACGGATGCTCATATTTCGGCAAGGATGGTAAGGATAATTCAGCAGGAATTGATATTTCTGGTGATAAGGGAACACAGGCAACAAAGGCTATGGTTTCATTTGTTAACAATCCTAACTTTGTCAATGACCTTCAGGGTGTAGGTATAGCAGGCTTAAGAGATGGTTCTGTTGGTGCATACTTCTCAGGTTCATGGGATTATAAGAGCGTTAAGGAAATTCTTGGTAAAAACTTTGGTGCAGTATCACTTCCAACCTTAAAGATTGGTGGAACAGATAAGCAGCTTAAGGCATTTGCAGGTTCTAAGGCAATCGCAGTTAACCCTAACTGCAAGTATCAGCAGGTAGCTGTAGCTTTAGCTAAGTATCTTGGTGGTAAAGAAGCACAGCAGAGCCACTATGAATTAAGAGGTGTTATTCCTTGTAATACAGAGCTTCTTGCAACAGATGCTATCAAGAACGATGCTCTTATAACAGCACAGAATGATACATTTAACAAGACATCAGTTATACAGCCTACAGTATCAGGAATGAATGACTACTGGACACCAGCACAGAACTTTGCAAAGGCTGTAGTTAATGGCGAGATTACTCTGGATAATGCAGAAGCAAAGACACAGGATTTCTACAAGCAGATTAATACATCAATTGTAAGTAAATAAAGGCTTAAGTAATTCATAATTTAAGTAATTAATAAAAGGATGGCTGTCACATTATTAGTGACAGCCAGCTTGTAACAGGAGGTTATGGCGATGAAAGATGGATTTATTCAGGCATTCAGAAAAGGTAATGCCATTACCAGACTTAGTGCCATTATACTTGGACTTGGTAATCTTGCAGGAAAGCAGATAATCAAAGGCATTCTTTATCTTGCAATGGAAGTAAGCTTTATATGCTTTATGATATTCAAAGGAATGAACTGTCTCGCCATGCTTCCAGGCCTTGGAGGAAGAGAACAGCAGGAGATATGGAATGAGAAGCTGGGTGTATACGAGTATGTGGCAGGTGATAATTCACTTCTGATACTTTTGTATGGCGTTGCAACAATATTTCTTATAGCAGCTTATGTTGTTCTTGTTATGAGTTCGGTCAAGAGTGCTTATAATGTTCAATCAAGGCTTGCTTTAGGAAAGCATATTAACACATTTGTGGAGGATGTTAAATCATTATTCAATGAGAATCTCCACAAGCTGCTTCTTACACTTCCGGTTGGGGGAGTACTTATATTTACTATTCTGCCACTTATATTTATGATAAGTATGGCATTTACCAATTACAGTAAAGTAGACAGCCATCTGGTACTGTTTGACTGGGTTGGATTAGAAAACTTCAAGCAGCTGTTTGATTCGGGAAGCTCTATCGGACATTCCTTCTGGTCAGTTTTGGGATGGACTATTATATGGGCTATATTTGCAACAGGTCTCAATTACATATTAGGTATTCTTGTTGCTTTGCTGATTAACAGGAAGGGAACAAGATTTAAGTCTTTCTGGCGTTTTATATTTGTTCTTTCGATAGCTGTACCACAGTTTGTTTCACTTCTTGTCATGAGAAGTATGTTAAATCAGGATGGTATCGTAAATGTTGTGTTAAGGAATCTGGGCTGGATTGATAAGTCACTACCTTTCTTCACTAATGCAACATGGGCAAGAATAACAGTTATTGTTGTCAATCTGTGGGTAGGTATTCCATATACGATTCTTCAGGTTACAGGAATATTAAAGAACATTCCTATGGAGCTTTATGAGGCAGCAGATGTAGATGGTGCTAATGGCTTTGCTAAATTTACAAAGATTACGATGCCATATATGTTCTTTGTTACAACACCATATCTGATAACTACATTTACAGCTAATGTTAATAACTTCAACATTGTATACCTCCTTACTAAGGGTGATCCGGTTCTGGCTGGCGAAACTGCTGGTAAGACAGACCTTCTTGTAACCTGGTTATACAAGATGACAGTCGATTTTCAATATTATAATCTGGGTGCGGTTATAGGTATTATGACATTCATATTCCTGGCAATTGGCTCACTTCTTGTATATAGAAGAACTAAGTCTTATAAGGATGAGGAGGGCTTCCAATGAAAAAGAAAAAGATTACTAAAAATGTATTGGCACATATAACACTTACAATACTTGCAGTTATATGGGTAATGCCGCTTATATGGATAATCCTCACAAGCTTCAGGGCACAGAAGGGAGCGTATACAAGCTCATTTTTCCCTAAGGCATATACACTTGATAATTATACAAAGCTGTTCACAGATACTGGAATACTTAATTTCCCAAGAATGTTTGAGAATACGCTTATAGTTGCAGTGTTTTCGTGTATTATATCTACGTTTTTCGTGCTTTCAGTTGCTTACTGTATGTCACGCCTCAGATTCAGAATGAGGAAGGCTATGATGAATGTAGCTATGATACTTGGTCTTTTCCCAGCCTTTATGGCAATGGTAGCTGTATATTACATTCTTAAGGCTGTCGGATTATCTGAGGGCTCAATGATAAGGGTTGCACTTGTGCTTGTATATTCGGCATCAGCCGGAATACAGTTTTATATAGCAAAAGGCTTCTTTGATACGATTCCAAAGAGTATTGATGAAGCAGCAATTATTGATGGAGCAACGAAATGGCAGGTATTTACAAGAATTACAATACCTTTAAGTAAACCAATTATCGTGTATACAGTACTTACTTCTTTCATAGCACCATGGGTTGATTTCATATTTGCAAGAGTTATATGCCGTGCCAATGCCAACTATTATACAGTTGCAATCGGTTTATGGCAGATGCTTGAAAAGGAATATGTTGATGTGTGGTATACAAGATTTGCAGCGGGAGCTGTACTTATATCTATTCCAATTGCAGCCTTGTTTATGATAATGCAGAGGTGCTATAATGACAGTATGTCAGGTGCAGTAAAAGGATAATGTCAATAGTGCTTTGTGCTTTGTAATCCTGTATGAGTTAAAATGGGGATTAAAGAAGAGGTATGTAATGAGAAAAAGAATATTCAGGATGTTTGCAGTATTAACTGCTATGATATTATTATTTCAAGCCGGGTGTAACAGCCCGGCTAAAAGTGTATATACAGCTAAAGAGGATTATGATGATAAGCTGTATTATGCCATGACAACGCCTTATGGTGCGTATCCAGAAACTATAAGCTATACGCTTGGCAAAATGACAAGTGTTAATAATTCCAATATGCCAGAGGGTGATACATATACAGATAATGCATATACAAGATATATAAAGAATATGATTAATGTTCAGAATATTGATGCATTTGAGGCACAGGATACGCAGTATAATACTAATGTTTCAATGGCTGTTTCTATGGGAGCATTACCAGATATAATGATGGTTTCCAGTCAGGATGATCTGCAAAGACTTGTTGAGGCAGATATGATTGAGAATCTGACAGAAAGCTATAATAATTGCCTGAGCAGCAGGATAAGAGCTATATATAACAGTTATGGAAGCTCACTTAAGGATATGATTACATTTGACGGAAGGATTATGGCACTTCCAGAGACTAATATAACTGATGGTCCTAACCTTATATGGCTGCGTAAGGACTGGATGGATAAGCTTGGATTGACAGCGCCCAAAACAATAGAGGATGTTGTTGATATAATCAAGGCATTTATTGAAAAGGATCCTGGTAATAATGGAACGGATAACAATGGAAGGAGCAATACTGTCGGTCTTGTAATTGATACAGAACTTACAGGGGAGTGTGGTTATAGCAGTGAATTCCTGCTTGATATTGTTTTTGCGTGTTTTAATGCATATCCTAAGCAGTGGATAAAGGATTCAGATGGAAATGTTGTGTATGGTTCTGTTGCATCAGAGGCAAAGGATGCACTGGCATATATAAGGCAGTTATATAGCGATGGAATAATAGATAATGATTTCTTATTAAGGACAACAACTAATATATGTGAGCTTATTGAGAATGGAAGGTGTGGCTCTTTTTTTGGACCATGGTGGGCACCTAATAATCCACTTGCCAATGCAGTAAACACCAATCCTGATGCAGACTGGCAGCCATACCTGATACAGACATCTGATGATGAAAGTACAAGCTATCACAGCCAGAATCCCTGCTATAAGTATGTTGTGGTAAGAAAAGGTTTTGAGCATCCGGAGATAGCAGCTAAGATTATAAGTGTAATGTTTGATAGTGCGAGGTATGACAGCAATGCTTTGCAGGAATTTATCTATTATTACCAGCAGAATGTAGAACCGACTGCCCGTCCTATTTCAATTAATGTGGATTACAATAATGCTCTGTCTATATGCTATGAAAAGATTGACAAAGCGCTTAAAGGAGAGAGTGATCCTGATAAGCTTGAATTGCTTGAAAAGTCGTATTACGATGCCTGCAGTTCATACATTAGTAATACAGGAAAAAACTATATAGAATCAAGCACACAGGGTAGTGATGATACACTTGAAAGAAAGAATGCAACAAGTACCGAGTGGGCAGCCTATGTGTCAAGAATAACAGCCTGCAGGCTGTTAAGTGAGGGTAATATACGCGTTGTTGATTCTATGTATTTTAAGACAACAGACACGATGAAAACGCGGTGGTGGCGTTTAAAGGAAAAGGAAAAAGAAGCGTATCTAAAGATTATATGTGGTGCTGAGGATATATCGTACTTTGATACCTTTGTCAATGAATGGAATGAACAGGGCGGGGAGGCAATAACTAATGAAGTACGTGAAGAACTGATGGACATCTCGGGTTAGGTATGGTCTGAGTGTAGAATTGAGAAGATAAGTGTAAATATTTAATAGCGTAAAATCGCAGAATTGAATAATTAAACAAAAAATAACTGGATAATTTCCCTTGTGGAGTTATCCAGTTATTATTTACGTAGTGAGACATTTTCGTATATAATCTTCGTATATATAATCTGAAAAATATTTAGTTAAGTTTACGCCCCAATAACTCCGGCAAATCCACATATAAGAACGATTATACCAAGTACAATACGATACCAGCCGAATACCTTGAAGTCGTGCTTTTTAATGTAGCCCATAAGGAACTTGATAACTACTAAAGAAACGATGAAAGCAACAAGCATACCAACAAGAAGAATCATCCCTTCCATAGATGTCATAGAGTTATGAATAAGGAACTTCGCACCCTTAAGAAGGCTCGCTCCAAACATAACAGGAACAGCAAGGAAGAAGGTATATTCAGCAGCTACTGTTCTTGAAATACCAAGCATAAGTGCACCAACTATGGTTGCACCAGAGCGAGAGGTACCAGGGAATATAGCAGCTATAAGCTGGAAAAGTCCGATATAGAAGGCAAGCTTATAAGTGATACCTGTAAGATTACGAACCTTAGGCTTCTTTCCATGATGCATAGTTTCAACAATAATGAAAGCTATACCGAATATAATAAGCATAATAGCAACTGTGGTGTAATTATAGAACAAGGCTTCAAGCTGTTCATCAAAAAGAATACCAACAATAGCAGCAGGGACACAGGATACAAGAATATGAAACCATAACTTAAATATATCCCATTTAACATAAGCACCGGCACCACTTTCTGCTAATGGTTCTTTGTTGTTTTTCTTACCAAAAGGCCATAACTGATGCCAGAAAAGAATAACAACAGCCATTATTGCACCAAGCTGGATAACAACTTCAAACATACTGTAAAATGCATCGGATACCTTAAGCGGCATAATCTCATTAAGCAGAATCATATGACCAGTACTGCTTATTGGAAGCCATTCAGTAATACCTTCTACGATACCAAAAATTATCGCCTTTAAAATCTCTAACATTATTCCTCCAATCACTTGCGGATTATTCTACTCTTATGTATATTCCGCCATAGCCACATTTTATTATAGAAAAAGATTATTGTCTGAAAAAACATGAAGAAAACAATAATATAATCCTATATGACTACACGTTATTTTCGCATTGAAATACAGGTGTGTCAACAACAGAATAATAATTTGTATATTATTTTGTTTTTACAATGCAGTTTACTTTTTTGTCATATAAAGTTATTATATGATACCAGGGTCAAAAGCCCCAACAATTATAAGATGACTGGGAGGAACTTATGGAAATATATTTAAAACCAATAATATCAGCCTGTTATATATTCCCAATACTTGCAATTATATTTACAATACCATATATATTATATGAATATAACAAATATGGCTCACTTCTTGTTATAAGAACGGGTATAGTGTATACATTTATATTCTATATGCTTACGTCATATTTTATGACAATATTGCCGCTTCCACCGCTTGATTCAGTTACGCCTGATTCGGCATGTATGCTCCTTGTACCATTTGATGCAGTAAGAAGAGTTATAGATAATTCAGGAGTTATATTTTCTGATCCGGTAACATATATCAATATATTTGCTTGTCCGGATTTCTGGCAGATTGTTTTTAATATTTTATTATTATTGCCTTTTGGCGTATATCTTAGATATTATTTTCAAAGACCATGGTGGCAGGTGCTTATATTTTCTTTTCTTTATAGCTTGTTTTTTGAGTTTACACAGCTGTCAGGATTGTATGGAATATATAAATATCCATACAGATTTTTTGAGGTAGATGACCTTATATGTAATACTCTGGGTGGGATCGCTGGTTATATGGTAACACCGCTTCTTGTATTTCTTCTTCCAGACAGAAATAAAATAGATGAAATAGCATATAAGAAGGGACAGATTGTATCCGAATTCAGACGTGGGATTGCCTGGTGTATAGATATATTTATTGTTATGCTTCCTGTATTTATATATGTATTATATAACAATATGGATATAGCAGCATTTATCTATAATTCTAAGTATATAGTTATAACAGGTGCTTATATAGCGGTGATGTTTACGGCAGCAGCTTCAATAAGTAAGGGAAGAACGATAGGAAAAGCGCTTGTTAATATAAGGCTTGTAAAGGTATATGATAAAAAAGATGAGCATGAGGAAAAATGTTATAAAAGAGCCGGAATATTAAGGCTTGCCATAAGATATATCATCTTATATGTAATAAGCATGCCATCTGCTGCATATGCATATTTTATATATCAGTTTATGATGAATTCAGATATTTTCAGTGGTGAATGGAGATTTTATGCATGTGTTGCTGGGATTATTATATGTTTGTTTATTACTTTTTATATGGCATTCGATCTTTTGCTATGTCTGTTTAGTGATACAAGAAACATGCTGTATGACAGAATCGTAAAGCTTACTCATATAAGCTTGTCAGGACGTGGACATAACTACAATACAGAAATCACAGATAAGAAAGTGGAAGATGGACTAATATCAGGCGAAGAGCAGAAAAATCAATGAAAAATATACAAAAAAAAGATGTAAAATGTACATAAATGTGTAATTATTGATATTTATTATCATTTAGTTATGTGTTAACATATGCACTGGAAGAAAACATAGTGATACTTTTTAGAACAGGTGTAGAAGTGAGAATGAAATGAATTCAGGAAGCATCTGTAAGATATACGGAGGTTAAACACATGACTATTAAGGATATGAAAACTGGTCAGACTGCCACTATTCTTAAGGTTGGCGGTGAAGCCGCACTCAGACAGCATTTTCTTGATATGGGACTTATACAGGGCGCAGAGGTCACAGTTATAAAGTATGCACCTATGGGTGATCCTGTCGAATTAAGAATACATGGATATGAGTTGACGATAAGACTTGCTGATGCAGCACAGATAGAGGTAAGTACTGTACACGATAATGAAAAGCAGGAAAAAACAGATATCAGATTTATAAAAACTGAGCATCCAGGTCTTGGTGAGGGTGGGCGTTTCCACGATAAGGAAACAGAGAATCCACTTCCTGATGATGTTACACTTACATTTGCACTTGTAGGAAACCAGAACTGTGGCAAAACAACACTTTTTAATGTTTTAACAGGTTCTAACCAGCATATAGGTAACTTTCCAGGTGTGACAGTAGATAGAAAGGATGGCGTGATAAAGGGACATCCTGATACACTTATTACGGATCTTCCAGGTATATATTCAATGTCGCCTTATAGCAGCGAGGAGATTGTGACAAGGCAGTTTCTTCTTAATGATAAGCCAAAGGGAATTATAAATATACTTGATGCAACTAATATAGAGCGTAATCTTTATCTTACAATGCAGCTTATGGAGCTTAATATTCCTATGGTTGTAGCACTTAATATGATGGATGAGATAAGAGTTAATGGCGGTTCAATAAGAATCAATGAGCTTGAGCGACAGTTAGGTGTTCCAGTTATTCCTATATCAGCAGCTAAGGGTGAGGGTATAGGAGAACTGGTAGAGCATGCTATTCACGTTGCAAAATATCAGGAAAAACCGGAAATAATGGATTTCTGTCCTGATGACAGTGCAATTCATAGATGTATACATGGTATTATGGCGCTTATAAGCGACCATGCAAAAAAAGCAGATTATCCGGAAAGATTCGCAGCATCAAAGGTGGTTGAGGGAGATGCAATAGTATTTAAGCATCTTGAGCTTGAACAGAATGAGAAGGAGATGATAGAACATATCATACTTCAGATGGAAGATGAATGTGGCATGGACAGATCATCTGCTATGGCAGATATGAGGTTTGGATATATAGAAAATGTATGCAGAAATACAGTAGTAAAGCCAAAAGAAAGCAAAGAAAGAATAAGAAGCCGGAGAATAGATAAGGTATTAACCGGTAAATATACAGGTATTCCGGCTTTTGTTGCTATTATGGCACTTGTATTTTATCTTACCTTTAATGTTATAGGAGCATGGTTATCAGATATACTAGATATAGGAATAACTGCCCTTACACAAGTAGTAGATAATGCGCTTACAGCATTAAATGTTAATTCTGTATTACATGCTTTGATTATTGATGGCATATTCAACGGTGTGGGAAGTGTGCTTAGTTTTCTGCCTGTTATTGTTACATTATTCTTCTTTTTATCAATACTTGAAGATAGCGGATATATGGCAAGAGTAGCATTTATCATGGATAAGCTGCTTCGTAAGCTTGGATTGTCAGGAAGAAGTATTGTACCTATGCTTATTGGTTTTGGCTGCAGCGTTCCAGGTGTTATGGCAAGCCGTACACTTTCTTCTGACCGAGATAGAAAGATGACCATATTATTGACACCATTTATGAGTTGTTCAGCTAAAGTGCCTATATATGCATTCTTTTCAGCAGCCTTTTTCCCGGAGCATGCGGCACTTGTTATGATAGGCTTGTATTTTGTAGGAATAGTCATAGGAATTATTATGGCACTTATATTTAAAAAGACACTTTTTAAAGGTGAACCAGTTCCATTTGTTATGGAGCTTCCAAACTACAGAATGCCAGGTGCCAAGAATGTTATGCAGTTACTATGGGAGAAAGCAAAAGACTTTTTACAGAAAGCTTTTTCTATAATATTTATTGCAACAATTCTTATATGGTTCTTACAGAATTTTGATATAAGACTTAATGTTGTTACGGATTCTAAGGATAGTATACTTGCTGCTATTGCAAGCTGGATATCACCTATATTCAGACCGCTTGGTTTTGGAGACTGGAGAATAGCGACAGCAGTTCTTACAGGAGTTATGGCGAAGGAAAGTGTAGTATCAACAATATCTATTCTTTTTGGCAGTACAGTAGAGATAATCGAAGCAGTAGCACCAGCAGGTGTACTTGCATTTCTTGTGTTCTGTCTGTTATACACACCATGTATAGCTGCGATTGCATCAATAAAAAGAGAACTGGGTGGAAGGTATGCAGCAGGAGTAGTTATAATGCAATGCTGTATAGCATGGATAGCAGCATTAATCACACATACGATATTTATGGTTTTGTTATGAGATAATGAGTGCATAAGAAGAGTAATATATAATGAAATGTATTAAGTGAAATGTATCAAAATAAAAACATTGCAAGTAAAGCTTATTGATGATATTATATCAACAATGAATAAAACAGTCCCCTGAGGGAGTAATCGGCATATAATATGATGTCAGGATTAAAAGGTATTTTGCATCTGACATTATAATATGCAGTTATATCGACATAATGATTAATATTTAATCACACGGTTATTGATAAACCCGGTATTACTTTAAATGATGAGACTCAAGGACAGTAAGAGAGAATTTCTTCTGCTGTCCCTGAGTCTTTTTTACGTAAGTAACTATGCAAAAATGATATTAACGATTATGTCTGCCTGTGAGGGATAAATACAAATAAGAGGATTATTATGAGCATTTTGGAATTGTTTATTCTGGCCATCGGACTTTCGATGGATGCTTTTGCAGTATCAATATGCAAAGGTTTGTCACTTGGAAAAATAAAAGTGAAGCATATGCTTATAGCTGGATTGTGGTTTGGTGGTTTCCAGGCACTTATGCCACTTATAGGTTATTTTCTTGGCAGCTTTTTTGCTGACATGATAACAAAGTATTCGCACTGGATTGCTTTTATTTTACTTTTATTCATCGGCGGAAATATGATAAAGGAATCGTTTGATGAAGAGGAAAATGTTAATGCAGATATGGGTGTAAAGAATATGTTTTTACTTGCTGTTGCAACAAGCATTGATGCACTTGCGGTTGGTGTTTCACTGGCATTTCTTAAAGTGAACATAATCCCAGCTGTATCATTCATAGGTTGTATAACATTTGTCTGTTCAGCAGCTGGTGTAAAAATAGGAAGTATATTTGGCGATAAATATAGGTCAAAAGCCGGGTTATGTGGTGGTATAATACTTATACTAATTGGTGTAAAGATTCTGTTTGATGGTATGGGTATCATATAATATGCGTTATGAAAGGAAAGAGGTTTTATGAAAGAAATATTAATAGCTTTATTATTGCTTGTTGCAGGGTTTGTGCTTCTTATAAAAGGAGCAGATTTTTTCGTAGATGGAAGTTCATCAGTTGCTAAAAGGTTAAGAGTACCATCTATGATTATAGGACTTACTATAGTAGCCATGGGAACAAGTCTGCCAGAGTGTGCCGTAAGTGTTACAGCATCACTTAGCAACAATAATGCACTTGCAGTAAGTAATGTTGTAGGCTCTAACATATTTAATCTTATGGTTGTATGTGGTGTATGTACTTTGTTTGTTCCACTTGCTGTATCAGTAGATACATTGAAGAAGGAATTTCCATTTTCAATAATATGTGCTGTTCTTCTTGTTATATTCGGAAAGCTTGGAATGATTCTTGGCAGGGTAGATGGAATAATATTCCTTGTTTTATTCGCAGCATATCTTGGCTGGATGATAAAATCAGCATTAAGTGCAAGAAATTCAGCATTAAGTAAAGAGGCAGAAGAAGCTGATGAACAGATAAAGATACTTCCGGTATGGCAGTGCATAATCTATATAATAGGTGGCGCTGTTGCTATAAAATTTGGTGGTGATTTTGTTGTAAATGGAGCTTCTACCATAGCTTCCAGTCTGGGACTCAGCCAGAATCTTATAGGACTTACAATTGTTGCACTAGGTACAAGCCTTCCAGAGCTTGTAACATCAATAGTTGCAGCAAAGAAGGATGAAGTGGATATGGCACTTGGAAATGTTATAGGTTCTAATATATTTAACATACTTCTTGTGCTTGGTGTAGCAGGTGCTATAAGTCCTGTAATATTCATATCAGAAAATATTATTGATATAATTATACTTATTATCATGAGTGTAGTAGTATGGGTATTTGCATGGTCAAAAAAGAAGCTTGTAAGATGGCATGGAGCAGCGATGCTTGTTTCATACGCAATATATCTTGTGTATATATGTATGCGTTAGTTATATTGATGTGGGGTCAAAAGTCATCAGCTTTGATACTTACAGATTGTTGATATAAATATTGCATAACAGCTGATTTACAGCAAGTATTGCATAATATATAATTAATGTTGGTAATCCTGCTTTCGTATACGTGTATTACGAAGGAGAAATAAAAGCACATATGGGAGAATGTAAACTGCTTATTAAAGAAAATGAGGGAATTTTTGTATGTGGAAACAGTACAAGAGTAGCAAGAATAAGAGTCAGGGATATTAATTATATTAGTTGCGATAACAGGATTATAACTATTCATACCGATGGTTTTCAGGATAGTTTTTATGGGAAAATTGGGGAAGTGTATAATGTATTGAAAGGATACGGTTTTGAATATGTTAATGAATCAGAGATAGTTAATATAATGAAAATAAGAAAAATGCATACAAATTACGTAGTGTTGCATGAAGAAACTGAACTTATATGTAGTAAGACCTGTAAGCACAGAGTAAGAGAACTTATGTGGAATTGAGTTGATATTTATATACATTACAATAATATCAGTGCTGGTATATGGCTCTGTCATATGTGATAAACATATGGCAGGGCTTTCTCCTTTTTATAGCGCGGTTTTTATTACGTTTTATTAAAAGAAAGTAAAAGATGGCATGGAATTTTTGACAGCATGATAAAGAAAGTGTTAGAATATTTTCATATAAAATGTGAAATAAATAATAGAGAAGTATCATTAGCAGGTTCTGTTAATATACTCGGAAAGAAGAGGAATATAATGCAGGCATATACTGTATCACAGTGGTTTTTATTCTTTTTTATATATTGTTTTATAGGCTGGGTATGGGAGAGCTGTTATGTATCAGCTAAGTCTGGCAAATGGGTTAATAGAGGATTCTTACATGGACCAGCATTACCTATATATGGTTCAGGAGCTATTGTGATACTTGTAAGCACAATAGGTGTAAGAGAATCTATACCACTTATATTTTTGTTTGGTATGATATCTTCAACCATACTTGAGTTTGTTACAGGGTACTGTATGGAGCGTATGTTTGGAGTCAGATACTGGGATTATAGTAAGAAACCGTTTAATCTTATGGGACATATATGTCTTTTTTCCTCAATAGGATGGGGGATATTTTCTGTATTGCTTGTCAGAATAGTGCACAGGCCTATAGAGAGCGTTGTATGTATGATTCCAGTAACAATAGCAGATATTATTGCATTTGGTGTGGCTATTATTATGACAGTTGATTTCACCCAGTCATTCAATGAAGCTATGGATCTTAAAGCAACTATTGAAAGAATAGCTAGCAGTAACCAGCAGATAAAAACAATTGCAAAAAGAATCGAGGTTGCAACTGCATTTGCAGAAGATGATTATAACAAGATGAAGGAAAAACTTGCAGAGGGCAGGGCAACAGTTATGAATAATGTAAGTAAAGCAAAGGGAAGACTTACATTTGAGAGAAATATGGATGAAAGAAAGGGCGTTAAGCTTGCAACGCTGCAGAAGATGAGTGAAACGATAGTTGAAGGCCTGAAGAATAAGCTTATGGATGAAAAGTACGCAAATCAGCTGTTAGAAACACTTGAAAATGAAAAGGTTAATCTTAAGACGGATAATAAGAAAAGCTATAAGAGTGTATTCAGAATGGTTAAGCGTAATCCAGGAGCAGTATCAAGAAGCCATTCGGCTGAACTGGATGAGATTAAGAAGCTCATAAAATAGTTAAGTGAGGAATTAGGTATTCAGATGGAAAAGATAGTGATATACAATGTTAAGCATGTTAAGGATATAATAAAATGTGCGGCTAACATGAGAATTAAAAGTATAGTACTTAGTGATGATATGTTATCAGATACGCTTGGTGATATCCTTGTAAGTGCCAGTGATTACAAAGCAGGTGATGAGCTTCCTGAAAAGTCAGAAGCTAAGCCTGGCATTGTTATATTCTGTGATGTTACTGATAAACATATAGACAAGCTCCTTTTTGAGATGAGGACAGGCAACAGTGAAGTGGATTATAAGGCAGTGAAGACAAAGACTAACAGTCAGTGGACGATAACAAGAATACTTGCGCAGATGGAAAAAGAAAGCATGGAGTATCGTATAAAAAATAAAAAGTAATAAATGAAATGTAACAAATGAAAATATAATGAACAATTAAGAACAACAGATAATAGTAAATAAAACAAATAGTAATAAAACAAATAGTAATTAAAGAAAAAAAGGCAGACAGGAAAGGAGAGAAATCATGAACAATATTATATATGTAACAACAGAAAGCTTTGAACAGGAGGTCCTTAAGTCTGACAAGCCAGTGCTTGTTGACTTCTTTGCAGAATGGTGCGGACCATGTAAGATGTTAGGTCCGGTGCTTGAGGAGGTGGCAACAGAACAGGATGCTGTAAAGATATGTAAGATAGATGTAGATAAACAGATGAGTCTTGCATTAAAATATAATGTGGCATCAATACCTACAATGCTTCTGTTTAAGAATGGCCAGGTATCAGCAACCAATATTGGCTATATAGATAAAAAACAGATTATGGAGTTTATAGCCCAATAAAACAGTTGCTTTAAAATACTATCCAAAATACTAGGGGTATTGTTTCTAAATTAATACGCATTTATTGTATAAAACTAAAAACAACTAAAAAATGTATTGAAATTAATTGACAGGGATGTTAATATACCCTTGCGAGAGATAGTTAAGAAATTAACATTTCGCTTTATATTTTTTGAGAGTTTTGTATACAATATACAAACTATTATACAAATTAACAGTTATTTTATTAAGGAGGAACCAATAATGGTAAATTTTGATCAGTGGAATGGTTTCAAAGGTAGACTTTGGAAAGAAGAGATCAATGTAAGAGATTTCGTTCAGAACAATTACAAGCCATATGATGGAGATGAAAGTTTCCTTGAAGGACCTACAGAAGCTACTAACAAGCTTTGGGGAAGACTTCAGGAGTTACAGAAGGAAGAAAGAGCTAAGGGCGGCGTACTTGATATGGAAACAAAAGTTGTTGCTGGTCTTACAGCTTATGGTCCTGGATATATAGATGAATCTATGAAGGAGCTTGAAAAGGTAGTTGGTCTTCAGACAGATAAGCCACTTAAGAGAGCATTTATGCCTTATGGTGGTATCAAGATGGCAGAAGAATCATGCAAGAACTATGGTTATGAACCAGATCCAGAACTTCATAAGATTTTCACAGAATATCATAAGACACATAACCAGGGTGTATTCGATGCTTATACACCAGAGATGAGAAAGGCTCGTCACAGCCACATCATCACAGGTCTTCCAGATACTTATGGACGTGGACGTATCGTAGGTGACTACAGAAGAGTTGCTCTTTACGGTATTGATTTCCTTATGGAAGAAAAGAAGAAGGATCACGCTAACTGTGGTTGTGGAACAATGACAGATGACGTTATCCGTTTAAGAGAAGAAATATCTGATCAGTACAAGGCACTTGCAGGTATGAAGAAGATGGCTGAAAGCTATGGTTATGATATCAGCAAGCCAGCTACTAACGCTAAGGAAGCTGTTCAGTGGTTATACTTTGGATATCTTGCAGCTATCAAGACACAGAATGGTGCTGCTATGTCTGTAGGTCGTGTATCTACATTCCTTGATATCTATATTCAGAGAGATCTTGAAGCTGGTACTCTTACAGAGAAGGAAGCTCAGGAACTTATTGATCATTTCGTTATGAAGTGTAGAATGGTTAAGTTCGCAAGAATTACATCATACAACGAATTATTCTCAGGAGATCCTACATGGGCTACTCTTGAAGTTGGTGGTACAGGTATCGATGGACGTTCAATGGTTACAAAGAACGACTACAGATTCCTTCATACACTTGAGAACATGGGACCTTCACCAGAACCAAACCTTACAGTACTTTACTCTTCAAGACTTCCAGAAAGCTTCAAGAAGTATGCTGCTAAGATTTCTGTTGATACATCTTCAATCCAGTATGAGAACGATGATGTTATGAAGGTAACATGGGGCGATGATTATTCAATCTGCTGCTGTGTATCTGCTACACAGACAGGTAAGGAAATGCAGTTCTTCGGAGCTAGAGCAAACCTTGCTAAGTGCTTACTTTACGCTATCAATGGTGGTGTAGATGTTAAGAACAGAGAACAGGTTGGTCCTGCTTACAAGCCAGTTACTTCAGAATATCTTGATTATGATGAAGTTGTTGATAAGTTCGATGCTATGATGGATTGGTTAGCTGATCTTTATGTTAATACACTTAACCTTATCCAGTATATGCATGATAAGTATTACTATGAAGCTGCTGAGATGGCTCTTATTGATACAGATGTTAAGAGAACATTTGCTACAGGTATCGCTGGATTCTCACACGTTGTAGATTCACTTTCAGCTATTAAGTATGCAAAGGTTAAGACAGTACGTGATGAGACAGGCATCGTTGTAGATTACGAAATCGAAGGCGACTTCCCTAAGTATGGTAACGATGATGACAGAGCTGATGATATCGCTGTATGGTTACTTAAGACATTCCTTGAGAAGATTAAGAAGAGACATACTTACAGAGATTCAGAGCCAACAACATCTATCCTTACAATTACTTCTAACGTAGTATATGGTAAGTACACAGGTGCTATGCCTGACGGACGTAAGGCTGGTACTCCACTTTCTCCTGGTGCTAACCCAAGTTATGGTGCAGAGCAGAATGGTCTTCTTGCTTCACTTAACTCACTTACAAAGCTTCCTTACGAGTGGGCATTAGATGGTATTTCTAATACACAGACAATGAACCCAGACGCTTTAGGACATAACGAAGAAGAAAGAATTAACAACCTTGTTAATGTTATGGATGGATACTTTGATCAGGGCGCTCATCACCTCAATGTTAACGTATTCGGTAAGGATAAGTTACTTGATGCTATGGAACACCCAGAAAAGCCAGAATATGCTAACTTCACAATCCGTGTATCTGGTTACGCTGTTAAGTTCATCGACCTTACAAAGGAACAGCAGATGGATGTTATTTCTAGAACATTCCACGACAGAATGTAATCATACGAATAGTATAATTGCTTAAAAATTAAATGGGATAAAGTGGCTTTAAGTTGCTTGTTTACTGGTGATAAGTTACATTAAGTTATAACAAAAAATGAAAAAGCCACCTGTATTCAAAAAATGCAGTACAATCTGGGATGATTGTACTGCATTTTTGAATTTCATTATACATTAGAAAGTCCTGTACGATATTTTTATGAAAAAGTTGTAAAGTGGTGTTATACAGGAATGAGGCAGTAATCGCAAACACAATCCACAATACAAGATGATATTCTTTTTTTCTGGATGTTTCTGTGATATACTTATATGCAGTCGTATCAGACCGGAAAGGAAATATTATGTTACAAAAATTATATGTTTTTTTCAGGAAAGAAACCGTTTTGTCAATTGCAGTGATCCTGGCGCTTCTTTCTATGTTCTGGGTCAGACCGGATAAGGCTTATTTTACTTATATCGATTTCAGGACTCTCGGGCTCCTCTTCTGTTTGATGGCAATTGTAGCTGGTTTGAAGGCTGTTGGTGTTTTTGATATACTTGCCCAAAAATTGCTGATGGGAACATCGGGAACTGTGGGTGTGATCAGGCTGTTGGTACTCTTATGTTTCTTCCTGTCAATGGTGATCACCAATGATGTGGCATTGATTACTTTTG